>Ga0302324_100028961_pt1 | contig 10516 bp, 6 predicted proteins | sample Palsa_T0_1_FD_201949 | JGI IMG/M metagenome (GOLD analysis project Ga0302324, IMG submission 201949) | Peat permafrost microbial communities from Stordalen Mire near Abisko, Sweden - Palsa_T0_1 | ecosystem: Environmental > Terrestrial > Soil > Palsa > Peat permafrost | place: Sweden: Abisko... | reverse complement strand
GCACGGGCAAAGTGGATGCGCTGAAAGTGCTTCTGGTCAACGGCGCGGACGTGAAAGCGAAAGACGCCGGCCACGGCCAGACGGCGCTGATGTGGGCGGCGGCCGAGGGCAACGTAGCCGCGGTCGAGATGCTGATCGAGTTTGGCGCGGACCTGCATGCCGTTTCGAGCGGGGGCTTCACGCCGCTGCTCTTCGCCGTGCGTGAAGGACAGATGGGTGTTGTGAAGTCGCTGCTGAAAGCGGGGGCAAGCGTGGAGGAAACCCTGCAAAAGCCGGCGAAGCAGGCGGGCACGAGTGCGATGAGCCTGGCGGTTGCGAACGCTCATTTTGAGCTTGCCGCATTTCTGCTCGATGCCGGAGCGGACCCCAACGCGGCAGGCCAGGGCTGGACTGCTTTGCATACGGTGACGTGGATCCGCCAGCCTGGCTATGCGAGTAACGACCCGGCGCCGACGGGGTCCGGGAACATGAGTTCCATCGACTTCGTAAAGAAGCTGGTGGCCAAAGGCGCCAACTTAAACGCGCGGATGACCAAGCGCACGAACGTCGGTCTCAGCAGCCTGAACACAAAGGGCGCCACGCCGTTTCTGCTGGCGGCGCGCACCGGCGATGCGGAGCTGATGCGGCTTCTGGCGAAACTCGGCGCCCACCCGCTTCTGCCGAACGATGACGATACCACCCCGCTGATGGTAGCGGCGGGCGTGGGCACGCGTTCGCCCGGCGAGGATGCCGGTACGGACGCCGAGGTTTTGGAAGCGGTCAAGGTTGCCGTCGAACTCGGTAACGATGTGAACGCCGTTGACAAGAATGGCGAAACTGCGATGCACGGCGCGGCCTACAAGCAGGTCCCCGCCGCCGCGCAGTATCTGCTGGACCATGGTGCGAAGATCGACGCCTTCAACCACAAGAACAGCCACGGCTGGACACCGCTGCGCATCGCCGATGGTGTGCACCGCGGCATGAATCTGAGGGCTTCGCCGGAGACAGCCGCCATGCTGCGGAAGGCCATGACGGCGGCGGGTGTGTCCACGGTTGTGGAGCCGGAGGAGAATATCAGCGGCGCGACGAAATAGCGCTCCTTCGTTACGCGGAAGCCTGTTCCACAAATTCGCTGGCGCGCTGCCAGCGATCCCCGTTTCTAGGGAGATGAGTGGGCTGCCGCTTGGTCCGGGCAGCACCGGCAGCACAATGAGCAACTCCTGTACGAGCGATGGTTCCGGACCGCTGATGCCTGCGGTTGCACCTGTTAAAAACACAGGGAAATCGTTGGAACGGAAATAACCGCGCATACTCCATCTCGACAGCCGCGACAAAGACGTTGCGAATCTCGCCCTAGCGATGGTCTCAAGGGCTATTGCCGCCAGGCCTGCTGCGCAAAGCGGTAATGGAAGACTTTGCCTGGAACGGAAAGTAGCGCCTCTCAAAACCCACGGGAGTTCGAAACGCGCTTCTCTCATTCACAAATTCCTTCCTCGCGGAGAGGAAACTGGCTAACTAACTAACTAGACTAGACGGACCGTTGGCAGATAGGGAACGGGACGTCCCGATGTTGTCGACTCCGACCGCTGTGTGACCGGCAGGAGATCCCGAATGTGCGGGCATTATGGCGCGAAGGATCGTATATGGCGGCGGTAGGCACCTCAAACCTCGGGAACAAAGAACCGGCGGAACGACGCTACCCACAGGCCGAGGCTCTGTTTCGGGAAGCGCTGAACAGACTGGTGCACGATCTGCCCGGCGGGAATCCGGACACTGTTAAGGTGGAACCAAATATTCGAAAAACCCTGCTCAATGAGCAGCCTGGCTGGTTTTCTGTTAACCGCCATTACTCACTTATCTACCGCCTAAGCTACAATTGGGTGATTTTATCTGCTAAAACGGTTGGCGCGGCCAAGTATGGCATACGTTCCAGGATACCGACACGACTGCTTTCTCAGCTACGCCCAGAGAGACGCCGCCTGGGTGAATGCCCTTCAGGAGCAACTGACCGAGCGGATGCTCCTTCGCCTGGGCAGCGAGTGCGAAGTCTGGCAGGACAACAACAAAATCCGCACCGGCCAGGACTTCGCCGCCGAAATTGACGATGCCATCCGCGCGTCCACTGCTTTCATCGCAGTTCTCTCGCGCAGCTACCAGGGCTCCGCATATTGCGAAAAGGAACTGGACGCATTCCTCGAGGAGGCTGCGAATGCGGAGTTGGAAACGGGCGGCTACGGACGCGTCCTGAAAGTGATCCGCTTCCCGTGGCTCGATGATGCGCACCTGGGTTTTCACAGCAAATATCAGTACATCCCCTTCTTCGAACGCGATCCAAGAACCGGCCAGGAACGCGAGTTCAAACACACTTCGGAGCCATTCCGGAAAGCCGTAGACAAGCTCAGCTTTCACATCGAAAAGCTGTTCGAAGCCGTAATGCGCGGCATGGAGAAGGTGTTCGTTGCCAAGGCTGCGGAAAGCGCCATCGAGGAGCGGGACTCGATTGTCCGCGAGATCAGGGCTGAGGGCTATGCCCTTTCGCCTCCGCCCCTCGGCTCTCTCCCGAAAGGTCTCGATCGTGGAGTCCTGAGGAAGTATATTGAGCAGTCGCGGGCGACCGTCCATGTGCTGGGCGTCGAAGCGGATCCCGCGGTCCGCCAGCAGATCGATCTCGCGCTCGAGGCCGGAAAAAGGGCAATCTTTTGTCTCGCGCGCGGGTCCGAATCGGCCAGCGGAGAACAAAAAGACCTGATCGATCAGATTCGGGAAAACCGATGGGGGCTGAGTCCGGGCACATGGGATTTTCTCGATAGCCGTTCGCCCGCGGTCCGTCTGAAGGATTTGCTCGGAGTACTGGCCCGCGATCGGACCAGCACTGCTGCTGGGCCGAAGGACACCACGCGCATTTATCTTCTCTGTGACCCAACCACTATCGAGGACGCCAATTTCGCTCGCGAAGTGCAAAGCAAAATCACCGAAAATGAAGACCGGATTCAAGTCGATTTACCGTCGCTGGCCAGGGACTCCCTCTCGCCTGCCGCCAACCACGAACGCCTCCTCCGCGACTGCGACGGCCTGTTGCTCTATCACGAGAAGGCCCCCTCGAAGTGGGTTTCGCGCAACTTTATGGACCTTCTGACGGCCGCCGATCGGGAGGACCGCCGCGAACTGAAGTCCCGCGCCATTCTGCTGCGTGGGGAAAACATCGCGTATCCTGGCCTGACCGTCATTCAACGCCGCGACCCGTTCGATCTGGAGCAACTGGAGCCATTTCTGGCGCCGCTCCGCTACGTCCAACCCGAACCCGGAGGGGCCTATGGCGCCTAATGTCCACGCGCTCCTTCCAGGAATTGCAGAGCCTTTTCCCGGGCTTCGTCCGTTCGAAAGCGACGAGGAGGCGATTTTTCGCGGCCGCCAGAAGCAGGCCGACGAACTGTTGCGCCGCCTGGCGGGACACCGGTTTCTGGCTGTCGTGGGAACGTCGGGCAGCGGAAAGAGTTCGCTGGTGAAAGCAGGCCTCCTGCCCGCGCTGGACCGCGGCTACCTCGCCGGAACCACGTCGCGCTGGCGCATTGCGGTGATGCGGCCCGGTATGGCGCCGATCGATAACCTGTCTGACGCTCTGCGCGGCAGTGGAGCCCAGCAGGCATCGATTGAAGGTGCCAATGCGGCAACTCTTCGGTCCAGCAGCCTCGGGCTTGTCGAGACTGTGCGGGACGCCAAACTCGCTGAGGGAGAGAGCCTTCTTGTGGTAGCCGACCAGTTTGAGGAACTCTTCCGCTATTACCGCCGCATGACTGCGGTGGATGGCGGCGGCGAAGCGGCGCAGTTCGTTCAACTGTTGCTGACCGCAGCCCGCCGGCCTGACGCGCCCGTTTATGTCGTGTTGACCATGCGTTCCGACTTCCTGGGCGACTGCGCGCAATTTCCGGGCCTGCCGGAAGCGTTGAGCGAGAGTCAATACCTGATACCGAGGCTCACGCGCGAGCAGCGGCGTCAGGCGATTGTGGAGCCACTGCGCTTATTCGGCGCCACCATGACTCCTCAGCTTGTGGAGCAGTTGCTCAACGATTCCGGTGACGAGTCCGCCGATCCCGCCGTGGGCGCGCGCTATCGGGGTGGCGCGCCCGACCCGCTGCCCGTGCTGCAGCACGCGCTGATGCGGACGTACAGCGAATGGAAATCGCTTGCTCAGGAAAAAACGGCGGGGCCGATCGATCTGCCGCAGTACCGGGACGCCGGCCGCATGGAAGCCGCGATTGACCAACACGCCGAACGCCTGTTCACCGAAGAACTCGGCGACGAGGGGAGGCGCTGGGTCGAGCGTATTTTCCGCTGCCTCACCACTACGGAACTGGGCCGTCCCGTACGGCGGCCCACGCAGTTAGCCGATCTCTACAACATCGTTGCGGCAAAGGATGGCGACAAGGAGAAGATCGACGCCGTTCTGAATCTTCTGCGCCAGCGCGAGAATTCATTCGTCCAGTTATACAGAGACGGCAGCGTCGACATTTCGCACGAGAGCCTGATCTGGAAATGGAAGCGCTTGAGCGGCTGGGTTGCGGACGAGGCGGCAAGCGCCGAGCTGTATCGCGACTTAGTGAAGGACGCGAGCGGCAAAGCCACCTGGGGCGAGCCGAAACTCTCGGCGGCGCTTGCGGTGCGCAAGAATAACGTCTGGAATGCGGATTGGGCGAAGCAGTACTCGGACGGCCGGTTTCAGGATGTGGAGGCGTTCCTTTCGCGTAGCCAAAAGGCGGCGCGCAATCAATTGTGGCTGCGCTGGTTCGCCGTCGCCGCAGCCGTCGCTGTGATGATTCTGGCGGTGGTGGCTTACTACTCTCGGCTCGCGATGCTCCAGAAGGTCAAGGAGCTCGGAACCGTTCAAATAGCACAGCGCAGCCTGGCTAGCGAACAAGCGGCACTTAAAGAGAAGCTCAACGGATTGAACGCCGCTATGGGAGCTACCCAGGCGGATCGCGACCGCATTGCGAAGGATAAGTCGGATCTCGAAAGGCAACTCAGCGTATCGCAGCAGGATAGCCAGAAATTGTTGGCGCAGGCGCAACAATCGTCGATGAACCTGCTCGTAAGAATGGAAGCCTTGGAAAGCCAACTCGCTGCTGCCCAGCGCGACCGCGATGGTGCGGTCAAATCTCGCCAGGATGCAGACGCCAAATCTGCCCAACTTGCAAGGAGTCTCGAAACCGCTCAGGGCGACCGCGACCCTGCGCGCACCTACCGGCTCAGGATCGAAGTGTCCGGTTTTGCGCCTGCGGAACGGACCCTCACAGTATTGGTCGGACAAATGGCCACCGTCGACGTGACGATGCAGCTTTCAGTCAAGGCTCGCCAGGACGCGGAGGCTAAATCGGCTCAGCCTGCAAAGGACCCGGAGGGCGTTCCCGCGAAGTCGACAACTGCACTCCCGCCCGTGGGCGAAAACGTCGGCGTACCTGCCGCCAAACCGACCAACGACAGGCCGACTAGAGTGACGGGCTCGAAGGATGGGTTAGTCTACGTCTGGATTCCGCCCGGCGCCTTCACCATGGGCTGTTCCCCGGGCGACAACGAGTGCCGTGACGACGAGAGGCCATCGCACGTCGAAAAGATCGCCAACGGTTTCTATATGGGTCAGACAGAAGTGACGCAGGCAGCGTGGAACAAAGTGAAACGGGAAAATCCGAGCCACTTCAAGGGGGACCAGTTGCCTGTAGAAAACGCGGACTGGAATCAGGCAGCTGGTTACTGCAAGGAGATCGGCGGGCGCCTCCCGACTGAAAAGGAGTGGGAGTATGCGGCCCGCGCCGGAACCACCGTTTCGCGTTACGGCGCTCTTGATGCTGTGGCTTGGCATCAGGGCAACAGCGGCAATAGGACGCATTCTGTTGGCCTGAAGGAGGCGAATGCCTTCGGCCTCTACGACATGCTGGGCAACGTCTGGGAATGGACGGACGCCAAGTCCGGCACGAAGAAAATGAAAGTGGCGCGCGGGGGGTCCTGGGACAGCAGTACCAGGATCGTCCGGGCCTCGTCCAGCGGCGGGCTCCCAACCACCTCTCGGGTAGCCAACGTTGGCCTCCGGTGCGTGGAGGTATTGCGTTAAGTGTTTGCGCCGGGGCAACGATTCCGTTGCGAAGTTTGGGAAGGGCGACCAGGTCGGGTAGAAGTCAATGCCGATCACCGCGAGTAATCCGTTCAAACGACGGCAGCACCCGGGAACGCGAGGTGTTAGAAGATTACAACGGCGAACGAGCCAGTGCGTTCATTGCCCGTGTCTCACCCCAAGGGTTCACCCCGTTCATCCGCGTTAATCTGCGGCTAATTCCTCAAATCACACCGAAGCCAACCACTCCAAAATCCCAGTGACTATTTTCAGAAATCTCACGCTGATTCCAAACCACTTACAGGATAGTAAACAAATCTTAATGCAGGCCCATCGCCGATGGTGTGCACCGCGGCATGAATCTGAGGGCTTCGCCGGAGACAGCCGCCGTCCTGCGGAAAGCAATGTCGGCAGCGGGCCTCTCCACGGTTGTGGAGCCGGAAGAGAACATCAGCGGCGCGACGAAATAGGGCTTTCGGTGGCTGTAGTCACCCGGAAGCCTGTTCCACAAACTCGCTGGCGCGTTGCCAGCGATCCTCAAAGAGGTGCTTCATCGCTTCCCCCAGACCGGCATGGTCGAATAGCAGCGAAGTCCAGCTCGGTTTTGAAATCACCGGATCCAGTAACGCAATGAGTCCGCTCAGCCCATCGAACAGCGCCAGCTTCAACGGCAGGGACGATGCCTGGCGGATACCGACACCAGCCGCGGCGTACTCGCTCAGCCGTTGCCGGTGCGGCTCATCGAGCGTGCCGGATTCAATCAACAGGCGGCACGAGACGCCCCTCAGCCGCGCCGATCGAACCAGCTTTTCGTCCAGCGGATCGACGGCGTAAGGCGGGCGCGAAAATTCGAGGTAATCCCCTTTGACTTCCGAAAGCATGCGCCGATACTCCGTCGCCGTCTGGGCGGGTTCGGAGACGATGCGCAGGAAGTCCAGTGTGCCCCGTCCTCCTTTCCCTTCGGAGTAGAGGCCGCTTAAGTCCTGCATGAGGTTCGAAGCGGAACGCGTCTGGTCCATCAACTCATGCTCGATAGCCTCCCGTTTGCGCGCCAGGTAGGCGGGGATCGCCAGATTCGGCTCGACTGCCGAGAACAGCTTGGTCCGGTCCTGCACTACGAGGGCGAAGCCCTTATCGACCAGACTGTCCAGCACCTCATAGATCTTCTGGCGGGGGACATGCGAGCGTGGCGCCAGTTCCAGAGCCTTGAAGCGCGAATGTCCCAGCAGCACCAGATACGTCCGAGCCTCATAAGCGTTGAGCCCGAGCTGCTGTAAAGACTTCCAGAATCTCTGGTATTCCAGCTCTCCGAGGTCCTGTTTCATTTTGACACTCCAACTTTATCCGATTCGGGAATCGAACTGCCGGAGAAAACTTAGATTGCGTCCAACTTGACAGGATGGTACTAGAACCATACACTTAAACAGTACTGGAGAATCATAGTGAATCTCGCGACGGTGCCATCTTCTACATATTCAGACACGGTACGTACCGATACGTTAAAAATTAAACTTATATTGGTCGACGAGCCGGGCATTTTCCGCGACGGCCTCGAGAATCTGCTAACAGCGCAGAAAGATTTCGAAGTCACCGGCACGGCAGACTCCGCGGCCAGCGCGGTTGAGCAACTGCGCGCGCTCCGGCCAGATGTCGTTCTGCTGGGTTGGCCACCCAGTTCGCCACCCAGCCAACGTGTCTTCTCGACCATTCAGGACGCCAAACTGGCGTCGCGCGTCATCGTGCTGACCAACGAGGACTCCAAGGAAGACTTCGTCGAAGCCGTACGACAGGGCTGCTGCGGCATCGTCGCCAAGCAGACATCGACGGAACTGCTGCTGAAGAGTATCCGCAAGGTCCATGCCGGCGAATATTGGATGGATCGTATGACTACGGCAGAGGTCATTCGACGCCTGTCGAAGAAGCGCCCCGCCGCCAATGCTCCCTCCTCAAGGCTTGGTGTACGCGATCAGAGCACCGCTCTGAGCACCCGCGAGCGCGAGATCGTGATCCTGGTCGCACAGGGTTTCAAGAACAAAGAGATGGCCGAACGGATGTTCATCAGCGAACAGACCGTCAAGAACCATCTGCATAATATCTTCGACAAGCTGGGTGTGTCGGATCGCCTCGAGTTGGCGCTTTACGCGATCCATCACAATCTGCACGAGGCCAGATAAGCAACCGCGCAGAAATAACATGGTCATATCGGCTTTCGATCCCATCTGCCGCCACCAGCAGCGTATCGTCTGCGCCGCAAACTCCGCCGTATCGTGATCGGTTCCGACACTCACCCAGCCTTAATTACCGGCTCTGAGCGTGCGAATCGTCCGCATGATAGGAACTTCTCACCAGCGGCCCCGCCTCCACATGCGCAAAACCCATATCCTGACCGGCCTTCCGGTAATCGTCGAACTCCGCCGGCGGAACATACCGGACAATCGGCAAATGCTTCGGCGATGGCCGCAGATATTGCCCCAGCGTCAGGATATCCACCCGGTGCGCCCGCAAATCCCGCATCGTCTGCAGAACCTCTTCCCCCAGTTCGCCCAGCCCCAGCATCATTCCGGACTTCACCGGTATCCCGGGCGCCAGTTCCTTCGCGTATTCCAGCATTTCGAGCGAACGCTCGTACCGCGCCCCCAGCCGCACCTGCCGGTAAAGACGCGGCACTGTTTCCGTATTATGGTTGAGAACGTCGGGCCGCGCGTCCATGACAATCTTCATTGCGGTACGGCTTCCCTGAAAATCCGGGACAAGCACTTCGATCCTGCAGCCCGGCACCCGCTCCCGGATCGCATCTATAGTAAGGGCGAACAGCTCAGCGCCCCCATCCTTCCGATCGTCGCGATTGACGCTCGTAACCACCGCGTAATTCAGGCCCATCAGCGAAACTGCCTCGGCCACACGGCGCGGCTCATCGTAATCCACCGGCAGGGGACCGCCCTTCTGCACCGCGCAGAAACCGCACCGGCGCGTGCAGACATTCCCCAAGATCATAAAGGTTGCGGTCCGCCGGTTCCAGCATTCCCCCACGTTCGGACACGCCGCGCTTTCGCAAACCGTATGAAGCTTCAGCTCAGTCATCAGCTTCTTCAGATCGCGGTAATTCTCTCCGACGGGGGCGGGCGCGCGCAGCCATTTGGGTCTCGCGGGGACAGTTGAAGAGCTGGCGGAGCGTGTTAAAGCGATTGATACGAGCACTGCTTTTAAGTTTACCGAGTGACTTACCGGGTGACCCAGCCGGACGTCTTTCGGTGCGATTGCGTATGCCACAATGGAAAACGTAATCCCCATGTCCAATTCCATCTCGTCGCTTCGCGAGGAAGACGTCCGCGAACAGGAAGGGCAGAATGCGTCTGACGCGGAAAGCTCTTTCGGCGACATCCTCAGCCAGTTCGAACAGAGCCACACTCATGAAGCCCCCGGAGAAAAGGGCGTTGAAGCCACGGTTGTCGCGGTGCGGGAGGATAAAGTCTTCTTCGATGTCGGCCAGAAAATCGAAGGCGTCATGGATGCCTCTCTTCTGCGCGATGAAAAAGGTCTGATCGAGCTCAAGCCGGGCGATACGGTGCATGTTGGCATCAATGGGCGCAATGAGGAAGGCTACATACAGCTCTCGCTGATTCGGGTGGAGCGTCCCAAGGATTGGTCGGGCCTTCAGAAAGCTTTCGACGACAAGCTCACGATTTCCGGCACGGTAACTTCGGTGATTAAAGGCGGCCTCGCGGTCGATATCGGGATGCGAGCCTTTATGCCCGCATCGCGCAGTGGCGCGCGCGACGTGCCGGAGATGCAGACCCTGGTGGGCCAGGAGATCTCCTGCCGCATCATCAAGCTCGATACCGCTAAAGAGGATATCGTGGTGGACCGGCGCGTCGTCCTCGAAGAAGAGCGCGCCAAAGCCAAGGAATCGCGTTTCCACGAACTGCATGCGGGCGATGTGACGCGCGGAACTGTGCGAAGCCTGCTCGACTACGGCGCCTTCATCGACATCGGCGGCGTGGACGGCATGCTGCATGTGGCCGACATTTCCCACGGCCGCGTGAACAAACCCGCCGATGTGCTCACGGTAGGCCAGGAACTCGACGTCAAGATCCTCAAAGTAGATCCCGGTAAGAAACGCATATCGCTCGGCCTGAAGCAACTCCAGCCTGACCCCTGGACCACCGCCGCGGACAAGTATCATGTCGGCGACCGGGTGAAGGGCACTGTCGCGCGCGTTACCGATTTCGGCGCGTTCGTGGAACTCGAACCCGGCCTCGACGGCCTGATTCACCTCTCGGAAATGTCCTGGTCGAAGAAGGTTCGCAAGCCTTCCGACGTCGTGAAGCCGGGCGAGACGGTGGACGTTGCGATCCTCGGCGTGAATCCCCCTGACAAGCGGATTTCACTGGGGCTCAAGCAGGCGCTGGGCGATCCGTGGGATGAAGTAGAGAA
>Ga0302324_100028960_pt1 | contig 10516 bp, 11 predicted proteins | sample Palsa_T0_1_FD_201949 | JGI IMG/M metagenome (GOLD analysis project Ga0302324, IMG submission 201949) | Peat permafrost microbial communities from Stordalen Mire near Abisko, Sweden - Palsa_T0_1 | ecosystem: Environmental > Terrestrial > Soil > Palsa > Peat permafrost | place: Sweden: Abisko... | reverse complement strand
GAGAGTTATAAGTCCTAACTCTCGTCCATCACTCAATTTCGCACTGGCGAGTTATCAATTGCCTGCGCACAAGCGCAGTAACTCCTCGCCAAATCTCTCCACCTTTGCCGGCCCAATCCCATCGACCTTCAACAACTCATTTGGATTCCTCGGCCGCGCCTGTGCGAGTGCCTGAACCGTGCGATCGTGCATCACGACATATGCTGGAACTCGTAGCCGCTTGGCCTCTGTGCCCCGCCACTCGCGGATGCGCCCCGCAAGCGCTTCACCTTCCGCTGTCAGCACCAGTGGTTCAGTTGCGAGAGCAGTCTTCACACCGCCGTTCTGTTGTCGCACAGACGATTGAGCCGAATGGCCTTTCTTCGACCGCTTCGGCGGCTGAAGTTGGCCGCTGAACTCCTCCACGATGCCGTCGCTGATCAGCAATTGCATTGGCGCACGCCGCATTTCACGGCCTGCATCCGTCAGTCTGACCTTGCGGAATCTGATGACTTGGCCGTCCTTCTCAAACTCCGCCTCCTCAATCTCAATGCATCGCGCCTGCAGCAGTGCGCCGAGCAGGCCATCGAATTCATCGCGCGTCATTTTTCCTGACGGATCAAGACTGCGCTGCAGCGTGCCGGAAGCCTTATACTCCACTGGCCGCAACTCGTCCATCAACTTCTGCGCCAGTTCCAGTTCCGCAACTGTCGCCCGCCGGAACAATCGCAGCACTGCGCCTGCCGGATCGCAGACATCGCAAACTCCGCAGGGCTGATTCGCGTCTTCTATGTCGCCGAAGTGCCGCACCAGCGCCGACATCCGGCATTCATTCTGAGTTGTATATCGCAGCACTTTCGCGAACTGTTCCGCGCGGTACTGCGCCTGCACCGTGTAAGTCTTCTTCCAGCCGGGTGCGCCGACGATTATGTTTCCGCCAAAGTCTCTCCGCGCCCCGCCGTGGATTTCCAGCTTCTCGAGGGCCTTGTCAAACTCCTCTTCGCCGAGACGCGAACCCGCCCGCAATTCTTCGACTGGCCGCGCTTCTCCACTCAACATTCGAAAGACCTGCGTCAAATTCTCCACTGGCGGATAATCACGATTCAAAAAGAAGTCGTGCGTCCTCTGATCCGCATAGCTGTGCATCAGAAAGGTGCGGCTCAGCCCTCCATCTCGCCCGGCGCGGCCAATCTCCTGGTAATAGCCTTCGAGCGTCGCCGGCAGCCCGGCATGAATAACGGTGCGTATATCCGCTTTGTCGATGCCCATTCCGAACGCGATTGTCGCCACCACAACCTCAAGCTCGGCCTTCTGAAACGATGTCTGCACCCGCTCACGCGTTTCCGCATCCAGCCCCGCATGATAAGCGGCTGCTCGAATCCTTTCTACCCTTCGACCCGAGCCCCCATAACCCGCAGGGTCGCCAGATAGCTCCTCAGCCAGCCGCTCTGCCTGTTTTCTTGAAGTGGCATACACAATCGCCGGCCGCCGCTCGGGCTTTGCAAGCAACCTGGCAATCGCCCCCGCACGCTCCGGCACGGGCAGCTCCACCACCTCGATGGCCAGGTTCTCGCGCCTGAATCCATGAATGAACAGCGCAGGCTTCACGAGGCCCAGTTGCGCAACAATGTCTGCCTGCACATTCGGAGTAGCCGTAGCCGTCATGGCCAGCACCGGCGCTGCGTCGCCCTCGCCACGCAGCCCCGGAAGATACTGCCCCAGCATCCGGTAGTCGGGCCTGAAATCGTGCCCCCACTGCGAAATGCAATGCGCCTCATCGATGGCAATCAAGGCCAGCTTGCGCTTGGCCAGCATCTCTGGAAATCCCGGCACCCGCAGCCGCTCCGGCGCAATAAAAAGGAATTGCAGCGTTCCCTGCAAATAATCCACACAGGCCTGCCGCGCCACCGCGCGATCGAGGCCGGAATGAATCCGCGCAACGCGCAAATCCAGCGCGGACAACTTTGCGGCCTGGTCGTCCATCAGAGCAATCAGTGGGCTGATCACCAGCGCCGTGCCGCCGCGCGCAACTGCCGGCAACTGGTAGCAAAGACTCTTCCCTGCCCCTGTCGGCATTACCAGCAGCAGGTCGCGTCCCGCAACCGCTGCGTCGCAAACATCCTGCTGGTTGGCTCTGAACCGCGCGAATCCAAACACGGATTGCAGCAGGCCGGCCAGGTTTGTTGAGTCGGCTGTGCCGGTCGAATTGGAAGAATTAGTCAAAGCTGAAAGGCCATGCGATGATCGGATTCTGAACCGCGGTGAATGCGCCTGCCCTCACTCTACAGCAGGCCACAACCTTCGTGCCCTGCCCCTGCCGAGAGCCAAAGACACGCATCGTGCGACCAGCGGCGTGATCAGCGATCGCTGGCCGGCGCTTCGGCAGGATCGAGCTCAAAGGCAGGAGTAAACCCGAGCCGGCCAAAGAAGCGCGTCATCAGGGCTACTGTCTCGGCGCTGGTTTTGCTCGTTGCGCGCAGCAATATCTCACTGCTTGCCCCGTCAGCGAGGCTTGACGCTTCCGCGGCAATGGCGATGCACCTGTCCGGCCGGTAGGTGCAACTGGCCAGGTCGGCAATCGAGAGCCGCGTGGTCGGCGTCGCCAGCACGGTGCGCGGCGGCGCCATGCGGTCCAGCAGGCAAAAGATCTCGAGCTTCGACTCCAGTTCATCGGGCACGCAGTCGATGGCCAGGTCGGCCTCGCGCACCGCGTCTTCAATGGTGGAGACGAAGGCCACGCCTGCGCCGCACTCGCTGCCCAAAACTGCAGGGCCGAGCTTCTGGCGCAGAAACTCCTGCGCATGGTGCAGGTTGTTGGGCATCACGTCTTCAAGCAACACGCGGAAGCCGCCTCGCGCCGCCGCAAGCGCCAGCCACCGGCCCAGCGGACCGGCCCCGATTATCGCTACTGTTTCAGGCAATGGCAACCGTCTCGGGCAAGGGTTGAGTGGCTAGAGCGCCAGCGCCTTGGCCACGTCTTCGGCATTCGGCTTGGCCTGCAGCAGGTGCTCAGCCACACGGGCGCGCTCCTCGGCGGTGAGCGTGGGAATGGTAGCCAGCACCCGGCGCAGGGTCACGGCAACATCGTCAATATAGTTCATCAAGCGGATAGCTTCTCCGGACAGCGGCATGGTTTCCCTCGGCGTTGGATTTCTATTTCTGGCATTGAATTTCTCTTTCCATTGTAAGGGGGTGGGGTCCCCAGGGGGAAAGTTGAGCGGCAGGCTAGCCTGGTCCTAAGGCAAAGGGGTCTGATACATGGTTACAATGTCGGCATGAACAACTCGGCAGAATCCGTGGCGCAGGCTTTTGTCCGCGCGATCAACCGGCAGGATGTGGAAGGGCTTGTCGCTTTGATGGCTCCCGAGCACTGGTTTGTCGATTCGCTGGGCAATGTGGTCGTGGGACGGGAGAAGATGCGGGCGGGGTGGGCCGCTTATTTTAGGATGGTTCCGGACTACTCGATTGCTATTGATGAGACCTTTTGCGACGGACCTGTGGTGCTGATACTCGGCGTGGCTGAAGGCACCTATGCTCCAAATGGCGAGTTGAAAGTGGAAAACCGGTGGAAAACGCCGGCGGCGATTCGGGTGCAGGTGACGGACGGCCTGGTGACGGAGTGGCGGGTGTACGCCGACAATGAGCCGATCCGGCGCCTGACTCGAGAAGCGCCGGATGCGTAAAGAGGTACCCGTATCGGATAGGGAGACGCGTCCGAGGGGGTTCCCGTATCCTGAAGTGGATGCCTCAGACGTTAGTGGCGAATCCAACCAAGGAGATTTCTATGTCAGAGAGTGTGAAAACGACGAAGGCACCCGCGAAACCGCGCAAGACCGCTACAAAGAACAAGGCGGCTGCAGAGGCGCCGAAAGGGACTATGCCGTCTCGCGAAGAGGTTGAGCGGCTGGCTCGGCAGTACTGGGCGAGTCGCGGCTACAAGGATGGTTACGCCGAGCAGGACTGGCTCCGGGCGGAGAATGAATTGCGGAAGATGGCTTCCTAGGGCCACGACCTTGTGGATCGGTAGTCTCGCAGGTCTCAAACCCGATACCTGTGGCACTCGCGGTGTTAGCAGCTATCAGGCGAGAGCTCTTAATCCTGACGTCAGTGGTAAGTTCGAAAATAAAGTCGACTAACGCAACAAGCCTCACTTATCGCTAAGTGAGGCTTGGAGGCCTTGCGGCCAGAATACGTCCCGAGTTGCTGGTCTCAGCCTTTGCTGTTCGCGCCGGTCATGGATTGCTCCCTGCTCGACACTTGACTCTCTCTACCGTCCACGGATTGCTCCGCTTTCCGTTTTGATTGACCGGTGCTGCCCACCGATTTGACTCGGTGCTCAACACTTAACGCTCTGCTTCGCTCGCAGATTGCTCCGCGCTCAACTCTTTGCGCTCGTGGTGATCTCGGATCGCTCCGTGCTCACCACTTAGAGCCTTCGCCCCGCTTACGGATTGCTCCGTACGCGACACTTTGCATTCCGTCCCGCTCGCGGATTGCTCCGCTCCCGGTTCTTCCCGCTCTGCACCACTCAGGGATTGCTCCTTGAGCTGCACTTGACGCTCCATGACGGTCTACGGATTGCTCCGTACGCAGACACTTCACGCCCATGTATTGTGCATGGATTGCTCCGTGCTCAATACTTCAAGCTCCGCACCGCACACCGATTGCTCTGTGTTCGACGCTTGCACTTTGCTCGGTTCGCAGATCGCTCCGCTCTCTTTGCTCCGTGCCCCGTGTTGCCCGCGGATTGCTCCGTGCTCAACACTTGGAGTTTCGCGCCGCGCCCGGATTACTCCGTGCTCGGCACTTCTCGCTCCGCCCCGTACCTGGATTACTCCGGGTACGACACTTGACTCTTAGTTTTGTTTGCGGATTGCTCCGCACTCGCTACTTAGTGCCCGGTGCTAACCGCGGATCGCTCCGTGCTTAGCACTTAGTGCTCCGTGCTGGGACCTTCTGGTTTGCCTTACCAAGCTTCACGAATGAAGCTGTTCAGGTTTACCTAGCAACCCGGAATGAAGATAACTATGCGCCATGTTGAATCGCAGTGTCAATACGATTTCGAGGTTAATTTCTGTGCAAATCTAACCACTTTAGTGGAAATCTTTACACCTACTTTTCAGGGCTTAAAACTGCACCTAACTCGATGCAATTTGCGTTCTAAATTGCACCTATCTCGATGCAATTTGCTTTGTGCGGAGCCATTCCGCTGAAGAATCGAAGGATTTCAGCAGCAAGAATGTGAAGCTGAAAGCAAAATGCGCAGCGACGCTGGTGCAAAACTTTCCCCGGGGTGCGGCGGTGGGCTGAAGCCTGGGCTCATTTCGCTGCATTTGGGGCCCGCGACCCCCGACCCAGAGGGTGCCCGGCGCCCCGCTCGTGCCCTGTTACAGAGTTCTCGTGAACTGCTCGTCGAGGAACTTCCCCGCATCCTGCAAAACGCGTGCCCTTCAATCTGAACCACCATGCCGGAATGGCCACACGCAGCGAGGCGGCCCAACCTCCCACAAGGATTGGGCCGCCTGTTTGCATCCCGGCCGTGGAAGCGTAAACGCCGGAAACTCTTTAATTGCTATCAGATCCGTGGACTGCCAAATGCGAAGGTATCACAGCGTTCGCTTGAACAGCGGCGTGGCAATGAGCAGCGTTCCGATGCCAAACACAAACAGGAACAGGAGGTCGTATTGGATGGCGACGAAGCCGCCGTCCTTGAGCATGACAGCTTTGAATCCGTGGACTGCGTAGGTGAACGGGTCAATGACGGAAATGGCTCGAAGCCACGCGGGAAAGGCGGCGACGGGGTACATGCCTCCCGATGGATAAAGAAGAAGCACGTTGAGAACGCCGAACATGGCGCGGGGAACGAGCGGATCGTCGACCCTGACCATCATCAGAAACATCATGCCGTTGAAGGCAATGGAGGTGGCAACGATCAGGCAAAGAAGCTCAACGACAGCCTCGGGATGAAAGATGACGCCGAGGCCCGCCATAAGTGAGCCGATGACAGTCAGGGAGATGCCGGCCAATACGGCCTTTATGGATCCGGCGATGTTCATGCCAAAGACTAACTCAAACTTGGTGATGGGAGTTACAAGATAGCCTTCGTGAACTCCCCTGGCCTTGTCGTCGATGTATAACATGCCGCCGCCAATCATGACAGATATATACATTGCAAGAGCTATGGTGAGGGGGAGAAGAAACTTCATGTAATTGACGTACGGATAGAGCTCGACAATCTCGAGAGCAATGGAGTTAGCCAGCCGAGGCTGAATGACGGGGGTTGTGAGGGCGGTAACGAGCGACTGCATCTCGGACTCGAGCGATAAGGATGTGAATTGGTCGGAGTTATCGACAACGAAGCCGAGCTGCGGCGCATCCTGAGAGGCTACGCGGCGTGAGTACTGAGCGGGAATGACGACCGCGGCGTCGACCTTACCGGTGCGAACGTCTTCGCGTGCCTTGTCTTCGTCGGTATACTCGACGGTGGTGAAGGTCTTGATGTTAGCTGCGATGGCGACGAATCCTTCACGGATTTTGACCGCTTCAGGCCCGTGATCGTAGTCGACTACTGCGACCTTCGCGCCGACGATTTTCCCGCCGAAGGCATTGCCCATGATGAGCAGTTGCAAGATCGGCATCATGAGCGACATGATCATCAGAGTGGGCGAGCGGAAGAACTTGCGCATCTCGCGCTCGATAATTGCGAACATTCTATTCATGGCTGCATCCCCGGCCTTGGCGGCATCCTGAATACATCCGGCTTGACCTGTTCATCGCGAAGCTGGCGTCCGGTGTAATGGACAAATACGTCGTCGAGAGTTGTGTTCTGGACACTTAGAGAAGTTAGCGTTTCACCCAGCGAGGCGGCTAACTCGACTAACTGCATGGTGGTCTTGGATCCGGAGGAAGTTAGTACGCGATAAAATCCTGCGGATTCGGCTTGCACGCTTGTAACTCCGTCGAGCCCTTCAAGGCGTGCTTTCCACTCGGGGGTTTCGCGGTCAAAATGGACTTCGACAACATTGGAGCCGGGCACGCCCTGCTTGAGCTCAATTGGCGTGCCGAGAGCAACAAGATTGCCGTGGTCTACGATTGCGATGCGGTCGCAGAGCTTGTCTGCCTCTTCCATGTAGTGGGTGGTCAGCAACATGGTGAGGTGGCGCGTTTTTCTAAGGTTGTCGAGCATTTCCCAGACGGCGATTCGGGAGACGGGATCGAGGCCGGTGGTGGGCTCATCGAGAAAAAAGATGTGGGGATTGTGAACCAGGCCGCGCGCGATTTCAACGCGGCGGCGCATGCCCCCAGAGAGCGTTTTCACCTGCGCGCCGCGCCATTTCAGAAGGTCGACAGCCTCAAGAACGTCGTTGATGTTGCGTTCGCGCTCCGCTCTTGGGACACTGTAAAGCTTGGCGTAGATGTTCAGGTTTTCTTCAACGGTAAGGTCGGGGTCGCTGGTGAGAGCCTGGGGAATCACGCCGATCATGCCGCGAACCGCGTCAGGGTCTTTAGCCACATCGTGCCCGGCGATGATGGCCCTGCCGGCGGTTATGGGAACGAGCGTGGTCATCATGCGGATGAGCGTGCTTTTGCCTGCGCCGTTCGGGCCGAGCAGGCCAAAGATCTCGCCATCGGCAACGGAGAAGCTGACGCCCTTGACGGCCTCGAAGGCACCGTATTTCTTGACGATGCTCTGGACCTCAATCGCCGGGTTTTGGATTGCCGGATTGTCAATCGCCGGATTTGCAATCGCGGCGCCGGAAGCGAGCCCCTGACCAGCTTGCGGTTCGGCCGAATTCGTGGCCTGTGTGGCGGTCATTGCTTCACCAGCTTGGCTTTGGGGATGTAGACTTCGGCGGTCATGCCAGGGACGAAACTCTCTGAAGGATTGTCAATCAGCAGCTTCAATTGGATGGTCTTGATATCCCGCTTGCGGCTGCTTACGTCGCGTTGCGTTGCGAAGTCGGCTTCGGCGGCCTTGTTGATGACCTTGCCCTGAATTTTCCGGCCGCTGGGCATAACAACATCAAGGCTGTCGCCAAGCTGCACGGCATCGGCCTGCGTTTCAGGCAGCGGTGCGTAGACCCAGGTTTCGGTCAAGTCCATGATGGTGACGATGGTGGCGCCCATCGTGACGACCTCGCCCTGGCGCGCGGCACGCACATTGACTTTGCCGCTCACCGGGGCGAAAACCTGGGAATATCCAACCTCGACTTTGGCCTGCTCGGCAAGGGCGCGGGCGTTTTCTACCTCGCCGCGCGTGGAGTCAACGGTGCGGGCGGCTACGTTCGAGAGCAGTTCATGAGCGCGAGCCTGACGCAGCGAGGCTTCGGCGGCCTTGATGTTTTCGCGCGCCGCGTCCACGGCGGCTTTCGAGGCCTGCAGGCTGGTGGCGGCGTCGTCTTTGGCCTGCTCGCTCATAATGCCCTGCTGGGCCAGCGCAACAATGCGGGTGGTATCGGCCTGCTGGTGTTCAAAGTTGGCCTGTGCCTGGGCTAGCGCGGCCTTTGCGGAGCTCAATTGAGCTTCGGCGTTCACTGTGGCGCTGCCGGTCTCGCCGACCGTCTGGCGCTCGGTCTCCACGGTCTCACCCAGTTTGAATCTCTGGCTGTTGGCTGTGGCTTCGGCGGCCTTGCGCGCGGCTTGCAGGTCGTCGCTCTCGATAACGGCGATCAGTTGGCCGGCTTTGACGTCCTGGCCCTCGTCGACAAGTAGCTGCTCAATGCGGCCGGGGATCTTGGCTGCCACCATTACTTCATTGGCATCGACCGTACCGATCAGTTGCAGGTCTCCCGAGGGCCGGACGGTGACAAAGTACCAGATCAGCGAACCGATGGTAAGCAGACCCAGGATAAGAAAAACTCGATTGCGTGCGTTCACATGTTCCTCGCTTGGTATGTAGGCGTTTCAACCGCCTCAAAATTGCCTTTTTCGGTATTGCCATTGCTGTTTTCGACGTTGCCAGTCCTGATTTCTTCCGCTTTCGCCGCCCAGATATTCGACTCCAGCTTGCCGCTCGAGTCCACCTGGGGCATTGGCGTGTCTGCCAGCACCCGGGCTGCAACTAAGACCCCGTGCGGGCGATCCATAAAGATGGCCTGACCCAGAAACTCGATGGCTGCCCTGCGGCGGAACTCGAGTGCAGATGGGTCGATTGGATTAGTGTCAGCTATGAGCCGCATCATGGGCGCGGAGAGGAAATAGAAGACATTGGGGCCAAGCACGGCGTACATCAGCTGAGAGCTCTCGACGGGAATCAACTCGCCCGAGCCAATTCCCTCCTTCGCCAAACCGAAAATCTTGTCTCCCATGGGCCTGAAGAGCTTTTCGACCAACGGGCTCATGGCGTTCAACTCGCCCTTGCGCAGCCGGATCATTTCCTGCTGCATGAGCGTTTGAAAGACGGGTTGGGAATAAATGCGATCAAAGTGGTTGAGTGCAAAACGGAGCAGCCGTTCACCAGCGGAGCATTCCAGCGCCAGTACAGCCATGCTGGATTCAGCCACTCGAGCGGCCACGGCTTCAAGGGCAGCGGTGTAGAGATCGTCCTTGCTGCGGAAGTAGTAATAGAGCAGGGCCTTGTTCACCCCGGCGGCTTCGGCAATCCGCTCGGTGCGGGCGCCCGCCAGGCCGTTGGCGCTGAATTCCTGGGTTGCTGCTTCAAAGATACGGGTGCGTGTCTGGTCGGCGCGTTCAGCCTGGGAGCGAGATGGACTTGGGCTGGTCATATATTAACTAACTGGTTAGTAAAGTAAATGAGGCGCGGAAAGATTGCAAGGCATAATTGTCAAGAATTTTTGGCTGTTGAAGTACAATCCTCTTGAATCAATTAGATAGATATCCTTTCCGGAACTAATAGTGGAACTATTCCGCAGCGTAGTCGGGGTTCAAGTCCAACGCTCAGGCAAAAAAGCTGATCGGGTGCGGTTCGGTGCTGTCGTCGGGTTGGGCGCTTGCCTCGGCACCGTCTTCGCTTTCAAGGCCGGCCAGTTCGACTTCGAAAGCAGCATCATCGGAGCCGCCGTCTTCCGAGCTGTTTTCTTCCGAGCCGCCGGCAGATTTTCCGTTGCTCGGGGAGTAGGTTTCGTCCCCGGTTCGCGCGGAGTTTTCAACGCGCGCCATGGGCAAAGGATCGAGGTCCGCCTGGATTGCCCGCGCGACGGGGAGCGGCAAAAGGCTGGTAATCGGAGTAATTCCCATCTGCGCTCCTCCTTGCAAAGCTTTCCTACCCTCAGAACATCGGCTGCAAATATTAGAACTTTAATCCCTCCTGAGAAATCTGTTTCAAATCTAGACACTCCTTTAGGACCGACGCACCTGAACTTCGCCGTGCTTGCGATCTTTGCCGCAGTCCCCGAGCAGGCGAATGTTCTCGGAGGGAGCAGGGGCATTTATGCCCCTGAATAGAGGCGCGGATGGGTTGGCCTTTAGGCCCGGGCACTCCCGGTCTGCAAACAAAAGGCCCAGGGCTAAAGCCGAATCGCTTCGGACACGGTTTCAGGGGCATGAATGCCCCAGCTCCCTCCGCTGCTGCGCCCGC
>Ga0302324_100028957_pt1 | contig 10516 bp, 11 predicted proteins | sample Palsa_T0_1_FD_201949 | JGI IMG/M metagenome (GOLD analysis project Ga0302324, IMG submission 201949) | Peat permafrost microbial communities from Stordalen Mire near Abisko, Sweden - Palsa_T0_1 | ecosystem: Environmental > Terrestrial > Soil > Palsa > Peat permafrost | place: Sweden: Abisko... | reverse complement strand
GTGTTCATTCCTTTCCATCGCTAGTTCGGGGGGGCAACTGGTTCTTGAGCGAGACGCGTACGCCAAATGGCAGTACGCTTTGAAGAATGCGAGCCTACGCTCCCATTTCCCTCCAGGCTAAGCGTAGCACTCGTTTCCCCAGCGAAAAAGCCACCAGCTCGCCACCCCGTTATCGGCGCGACCGGCCCACCTGCCGGTCTTGACGAGAAAGGCTGTGCGACGATACGCGGCCCGACGCACGCGCTGGAGACACGTTATGAACCGCGTGTGCTGTAAGCGTCGTGCTTCACCGCGATCCGCACTGCTCCGCGCCGACGACTGCTCGGGCCCTCAGTGTGGATCGCTGTATCCTACTCGCTGACTAGGTAGTGCGACTCGGCCGGTCGACGATGAAGTGAACGCACCGGGCCAACCCATTCATGCTTTGTGAAATTACATCACACGCTTCGACCGCTCTGTGCCGCATGGCTGCCGGCGCCCGTCCCCCTCCGCAGGGCGCCGTTCTGACTGCGCGGAAACAAAAACCATGAAGCTGCGATCCGCGGTGGTTTTTCTGCTTCTCGCGCTTGCGGGAGGCCCGTCGCGCTCGCCGGCGCAGGCGGCGTTGCCCGACGCGCACAGACAACCTGCCCTACGCACCGTCATCCGCACCGGAGCCGGCAAAATCACGCACGTCGTCTACGTTGTTCAAGAGAACCGAAGCTTCGACAACCTCTTCCAGGGGTATCCAAACGCCGATACGGCCTCGCAAGGAATGAACTCGCAGGGCCAGACGATCCAGTTGCAGCCGGTCTCCTTGTCGAAACAGTATCACATCGATCACTCGGCGGACGCCATGTTCTCCGCCTGCAACGGAACCGGAAGCCTTCCCGGCACGGACTGCCGGATGAATGGCTTCAACAACGAACAGTCGTACGGCGGACCCTCGAATCCACAGTACGTCTACGTTCCGCATACCGAGTCGAAGCCATACTTCGACATGGCGCACGAGTGGGTCGTCGGCGATCGCATGTTTCAGTCGCAGCTCGACGAGAGCTTCGCCGCCCATCAATACGTGATCGCCGCACAGGCTCAGTCGAGCGTCGATTTGCCATCGTCCCTGTTGTGGGGGTGCGCGGGGGGTCCGTCGGACGACGTCTCGACCATCACCCAAAATCGCAATCCCAACGGCCCCGAACAGCAGGCATGTTTCGACTACACCACCTTGGGCGACGAGTTGGACGCGGCGAAGCTATCGTGGCGCTTCTACTCGGTTCGGTACAACCAGGATGATGGCGGGAACGGCGGCACCTGGTCGGGATATCAAGCCGTGAGCCACATTTTCAACGGGAAGGACTGGAAGAACGTCATCTCGCCGAACTGGAGGTTCATCACGGACGTCCGCGCAGGCAACCTCGCAAACTTCACCTGGATCACTCCCGAATGCCCGGAGTCCGATCACACGGAGTGCGCAGGCGGGGGGTACGGACCGTCCTGGGTTGCCGCCATCGTCAACACGGTTGGCAAGAGCGCATTCTGGGACTCGACGGCCATCTTCGTCCAGTGGGACGATTGGGGCGGTTACTACGATCACGTCGCGCCGCCGCTCGAGGACTACGATGGCGTCGGCTTTCGCGTACCGCTTCTCGTGATCTCACCGTACGCCAAAGCGGACTTCGTATCGCACAAGCAGTTCGAAACGGCGAGCGTCTTGCGATTCGCCGAAGACCTCTACGGCCTTCCGCAGATGGCGGCGGCCGATACGCGCGCCGCGTCACCCGCAGCAGATTGCTTCGACTTTGCGCAACAGCCTCGGGCGTTCGTCCCGATCAAGGCACCGTATTCGGCGACCTTTTTCGTCCACCACCACTTCCCGGGCAGCGACGTCATACCGGACTCCCAATAAGGGGCTTCCCGCGCCGAGGCCACTGCAGACGGTCACGCAGCGCGACAGGTCGGCGATTTAGTAGGTTCGCAGCATGGCAGCTTCGGTGCGCACTATGGCGCCTTAGATGCGCACCTTGAAGATGGTGCCGCAGCCGTTGCCACTGCAGCCGGAACCACCGCCTTGGTACGTCGTCCCATACAGCTCGTGCCCTTCGGCGACGAGCTGCGACTGCGGGTCCCAGCCATCGGTGCCGCCGAGGAAGCTATACAGCACCGTTTCGCTTCCCGACGGCGTGATCGAGAACACCGTGCCCACGCCCGCCGTGCCGCCACCGACCGTCGTGCCGTAGAAGGTCCCGTGTACCGCGATGAGGTTCGCGCCAGGGAGATTGCCGTCGGGGATGTCTTGGAAATTGTACAGCGTCTTCAGTCCCGATTTGTCGAACGAGAAGAACGTACCGGAGCTCTTGTTCCCGCCGCCCTCGGTCGTTCCGTACAGCGTGCCGTGCAATGCCGTCAAGCCGTTCGGAAACGCGCCGTCGGTGGTTCCACCGAAGCGATAGAGCACACGCTCCTTTCCCGAGGAGTCGATCGAGAAGAGCGTTCCGCACCCGTCGCCGCCGCAGCCCGAGCCGCCGCCCTGTAGGGTCGCGCCATACAGCTTTCCGTGCATCGGCGTCAGGCCGGCGAACACGCGATACCCGTCCGTGCCGCCTTGGAATCGATAGAGAACGCTCTCGCTTCCGGACGGGCCGATGGCGAACACGGTGCCGCAGCCGTTTCCTCCGCATCCCGACCCGCCACCGATCACGCTCGTGCCGTACAGCGTGCCGTTGACGTCGACGAGCGACGCCTCCGGATCCTCCGCGTCGGTACCGCCTTGGAACGAGTAGAGCAGGTGCTCTTGACCGGCTGAGGTGACCGAAAAGACCGTTCCGTGATCGCCCGGTCCGCCTCCGCCGCCCGTCGTACCGTACATCGTGCCGTTCACCGCAATCAAGGTGTCGAACGGCCACGCACCGTCGCCGGCGTTGTTGAAGTCGCCTTCAAAGTTGTACACGACGCTTTCGTTACCCGACTCGCTCACTTGGAAGACGGTCCCGCAACCGAGGTAGCAGTCGTTGCCTCCGCAGCTCCCGGAACAGTAGTTCTTCGAACCGTTCAGCGTCGTGCCGTAGAGCACGCCGTTCAAGAGCGTCAGCCCGCTCAGCGGGCTCGCACCATCCGGCGTACCCGCGAACGAATAGAGAAGCCGGTAGCCGCTCCGCTTCGGCTGCAGGGCGAACGGTAATTGCGGCCCGTGCATCGTCGTGGCCGGCACCCCGAGCCCCCGCGCCGGGGCAGCGTTCGCCGCTGCGCCGGCCGGCGTGAATTCGCCGGCACAGCCAAAAGCGCAAGCGAGTAGCGCGACGAGCAGCATGCGGGGAACGCGAGTCAAACGCTTCACGGCCGTCCTCCCTTGGGTCCCTGAGCGGCTACGCAGACGGCGCTGCGTTCACCTTCCGAACGCGATGCGCGCTGTGCCTTGCGCTACGCCCCGGGCGGGCGAAATCGAACATGGAGCGCAACCGCGCGATCCACCTCGTCGAGGCTGATCAGGGGAGTCATCGCGCTATGGACGGCTCCCGATGCGCGCACGCTCATCGCGACGGCGAGCGCACTCTCGGTATCCGGGAGATCGACGATGATGAATGCGTCGTGTTCGCCAAGTGTAAAGTAGAACGCGTCGAGCGACCCGCCAAGTGGCGTAATAAACTCCTCGACCGCCTTGCGCCGGCCGGATCCGCCCTCTTTCAAGACACCCTTCGTACCGTCGGCCGTGTATTTGACTTGCACTAAGAACTTTGGCATCGCGATACTCTTCCTTTCGATCCAGCAGCTTGCACGGCTGGGCGTCGCATCACCGGCTTCTGGTTCTGGCTGGTGGCCGCACGAACATGCAATTACCCGCAAAGCCCGCGACGTCCGGCAAAGCCGGTACGTCGTCGCCTCTCGGCTGCCGAAACGCGGCTGAAACGTGGCGTCGGTGCGCGTTCTGGGCGGGCCACCGGCAGCGTTCCAAGGGCGTGCACAGTTCGTTCACGGCCAGGAGATCGTCCGACAATCTCGCGAGGCTACACTGGATTAGCGTGCCACCGCCGACCAGGGGGCGGTCACCACGCGAGGAGAATCTTCGCCCGGTGTTTGAGCGCACGATCCTGACCTACGACGGACTGCAGGCGGCACCAGACGACGGCCTCCGCCGCGAGTTGCTCGGAGGCGATCTCTACGTGAGTCCCACGCCCTCGCCGGCGCATCAGACGATCGTCGGCGAGATCTACGTGACGCTGCACGCGTACGCGAAGGAACGCGGCGGTCGGGCATTCGTTTCGCCGATTGACGTTGTCTTTTCCCAAACCGACGCGGTGCAGCCCGATATCATCTACCTTTCTCCCGACCGCCTTTCCATCGTCGGTCCGAAGTACATTGGCGGCGCTCCGAGCCTCGTGGTCGAGGTGCTCTCCCCTTCATCGTCCGACATCGACCCGGCTCTAAAGCTGCGAACCTACGCCCGATACGGCGTCCCCGAATACTGGATCGTCGACCCGGCTGCACGAATAGTTTTCGCTCACGCCACGCCCTCTGGCGAGGGATACCTCCTGGCCGAGAAGAGCGGCGACGGCTCGATCGCCGCGATCACGCTACCAGAACTGCGGTTTTTGTTCCCCTAGCACCAGCAACACCGCCGCTCCGTTACCTCCGTCGCCGAGAACGCCGTACCGCGAACGAGATCCGTCGTCGGGATGTGCTGACCGCGATCGCGCCCAGCTCATGCGCCCGACGCCGCTTCGCCTATCCACGGATTCACGACATGCGCGCCGGCACGGGTGAAATCGTCCTCGTTGCGGGTGACGATCGAGAGATTGTGCTGCAACGCCGTCGCTGCGAGCAGCCCATCGAGCACCGGGATCGGCTTGCGGGCGATTTTCGCTCGGGCGCGCACCTGCCCCCACATATCGGCACAGTCAACGTCGACTGAAAGGATGCGTCCCTCGAACTCCGACAAGATCTCCGTCGCGAGCCAACGTTCCAGCGACTCGCGCTTTCTGAGATCGTCTAGCAGCGCGACCCCGTAACGCAGTTCGCCGATCGTGATCGCGCTCAAGTACAGCATCGAGAGCTCGGTCCGCGCAAACCACGCAACAACGCCCAAATCGGGTCTCGGCTTCGCAAACTCGGAGATCGCGCACGTATCAACGAGGTAGCCGCTCACAGCGGAGCTTCCCGGCCAACGTCGGAGTCGCGTTCGAGGTCCAAGCCAGCGCCCTGAAGGGCCGACAAGAGCTCGACCGCCGTGCGCCCACGCCGGGTCACGCGCTGGTACGCGGGTTCCGCGATGACCACAACCACGTCCCGGCCCCCGCGCACGATGCGCTGCGGGCGGCCTTCGAGCGCACGACGCACGAGGCGGCTTAAGTTCGCTTTGGCGTCACTGAGTGTCCACGACGCCGTCTCATCCTGGTTTTGGGCAAGTGGTCTCACCTGTGCTTCATTCTGGTCCGGCATAGTCTGATCGTTCGACCGTTCGTCTTCAAGACCTTTACTCGACCATGAAGATGGCCTACTATATGGCCATGTCCGTGCTGAAGGTCAACATCGCTGAGGCGAAAGGGCGAATGTCGGAGCTGGTGCGTCGTGTCAAGGCCGGCGAGACCATCATTATAAGCGAGCGGAACGTGCCGGTCGCTGAATTACGGCCGATCCCTGACGAGTCGAATCACCCGAAGCGATCGCTGGAGCCAGTCTGGCCGGGCTGGAGCGTACCGGAGTCCTTCTTTGAAGCGCTTCCGGAGGAACTTCTCCGTACGTTCGAAGGCGACTGAGCTTTGAACGTCTTGCTCGACACCGTGACGTTCCTCTGGATCGGCGAGGGCTCACCCCGACTGTCGGCCCTTGCACGTTCCATCGTGCTCGAGCCGACAAACCGTCTTCTGCTCAGTGCAGTGAGCGCGTGGGAGATCAACGTCAAGGTGTCGATCGGAAAACTTCCGCTCCCAGCCGATCCGGCGACGTACATTCGACGCACGCGCGCTGCCCGCGACATTGTCACGATCGAGTTCAGTGAAGACGATGCGGCGCAGATATCTGCGCTGCCGTCACACCATCGAGATCCCTTTGACCGCGCTCTTGTGAGCCAGGCCATAACGCGATCGCTAGCTATCTTGACGCCAGACCCCGCGTTTCGGCAATATCCGATAGCGACGTTGTGGTGAAGGTATGCCGCTAGTCCTGATGCAGCGCGCGTGGCGAGACGACCCAAAGTATAAAGACACCGAGTTTGCCGTTTATCACTATCCACGGCAATACTTCAGCCTCATCCAGGGCGGGGAGAAGTTTATCTACTACCGTCCCGCTCGCGGGGCAACGGCCAATGAAGCCAGCGCCTACTTCGGTTGCGGCGAACTCGGCGACTGGTGGGCCGATGCGCAAGATGCGACGCACCGATTCGTTGGGATACGAAAGCCGATTCATTTCGCTCGTCCCGTTTCACACGTCGATGGGAACCAACGGATGTACGAGTCGACGTTTCACGACCGCAATGCATTTCAAGGGCGGTCGGTCCGCCAGATCGATGATCTCGATTTCTACCGAATCCTGGACGCCGCTGGACTGACCGCAGCAGTCTGGCACCAAGCCGCAACTGTGGACGATGTGCTGAGCGGACTCGTTGTTCCGGCAGCGCTGGCCAGTCCACCGCGCGATGCGTTTCGTCCCTTGGACGTGGTTCCGGACGGAACGGGTTACCGGCCGACCGGCAAACCGATCGACGTATTCGAAGTGGCGTGCCTCCAAGAACGCGCACGCGGAGATCACCAAGAGACGCTCAAGCTGGTGAAGGCCATGGCAGAGGAACGTGGGGGCGTGTGCCTTTTCAATAACAATGTGGACCTGCTCGCCTCATTTGGCGAGCAGAAGCTTCTCGTCGAGGCGAAGAGCCTTGTCGTCCCGAGCGCCGCGGTGGACCGAATGCGCTACGGCATGGGTCAACTCTTCGATTACACTGTGCGCTATCGCGCCGAACTGGGTGTGGCGCAGGCCGTCCTTGCTTTCGGGACCGTGCCCTCAAACGAGGTGAGTTGGATCTCGACGATTCTTCAAGAAAACGGCATTGCGTTCGTTGCCCGGCACCGCGAAGCGCTCTTGCCGATGAACGACGCGGCAGCGTCGCTCCCGATCTTCCGCTAAGCGCGACGAGACGCGATCGCGCAGCACCCTCGCTTCGCCCGGCGCGCCGCCCGACTCTAGGGCGTTCGCCGCGCCAGACCGCGAAATAGCGCGCCGAAGTGAGATCCACCGGGGCGCGCATAGCCGGGTCCTGAGTCTGCATGTGCCGAAACGTGGCGCGGGTACGCTATAGGAGGGTTCTATGGACCGCTTCTCGCCTTCCGGGAGAGCGTTTGCTACCGGCGCATTTCTGCTCGCGGCGCTCGCGCTGGCTGCCGCCGCGCCCGCCGCAGCCGCCCCCGGCTATCTCTGGCTCCAGGCCTTTAGCGCCAACGCGGCGACGAGTGGCCAAGTGGCCCTGAGCGGGCAGTTCGTCAACGAGTGCACCGCCAAGCTGCCGCCCGGGACGCTCTTGAGAATCCTGTTCGACCAAGGGACTCTCCTCGACGTCACCATCACGGCGGGCCGCGGTCAGACGCAGCAGTTTTCCGGCACGGTGCTCGTGCCGCAGGTCCCGCCGCCAAAGACCGACGCGACCGCGTACCGCTTCGAGATTCTCCTGCCGGGCGATGACCAGGTTCGGGGCGCGTCGGCGCAGGCGCGGCCCGACATGAAGACATCGCCGTGCCTCGTCACCCCGGCGCCGGGCACGCCAAGCGAGCCATGACGCAGCGGTGCTTTCCTAGCATCCGCGATCGTGTTCCAACAGTACTCGTTTCGTTCGTTCCTCGGCCGTCGCGCTGAACTCGACACGCTGCTGACGGCGTTCCGCAACGCCAAAGCAGCGCAGCAAGGCGCAACCATCCTACTTCGCGGCGAGGCGGGCGTCGGTAAGACGCGGCTCGTCGACGAATTCGTCGCGCGCGTCGAGCGCGAACGCTGCACCGTGCTCCGCGGCGCGTGTCTCGAGTACCTGTCAACGCCATATCAGCCGTTCGTCGAAGCGCTCATCGCGGGGCGGACGGGTCCGAAGCTCGAGGCCGAGTTGCGCAGCGCGGCCGTCGACCGCTCGCGCGCGTCGGAGGTGGAGCGCTTGCGGCGCTTCCAGTTGGTCGCCGACGATCTTGGCCGACAAGCGGCGAACGACGGCTGTCTCGTTCTCGCGATCGAGGACATGCATTGGAGCGACTCTGCCTCGCTCGAGTTGGTGCGCTTCTTGGCCAGAAAGCTGCGCGACGCCCCGGTGCTGCAACTCGTGACCATGCGCGACGACGGCCCGCAAGGCGACGCCGTCCGAGACCGACACCTCACCGCGCTGCGCGGCGAGGTGTCGGCATCGCTGCGCGTCGGTCCCCTGGCAGACGCAGACATCCTCGACCTCGTCCACTCCGCGCTCGACGATCCCGGCGCGATCTCCCCGCACGATCTGCACGCGATCGTGACCCTCGCCGAAGGCAAGCCGCTGTATGCGGAGGAGCTGCTGCGCGGAAGCCTCGAGCGGTCGCACCAATCCAGCAGGTCCGCGCTGGAGCCCGTCGTGTCGCTGCGTACGACGGTTCTCGAGCGCCTGGCGACATTCGACGAATGGACGCGGCGGGTCGTCACGACCGCGGCCGTCATCGGCCGCGCGTTCGACGTCGACTTGCTCGTGCGCGTCGGTGGAAGCCACGACGACGTCCTCCCGGCCCTGCGAATGGCGCTTCGAGCCGGGCTGATCGTCGAAGATCGACAAGGCGGTTCGCTGCGCTTTCGCCACGCACTTACGCGCGAGATCGTGTATCACGAACTGCTCCAGGTGGAAGCCCGCGCGCTGCATCGGCGGATCGCGGACGCCTTGGATGGCGAAGCGGGACGCGATGAAGCCGCCTATCATTGGTGGGCGGCGCAGATCCCCGAGCGGGCGGTGCCGGAAAACGAGGCGGCAGGCGACCGCGCCGGCGCGATGTGCGCGTACGCCGACGCCGCAACGTTTTACGAGCGGGCGGCGTCACTTGCTACGAACGGAACGCGCGACCGCCTCATCGCGAAGTTGACCTTTGCGCTGTGTGCCATCGGCGACATGCGCCGCGCGGAGGCGGTGTGCAATGCAGAGTCGGCGGCCTTGCGCAAGCGCGGTCGCGAGAGCGACGCCCAGCGCCTGCTCCTGTGGGCCGCGCGCCAACTCTACGAGGCGGGCGAGGTGGACCGCGCCGTGGCGACGGCGCAAGCGGTGTGCCGCGAGCTCGAGCGTCGCCCGCCCACGCCCGTTCACTACTCGGCCGCGATGACGCTCGCGGGGATGCAAGCGACGCTGGGACGGGCGCAGGATGCGCTCGCAACGCTCGATCGCGGCGAGGGCCTTGCCGTCGCGCGCGATCCGATCGACAAGTTTCGCGCGCACAACGCCCGCGGGAACGCGCTGTGTTCCCTCGGTGCCTACGAGCGTGCGCGCGATGAATACGCCGCGTCGCTGGTCATCGCGCGCGAACTCGACAACGACGAGCTGCAGATTCACGCGCTCGTCAATCGCGCAAACGCCGCGTTCATGCTCGGCCTCTTCGTCGAGGCAGCGCAAACGCAAGACGAAGCGTACCGGTTCGCCGAGCATCGCGGGCTGCGCCGGCATGCACTGATCGCGCGTGCCGCGTCGCTGCACTCGGCCCTGTATCGCGGAGACCTGGACGAGGCCCTCGCGGGCTATCGCAGCATCGCGGCCTCGCGTTCCATCGCCCCGTTGACGCAAGCATTTGGCCGTGCTGCCGCGCTGCGGCTTCGCGGCCTGCTTCCAAGCGCCGGTCTCTTGGAGGAGGTCGACGACGACGCCGCGGTCGAGCTCGCGCTCAGTCTGCGGGAATCGCAGATCGTCGCAGCGGTGACCGGCGGCGCGGCCCGTTCCGCGCTCGAACGCGGAGACCGGCAACGTGCGAGCGACTTCGCCCAGCGCGGTATCGCGGCGATCACGGAGCCCGACCACGCCTATTGGCTGTGCGACGTCGTCGCCGAACTGCTTGAGGGCGAAGGCGTCGACAAGGCGCGAGGGTTGCTGGACCAAGCTGCGGCCCAAGGCCGCAATGCGCTGGCAAGCGCGATGCGCGACCTCTTCGATGCGCGCCGAACCCTGCGAGCGGGAGACGGCGTGGCCGCGCGGACGCTCGCCGCGAGGGCGGCGGATCGGCTGCGACAGCTCGGCGCGCGTGTCGAGGCGGCGCTGGCCAGCGAGGTCGCGGGGGAGCGGGCGCAGGCGGAGGAGGCCTGGCGCGCGATGGGAGCGTCGGAGGCCCTGCGGCGGCTGCAAGGCCGGGGCACGGTTGCCGATGGTGGCGCGACGTCGTCGCTCACCCCGCGCGAGGCGCAGGTCGCGGCGCTGGCCGCACGCGGCTACGCGAATCCGGACATTGCCGTAGAGCTGGGCATGGGGCGGCGCACCGTCGAGACGCACTTGGCGACCGCCTATCGGAAGCTGGGCGTGAAGTCGCGGGCAGAGTTGTCGGCGGTTTTGCACGCCGCTCGGTAACCGGCCGGGAGG
>Ga0302324_100028954_pt1 | contig 10517 bp, 5 predicted proteins | sample Palsa_T0_1_FD_201949 | JGI IMG/M metagenome (GOLD analysis project Ga0302324, IMG submission 201949) | Peat permafrost microbial communities from Stordalen Mire near Abisko, Sweden - Palsa_T0_1 | ecosystem: Environmental > Terrestrial > Soil > Palsa > Peat permafrost | place: Sweden: Abisko... | reverse complement strand
TGGCGCGCGCCCTGCAGGTATTTGTTCAGCAGCGCCGGCGACATGGTCAGCGTCTCGCCGGAATTGTCGAAGCCGGCGGTGTTGGCGGGATCGACCGGGAACTGGCGGGCGACCTGCATGTTCTGGCCGCTCAGGTCGCGGATGGTATTGTCGTATTCTGCGTTGCTCAGACGGCGCGCTAGTACGATGCCGGGATCGCCGCCCAGCCGCTGGATCTCCTCGGCGCGCACGTCATGCACGAAGGCGACGATCTGATCGATCGCCTCCTGCGGCGGCGGAGCATAAGGCTTGGGCGGCATCTCATGATTGGTCAGCCGGTCGGCCAGCAGCGACCAGCGTGGGAAATCCTCCTTCACCTGGTCCATCGAATTATAGGACTTGAGGTCGAACTGGCCGGTGGGCTGCGATCCCGAATGGCAGGTGACGCAATACTTGCCCACAAAGGGCTTCACCGTATTGTCCAGACGATTTTGAAGCTCACCGGAATCGGCGGCGAAGGCCGGGACAGAGACAGACAGAAGCAGACTCAAAACCAGCAATCTCATGAGCAACTCGTTGTTCTCGTTGGAGGTCGTAAGCTACAAAATACGACTATTCTTCCCTCCCCCCGACGGCGCCAGTGATTCCGGCACCGAATATAAAATAATCCCTACCGGCGCGGTGGCACAGATTACAAAATCATCATAATAAATGAGTGCTGTAAAACATAGTTGCGGCGCAGCATTCAGGAACGGTTATGGCCACAGCGTTTTCGGGGCACGATTCCACACCACAGCATTCGGACAGGCCGCCCGGCTGATTTAAGGCGGAAAATTCATCCGCGCCTCGATCGCCTTGAACTGTGGCTCGTTGCGAATCGGATCCAACTCCCAATAGACTTTAAGGTAGGACATTCCGGAGTCGCGGACTCGCTCCGCTTTGCTCAGCCACAGTAAAGCCTGAGCCTTGTCGCCTAATTGCGCATAGATCTTTGCGTAGACAAATGCCGCGTCATCCCCTTCACCTTTCAGCGCCTTGATGTGCTCCAGTTCGCTCTTGGCATCCGCCTGCTTACCCAGAGCGTGGTAGGCGAGTAACAGACAGTAGTGCCGGAAATATTCATCAAATAGTGTCTCGGGGGATTCACATAACTGGCGCGCCTTCTCCGCCTGGCCCGAGCCAAGAAATATATTGGCTTGCTCAACGCCTAGGCGGATAGAGTCAGGCTTGAGCGCCCGAGCATGCTGCAGCGCCACCTGCGCCTCGTCGAACCGGCGTAAAAAGGACAGATCCCCTGCCTGACGGACATACGACGAATAATTTTGCGGATCAAGACTGGCGACTCGGCGCGCCGCAGCGAGAGCGGGTTCAACGTGACCCATTTTGGCGGCGAAGGAGGCGAAGAGCCATTGCACTTCAGCGCTGCCAGGTGCCAGCGCCAGCGCTCGTTCGTATTCGGACTCGGCACCTGCAAAATCAAAATGGAGCACGCTGAGAATGCGCGCGAGATCAGCGTGCGCCTCCCCGAAGTCAGGCGCGAGAGCTACCGCACGCTCCGCCGAAGCAAGGGCTTGTTTGGCCAGATTTTCGTGTTCGCTGGAGGACCTGAGGGACATAACCTCAAGCACTCCAGAGCGCAGCGCGTAGGCCGCAGCGTACCCCGGATCCAATTTTATGGCCTGATCGAGTGCTGCCAAAGCGGTGCGTTCGCGAGTATCGGGAACATCGCCGCCGTTGGGGGAATAGTTGAACTCTCGGTCAGCACTCAAATAAGCATCGTAAGCGTCTGGATTCTTCGTGCCGCCAGTCTGGAGCTTCACGGACTCATCGGCGAGCATCTTGACCTGGAGCTGCCGCGCTACGGCGCTAGCCACCTCGGTCTGCACTTTCAGGATGTCACTGAACGGTCGATCATAGGTCTCGGACCATAGATGAAAGCCGGTTACGGTGTTGATTAATTGTGCGGTGATGCGCACGGTGTTGCCGGCTCGGCGGACGCTGCCCTCCAGAACGGCCCCGACATTCAATTTATGCGCGATCGTGGACACATCGACGTTTTGACCCTTGAATGAGAACGATGACGTTCGCGCTACCACCTGCAGGTCATTCAGGCGCGAGAGCGCATTGAGTAGCTCTTCGCTGATACCGTCGGAAAAGTAGTCCTGCGTGGCATCGCCGCTCATGTTCACGAATGGCAGCACGGCTATGGAGTGCGGAGGTGGAGTGAATGCGGCGGTAGTGACGAGAGGCATCGAAACGGTCGAACCGCCGGCCGGCTGCGCCGCAGCCGTATGATCCGACGACTCGATGTGCCACGACGACCGGAACTTGTCTATTGCCAGCCAGCCAAGCGCAAGAATGACTGCAGCGAGCGCGCCCAGGAGAGGCCAGGACTTTCGCGTCTCTGCAGGTGGGCGATCCGAATGAGCCCCGTCCGGCCGAGCGCCCGGTGGTACAGGCGGCGCGGGCGCAAGCTGACGGCGTACGGCGGTAACCAGCTTAGCAATGGCAGCCTCCGTGCCATCGGTCGCCAAGTCGATCCACTGCGACTCACTGAGAAAATACTCCAGAGCCGTGGTCAGCGGAGCGGCATCCGTCCGCAGTGCGACGATCGGTCGTCTCTTGGACGACGCCCGCTCCACCTCCTTGCCGATGTGCGGCGATGCAATCGCGCTCTTCGAAAGTACGAGTACGACGACTCTCGTGCCGTTGATCGCGCGAATGATCTCATCGGCGTACCGGGCACCAGGCGTCACGTCGCGAGGAGCGATCCAACATTTGAGCCCCTGACGCTCCAGGGCCGCGACGACGGCATTGGCTATGGCAACATCCTGCGATGCATGGCTGATGAATACAGCGCCCGCGGCAATAGGATCTTGTGCTCCCTCGGGTGCAGGTAATTGATCAGTCTGAACGTTTGCCGACCGGTCGCTCTCGGGCATCGGATCCTTCCTTGCCGGGCGAGAGGGCATGTTCGCGGATGCCCGCCGGATTGGCAACAAACCCGTACTCGGTAGGCGTAATGAGGCTCTTTTGGGTTCCATTGCTGACGCCGGCGAAGTGCTTCTTGACTGACAGCGCCCGTCACGCATTCAATCGCCAGCCCCCAAGATTCGCCTGACTGGTCCCCGAGCACCCCTCGAGTGCTCTGGTCACATGCTCGCGCCAGTGCGTGAGCACGCTCACCGTCTTCAGTCTGCCAAGACCGGGCGCTGACGGTGCCGCACTGCTTGCCGCTAAGCTGCCGCTCGCGTATTGGCGAGCTTTTGCCATTCACCCATAGTCTCGCGTGCAAACTCCTCATAAGCGCGAGGTTCATGGCCTATGAGCTTTGTCAAAGTCGCAGCATCACCGCCCTCGGCAACAAAACCCCGCTCGAGATACCCTTGAAACATCATGCGAATATCGAACGCAGCCCAAGTGGGGGCGTGCTTGCGCATCTGTTCCTCGAAGGTATCCAGGTTGTCTCCCGCATACTTGATTTCCTTGCCGAGCATCTCGCTCCAGATCGACGCGGCTTTCGGACCGCTTAGAATGGCCGGGCCATTGACGTTATAAGTCCTTCCAAAGTGTTTGTCGGACATCAGCGTGATTGCTGTGGCTTCGGCTATGTCGCGAATATCGACTGCTGATATACCAACGAGTCCAAGCGGATTGGGATACACGGACATCTTGGTGAGGATGTCTTTAAAGGACGCGTCGTTCTGGAAAAAATAGTTTGGACGAATGATCGTAAACGGCACATCAAATTCTCGGATCGCGCTCTCGATAGCGAGCTTCGAAGCGAAGTGCGGAACATCCTTGAAATGCTCAACGCGAAATACTGAGTGGTAGACGACGTGCGACAGTTTGCGCTTTTTGGCCAGATCGTAGGCAATCAGCCCCTGGGTCAACTCATCGGGAGTGACAGCGTTGAGAAGATATAATTTATCAACTCCCTCCAGCGCCTTATCGATCGACACCGGATCGAGCAAGTCGCCTACTACCAATTCAACCCCGGGTAGCGATTTAATGTCGGGCGCACGCACCAGGACCCGAACGTCGGCATCCCGCTTTTTCAACTCTTTGACGACTTCGGAGCCGACATGACCGGTGCCACCGATGACTAATATTTTCATCTGGAATTCTCCCCGCATTGGGTATGGCTAGTGACGCCACGCCGACGAGACTTTGAATATCCGTCAGAGGACATCCTCGATTGCATGAGGATAAAGATATCTGCTCGGGAGTTCGGTGTTCGAACCCACATAAGAGCGACATCTTGCAGCGCGAGCGGCGCGGATGATCCCCCCGGCGGCCCGGAGCCGATGACCAAACGTGTGCTCGACGGTAGGTCACTCTTCATGGCCTGCGATAACGCTCCGCGAGCTGTGGCGCCTGCGCGGCGAAGGCCGCGAGGTTGGCTTTGAACACCGCATCGAGCAGATCGGACCGCTCCACCCCGGGAGCGCAGAGGACCTCGCCCATGGCGAGCCCTCGCAGGCTGGCGGTCACTACGTCGTCCGCCGACATGCGAGGCACCGCACTGAGGTCGATCCCTTGACGTTCGTGGAACTCGGTCGCGACGACCCCCGGGCAGAGCGCCTGTATCTGCAGGCCTTGGGACTTCAGCTCCTCGTGCAGCGCTTGCGACAGTGCGACGATGTGGGCCAGCGTTGCCGTGTAGACGGCCCGGCGAAGCGGTAGCTTTTCGATAGGTGCCGGCCCGCTGAACGCAAGCATGCCCGAGACGTTGATGATTACGCCTTCACCTCTCGCGACCATACCGTGGGCCGCGGCTCGAGCCAGCATCGTCGGCGCGACGACCTTCACGTGCAGGAGCTCGTTCGCCTTGTTGGCTGGCAGCTCGATGAACGGCATGTAGTGCGCGACGCCAGCGTTGTTGACCAGCATGGTGATCTCCTCGTGTGCGCACACGTCGGCGACTGCCTCCACACCGGCGTCGGTGCCGAGGTCGGCAACCAGTGGACGAACCCTGACGTTTGGGAGTGCGGCCACGAGCTCTTCGAGTCGATCGCGACGACGGCTTACGACCACGAGGTCGTATCCGTCGGCGCCGAGCCGTCGGGCAAAGGCCCGACCGATGCCGGAGGATGCACCGGTGACGAGCGCCAATCGCGTGCGACTATCACGACCGTCTTCACGATCGGGCTTCATTTCTTCGAATTCGAGTGCGCTTTCACGAGTCATCGCTCCTCCTTATATGTTGGAATCGCCGACAGCAATGCTCAAGCCGCGTTGCTGATTCGCATGGTGCAACGCTTTGCTGACACGATGCATCGGCTGGCTGACATTTGATTCCTAAAGGCAATGCGAGAGCTACCAAGAAAGGTTGGGGAGCGTGACCGCGATTAGTTGGGGAAATCCAACGGTTTTTCTTCAGCGATACTCAAGCGCGCCCCAGCAGTTCACCAGGACGGCTCTTGACCGCCACTGTGGCGATTCATCGCAAGGACCGAGGCCGTCCCGGGCCGCATCACACTTCCAGCCGATCTCCGGACCTCGCCACAAGGGTATAAAGCGCCGGCATCAGGAAAACGCTGATCAACAGTCGCGTGAATAGACCGCTGACGATGACCAGCGCGAACGGCCGCTGAGTATCCGTACCAACACCGGTGGCCAAAGCCACCGGTAGCAAACCCAGCGCCGCCACCAGCGCGGTCATCATGATCGGTCGCAATCGCAGAATCGCGCCTTCACGAATGGCATCCGCGAGATCGGTGCCGCTGCGGCGAAGTTCGTTGACGTAGGAAATATAGACGATCGCCGTCTGTACCGAGACGCCGAACAAGGCCAGGAAGCCGATTCCGGATGAGACCGAAAACGGCGTGCCGGTGATCCAGAGGGCGACGATGCCGCCCACGGGAGCCGACAACACTACGCCGAGCACCGTGATGAACGGGAATTTAAAATTGCTGTACAGAGCGAACAGCAGCAGAAAAATCAGGAGCAAAGTCAACGGTAGAATGACCATCAGCTGCCCACGCGATTCCGTGTACTCGGTGTATTCGCCGCCCCAATCCAAGCGATAGCCCTGCGGAATGCTGATCTTTGAATTGACCTGATGCATGGCATCGCCCACCGCGCCCGCCAGGTCGCGCCCTTCCACTGAGAACTGAACCCCGATGTAGCGCGAATTGTCTTGGCGATAGATGAACGAGGCGCCGTTTGTCACGTCGATGTCCGCAAATTCCTTGAGCGGAATTTGCTGGCCGCCGGGTGTGGCGACCAGGATATTGCCGATTTCCTCGGGGTTGTCCCGGTATTGCTGGTCGAGACGGACGACGAGATCAAATTGCTTTTCCTCCTGCACCACCTGGGTGGCAACGTCCCCTCCAATGGCGGTCTGAATCAAGCCATTGATGTCGGCGACATTCAAGCCGTAGCGGGCGATCTTGGCACGGTTGATTTTGATAGTGAGACTGGGCTGCCCAAGCTCCTGCACCAAGGTTACCTCGCGGATGCCGCGCACGCCCTCAAGAATCTGCTTTATTGCCTTGCCCTTCTTTTGAAGTAGGTCTAGATCCGAACCGAAGACCTTGACGGCCAGAGCGCTCTTCAAGCCCGTTTCCGCCTCATCGACTGCGTCCTCGGCCGGTTGGGTGTAGTTGAAAATAATTCCGGGAAATGTCTCGAGCTTCTTGTTGATGGCTTCGATCAGGCCTGCTTTGGTGCGATAATCGCCGGTCCATTGCGCGTAAGGTTTGAGATCAACGTAAAACTCGACGTTAAAAAACCCGGTTGGATCAGTGCCGTCGTCGGGCCGGGCCAGTTCGGAGGCAACCGTGGTCACTTCGGGAAAAGAGCGCAATATTTGCCGCACCATAGGAGTAATTTTCGCCGATTCGTCGAACGAGATGGTGTAGGGCATGGTGGCGCGCACCCACAACGCGCCTTCATCCAGATGCGGCATGAACTCGGCGCCGATGCGGGGGATGAGCAGCAGCGAGGCTGCCAGTAGCATGAGTGAGGCGAGACTGGTCCCCCAAGGATGGGCGAGACAAAAATCCAGGCCCTTGGTGTAGACGGATTTGATGTTTTCAAAAGCAGAGTTGCGTCGCTCTCGCACGCCATTGCGCATGAACCACGCGCACAGCACCGGCAGCAAGGTCAGCGTGACGACCAATGAACCCACCAACGCGAACACCATGGTGTCGGCCATCGGTTTGAACAGCGTCCCGGACGGCCCGGACAAGACATATATAGGCAGGAAGCTTGCTACGATCACCGCGACTGCATAGAACAGCGGCCGATCCACCTGCGCTGCCGCGTCTAGAATGATCTCCTTGATATTGAGCGGCGTGCCTTTTCGCCCCACGATCTGGCGGAAGATGTTTTCCACCATGACTACCGCGCCGTCCACCAAAATTCCAAAATCCACCGCGCCGATGGAGAGCAGATTTGCCGAGGCGTTCTGCAGGTCGAGACAAATGAAGGCGAACAGAAGTGCGAGTGGAATACTGATGGCGACGATCAATCCGGCACGAAGGTCGTACAGGAAAAAAATGAGAATCACGACGACCAGCAACATGCCTCGCAGCAGATTGCGCTCGACCACTTGCGTGGTGAACTCGACCAAATTGCTTCGGTCGTAGAACGGCAGAACTTTGACATCCTTGGGGAGGATTTCATCATTGAGTTCCTTGGTTTTCGCTTCGACCCGCTTCAGCACGTCTTGAGTTTTTTCACCCGTCCGAAGCAAGATCACGCCTTCCACGGCGTCGTCCTGTCTCTCGTAGCCGAATTCGCCAAGTCGCGGAGCAATGCCGATGACCACGCGGCCGACGTCCTTGACCAGTACCGGTGTGCCGTCGTGCACGGCCACCACGACGTTGCCGATGTCCTCCAGGGCGCTCATGCGCCCCATCCCGCGCACATAGTAGAACTCGCCACCTTGCGAATAGAACCCGCCGCCGGAATTGTCGTTGTTGGCCGTCAGTGCGCTCTCCACCTGTGGTACCGACAAGCCAACCGAAGCTACGCGCAGCGGATCGAGCAGGACCTGGTACTGCATGGTTCCCCCGCCGAATCCAGAATCGTCGGCGACTCCGGGCACGGATTTGTATTGGGGTTCGACCGTCCAATCCTCGAAGGTCTTCAGCTCCATCGGCGAGCGGTCTGGACTTTGCAGCACGTAACGATAGATCAAACCCGACGGCGCCGACATTGGCGCCACTGAGGGAGTCACGCCGCTCGGTAGGCTGAGGTCACCCAATCGGTTGAACACCTCTTGACGGGCGAAGTAGTTGTCCGTGTTGGTCTGATAAGTGAGGATCACGTCTGACAATCCGTAGAGCGAGATCGAGCGGATCGTGGTCATTTTGGGAATGCCGTTCATCTCCTTTTCGACGGGAACGGTGATCAGTCGCTCCACTTCCTCGGCGGCGCGCCCGGGCCACTGCGTAATGACTTCGACCATGGGGGGCGAAAGATCCGGGTAGGCATCCACCGGAAGGCGATTCAGCGAACGCGATCCAGCGGCGATGAGCAGAACCGTCATCAAGGTGATAAGCAGTGGTTGCCGCAATGATGAGGCGACGATGCGATTCGTCATCGACGGCGTTCGCGGCGCGGGTCCGGTCGGAGTCAAAGACTCGCTCATTGAGTTTGCATGAACTGAAGGAAAATGCCCCCGTCAACCACGATTTTGTCGCCAGCATTGAGACCCGCGGCGATCTCGTAATGGTCCCCGGTTCGATTGCTTATGGTCACGTGCTGCCGCGCGAAACCGCCGTCTGTCTGAACCAGATAGACAAAGGGCAGGTTCTCGTCGTCACGCAAGATTGCGGAGACTGGGATCAACAGTCCCGTGCTCTCCTGGCGGGACTGAATAAGGACGCGGACATACATCTGTTTCTTCAGGAAGCTGCCTGGATTTTCCGCAACCACACGCACTGCCACCGAACGCGTATCGGGATCCACCAGAGCCGAGATGTTGTCCACTCTTCCGGGGAATATCGTTGAATCGATGCCGGTAAGCACCTCAGCCGAATCACCGAGGCTGACGGAGGCTAGGTCGGCGCCAAAGACTTGCGCCATGACCCAGACGCGTGACAAGTTGGCGACCGTGAAACACGGTGTGCTTCCTGCGTCCAGAATCTCTCCCGGTGTAATCAGCTTCTCGACAACGGTTCCCGCCACAGGCGATCGAATCAATCCCCCGGGACGCGAAATCGGCCGGCCTTCCTCAATGTCTTTTATGGACTGTGGATTCACGTTCAACGACACGAGCGCCTGCAGAGCGGCGTCACGGTCAGCTTCGGCGTTCACGGCGTCGGTTTCCGTCTGTTCCGCTTCGCGCTGCGCCACGCCTTGGTGCAGGAGAAGATCCTTATCCAGATCCGCAAGGCGACGGTTGGTCTTGGCGGTGGCCAGAGCCTTGCGATAAGTGCCGACGGCTGCCGCAAAGTCTGGTGAGTCGACCTCCGCAAGCGGATCGCCTTTCTTCACTTGGTCGCCGAGCGAAACCAACAGTCGCGACACGGGTCCAGAGAACGGCGCCAACACGCTCGTGGCTTGGTCATTGTCGAAATCGACCGCCCCGGTAACCTCAATCGTTTTGTGAAATTTGGACGCCTCGACCGTGTAGATCTGTATGTTTCGGCGCTGAGCAGCCGTCGGCGTCACATTGCTGGCCTTCACGATTGGCGTTACCGGGTTCGCCTCATTCTTGGATGAACAGCCGGCACATGACATGATCGTCGCGATTGCTGCGACCGCGGCCGCGGGCGCCCGAGGGGATTTTGCTCGGTAGCGCAGGAGAGGCCTACCGGGCAACGACTTATTTATCATGCTGGTCCTGTAAATCGGTGCGATGCCACCAACCGCCGCCGAGCGCTTGAAACAGCGCTGCGGTATCCGCATAGCGTTCGGCTTGGGCCTCCACCAAGTTGATCCGGGCTTGCTGATAGTTTTGTTCGGCGCTCAGCAGCGCAAGGTTGCTTGCATAACCGTCCTGCAATTGTCGCTGGGCCAAATCCAGAGTGACCTTGGCCGCATCCGCGGCCGCCGCAGCCGTCTTGAGGGCCTCTGCATCCTGATCCAGCGCGGTCAATGTGTCGGCAACGTTTTGAAAGGCTGTCAGAACAGTGCTGCGGTATTGTTCGGCCGCTTGAACGTAGGCCGCCTTTGCGGCGCGTTGCAGGTGAAGCAGCGTCCCGCCTTGAAAAATGGGCGCTGTGGCAGCCGCACCCAAGCCCCAAAATCCCGTGCCGGTGGTGAATAGCTGATCCATGGCGGCCGCCGCACTGCCGGCGTTGGCGGTCAGGACAATATTTGGTAGCCGATTCGCTGTGGCGATTCCAATTTTTGCGCTGGCATCGTGCAGGTTCGCCTCGGCTTGGAGCACATCCGGCCGCTGCGCCACGAGGTCCGATGGCAGGCTTACCGGCAGATCCAACGGCAATTGCATGCTCGAGAGCTCGAACTTCTCGTCGGGCGCCTGGTTTGGAAAACGACCCGCCAGCGCTGCCAGGAGGTCGTGGAGCTGCGCTGACTGCTTGAGCAGTGGTGGCAGTGTGGCGGCAACTTGCGCGAGC
>Ga0302324_100028953_pt1 | contig 10517 bp, 5 predicted proteins | sample Palsa_T0_1_FD_201949 | JGI IMG/M metagenome (GOLD analysis project Ga0302324, IMG submission 201949) | Peat permafrost microbial communities from Stordalen Mire near Abisko, Sweden - Palsa_T0_1 | ecosystem: Environmental > Terrestrial > Soil > Palsa > Peat permafrost | place: Sweden: Abisko... | reverse complement strand
CAGCGTGCAGCGCAAACGGCACGGCAAGAAGAAGGCCTGACAAGGTGACGATGAGTTCGAAGATGTTGACAAACGTTGACGAGACCAGGCCGCCGGCTGTGCAGTAAACGATGGCCACCACTCCGCCGATTAAGCAGCCGATCCACTTCGGGGTGCCGATGGAGACGTTAAGGATCGTCGAGATGGCGATCAGCTGCGCGGCTAACAACGCCAGTGTTCCTATCCACAGCAGTAGGGCTATCACCGCTTTGACGCCCTTGTTGTAGCGGAATTCCAGATAATCGCCCAGAGTGCTGAGATTGTGCTCTTTGGCGATTGTCCAGATGCGTGGTCCGACAAACTGTGCCAGGAAGAATCCGCCGATGCCTGCGGAGCCGACCCACCACCAGGCGGAGAGGCCGTAGCGGTAGCCCAGGCCGGTGGCATTAACGGTAGACCCGGCGCCGATATTCGCCGCAAGAAAGGTGGTGAAGAGCATGCCCACGCCGAAGCTGCGCCCGGCGACGAGGAAGTCGGACGATGTCTTCACCCGCCGGCTAATCAACAGGCCCAGACACATCAGCAGGACGGAGTAGGCAATCAGCGCGGTGAGATAGAGGTTCATGCGGTGCGGCTATTCCGTTCCCAGAAGCCGCAGCGCGGTCAGCGCCATGACTTTGGCCGACGTGATGACGTCTTCGACCAGAACATATTCGTCAGGCAGGTGAGCCTGGTCCAGAATCCCCGGCCCGTAGGCAATGCATTGCTGCACGTTTCCCACCCTCACCACGTGCTTTTGATCATACGTGCCTGGGCTGGCGGCGAGCTCCGGCGGTCTGCCGAAAATCTGTTCTGCGCTTTCGGAAACGGCTGTAACCAGCTCACACTTGGGGTCCGTTTGCACTGGCTGCACGATCATCAGGTCTTCCATGTTGTATTTGAAGTTGGGGTTCTTTCCCTGCAAGTGTTCGAGAAGAGCCTTCACCTCGGCTCGCACTTCGTCGAAGTTCTCCTCCGCCAGAAATCTACGATCGAAAATCGCTCCGGATCGATCGATGACGCAAGGCGTCTGCATGCCTTCTTCCGGCTGCCCGCCAAAGACCGCGTTCACGTTAATGCTGGCGTATCGCGAACCCGGCGGCTCTACCGGAACCGCCGTCTTGCGTTGGGCCAGGGAGGGCTTTAGCTGATGATTCACGTCATACAGGAAATCGGCCAGGTGATCGACCGCGCTGATGCCGAGATGCGGCATGCTCCCGTGAGCAATCCGTCCGTGGGTAGTCACTTTGAACCAATAGACTCCGCGGTGTCCGAGAAAAAGGCGGTCCACATTTGTGGGCTCCGTGATGATGACGAAATCGGTCTTGTCCTGGCTGATCCATCCCAGCTTCGCCATATGGGCGACGCCGGCAAACCCTCCACTCTCCTCGTCCACGCTGCCGCTCTGTTCCACGGTCCCTTGCAGACGAACCCCGCACCGGCGAATGGCTTCGATGGCGAAGATCGATGCGGCAATACCCGCCTTCTGGTCAGAAGCGCCGCGTCCATAAAGCCTTCCATCTTTTATCTCCGCTCCAAACGGATCGACCGTCCACCCTTCACCCACGGGAACCACGTCGAAATGCCCGTTGAAGTGCAAACAGGGACGCGCCCGGGAACCCTCCATCCTTCCCAGCACATTTAGCCGCGGATACTCTTCGGTGTGCTCACGACAACCTTCCGCCGCAATGTAGTGCGTCTCGTAACCAAGTGCCTTGAGCTTGCCGCCGATGAGTTCCGCGTTTGCCACATAGTGCTCCCCCGGCGGATTCACCGTGGGAATCCGCACGAGCTCTTGCAAAAAGGCGATCATCTCCGAGCCCGTCTCTTCGACTCGCTTAAGAACAGCCTCCTGAACACTAAGCGAAAGGCTTTGCTTCGTCATCTAATCTCCGTGAAGGCCCGCAATCTAAAAGTTGATCTTGCCTGCAATCTGCAGGTATCGCGGGCTGCCTGCCGTGTTGTAGAGGCCGAAAGAGGAGTTGGCAAGATTGTTCCAGGTCTGATATCCGGTGGCCGTGAGGAACGGAGTATTGAAGACGTTGAAAGCGTCGAGGCGCAACTCAAAGTTCAACGGGCCGGAGCCGAGAAAGCCGCCCTCGACAATGCGCGTGTTCTTGGAAAGCGACCAGTCGTATTGGGGGAGGGGATTCATGCGGAATGTATTGCGGCCCAGCGTTCCGTTATTGCCGACCAGAGTCTGGACGTACTTGAAGTTGCTGGAGTTGGTGTCGCCGGCAAGTCCGCCTACACCGCGGTCCTGGGGCGCCGGAATGGTGGAGGGATTGCCGAATTTGAAGTTCTTACCGCCGGGATTCAGCGAGGCGCGCGTGTTGTCGCTGCCCGTTGTCTGCACCAGGTTGCCGTCCAGGTTCACGTCAGAAATGGAAATCTGTGCTCCTGTCGTGGGATCGGGCAGGCCGGAGCGTGAGCCGGAATAGAGCGTTGCCGGAACACCGGTCTGGTAAGCAGTCACTGTGGAGAAGACCCAGCCGCCCAGCACATGTCCAGCCAAGCCACTCTGCGTTTTATACCACGGCAAATTCCAGACCGTGGTGAGGAGAAAGCGGTGCGTGACGTCGAAGTCGGAGGGACCATACTCAAAACGGTGTTGTGCGGCACTCTGTCCCTGGGGGAAGCTCTCTTCATTGCTGATTTGCGCCAGGTTGTAGTCCGAATCGTCGTCCAGCGATTTGGAGTAGGTATAAGAAGCCTGAACCTCCCATCCGTAGAAGGCATGCTGCTTCAACTGCAGAGCCAGGGCGTTGTAATTGGAGCCGCCGGTGGCAGCCAGCATATCGACTTGGTCGAAGCGGGGATCGATTCGATTGTTGCCTGGACCATATTCACCATTCGACGTGAGGGTGCAGGGGCCGGGAGCAGAAGGAACTCCGATGCAGGCCTGCTCTTCTGCCAGCGTCTGGGGAGCAGTGGGAGGCGCTGCCACGGAGTTGATCGGCCCAAGATCAGTGAGCTTTCTGCTGATGCTGCCAAAGTAGTCGGCGCTTAGGGCAGTTTTTGGCCCCAGCTGATACTGCAGGCCGAGGGTATAGTTCTGCGTGTACGGATTGGACAGATGCCTGGTCACGGAAGTAATGCTGCCGAAGTTGGTCAGCGATCCGAAGGAGCCGAGCTGTGCCGTCGTCGCCGTTTCGATGGGCGCAACACCATTCACGATATTGTCGAAGGAGTTGCCCCCAGCGAACTGCGTCGCGCCAAGGGAAACGGTGTAGTTGAGCGGCGGTCCGAAGCGCGTATTTGCCAGCAGGGCAAAGTTCTGTGTGTCGAAATAAATTCCGTAGCCGCCGCGCACCAGTAGTTTGCTGTTTTCCGGATTCCATACGAAGCCAAGCCGCGGAGAGAAGTTGCCATAGTTGGCCGCAATGCCCGGATTGCCGCTCCGGAATGCGCCCAGAGCGCCGGTTCCAGCCTCGCCGACGGCGACTCCCTGAAGGTTAGGATCCAACTCGGAGATGAGGCCGTGGACCTCATTCAAAGCCCCCTGAATTTCGTAGCGCGCTCCATAGTTGATGGTCAGGTTGGGCAGAGCCTTCCACTCGTCCTGGGCAAAGAACCCGGGCAGCCACATGCGATAGCCCTCGTACGTGGAGCCGAAGACGCGGGACCATGCTACGGGTTGTCCGGCGAGGTAGCTGTCCAACGAGGTAAAAGCAAAAGTACCGCGCACGCCGCCGCTGGTGGTGCTGCTGGAGTTGTCCTGAATGTACCGGACGTCGGCCCCGAACTTAAGCGAGTGCCGGCCATGCACCCAGCTAAAGGTGTCGTTGACCTGATAGGTGTTGAACAGACGTCCTTGAGGAAAGAACTCCGCCTCGCCGAAGCTGTAGTAAGCATTGAGAAAATCGATGCGCGGGATGTCGCCGGCAGCCTGCGAGTTGAACTCCGCTTGCGACCGGCCATAGGCGATGCGCAGCTCATTCACTTTGTTGGTGCCGAATAGATATGTGTCCGTGATATTGACGCTGTGCGCGCCGGTGTCGAAGTCGGCTCCATAACCGGGCAGAAAATTGATGGTTCCGGCGTAAGGCAGAACCGCTGTGCCCTTGCTGTAGAGATAGCGCACGGCCAGCGAGTGATTGGCAGTGAAATGATGGTCGCCACGAATCAGATAGAGGTAACTGTCGTTCGGGGAGGTCATCGTTTCCGAGATGTTGGCGCTGGTAGCGCCCGCGGGGGCATTGGTAGGCAGCGGCACGTTCGCCTGGAAGAGTTTGAGCGCAAGCGGGTCGGTCGCGTTGGCTAGCGCGCTTGCTGTGGGAACAGGAAAGGTGAACGTTGAGCCAGCACCGCGGGTGCTTATCTTTTGAAATCCTGCAAAAAGGAATGTGCGGTTGCGCCACAGCGGCGCACCGGCGGAAGCGCCGTAGTTGTTTTGTTTGATCGGCGTGGGTTTGCCGGTGGTGTCGAAGTAATCGCGAGCGTTGAAGTAGTCGTTCTGGATGTAGTCGTACGCAGTGCCGTGCAATCGATTGGTGCCGTTTTTCGTTACTTCGACGATGTTTGCCGCCTCGACGCCGTACTCGGCGGGGAAGGGCCCGGCGATGACTTTAAATTCCGAGACCATATCGACCGTGGGTTGCGTGCCCAGTGCTATGCCCCCGAACTCCCAGTCGGTGATGTCGGTATAGTCGAGCGAAGCCGCCGAGGCACGCGCACGACTGCCGTAAGGGGAGAGGAAACCGGTCTGGGCGCCACTGACCGCAACCAGAGCGCCGGATCCGGGGCTATACACCGGGGTGACCCCAGGAACGAACGTTACCAGGTCGGATGGACTGCGGTTCGGGGTTGGCAGCTGTTGCAACTCCTCCGTCGACCGCGTGGTCTGCAGTTCGGCCCCCGTGGTGTTCAGGTCCGCCGCGGAGGAGTCCACGACAACGGTCGTGCTCTCCGAGCCCGCTTTCAGCGAGAAGTTTTGCGGTACCGTTTGGCTGCTGGAGGCAGCGACGACCGTTGTCGCTTGCTCAAAGCCGGGAGCAGTGACGGTGACGTCGTACTTTCCCGGGGCCAAAGCCGGAAAGACATAGTCGCCTGCGGCGCCGGTCTTGTAGGTGCGAGTTTCGCTCGTGTCCTGGTTCTTCAACTGGACGGTAGCGCCGGGCAGGGCTGCTCCGGTGGAATCCGTGACCGTCCCGGTAATAGTTCCGGTAGTGTACTGACCCCAGGCCCTAATCCCAAGACCAGACGCCAGAATAGAGATGAGGAACGCCGCAAGCAGATACCTGGAACGCATAATCGCTCTCCGGATTTTCTTGTGTTGAGTGCTTCGTGATCGAAAAACGCTGCCGGGGCCGTGGACCGGAACTAAACCTTAGCCAACAGGGATGCCTGTGGCGCGCAGCGACAACAACTCCAGTGGGCTGCGAAGGGGCGACAACATGGAAATAAGTGGCTGTCGATCATGAAAGAGCGCTTCGGTCTTTCCAACGTATGGTGACTGTACACCGGCCTCCTTGATTCGTCAACACTCGGTATACCGATGACCATAAACCTTGACACACACCGTATGCACTTGCTAAACCAGTAGCCGAATGCAAACTCTCGTCGACCGGCTCTATCACAAGGTGCGCCAGGACATTGTCGAATGTGAGCTTTCGCCGGGCGCTTCCTTTTCTGAGGCTGAGCTTGGCCGCCACTACAACGCCAGCCGCACTCCAGTCCGCGAAGCCTGTCGACGACTCGAAAATGATGGATTAATCCGAATCATTCCTTTCCGCGGCTACACCATCGCCCCACTCTCCGTGGCCGAGTTTCATAACCTGGAAGAACTGCAGATGATCTTCGAGCCGGCGGCGGCCGCCTTTGCCGCCGAGCGTGCCCGCGAAGAAGATCTCGTCGAGATGGCCGCCCTTGCAGCCTACGAATACCAGGTGGGCGATCGCAAAAGCTACCGTCAGTTCATTAAGCGGAATTATCAGCTCCACTGCCTCATTGCTCATTCCACGAGAAACAAGCAATTCTCCGACGTCGTCAGCAATGTGCACGTGCGCCTCATGCGCTTCTTCTATCTGGGACTGCCCTTCGATTCTTATGGCCCGGCGCTGGTAAAGGAGCACCTAAGTCTGGTCGAAGCCATTCGGATGCGTGACCCGGAACAGGCACGTCAAATGGCTGCCACGCATATTCGCAATGCAATGGAGCGCAGTGCCAACCTGCTCATGAGTGCTCTACGCTTCGGCGAAGCCGTCTTTGAGCAGGGCCCGGAAAGTCAGCGCCCATCTGTCTCCGCGCGACTGGGGGTCCGTCCTCCGTAGCCGTCTGTCGGAGCAGAGATAGGCAAAACTCGGCGACACGGACCCGCCCTCCCCCTAGTTCTCCCGGCGATGCCGGATATGGAGTAAGTAATTGTTCGATTACAAGAAGCTTTTTGACCTTTCCGGCCGCAAGGCAATGGTGGTGGGTGCCGGCAGCGGTATTGGGGAAGCAGCCGCATTGGGGTTGGGTGCGCATGGTGCGGAAGTCATCTGTGCTGATCTGAATGCCGAAGCGGCGGCCCGGGTTGCGGAAGCCATTCGCTCCTCCGGCGGCTTGGCCGCGTCGCAGGCGCTCGATATCCGCGATGGGGCCGGAGTTAGGCAAGCCATCGATGCCGCGCCGGACCTCGATGTGCTCGTCAGCACACCGGCAATCAATGTGCGCAAGCCACTGTTACAAATGACCGAAGAAGAGTTCGATCGGGTAATCGCGCTCAACCTCAAGGGAACATTTCGCCTCATCACCTCCGCTGGCCGGAACATGGCCAAGCGCGGCCGTGGCAGCATCATCGCCATGGCCAGCATCCGCGCTCTCACCGTCGAACCCGGCCAGGGTGTCTACTCTGCCACCAAGGCCGGAGTCGTGCAGCTATGCCGCACCCTTGCGGCCGAACTGGGGCCCAGCGGAGTCCGCGTCAACGCCATCGGCCCGGGAGTCGTTGATACGCCCCTCACTGCGCCGATTGTCGCGAATCGCGATTGGTACGACGCCTACGCGAAGAAGAGCGCGCTCGGACGATGGGCAAAACCGCATGAGATGGCAGGGCCCATCGTCTATCTAGCCTCCGACGCCGCCTCCTTCGTCACCGGAACACTCACCCTGGTCGACGCCGGTTGGACCGCAGTAGACGGCCGCTTCACGCCACCCCTTTGAAGATCTATGCCCCAGCAGAGCTACAAGGCAATAGGACGAGTACCTCTCGTCCCCTCGTAATGGACGGGCCTCTTATCTCGCTCGTTTTTCGCGAGATATGGGCCACCCGTCCTTCGTAGCCGGTCTGGCAAAAAAAATGGGCTCAGGTGCTAATTCAGTTCGTGCTTAAAAAATTAGGCTTTAGCCGCCGAGGGATGATTCCCTCACGCGACGCTCCGCGAACCCAACTCATTCGTAGCGTAGCGCCTCCATCGGGTCAACGTCCGCAGCTCGTCGCACAGGCGCCCAGCATGCGAGCAGCGCCACTCCCGCAAACAGCGCCCCTACAACGATCAACGTCATCGGATCGTTAGGCTGCACCTCAAACAGAAAACTCCTCAGCACTCTGGACAAAACAATCGCCAGAACCACACCAGCGAATACTCCGCTGGCGATCAAACGGAATCCTTCGCCGAATATCAGCTTCCGAATGTCCTTTTGTTGAGCACCAACCGCCAGGCGAATCCCCAGCTCACGGCGTCTCGAGGCCACCGACAGCGCAAGCACGCCGTGAATGCCGACCAGCGTCAACATGCTTCCGACAACCGCAAACCCGACCAGCAACTGCATCGCAAACGTGCGCGACGCCAGAGACTCGTCGCGAATCTGTGACAGCGTCCTGGGATTTTCAATAGCGGCGGTCGGGTCCACCGCGCGCAGTTCACGTTCCACCGCAACCTTAACCGTTCGTGGGTCCGCGGTGGTGCGAATTACCAGGTGCTTCGAAAACGCGGTCGCCTGCCACAACGACAAATAAATCTCCGGGGACGCCGCTTGCGTCAAATCATCGGTTCGCCCATTAGAAACTTCGCCGACGATTTCCGTAGCCGGCTTGTCCCGGCCGTTCATCCAAATCTTCCGCCCAATCACGTTGCCATGAGGAAAATACCTATCCGCAAATGCCTGGTTCACGATCGCTACATTGACCGTCTTGCCTTGATCGGTCGGACGAAACACCCGTCCCCCGAGCATGGGCAGGCCCATCAGCTTGAAATAGTCCTCGGTGACAGCGCGCAGCGGCATGGCGGTCTTGTCGCTCTCCTTCACCGCCGGAGGCTGCCCTTCGATTTCCATGGTCGCCGGCCAATTGTTTCCAGTAAGCGGTACTCCCCACGCGAACGCCGCGTATTGCACCCCGGGAATGGCCGCCACCCGTTGCAAGGCCTGCTTGTGAAAATTGGTCCACTCCGAATAGCTCCGAACCTCCGTAACACTCATGGTTAAGATGTGGCTTGTGTTATAGCCCGAGGGGACCTTCGCAATATTGATCATCGTGCGAATCAGCAAGCCGGCCCCGACCAGCAGGGCTAGAGTCAGCGCCGTTTGGGTGACGGTAACGCCGCGCAGAAGTCGACGTTCCCCCAGTCCCGCCGTTCCCTTCGGGCCGGCATCCTTCAGCACCTCCATCGGATCCAGCCGAAACGCCCGCAACGCCGGAAAGACAGCCGCCAACATCGACGCCAGCACAGCCGCCCCCAGCCCCCATGCCAGCACTCCCCATCCGGCCGTCACATTGTCCAGGCGCGGAATCGCATGTCCTGCGATCAGCTTGAACACCTTTACGATGCCAACCGCCATCCCTACGCCGAAGATCCCACCTAGGAGCGCCAGCAGCAGGCTCTCGATGGAAACCTGGCGCAAGAGGGCGATGCGTCCCATCCCCATCGCGCTACGCACGGCATACTCCTGCTGGCGTTGCAGCCCGCGCACCAAAAGCAAAGCCGCGGTATTACCGCAACCAATCAGCAGAACGAGAGCGGCCGCACCCAACAGCGGAAACAAAATGCCCCGGCCGCTCTCATTCATCTCGTCAGTTAGGGTTTGCACTTGCGGCCGGAAACCTTCAAATTCTTTCTCCGTTTGTGCTTCCCGCGCCGTCAGCACCGCCAGTTCCCCTTGCCCTTGCTGAGGTGTCGTGCCATCCTTCAGCCGCGCCACCACGTTCCAATACGGAGCCTTCAGATATTTTGGGTCAGGCTCGGCAGGACTCCAGAAATCCACCAGTGCATTGACGTTGTAATTCGGCTCCTTTGCCGCCCCGGGCGAAGGCAAAAATCGAACACCCGGCGGCATCACGCCAATGATCGTCGGCGGCACATCCCACCGGCTGATACGAACCGTTTTGCCTATGATTTGCGGATCGCCGTTGAATGTCCGCTGCCAGAACTCATACCCCAACAGAATCACCTTGACTGGTCCCTGACCGAAGTCTTGCTCCGCGAAGCCGCGCCCCATCACGGGGCGCAATCCCATGATCTGCAGGTAATCCCTGGCCACCGCCATACCCTGGATCGATTGACTGCCGTCATTGCGGATCAGGAAATTGAACTGCCAATAGTAGCCGGCAATGCCCGTAAACGACTTCGCTTCTTTCTGCCATTCCAACCATTGTTGGGCGGGCCAGTCGCGCGGGTTATCCTCTTTTTGCCCGTCGGTCCGTGCGGTCTGCACCAGCACCAGCTGCTGCGGCTTCTTGTAGGGGGGCGGCGTTAACAGCACGCCCTGGATCAAACTGAACACCGCGGAAGTCGCCCCGATCCCCAGCGCCAGGGTGAGGACCGCAATCAGGCTAAAACCGGGCTGCTTCAAAAGCATCCGAATCGCAAATCGCAGGTCTCGCTTCATCTTTTCCCACCTCGGTTTCTGTGAGCCGCAATTTCAGGCCGTTCTATACCTAAACGTTCCTGACCCGCCGCTTGTTCCCAGATTCCTACCGGTCTTGACGAATAAACACGGAGAAAAAAGGCTTAGCGGAGACGCTTATACTGCTCTAGAAAATGCGTTGCGCAGGAAGAAGGCTGCACCGGCGCCCATACCAACTCCGGTGACAACTCCCGCGGCCGCGCCAGGAGGAACCAATCGGCGCAGAGCGCGGTTCTGATGGAGGCGACGAATCAGGAGACAGACTTTTCCACGGAAGCGGTTCCCCCTTCGGCTTTCCAGGTACCCAAAGGTTTCAAGATCGTCGCTTCCCGTATGCCAGATGGGAAAATAGCGGCCTCCGCGGCGATTTAGTCTAAAAGCTCGGACCAATCTTCAACAATCTCCAGCAAGAACAGAGCAGCCAACTCGCCCTTCGAGGTCAAGAAAACGAGATGCTCGCCGTAGATTTGAGCAGCCTCAGCGACCACGACCTGAGTGCTGATTTCGGGCGGTTTGAACCGGACTAGGTATGTTTTGTCGGCCATGCCTCTGCGTCCGCGCTTGGCAGCAGCAACGGCGCGTGCTCTACAAGGAAACGCCCCCTTATACAAATTCCGCAGAGGCGCATTCTGTTCATGGTTTTTTTCGGGTTCAAGGAAGGGATCCCCCCG
>Ga0302324_100028952_pt1 | contig 10517 bp, 10 predicted proteins | sample Palsa_T0_1_FD_201949 | JGI IMG/M metagenome (GOLD analysis project Ga0302324, IMG submission 201949) | Peat permafrost microbial communities from Stordalen Mire near Abisko, Sweden - Palsa_T0_1 | ecosystem: Environmental > Terrestrial > Soil > Palsa > Peat permafrost | place: Sweden: Abisko... | reverse complement strand
CGCGGGTGAGATACGGCAACGATTCCGCAACGGAAAACAGCGGGAGGCAACCCAGCAGGCAGCCAATTCCCAGGACGACCAATTCTGCGAACGCGATATGCGCCAGCTTTGTCTTCCAGTCTCGTAAAGACGGCGAACCGACAATGCAGAACGGAATATAAACGGTTGCCACGAGCGTGGAGTAGAGCGCGATTTGGGGAAACCCGGCCAGGATCGAGAACGCAATGGGCATCGCGGCATACCCCAGATCCAGAATCCGGAGCCGCTCTGCGTACCGATGGATGAAATACAGTGTCAGCGGCAGCCAGACAGCGGCGCAGATAATGTATTCATGACCCTTGTGAGCGAACATGAATCCGCACACCATGAATGTCAGGCCGCCGACGAACGCCGTATAGCGCGTTAGGCGAAGCGAACCCAGGTAGAAATACACAAAGAGCCCGGCCAGCGCGTAGTGTATGAGGAGAAATAAATTGAACCCGAAGGTGTTCGGAAAGATGGATAAGATGGCCAGGCCGGGTGGATAAAATGATTGATAAAGAGTATCGGCAAAAACGAACTTCCCTGATTGCACATACGGATTCCAGGAGCCAAATGAAGTGGCAAAAGTCTTGGATGCAATCCCTTGAATGAAACCGTCGCCGCCGCCGATCAGATGGGTGAATGGATTGATCGCCCCTGCATGCATCGCCCAGGCGATGAACAGGTATAAAAATGCGATCCCCGCCGATCGCATCGTTGCGCGCGTCTTGTCTTCGTGAATCGATGAAACGCGACTGTTTGGTGTGTGGTGGGAAATTTCGTCCATCCCGTATCGCCGGATTGCTGACCTGCGAAGAATGCAAATTCACGACCGCCAATCTCACCTTGTCGGAAGAGCAACTGCGGCAACTTTATACAGCCGGTTATTTCACTGGCAACGAATATCGCGACTATGTTGCAGACCGCTCTGTCATCGAAAAACAATTCCGCCTTCGTCTCAGAAGATTGCTGCGATTTGTGCCGGACGCGCGTGGTAAGAACTTGTTTGAGATTGGTTGCGCGCACGGCTTTTTTCTCGGAGTGGCTGGGAACGCGTTCCGCTCGGTGGAGGGAATAGATATCTCGGAGGACGCCATCGCGTACGCTCGCCAACATTTGGGTGTTGCAGCACGGAGTTCGGAGTTTTTGGCGTATCAATTTGTCGTTCCGCCGGACCTCATCTGTCTATGGGACACAATCGAGCACTTGTCCCGGCCTGATCTTTACATTCAGAAAGTCGCGGATTCACTCCCTCACAGGGGACTTCTAACGTTGACCACCGGTGACCTCGACAGTTGGTTAGCACGCACAAGAGGCAGCAGATGGCGTCAGATCCATCCTCCGACGCATCTCCACTACTTCTCCCGCAAAACGCTCAGTCGACTGCTCCGTCGACACGGGTTCGAAATCAAGTTCATCGGTTCGGAGGGAATGTATCGCAGTGTCGACACGATGGCCTATATCGTTCTCTGCCTGAAACACAATTTCCCTGGCCTCTATTCTTGCTTAAGAAAAGCGCATTTCCTTAGTTGGGACCTGTACCTCAACCTCGGGGACACTATTTTCGTTGTCGCAGAAAAACCATAAATTTGCCACCACGGCGCAGGAGAGCCTAGTCCAGGCTAGGAAACGGATGTTTCGACGGCGGTGTTTGCAAGGCTCATGACGAGGATGACTCCGGAATAGCCTAACAAGAGCAATTTCATTAACCGGGAAGGATGGCCGGGGACGAACTCTATTTCATATACGACTTATGTGATTGCTGTTCCATAGCATTTTTTTGTTGGTTGGCCTGATGGTAGTTATGCCTTATCGTTCACCAGCACCACGCGATAGCGCGCCTTGCCGGAACGAAGGCGCTCGAGCGCGTCGTTTACCTTCGACATCGGGAATGTTTCGATTATCGGGGCGATGGAATGTCGCGCGCTGAATTCCAGCATCTCGTCGATCACGATAGGACTACCTGTCGGCGAACCCCCGACCGATTTCTGTCCCAGGATCAGACTGAAGGCCGGAACTTCCAGCGGCTTGAGGACCGCTCCCACATTATGCAGGTGTCCTTTCGGCCTTAGCGTGTCGAGCAGGCCGGGAACATCCAGTGATGCATTCACCGTTGAAATGATGATGTCGAGGCTTCGTACCAGCTTCTTCAGCGCGTCCGGGTTCTTTGTATTGTGAACGAAATGAGCTCCAAGCTTTTTGGCTTCCGCTTCCTTGCTGTCGCTGGTGGTGAAGGCGTGAACTTCACAGCCCCACTTGTTGGCGAACTGCAACGCCATGTGGCCTAGTCCGCCGATGCCGATGACACCGACTCGAGCCGTGGATGGGACATCATTGATTAGCAACGGCGCGAACACCGTCACGCCACCGCAGAGAAGAGGCCCCGTCTTGGCCATGTCGATGCCTTCTGGAAGCGGCCGCACCCATGTCCACTGAGCCCGGACGCGGTCGGCGAAACCACCGTGTCGACCAATGATCGTTCCCTGAACGGTCGAGCACAGGTGATGGTCCCCGGAAAGGCACTCGCGGCACGAGAGGCAGCTGTGCGAAAACCAGCCAAGCCCCACCTTCTCCCCAATCTTCAGGCCCTTCGCTTCGTCGCCGAGCGCTGATACCGTACCGGTTACTTCGTGACCGGCAACGAAGGGAAACTTCGACATGCCCCATTCGTTATCCAGCATCGAGAGATCAGAATGGCATAGGCCGCAGTAATCGACTTTGATTTCCACCTCCTCCGGTCCAAGTTCGCCCGGATCAAAGCTAAATGGTTCCAAGGGAGCTTTGGCAGATTTGGCAGCGTAGGCACTATAAGTAGTCATGGTTTTCTCCAAGGGTTGAAGGTTAGTGGGTTCGACTTCGTTTTGGGTGTTGAGTTCGACAAGAATGGTTTTTACTTTCTCTTTGGCGGGACGACTTAGACAAGGTTAATCACGAGGTTGATGTTGCCCCGCGTGACTTTGGAATAGGGACACGTCTGGGTGCGCGACGTGCACCAAGGCTTCTGCGACTTCGCTCTCCAAACCCGGCAGGCTAACGTTGAGGGAGCCTGAAGAGGATAACTTGCCACGCGATCTCGCGGGCTCATTCATACTGGCGCGCTGCACGAGGAGTTCAGCGTAAACAGGTTCTCAGCGACGCTGTGCGCCGGTTTGCCGTCAGTCTGCACGAATTGGGGAGGGAACCAACCCTGAGAGAAGTCGGGTCGCACGCGAGGTTTTGGCGCAAATCCGCCTTGAATTAGGTCCCGTTCGGCGTTACTTCTGCGGCTTGGACGTTTGTGGATCGCCACGTTGAGAATTCGGAAGCCTAATTTTGCCGTGGCGTCTTGGAAGCATAAGGTGGCCGCGACGGCCAAAATATGGTTCTTTTTACAACCTCTTGAAAAGCCGGCATAGCTCAGCTGGTAGAGCAGCTGATTTGTAATCAGCAGGTCATCGGTTCGAACCCGATTGCCGGCTCTGGTCAGCCTGAGTCACTTACAGAAGATTCGGTGTAGCGATCATTTCCTGTCGTGGTTCAGGCGCGACCTTTCCCCCCGCGCGTAGGCGACGGGCGAAGAATGCTCGCCCGGACCGCTAAAACGTTCTGCTGCGCTTAGAATGTCCACTCTGTGGTCAGACGCTTCCGGAGCTGTTCGATCTCGGCAACGGCTTTCCTGACTTGCGGCTGCGTCAGGTTTTGGCGCAACTGGGCGGAGAGTTTGACCAGTTCCTCGTTCATCCCCATGACCCGGCGTCCGAGCTCCTGGGCGGTGGCGAGCAAAAAGCTGGTGGCCCACGCGTCGCCATGTTGCAGAGCGTCGTGAAAGGCGCGCGTCGAGATTCGCCACAGACGGCTTTCGGCGCTGGTCATCGCGGTCGCTGTTCGTGGCGTGTTTACCAATGGACCCATCTCGCCGAGGATCGCACCCGGCCCGAGCGTGGCTAAAGTGCGGTCGTCCTGCGCTGGTGTGCCCAGCTTGATCAGCATCTGGCCGCTCAGCAGCAGGTAGATCGAATCTCCCGGGTCACCCTGCCGAAACAAGACTTTTCCGGCTGGAAGGTGTACCTCTTCCAAGTGGGTCCCGAACGCGGCAATCTGCTCGGCGTTGAGGGACCGGAAGCAACTGAAGCGGTGAACCAGAGCGGAATCGACGGGGTTTTCCATAAATCGTCTCGCTATACGCCGCGCAGCATGGCGGCTTTGGCCACACGCCCAAGCGCTACGATGTACGCGGCGGTGCGCCAGTCCAGTTTTCGCGATTGGACCAGGCCGCGGATCGTGGCGTAAGCGGCCGTCATGACCTGGCGAAGTCGACCGTTTACTTCCTCCTCGGTCCAGCTCAGGCACTGGAGGTTTTGCGTCCATTCGAAATAACTCACGGTGACACCGCCCGCATTAGCGAGGATATCCGGAATGACCGTGATGCCGCGCTGCTCGAAAACCTCGTCGGCTTCGGGGAAAGTGGGTGCATTCGCCGCTTCAACAATCACCTTGGCACGGACTTCGCGTGCCACGCCGTGGGTTAAGACGCCGCCGAGCGCCGCTGGAATGAGCACGTCGACCTCGTAGGTCAAGAGTGCGTCGTTGGTGATGCGCGAGACGCCCTCAGCGTCGTATTGCGAGAGCAGACGGCGGTCGCGCGCGAACTCCACGAGCTCGGGAATGTTGAGACCGTGACGATTGGCAACGCCGCCGGATACGTCGCTGACCGCAACGACTTTCGCCCCGCGTTGGTGCGCGAATCGTGCTGCGAACAAGCCGACGTTGCCGAAGCCTTGAATTGCCACTTTTGCGCCTTTGAGGCTGCTGCCGACGTCGTTCAAAAAATTCTCCGCAACGCAGATGGCGCCGTAGCCCGTAGCGGCTTCGCGACCTTCGCTTCCATGCAGTTCAACCGGTTTCCCGGTGACCACCGCTGGTGCGAACCCGTGCAGACGGGAATACTGATCCATGATCCAGGCCATCACTTGCGCATTCGTATTCACGTCGGGCGCAGGGATATCGCGCTGAGGACCGATCTCCCGGCTGATCCGCTCGACGAACTTGCGTGTGATGCGTTCCAGTTCGCCCTGCGAGAGCTGCGATGGGTCGCAGGCGACGCCACCTTTGGCGCCCCCAAAAGGGATGTTTACGACCGCGGTTTTCCAAGTCATGAGCGTCGCAAGCGCCCGCACATCGTCGGCATCGACGGTTGGATGAAAGCGCAGCCCCCCTTTGGTGGGTCCGCGCGCGGAGTTGTGCTGGAAGCGATATCCGCTGAAGACCGCCAGCTCGCCATTGTCTCGTTCGATCGGAATGGTGACGTGATGCTCCGCCTCAAGCGAGAGCAGCAACCGCTCGACGCGCGGCCCAAGGTTCATGATACGCGAAGCCTTGCTGATGTAGTGATTCGCGGCTTCAAAGGCATTCATACAGACTGCTCGACTCGCGCGAGATCAACTCTGAACAACCCGCCCGGGTGACTCAATTCGCTGGAAACAACTCTCCACTTTTTCATCGTTTCTACTGTGCATCGACCGCGGATAATCTTTCTGCGGGTTTGAGGCAAATTGAATGGCTGCCAGTCTCCAGGTCGTTGGCGGCTCAAGGGTTCGATTTAACTCTAAGACCGCTAGAGTGTCCAGTCCCCGAAATAACATGTATCTTGTTGCGCGGTTGACGTTTCAAATTTTGCCAGCGTATCATCGGTGATCAGCAGGTCGTCGGTTGGAATCCGGTTGCCGGCTCACCCTCCCAATACGAATCATCAGGGTCAGATTTAACCTTCACTATGAACCCCATCGGAATACATTTCGGATATTGGACTCAGTCCTGGAGCTCGGACCCCATTCAATTTGTTGGACGAGCCCAAAAATGCGGCTTCGACGTTCTTGAGGTCAACGCCCCAAAAATCACCCGCATGAGTGATAAGGAGCGGGATACGCTCAAAGGCGCCGTCGAAAAAGCGGGCCTCAGCTTGACGTACAGCATTGGCCTCAAAGACGACATGGACCTTGCTTCGGACGACGCGGCGACCCGCAAGAAAGGTATCGCCTTTCTTCAAGACGTCTCGCGCGCGATGAAGTATTTGGGTGGCAGCATCATGGCGGGCATCAATTACAGCTCCTGGCCCCGCAAATTGGCCCCGAACGAAGACAAACGAGTTCTCACTGACCGTGCCGTCGAAGGTGTGCGTGAGGCGGTCAAAACCGCCGAAGACTGCGGCGTGATCTTTTGCATCGAGGTGGTCAATCGCTTTGAGCAGTTCATCATGAACACGGCAGCGGAAGGCATTTCTTTCGCCGAACGGGTCGAAAGCCCAAACTGCAAACTCCTCTTGGACACTTTCCACATGAACATTGAAGAAGACAGTCTCAGAGGTTGCCTGATCGAAGCTGGTACATGGCTTGGTCATTTCCACCTTGGCGAACCCAATCGCCGTCCTCCTGGGCGCGGCCGGATGCCGTGGCTGGAGATTTTCGGAGCGCTGCACGAGATCAATTATCAGGGAGCGGTTGTCATGGAACCGTTCCTGGTTCCAGGCGGTGAGGTGGGTCGGGACATTTCTATCTTTCGCGACCTTCTCGGCAACGGCGACCTCGACGAAGAAGCTTCGGAGTCAGTCCGATTCGTTCGATCCGAACTGAAACGGCATGACGGTAAGGTCTGAGATGCCGGCGTTCACAGACAACATGGCCTGGAAGGGTGTACCGTGACCGTGTGTTTCGTATGAGCGGCATCGAGGATTTCATTCATAAGTTTGTGCCGGGCACTTCAGGGCGAACGTTGATTTTGCTTCATGGGACAGGTGGAACGGAAACCGATCTGCTCGACTTGGGGCGCACTCTTGATCCTGATGCCGCGTTGCTGAGTCCTCGCGGGAAGGTTCTTGAGAACAGGATGCCGCGTTTCTTTCGGAGATTGGCTGAGGGCGTTTTTGACGAAGAGGACCTGATTTATCGCACGCACGAGCTAGCGGATTTCATCCATGTCGCCGCCGAGCGTTATGGATTCAGCCAAAGCAAAGCAATTGCGGTTGGCTATTCCAACGGCGCAAACATTGCAGGAAGCATTTTATTGTTGCGACCTGACACGTTTCAAGGAGCGGCATTGTTGCGAGCAATGGTGCCGCTGATTCCTGAAAATCTGCCTGAGCTGAAGGGCGCACCGGTATTGGTGGTGGCGGGTAACTATGACCAGATTGTTCCAGTGGAAAACGTGCGCGACCTCGTTACGTTGCTGCGGCGCTCGGGCGCCGATGTGACCGTTTTTTTCGAAAACGCCAGTCACGGTCTAACAGAGACGACCATCACGACTACCCAACGCTGGCTGAAAGATTGGGGACACATTTGAGGCGGTCGGCGTGCAACCGGGCGCAGCGTTTACCGGTGCAGTAGCCGAACCATCTCGTTTTATCGGTTTCGAAGAGGCAAAGCAGGACACTTCGGTGACGATCTGCAATAAAGCGCCGGCGCAAGGCCGAGAAATGCTACCAGTACAGACCGGTCGCCGTGTTGGGAATTCACGAACTTACTGAACGAGGAAGGCGATATTGTGCTGGGTTCTCGTGAACGTCTGAGGGACAACCTCGCTGTGATATTTAGCCGGGATAAACGTTGTCGTCGTGGTGGTTTTGGTCGTTGCCTCCCCGCCGGAGGAGTTGGTACTGGAATCGATGCCGTTTTCCCTTTCAAATTGTCTCATTTCCGAGTTCATCCCCTCAGGAAGATCGTTCGAACTGCCGCCGCTGTTTGAGTTTCCTTCCACCTTGGTCGTTGAGTTGGTGGTGATGTAGTGTCCCGGTTGGTCCATAACGGTCTTGGTGACCGGCTGAATTTCCTGCCCGATGGGCTCTACGGAATAAATCACAAGGGTTGCGCCGATTTGTTGGGCGTAGGCAAGAGCTTCGTTACGCAACGGCGCAACAGTGAGATTTTGGAAATCGGATTCTCCGAGGAGTCGGTAACCGCTGTTCGCGTACGTCTGCGCGGTCGATTGGACTGTGCCAGGCGCGGTCAGTATGAAGGAGGCGGTGGTCGTGTTTTTTGTGCCCGCTGGAACGGCGATATTTGCCCGATAGAACGTGCTGACGTCGGTGCTCGGCGTCGAACAAGATATCAATGCAAATGCGGACAGTGTGATGGTTAAAAGTCGCTTCATTCGTTCGATCTCAGAGAGGTGAAAATTTGACGATTCGGCGCTTTTTGCACCGTGAGACGTCGCAAAGTCAAGTCCAGACGATTTCGAAAGCCTGCATCGCTCACGAATCTCTAAAGATTCGGAAGCGATGCAGTCTACGGTCTCGGCCTGTCGAGAGAGATGTTTAGCCCGGAATGGGCTTGTCGCCTGGGCTTTTGCATGATTCTTCCACGTTTGCCGATCGTTTGTGACATCCGCTGTTTACCTCTTGGTTACGATTCTTAGCCTCAAGTATGTCCCGGAGCACATCCGCTCGAACCGTCGGTTGGATCGCGGTGGGCCGCCGGCTGTCGCGGTACGCAAGGGCGCCGAGGTAACCGGGCGCCAGCTCGAGATGGTCCAGTGTCCAGTCGGCGGCGATTCCCATCTCGCTAGCAATCTGCACAACCCGGGCCGGGATCCCCGGAAGGAGCGTTACCTGAAAGCGATTGAGCGGTATCGCCAAGCCGTCTCCGATCGCTTTGACGTATGCTTCTTTTCGGGTCCAGCAGCGAAAAAAAGCCGAACCTCTGTCGTCCGGTTTCAAGGAGCGCAATTCGGCCGCTTCGGCCGTAGAAAAGAAGCGCGCCGCGATTGATTCCGGGTCGTCCAACTTCCGAAGTTGTTCCACGTCTACCCCCAGTTCACAACCAACTGTGAACGCGTAGAGTGCCATCTCACCTGAGTGCGAAGCATTGAATCGGATTCGGGATGAGTTCCGAAGGGCCGGCTTGCCCTTGGGCCCACAAGTCAGCTCGATCTCGTTCGGCGGACAGCCGAGATAATGTCCGAGTAAGATCCGCAGGCCGCCGCGTGAAAGGGTATAAGAACGTCTTAAATTTTCGAAACGGAACCGCTCCGCCCGGCGACGCTCTTCGAAGGAAAGCGTTGATCGAAAGTCGGCGAGTGCCGCATCGGAGGCAGTCAGCCAAACCCCCCAGATTTGCACCTCCCGCCAACCCAATCGGATGGGTCCGGCTTCGCGAATACCAAATTCATCCAAAGAGTCTTCTCCAGACCGATTTTGTAGAGTTCATCCGGATGCGCGCGCTTGCAGCGCCTCGAGTGCCGTCTGGGAGGCTGCCGATGTCTCGCTTGGCCCGTTGACACTCATCTGCAAGTCGCGAATCAGGCCGTCTTTGAGTGAGTAGACCCACCCGACGACAGAGAGTTGCTGGCCGCGTTCCCATGCCTCCCGGACAATAGTCGAGTGGCACACGTTCAGTACTTGCTCGATCACGTTCAACTCACAGAGAGTGTCCGGCCGGCGCGGTTCGGGCAGCGTATCCAACAGGGCGGCGTGCTTGAGGCGGACGTCCTGAATGTGGCGCAACCAATTGTCAATAAGTCCGAAGCGACGATTGAGCAGAGCGGCAAGGACGCCGGCGCATCCGTGGTGACCTACGACAAGTACGTGTTTCACTTTCAGCACGTCCACGGCGTACTGGAGTACCGACAGGCAGTTTAAGTCGGTATGGACGACGACGTTCGCGACGTTGCGGTGGACGAAGACTTCGCCGGGTACCAGCCCAACGATCTGGTTGGCCGGCACGCGGCTGTCGGAGCAGCCGATCCAAAGAAATTCTGGAGACTGCTGTTTTGCGAGTGATGCAAAGAAACCGGGGTCGCGCGCCTCCGTTTGTGCGGCCCATGCGCGGTTCTGTTCAAATAGTTGGCGAATGTCTGGCATAGCGATATGCGGGACACTGGCCGCAAATTGCAAATTTACCTTCACTCGCCAGCATCGCTGACAAATCTTCGAGATTTTTCCAGGACGCTGGCGGAAACATCCGCGCCCGCAAATTGGGCAGGCTCTGTGACGAATTTTCGGGTTTTGCGACCGAGGGTTGCAACCGGGAATTTCCGATCGTTCAGTGTTGCGTCACCTGCGCCTGAGATTCCAATTGCTTTTCCATCTCGACTAACTCCGGGTAACCGTATTCGCGCCAGTTAACGTTTTTGCCGTATTGGTGATTGATCGCGACAGCGAGTCGGATCCGGCTTTCGATGTCGCACAATTCTATAAAACTGTGTTCCCGATAATCCAAGTCGACTCCGTAATTCTGGGCGATGCTATCCGCCTTATCCAGGCGATTCTTGATGTCGAAGAGCTCCGCGATTGAAAGAGCGGGAGTGACAAGGGTTCCGTAGGTCTGATTAATGTCATTCGCTAGGGCAGCCCTGGCTGCGGCGTCAGCGGGCTCCTGCGCCATGCTCTCGTGCTGGGTTAGCAAGAGAAAGACACAAAGCGCCGCAATCAGTGCGTGTCGTTCAAAATTAATGGGCGGGGTCACATGCAGTTCTTTGGAAGAACGGACGTTTACTGTAGCACTTTAGCACGACTTGACCGGAATGTT
>Ga0302324_100028949_pt1 | contig 10517 bp, 10 predicted proteins | sample Palsa_T0_1_FD_201949 | JGI IMG/M metagenome (GOLD analysis project Ga0302324, IMG submission 201949) | Peat permafrost microbial communities from Stordalen Mire near Abisko, Sweden - Palsa_T0_1 | ecosystem: Environmental > Terrestrial > Soil > Palsa > Peat permafrost | place: Sweden: Abisko... | reverse complement strand
CCGCCATGCACCAGCGGGCCAAAGACGCGGACCTGATCATCGTTAATCATCACCTGTTCTTTGCCGACCTGGCGCTTAAGCAGGACGATTTTGGCAGCATCCTGCCGGAATATTCGGCGGTGGTGTTTGACGAAGCGCACGAGATGGAAGACGTGGCCAGCGATTACTTTGGACGGCAGATTTCGAATTATCGTTTTGAAGAGCTGGCGCGCGATGCGGATCAGACGCTGCGTATGCTGAAGCTTGGCTCGCCTTCGCTGCTGCGGCGCACGCAGCGGATTCGCGAGCGCACGCGGGAGTTTTTTGAAGGCTTTCCGCCGCGCGACGGACGCTTCCCCTTTACCCGCAGCGAGCGGGAAGTATTCTTAGAGCAGCATCGCGAAGCGTACGACGCCGTGGTTTCCGCGCTGAAAAGCCTGGAGACGGAGTTTGCGGCCCTGACGCAGCGGCCGGAAGAACTTACGCGGCTGGCGCGGCGCAGTTTCGAATTGCGCCAGGAGTTTTCGTTTCTGTTCGAGTCTAACGAGAAAAATTATGTTTATTGGTTTGAGCGGCGCAATAAAGGGATCTTCGTCACCGCTACGCCCATCGACGTCAGCCAGATTCTGCGCGAGCATCTGTTCGAGAAATTCGACAGCGTGGTGATGACTTCCGCCACGCTCACGGTCGGCGGCCGTTTTGAGTACATTCGGCATCGCCTGGGCGTGGACCACGTCAAAGAGCGGGCGCTGCCGCCGGAATTCGATTATGCGAAGCAGGCGCTATTGTATTTGCCGCGGACCATGCCGGACGTGCGCAATGCGGCGTATCCCGCGGCGGCGGCCGACGAAATTGTGAACTTGCTGGAGTTGAGCCAGGGCCGGGCGTTTTGCCTGTTCACCAGTTACGCGCAGATGAAGGAGCTGTTCGAGCGCGTGCGCAGCCGGGTGGGATTTCCGTTGTTACTGCAGGGCACGGCGCCGCGCTCGGCGCTGCTCGAGCGATTTAAGAACACGCCCAATGCCGTGTTGTTCGCGACTTCGAGCTTTTGGCAGGGCGTGGATGTGCCTGGGGAGCAGCTCTCGTGCGTGATCGTCGACCGTCTACCTTTCGCCGTGCCTAGCGATCCGATCGTGGCCGCGCGCGTTCGCGCCCTCGAAGAGGAGGGACGAAACGCTTTCTCGGAGTTTCAGGTGCCGCAGGCAGTCTTGGCGCTAAAGCAGGGCTTTGGCCGGCTGATCCGTACCAAGACCGACCGTGGCGTGCTGGCACTGCTGGACACGCGGATTCGTCGCATGCCGTATGGTAAAATCTTCCTTGAGTCCCTGCCGAGCTATCGCATCACCGAAGAGTTGGAAACGGTCGAGAAGTTCCTGAACCGGCCGTAAAGCGCGCGGCGAGGTTGGCGGCCTTCGTTCAGGTCGGCTTTGCGCGAAGACACCAGTTCTATCGACTGGCGACGGCAGGGAAATCGTCAGAGCACATCTGGGAAGAGCAGGTTATGTTCCAAGTCAGTGTCGAAGAGACATTTTCGTCCGGGCATGCGCTGCGCGGCTATCGCGGCAAATGCGAAAACGTGCACGGTCACAATTATCGGGTACGCGTAACGCTGGAGGGGCCGAAGCTGGATAGCATTGGCCTGCTGGTGGATTTCACGGAACTGAAGCGCGTCATCCGCGGCGTTACCGGAACGCTGGACCACCAGTTCATGAATGACCTTGAGCCGTTCGAAACGGTGAATCCTTCGGCGGAAAATGTCGCCAAGTATTTTTATGAGCAGGTCAGCAGCCAGCTAACGAATTTGCCCGAGGGCGCGCGCGTCACCGATGTGGTGGTGTGGGAGACCGACACGAGCCGTGCGCAGTACCGTCCAGGGCCGTGATACGGTTTAGGTTGGCGAGAATCGGGAGCCATGAATAAATCCATGTTGGTCGTGTTGGTGCCGTCGTTGCTGGTCGCGCTGGGTTACGTGCTGGTGCTGCGCCACATGGGATATGCGCCTGGCTACCCGCGGCTGCTCATCGCCATGTTTGTTTTTTTCGGCGCTGTGTACTGGCTGTCGCGCCGCGCCTCGCGCAAGGCGCGCTCCAGCCAATCCTAGAAGTTTCTATCGCCAATGTTCATTACAGAAATCTTTAAATCGATCCAAGGCGAAGGCACCCGCGCGGGCCTGCCGTGTATTTTCGTGCGACTCACGGGCTGCAACCTGCGCTGCACGTGGTGTGACACGGCTTACGCTTTTCACGGCGGGAGCAAGATGTCGGTATCCGACATTCTGCAACGCGTCGATGAACTGGCAGGCCGCCAAACGGGTGAACCCGGCAGTTCGGCGAAGGTGCCGCTCGTGGAGTTAACCGGCGGCGAGCCGCTACTGCAAGAAGAAATCTATGCGCTGGCGGATCAGCTGCTTGCGGCTGGCTATACCGTGATGATCGAAACTAGCGGCGAGCGCTATGTGGGGCGGCTGCCGCGCGAAGTGATCAAGATCGTCGACGTAAAATGCCCGGACTCCTCGGCCGCCGACACGTTTGATCCGCGCAACCTCGAAGCGGTGGACGAAAAGGATGAAATAAAATTTGTCGTTTCCAGCCGACGCGACTATGAATTTGCCAAGGATTTTACGGCGGAACATAAGCTGGCTCAGCGCGTCCGCCAGGTCCTCTTCTCTCCCGCGTTCCCGGATCCAGCGGGGAAATGGGCCGGCCTGGAACCCCGCACATTGGTCGAATGGCTGCTCGCCGACGGCTTGCCCGTCCGCCTGGGCCTACAACTGCACAAGTTCGTTTGGGATCCCGCAACCAAGGGAGTCTAAAGACGTTTGTCGACAAGGAAATGAAGGCCCGCGGCCGCGCTATAATGGGCGGAGATGACCGGCGTGCGTAAACTCGAGGCTGCGGCCGTGGTGCTGCTCAGCGGCGGCATGGATTCGTGTGTCTGCACGGCGATGGCCCGCGAGCGGCATGGAGCGGGGAATATTGCGCTGCTCCACGCTGGGTATGGCCAACGGACGCAACGTCGCGAGCGAGAAGCATTTGAAAATATTGCGGATTTTTACGATGTGCGGCAGCGGCTGGTGGCGCAGCTCGACCACTTTCGGGCTATCGGCGGATCCGCGCTGACGGATGCAAACATTGCCGTCCCTGAAAACGAGCTTGGTGGCAAACCAGATGGAGCGAGGCTGCCCGCGAACGGAGGGGACGCCGCGCATGAGAGCGCGATTCCCGTGACTTACGTGCCGTTTCGCAATGCGCACTTTCTTACCGTGGCGGTGAGCTGGGCGGAAGCAATTGGGGCGGGCGCGATTTACATAGGCGCGGTGGCTGAGGATAGCTCTGGGTACCCCGATTGCCGGCCGGAATATTACCGGGTGTTTCAGGAACTGATTCGGGTGGGCACGCGGCCGGAGACGCAAATCGAAATCGTTACGCCGGTGATTACGCTGAAGAAAAGCGAAATTATCCGCCGGGGTTTGGAGTTGGGGGCGCCGCTGCAGCTGACATGGTCTTGCTACCAAGGCGAAGCGGAGGCGTGCGGCATTTGCGACAGCTGTTTGTTGCGGCTGCGCGCGTTTGCCGAGGCGGGCGTTGCCGACCCCATCTCATATCGTGGCGCCGGCGAACTTTCCGCGGCTCGCAAAGCTTCCAATTAAGCGAGACGTCCGATGGCGGTAGGGGTGGGCTTGGAATCCGGCGCGGATGGTGGATAATAGGCGCACGCCACCGTGCACGCAACCCTGGATTGCCGATGCATTCGAGGGCAGGACTTCCCAGCGACAGCAAGAGACTGCGGTTACGAAGCGATGCGGCGCGGCCTTGCGATACGAGTTTTCGGTGACCGCGAAGCGGTCCACAGGAGAGTGCGAGATGAAGAGAATGACGATACCGGGCGGGCAGTTGCGCGACGTTTATGTTGTGGTGCTGGCCACGGTTCTTATCGTACTGACGGCGGCCTTGGTGGCCCCGCGCGCCACAGCCCAGAGTGACGGCAGCATCACGGGAAATATCATCACTGTCGACGGGAAGCCGTGGGCGGATTTGACTATGCAGTCGGTGAGCGACCAAGGCGCGAAGCAGGAAACCAAAACCGACAAGGACGGAAACTATTCCTTTCGCAACCTAAAGTCCGGCGTATACCACGTCTACGCCATACTCCCCGCGCCCAATAAGCCGTTTGACACGCAATGTCAGGTACAGGGTGGAAGCCCAACGCGCGTGGACCTGAATTTCAAAGATATCGTCTCGAAGCAAGGTGCGGTGGCGCAGGAGGCGGTGAAGAATCAGGAAGAACAGAAGAAAGCGAACGAAAGCATGAAGGCGCACTTCACCGCTGGCGCGGCGCTGCTGGATCAGGAGCATGCCGCGAAAACGGAGCTGACGAAAGCGACCGGCGATCAGCGAGATGCGGCCAAGCAGAAAGTGCTGGATCTTTCCAGTCAGGCGGAGACGGAGTTCAAGGCCGCGCAGCAAGCTGCGGGGGAGAAAGATCCCAACGCGGCACTGTTCTGGGCGAAGCTTGGGGACGTATACGACACCGCAGGGCGGAACGACGACGCCATCCACGCGTACCAGCAGGCCATCACCGCCAAGCCGGATGTGCCGGGTTATTACAACAACCTTGGCAACGTGCTGGCGCGTTCCGGCAAGATCGACGAAGCCAAGACCGCCTACGAGAAGTCCGCGTCGCTGGACCCGCCGAATGCTGCTGGCGCCTGGCGCAATTTCGGCATCAGTTTATATAACGCCAACCGGCTGGGCGACGCCGTCGAGCCGCTACAGAAATCCGCGTCCCTGGATCCGAACAACGCGCAAACCTGGTATCTGCTGGGTGCGTCGCTGGTTTACAAAATGACCACCAAACGCGTCGGCGACAAGGATCAAGTGATTCTGGCGCCGGGAACGGTCGAGGCGTACCAGAAAGCGCTGGAGCTAGACCCCAACGGGCCGTGGGGCGCGCAAGCCAAGGAAGGCTTGGCGCAGTTACAGGCCATCACTCCGGGCATCGACATCTCGGTGAACACCAGAAAGAAGAAGAGTTAAACATTCGGCGAGCGTCGGAGACGAAATCTCCGTTCTGCCGGTCCCGCGGTTTGGGACCGGCAGTTTTTTTGGGCCATGCGTCAGGCGCGGGGCGCACGAAACGTGTGCGAGCTAGCTGTGCGTGAGGGTACCGTTTCTTTTGGTTTGGCGCAGCGCCCAGGAAAATACCAGGATGGAGAAGGGGAGGAGGGCCGCGGCGAAAATCAGCAGCACGGCCAAGGGGTAAAGCAGCGCGGAGAAACTGGCGTCCGCCAGGAGCGCGGCACGCATGCCATCGAGAGCATAGGTGACGGGATTGAGGCGCGCCAGGAATTGTAGCCAGTTCGGCAGGATGCTAACGGGGAAGAGCATGCCGCTGGTGACGCTGGAGATGCCGATGACAAACCACTTGGCAGGATTGCCGCGTTTGAAAAGCAGCAGATAGCTGGCGGAGAGAACGCCGAGACCGGAGAAGGCGAGCAGCGTGACGACGAGCATGGCGGCGACGCCGGGCCAGTTGGCGGCGCGCAGCGGAAAGTGAAAGAGCAGAACGCCCCAACCGATGTAGACGGCGATGCGAATGGTGGTAGCGATAAAGGGATAAATCGCAGAGCCGGCGACCAGTGCGGGTAACGTAGTTTGCGTAACGAGCAGGTGTTCGAGGGTGCCGCTATCGCGCGCTTCCTGCAAGCTGCGGTCGAAGGTATCGAGGGAAACATTCAGGTAGTCCAGAAAGATAAATCCCACAAGCGAGAAAGCGAAATAGCCGCCGGCTTGCGGCAAGGCGCGCTCGAGCTGCGGGCTATCGACGAAGCGCGCCACGTAGTAAAACATGGCGGCGCCGAAAAGGGCTTCGACAGCTTCGAGCACAAACACCGTGCGATAGGTGCTGGCGATGAGCAGGTCGCGCCAGAAGAAGAGCCAGGCTTCACGCCAGGGCTGGGAAGCGCCGCGGCTCACGAAGGAGCGCTCCCGGAAAAGCCCGGCAAATTTTCCGCAAGCATTTCCGCTTGGGGAGAGCGGCCAGTGAGGCGCAAAAAAACATCATCCAGGCTTTCGCTGGAGGTTTGGCGTTTTAGCGCGGCGGTAGTGTCATAAGCGAGCAGGCGGCCACGATCGATGACCGCCACGCGATCGGCGAGTTGCGCGATTTCCGCCATGGTGTGCGAGGCGAAGAGCAGGGAAGTGCCGCCGCGCTGGAGGATTTGTTGCCTCAGGAAGAGGCGGAAGTCAGCAGCAGCAATGGCGTCGAGGCTGCGTGTGGGTTCATCGAGCAGCAAGACGCGGGGCCGGTGTAGAACGGCACGCACGAGGCTCAGCCGCTGCACGGTGCCCGTGGAAAGTGTGCGCACCTGGCCATTAAGGTGTTCTTCGAGATGAAATTGTCGCGCCAGATCGGCGATGCGCTGCTCTGCCGCGGCGCGCGACAGATGATTCAGGCGGCCGAAAAACAAAAGATTTTGCCGGCCGGTCAGGCGGGGATAGAAGCCGTGGTCGGTTCCTGCGTGATAGCCGAGCTGGCGGCGGACGGCGCGCGGATCGGCGGCGGCGTCATGGCCAGCGAGGTGCGCGGAACCTTTTGTGGGCAGCAGGAGCGTAGCGAGAATTTTAAGCAGCGTGGATTTGCCGGCGCCGTTGGTGCCGAGCAGGGCGACGGACTCTCCATCGCGAACCTGAAGGGACACTCCCGCGAGCGCCACGACGGTCGGCCGGGCGAAAGGTTGCAGAAAGGTGCGCCAGCCGCTGGGCGCCGGAGGGAAAAGCTTTTCGAGATTTTCGACAACAATGGCCGATGCGGGCACGAGAGATTTATAGCGTGTCTCAGCGGCGAAAACAATGCGCTCCTGGACGGCTTGAGACGGCCCGCAGGATTATTCGCGGAGGGGTGGCGCGGCACCGGGTATTCCCGCTAGAATAATCGCCATTGGACTTTAGGGAGTGGTCATGTTCACGTTCGCGGATCGCGTGCAGGTGCCGACGCACGTGTTGGTGCGCTTTCTGGACAATGAGGCGGTGTTGCTGAATCTCGAGTCCGAGCGCTACTTTGGGCTGGACGAGACGGGGGCGCGCATGTGGCAGGTGGCGACGGCGGCACCTTGCCTGGAGGCTGCGTATCAGGAATTGCTGGAGGAGTACCACGTGGCGCCGCACGTGCTACGCGAGAATTTTTGCGATTTGCTAGGTACGCTCGTGGAGCATGGGCTGTTGGTGACGGTGGCCGCGGAGAAGGTGGAGAGCTCGACGGAACGCTGAGAGGGGCGAGCGGTGAGTCCGCGCTCACGGCAGGCCGGTGAACGAAAAAAGGCCCGGACATCTATCTCCGGGCCCTTTTTTTGCCTTGGACGGTGACGGGCGAAACTAGATGCTCATCTCGTGCTTTAGCACATGCTTGTTCTTTACCGTGGCGGGAGGCAGTTCCAGTGTAAGGTTCATCTGGCTTCGATTGCGCAGTATACCCAGCGCGATGGTGGTCGGCTTGTCCGCGGCATTGCCGGCGAGCTTGCCGCGCAAGTCTCCCAGGGAGCGCATGCGTTCCCCATTCAAGGAAATGATGACGTCGCCGGCTTTCAGGCCGGCTTTTTCCGCTGCGGAGCCACTGGTTACCTCGCGTACCAGGACGCCTTCTCCCTCCGGCGCGCCAAAGAATGTCCCGAGCTGGCCGCCAAGGTCCTCAGCATCAATGCCCAGGCGGGGGCGCGGCGACATCGCCAGGGTGCCACTATCAAAATTAAACTCCGGGATTTCCGGGAGCACCGGCATTTCCGGCATGCGGAAGGCGAACGCTCCGGGCGCGGCCTGCGACCAGCTGCGCTGCGCATCCTCGGATTTGCCAAGCGTGACGCTGATCAGCTGCGCGCGGCCATCGCGCCACACGGTGAGTTGCACGGTGCGCCCGGCGGGAATTTCGCGGATCATGCGATGAAATTGCGAAGCGCCTTCGACGCGCTGGCCGTTGATTTCCGTGACCACATCGTTCTCGCGCAGGCCGGCTTTGGATGCCGGGCTGTCCGCCATGATTTTGCCGAGGAGCACGCCGCGTTCCGCGGGCAACTTGAGCTGCTGGGCTTTGTCGCTGGTGACTTCGTGCGGTTCGACGCCGAGCCAACTGCCTTCGCCGAAGGAAAACGCGAAGGACTGGGCTTCGGGGGCGGGCAGCGGTTCGGCGGCTTGCGGAGCGGGATCCTGCGGCGCAGGAACCTGCGGGGGATTCGAGCGGCCAGGCAGCGCCGCGAGCACCATGCCCAACGCTACCGTGCCACCAACAGCAAACAGAAACTTTGTGTTCATCGTTAAAACCTCCTCACTACACGTTTAGACGCGGCAGAACCTAAACCGTCGAGCGCAGCAGTGCAATTTGTATCCCGCCGTTGATGGTGCGTAAACGGATGGAGGACCCGCCGCGCCCGATTTTGCCACGCACTTCGCGCGGCTGCTCGGAGCTGGTGAGGGCCACGGGCAACTCGGAGGAAAAACTGCCGTTGAGGCAGCGGGCTTCGAGGTCGGCCTGCGCATCGGCCGGCAATGCGAGCAGCACGGAGCCGTTGGTGGTTTCCGCAATGGTTGCTTCGTTGTCGCGGAGGCGCGCCATCTCAATGTGCAGGTTGCCATTCGTGACGTGTGCGCGCAAGGCGCCTTCGCCTTCGTAGACTTCGATGTTGCCGTTGACGGTACGCAGGTCGCCGAGGGCGCTCACAGCGGATATGCGCAGCGTGCCGTTGACGGTGGCCAGGTGCTCGATGCGCGCATTGTGCGGGACGTGCACGGTATATTCCACGGCGACTTCGACGCCCTTATCTTGTGGGTAGCGCGTGACCACGGAAACGGAACCGGCCTTGGCATCGACGTCGATGGTGACGCGGTCGAGGTCCATTTCGTTTTCCTTGGCGGTTTTTACGGCGCGGATTTCGACTTCGTCGCGATCCCAGCCCTGGACCTCGACGGTGCCGTTTACGTTTTGCAGATCGAAGGAACCGCCCGATTGCAGCGGGTAGGTTTGCTTGAAGTCCTTGTTAAAGGCGCGGCCGGGCGTGACGCCGAGGGCGGCGACGAGCGCGATGAGGATGGCAGCGCGTGCGACGATGCGGGATTGGGGATGCGACATATGGATGAATCCTCCGCTGGAGTGGAACGATGTAACTTGGCCCAACAGCTTTGCTACCGAACTCGGTGATCCGAACTTCGATTGGTCAGTGAAGCAAAAAATTAAACGTTACGGTGGAACTGATATCCACCGGCTTGCCATTGACGGTGCCGGGCTTGGCGCGCCACTGCGTCACTGCGGCGATGGCGGCATTGGCAAGAACCGGCTCGCCTTCGATAATCTTTTGTACGTCCACGCGCCCGTCTTTGGTCACGCGCACCTGCAATTTCACCACGCCCTCGATGCCGGCGGTCTGCGCGAGCGCGGGATAGGAAGGATGCGGCGCGTAGGTGAGGCGCTTTTGAAAATCCGCTGGGTCTTCGGTCATCCAGCCCATCAGCGCGATTTTGAAGGCAGTGAACCAAGTCTCGGGCCAATCGTCCTTAGCCTCTGGAGGCGACGGCGGAATGGGCGGCAGGCCGGTCAGCGCGCTGCCGTCCGGGAGGGTTTGGTCGAACGCGAAATCGGCCTTGTTGCCGAAGGCTACGGGCGCAATATTGCCAGGCGTTTGGTTGAGGCGCGCCTGTTCGTCGCGGATCATGGCTTCGCGCAGGGCAATTTGTGAATCGAGGAATTGCAGACGGATATTTCCGGAGCTGGTTCTGAGCCTTAGCGTTTCCCCGCCGCCGTTGAGCGTGCCAACGGCGCGCACCGTGCCGGGCGGCGCGCCCGGGACAGGTTGCATGGCGAGGTGGATGGCGGGGTCGGCTTCGATGCGGTGAGCATCGGTTACGCTGGAGGAATTCCAAGTTGGGCTGGAAGCGCTTGCGGAAAGGGAGGCGTTGGCGCTGGAGGTGACCACGGCTTCGATGTTAGCGGCCAGATTGCGCGGCAGGAAGACGACGATGTCGCCGTTGCCGGAGGCGAGTTGCGATGCGCCCGCCAGGCGCACCATGGAGTTTGCTCCGGGGAGCGTATTTTCGGGATTGATCCATGCGGTAATCGTGCCGTCGTTGGTGGCCGCTTGCACGGCCCCCGAAACGCGCGTGAGGCAGATGCTGCCGCCGTTGGAAACCACTTCCATGGGGCCGGAGACGTACATGATGCGGATGCCGCCGCCGCCGGTTTGCGCGCGAACCGACCCGCGGACTTCGCCGAAATCAATCTGTCCCCCGCCGGTGTGCACGTTGACAAAACTTTCCGCGTGATTCACGGTGATGTTCCCGCCGTCGGTATCCAGCGTGGCGCGGCCGCCGATTTTGCCGGCGCGGATGTGGCCGCCGCCGCTATGCAGGGAAGCGTCGCCGGAAATACTTCCGGCGACGATGTGGCCGCCAGCGGTGAAGGCGGAAAGATCGCCGTCGACTTCCTTCACTTGGATGTGACCGCCTTCGGTACGCAGCACGGCAACGTAGTTGTTGTTCGCCTTGTGTAGGTGTTGC
>Ga0302324_100028947_pt1 | contig 10518 bp, 7 predicted proteins | sample Palsa_T0_1_FD_201949 | JGI IMG/M metagenome (GOLD analysis project Ga0302324, IMG submission 201949) | Peat permafrost microbial communities from Stordalen Mire near Abisko, Sweden - Palsa_T0_1 | ecosystem: Environmental > Terrestrial > Soil > Palsa > Peat permafrost | place: Sweden: Abisko... | reverse complement strand
AGGCTCGAGTAAGACATCATCAGCCGGCGCGCGCTGTCAGCCGCGCGCGACGACCCGTGGAGCACACAAAAACGCGGAGGGCCGGCTCAGGATGTCAGAGCCGGCCCCACACTGTTGTTAACCACGAACCACGAACCACTTCCCTTAGTCTTGCCGCACCAGCTCGACATCCAGCGTAATCTTGACATCGGTGCCCACGACGACGCCGGTGTTCTCCAGAGTCTGATTCCAGGTGAGACCGAAATCGCGACGGTCGATCTTCGTCGTCGCGGTGAAGCCGGCGCGCTGGCCGCCCCACGGGTCGCCACCGCGGCCTTCCTCGATGACGTCGAGCACGACCGGCTTGCTCACGCCGTGAATCGTCAGGTCACCTGTCACCTTGAACTCTCCGTCGGCTTTCTGCTCGATGCGTGTCGAGCGGAACGTCAGCGAGGGGAACTTCTCCGCGTCAAAGAAATCGGGTGAGCGCAGGTGGGCGTCGCGCTGCTCAACACCGGTGTCCACGCTCGCGGCCTTCATCGAGACCTCGATCGAGGACTGCGTGGGATCGGCGGCGTTCTCCCGGACCGTGCCATCGACCTCCGCGAAATGCCCGCGCACAGTCGTGATCATCAAATGCTTGACGGCGAACTCCACTCGCGTGTGCGAGGCATCGACGCGCCACTGCGTAATGGTGGGTGTTGCAGGTTGCTGCGTGGTAGCCATATCCTCTCCTGGTGACGAACGAAACGGTGACGAACGTGTAGTTCCAACGGGAAGATTCGTGCCCGCCGGGCGGGGCAGGCGCTTCGATGCAAGGAATCTTGATATCGTGATATTGGTTCCCGCGCTGCCCCGCGCCGGCCGGATCGTTACAAAGCGTGCTCGGCTGCGAGCCCCAACCGCTTGAGGAGGGCGATCGCCGTCCGCTTTTCCTCCGGCGAGAGCCCCGCCGTGGCCCGCCGGACGGCCTCCGCATGATCCGGGAAGATCGACGCCATGAGGCGGCGCCCGGCCGGACTGATCGCCGCGTAGCGGATCCGCTGGTCCTGGGCGCACCGACGGCGGGCCAGCAGCCCCCGGCGAGCGAGCTTGTCGATCACGTAGGTCATGCTGCCGCTGGTCAGGAGTACCCGCTGGCCCAGCTCGCCGATCGGCAGGTCGCCCTTGTGGTACAGGGCCTCGAGGACCGCGAATTCACTCCCCGTGAGATCATGCCGCTCGACGTCGGTCCGCGACCGGTCGGCCAGCGCACGGAACGCCCGGGCAAGCACGACCCACAGTTTGAGCGAGAGCTCCCGATCGGTGATGGTCGCGGTGGTAGTCACTTGATATCAAGATAATGGGTGCATGGGGCCAATTCCACCGTCGAGGCATCGACTGTGTGTCACGTCGTACCGTCGCGTGTCGTTGCGTGCCCGGCCGGATGACGCAACGTCCCGCGCGATTGGCGCAGCGCGTCCCCCCGTCTACATTCCCCGCGCCATGATCGCCTCCGCGGCGTCCTCCACTCCATCATCACCGACTGCCGCGCGGCTCGGGCGCGTCGGTCTCCCCGAACCCATTGGTCGCCTTGCGGCGCGGCGCTGGGATACGGTGATTGTCGGCGCGGGACACAACGGGCTGGCCTGCGCTGCGTATCTCGCGCGCGCGGGACAACAGGTGCTCGTCCTCGAGGCCCGCGATCGCGTCGGCGGCGCGTGTACGCTCGAGGAGCCCTGGCCCGGGGTGCACTTCTCGCCGTGCGCCTATGTCGCCGGGCTCCTGCACCAGTTGGTCATCGATGAGCTCGAGCTCGTGCGCCGCGGACTCGAATGGTTCCCGGCGGCCGGTGGGCTGTTCATCCCATTCGATGACGGCACGAGTGTGCAGCTCTGGAACGACGACGCGAAGTGCGACGCCGAGATCCGGCGATTCGCCCCCGGCGACCTGACCGGATGGCGCGCGATGGTGGATGTAAAGCGCCGGCTGCGCGAAGCGCTCCGGCCCCCGGGTGCCCGCGATCTCTGGATCGGTCGCGCCCCCACACGCGACGAAATCGACGCACGACTCGGTGACGATGCGGATGCGCGGAAGCTGCTCTTCGAATGGTCGATGGTCGAGTACGTCGAGCGCTTTCTCTCCGATCCCCGCCTGCAAATGGCGTATCTCGGGCAGGGCGTCATTGGCGCCAACGCGAGCCCCAGCGATCCGGGGACGGCGTCCATCTACTTCCACCACGCATCCGGACGGATGTTCGGGCAAGCCGGGACGTGGGGCTATGTGCGCGGCGGCATGGGGATGATCTCATTCCTGATCTGCGATGCCGCGCGCGACGCCGGGGCGATGGTCGCGACCGGTGTCCCTGTCGGCCGCATCACCCCCGGCCAGGGTGTCGAGCTCCTCTCAGGCGAGCGGATCGCCGCATCATCGGTCGTGTCGAACGCCGACCCGCGTACGACGCTGCGGCTGCTCGACGGCGACGCCGATGCTGCGTGGCGTGCAAAGGTCGAGTCGATCCCCATGGAGAGCGTCACGGTCAAGGTCAACCTGACGCTGCGCGAGCTGCCGAATTTCGTTGCACGCCCCGGAACGCGCGGCGATCATCACACGGGCCAGATCAATACGCCGCTCAGCAGGGACGAGTGGGACGCCGGATTGCGCGCGGCGCGCGCCGGTGCAGTGCCCGATCGCGTCTGGACCGAGCTCTATCTCCACACGGTCTACGATCCGAGTGTGGCGCCCCCGGGCGTCCATACGCTCAGCGTGTTCTCGCAGTACGTGCCCCATCGCTTTGCGCACGGCACGTGGGACACGCGACGCGACGAGGTCGGGACGCGCGTCGTCTCGGACATCGCGCGGTTCTGCAGCAACCTCCCGGACGCGATTATCGATCTCGAGGTGCTGGGGCCTCCGGACGTCGAGCGCCGAGTCGGTCTCGCGGGGGGGCACATCTTCCACGGCGATATTCGCCCGGACAACATGTGGGATCGCCGGCTCGCCGCACGGACGCCCATGCCCGGACTCTATCTGTGCGGCGTCGGCACGTACCCGGGCGGCAGCGTGATCGGCATCCACGGCCGGAACGCGGCCAACGAAATCCTCGGGCGGACCACCGGGCCGCAGTAGCCCACACGCAACGCGGCGTCACCACGAACTGGCGACGCCACGGATGATCGGCCTCCACGACTCGGGAAGCCGACTGCCGGCCACGGTCTCGACTCGCGCGCGCCGTCCACCGGGATCGCGGGCGCGCGGCCCCCGCGGGGGCCGCACGTGCGATGCGGACCGAGCGCCCTACACGCGAACGATTACGCCCCGGTTGCCGGGGCCAGGCTCACGACGTCAACGATCGTGCCGACCTTGCAAAAGCTGCCACCCGTGCGCGGCTTGGCGATGATGGTCGCCGAGGCGCCATCCACGAGCAGTTCCGAAGGTGCTTGTGCCGGCTGCAGTTCGTAGTCCTTTCCCTTTGCGGATTGGAACTTCCAGCACTGCGTGCCATCAGTCGCCTGCACGGCGTGCACTGTGCCCTGCATCGTGATCTGGCCCTTTGCGTCGGGCTTGTCATCGTTGTTGCAACCGGCAACGGCCAGCGTAAGCAACGCCGCCAACACCGGGGTGTAGCGTGTAACTCTGTGCATCTCTCCCTCCGTATTCGAATGGTCTGGCCCCTACATACACTAGGGCTAATTGCTCGCGAAGGGGAGATCCCTTTGTGGATGGTACGGCGCGCGCGCCCCCGGAATGGCCAAACGGGCAGCCAAATGCAGCACATTGGTGACGCGCAACTGCATACCAATTAGCACCTTACGCGGAATTTCCCTCCGCCCGAGACCGCTAAGATTGGCCCCGGAGCAGCCGGTGCGCGCATTAGGCCCCTGCGGCGAACGGCAATCTGCCCGGCGTGTCCCCCGCTCGGCGCAAATGCTTTTTAGGACACCAAGTCGTCTGATGCGAGGTGCCCCCGCCGCGCGACCCAGGGAGTCGGTCCCCGGGGCGCCGCCGGGCGGCTGCCCTGTGGTTCCATCGTACACGGTACCAACCCGATCGACACTACGACGTGACCGACGTTCTACGCTCTCCAGCAGCGCCAACGACAACCGGCTCGCCGCCGCCGCTCGCCAAGGAACTCACGGATTTTCTCGTTGAGCTGGCGGTCGGGCTGCAGCGGCGCGCCATGTATCCGGGCGGCCATCCCACGTTGGCCGTTGCGGAGCAGCGCCTGTTCCAGCGGATGACACCGCTGCTGGCGGAGATGGAGGCGGTCGCGGTCGGCGTGGCGCGCGATCAATTGGTCATCACCGGCAACGCCACGGATCCGAAGAATCCCCACCTCTCCGGTCTCGCGCAGCGGCTGCACGAGCACCGACTCGCGGGCTTCCGGTTCACCAACGGACTCACGCTCGACGAGCTCACCGGGTTTCTCACGCGTCTCTCGCGTGATGCCGACACCGCCAGTCGCGAGCCGGTGTCCGAAGTGGTCGGGGCCGGGGCCGCGTGGCGCCACATCACGCTCTACCGGCAATCGTACGAGCGACTCGAGCTCGTCGAGCAGGACGAGGGCGAGGATGACGACGCGCCGCGCTCACTCCCGCGTGGCGCACAGCTCTGGCTGGAACTGGCCCAGGCAGCGATGGTCGTGGACCAGAGCGGTGGGGGCGGTGGCGGCGGCACTGACGGTGGTGACGGCAGCGGGAGTGGCAGTGGCGGCAGTGGCGGCGGCGGTGGGAATGGCGGGAGTCGCAGCGGTGGGAATGGAAGTGCTGGTGGTGGTGGCGGTGGTGGCGGTGGCACCGGCGGTGGGAGCGGTGGCGGACGTGGCGCCGGAACGGGAAGTGGTGGTGGTGGGCGACGTGGCGGTGGTGGCACAGCGCAGATGGTCAAGACAGAGCCTGGCGACGTCGCCAGGGCGATCAATGCGCGCGCGAACGAGACGGGGTACGAGCAGGCGGTCGTCGGCTATCTCGTGCAGATCGCCGAACAGCTGCGCGTCACCGATACCGGGGACACACCGCTCTTGCGCTCGCGTGTCTCCCGGCTCGTGCGCGACTTGAGCCCCGAGGCCGTGCATCGCCTGCTGGAAATGGGTGGCAATCTCGTCCAGCGACGGAGCTTCCTCGTTGACGCATCCGCCGGCATGGCGACCGATGCCGTCCTCACACTCACGGTCGCCGCCGCAGACGTCTCGGAGAAGCCCATCTCGAAGATGCTGCTCCGACTGCTCGTAAAGCTCGCCAATCACTCGAAGCGCGGCCCCGCGCCCGCGCGCTCCGCCGCCGACTCGGCCTTTCGCGAGCACGTGCGCGACATGATCGACAACTGGACCGCGCCCAACGCCACGCCTGCCGACTATGACCGCGTCCTCGATCGGCTCACGAGCCCGGCAACGGAACCCAACCGGGTGACCGTGGCGTCGCAAACGTGCGAGCCCGAGCGCACGATCGAGATCTGCCTCGAGCTCCGGAACGCGGGGCCGGCCCTCTGGGACGCGGTCAACGGCGTGATCGCGCGCGGCGACATCATGCAGCTGCTCGAGATGCTCGACAACACTCCCTCGGACAATCCGCTCCCGGGCGTCATTCGCACGCGGATCGCGACGCCCGAGAATTTCCGGCGTGTCCTGGACTCGCCGACCGCCAACCCGCAGCGCGTCGAAGACTTCACAAAGCGTGTGGGTCTCGCGGGCACGGACGTGCTCCTGGATGGCCTCGCCGCCTCGCAGTCGCGCGCCGCCCGACGGAAGCTGCTGGCGCTCGTCGGGATCCTCGGCGACGGGATCGGCCCCGCAGTCGTCGCGCGCCTCGCCGGCGCACCGTGGTACATCCAGCGCAATCTGCTGATCCTGCTGGCCGGCATCGCGGAGTGGCCGCCCGATTTCTCGCCCGTGCCGTACACCACGCACGCCGATGCCCGCGTGCGGCGCGAGGCACTGCGGTTGATGATCAAGCGGCCGGCGACCCGCACCGCCGCGGTCATGACCGCGCTGGTCGATACCGACCCGCAGATCATCCGGCTTGGGATCGACGCGACGCAAAAGGACTGTCCGCCCGGGGTCCTGCCGCGACTCGTGCAGCGGGTGGCCGCCGGCACGCTCCCGCTCGACCTGCAGGTGCTGGCGATCCGCGCGCTGGGGTCATCGCGCGCGCCAGTCGCGGTGCCGTGCTTGCTGGACCTCGCGGTGACGCGGAGCCGGTGGCTGCGTCGCGAGCGGGTGGCGCCGAAATCGGGCGCGGTGCTCGCGGCGCTGGCCGCACTCGCCTCCACCTGGCCGACCGCGCCACGTGTGGCGCCCCTGCTTGCCCGAGCGATCGCCTCAGCCGACCCGGAGATCCGGGCGGCCGCGACGCCGCCCGCTCGCTGACCGCACCGTGAACTCGCAATGACCGACGCATGAATCCGCCGATCAGGTTTCTCCACGAGCTCTCCCGCGCGCTCGCCGCAAGCTCGCTCTACGGCGTGCAGCATCCCGCCCGCAACAAGGCGGTCCAGACGAGCTACGAGGCGCTGCGCGCCCTCCTTGCGGAGGACGAGGATCCCTCGTTCAGCTTCCTTGGACACGACGTGGTCTATGGCTACGAAGCCTTGCGTGAGCTTCGCGACTGGGAGTGGTCCGAGCGGTTCGCGTCGATGGGCGTGCAGCGCATCGAGATCGGAGGCGATGTCACACCCGAAGACTTTGCCATCTTCATCGAGGATGTGCATGCCCGGCTCGTCGCGAGCGTCAACGGCACGTCCGACGCGCTGACGGCGGGGTCCGTTCCAGGCACCCCGTCCAGCCGCCAGATGTCGATCCGCTTCGGGGCCATCGGCGTCCAGGGCGCGACGGCGGCCAGCACCGGCGGATCGGACGACGCATACATCGACATCCCGGTCGATCTGGCGGAGGAGTCGGAGGCGATCCAGTACATCCATCGGCAGGTGGCGAGCAACGAGAACGTGCCGCTGGTGGAGGCCGAGGCCGTCGTTCGATCGCTGTCCGTCGCGCTGCACACGGATGGGCGGCTGCTCATGCCGCTCCTCAAGCTCAAGTCGTTCGATCAGTACACGACCACGCACTCGATCAACGTGTCCGTGCTTTCCATGGCCGTCGCGGAAGCGCTGGGGCACAACCCGCGGGACGTGCGGACGATGGGCGTCGCGGGGCTGCTGCACGACCTGGGGAAGGTCCGCGTGCCGCCGGAAGTCCTGTCCAAACCCGGCAGCCTCTCGCCGGAGGAGCGCGAGCTGCTCGAGCGGCATCCCACCGACGGCGCCCGCATCATCCTGAACAGCGACCGGCGTCTCACGCTCCCCGCGGCCGTGGCCTACGAGCACCACATCATGATCAACGGGGGCGGCTACCCCAGACGCCACTTCAATCGCGACTGCCACTACGCGAGCACGGTCATCCACGTGTGCGATGTGTACGACGCACTGCACACCGACCGCCCCTATCGCGCCGCGTGGCCCTCAGCCAAGGCACTGCACTACATCGAGCGCCGTGCCGACCGCGAGTTCAACCCCGTGGTGGCCAATGCCTTCATCGCGATGATGCGCAAGAATGAGCGCAACCTCGATGGCGGTGGCGAGGAAGCCCAGGCCGCCGCCGCCGAACAACTCGCCGCCACCGCCTAGCGGACTACGCCATTCACGCTGTGCGCCGTATCGCCCGCGTGAGCACGTCGAACATCTCGTCAATATGTTGCCGCTCGACGATGAGCGGTGGCGAGAGCGCGATGGTGTCGCCGGTCGTTCGCAGCATCACGCCCTGCGCGAAGCAGTCGAGGAAGACGTCGTACGCGCGCGTGCCCGGCGCATTCGCACGCGGCTCGAGCTCGACCCCGGCCATGAGCCCCAGGTTGCGGAGATCGATCACGTGCGGCAGCCCGCGCAGCGCATGCACGGCATCGGCCCAATACGCGCTCAGCGATGCCCCCCGCGTGAACAGACCCTCGTCCACGTAGAGATCGAGCGCCGCGAGCCCGGCCGCCGCGGCGAGCGGGTGGCCGGAATACGTGTAGCCGTGGAAGAACTCGATCCCCGGGCTCGCGCCGCGCACCACCGCCTCGTACACGTCGTGGCGCACGACCGCCGCACCCATCGGCACGGCGCCGCTGGTGAGTCCCTTGGCGATCGTCATGATGTCGGGCAGGACCCCGAAGTACTCGGCCGCGAAGGGCGCACCGAGTCGGCCGAAGCCGGTGATCACTTCATCGAAGATGAGGAGGATGCCGTGCTGGTCGCAGATCGCGCGCAGCCGCTCGAGATAACCGACGGGCGGCACGAGCACACCGGTGGAACCGGCCACGGGTTCGACGATGACCGCGGCGATCGACGCTGCGCCATGCTCCGCGATGATCGCCTCGAGGGCGTCCGCTCGCTCGGCCCCATATGTTGGCTGGCCGCGGCTGAAGGCGTTGCGCGCCGGGTCGTGCGTGTCCGGCAGATGGCTCACCCCCGGGAGGAGCGAGGGGAACTGTTTGCGATTGTTCTCGATGCCACCGACCGAGATGCCGCCAAACCCGACGCCATGATAGCCGCGCTGGCGCCCCACGAGTCGCGTCCGCCGCGTCTCGCCGCGTGCCTGATGGTACGCGAGCGCGATCTTGAGCGCCGTGTCCACGGCCTCCGACCCCGAGTTGACGAAGAACACGTGATCGAGATCGCCCGGCATGAGCGCCGCGAGGCGATTGGCCAGCTCGAACGCCAGGGGATGTCCCATCTGGAACGACGGCGCGAAATCGAGCGCGCTCGCGGCCGCGCGTATCGCGGCCACGATCGGCGCGCGCCCGTGCCCCGCGTTCACGCACCAGAGTCCGGCCGCGGCGTCCAGCACCTGGCGCCCATCGATCGTCGTGTAGTGCATGTCCTTTGCTGACGCCAACAGCCTGGGCGCCTGCTTGAACGCGCGGTTGGCCGTGAACGGCATCCACAGTGATTCGAGGGAGGCGGCGGACGCTTCGTCCTGGGCCAGGTCGTGCAACGCGGTCGCGGACATTGGTGCGGGGATTGAGGTGGCGGGATTCAGAGGCGCCTCCGGCTCGTGATGTCAGAATACGGCATCGGGAGTGGACGGCGCTTCCGCAACTTATTGGCGTCGCCCGGGGAGAGCCACTGAAAGCGGCGCCGCGACACGCCGGGGACCGCTCCCTGCGTCCTCGTGCTCCCGGCGCCCGCCACGTGGCCGTAACTTCCACCCCGATGTCGCGCCCCGTGCCGATCCTCACGTCGTTTCAAGCGCTGCGTCGATGGCCGTTTCGACAGCCGATTCGACGGCCCCGACGCGTCGTCACCGCCTGGCCTGCGGCCGGCCCCGTGCTGGCGGGAGCGCTCGCTGCAGTCCTGACCGCAGCGGCTGGGGCCGGGGGGCGCCGCTCCGCCGCGCCGGCGACATCCCCCGCCGGTGGGTCCGGTACTTCGCGATCGACCGACACAGGTGTGCCCACACCGCCGGCCCCCGCGCTGTACGATTTCCGCATCGAGCGCGGCTGGCTCCGCATGCCGGACGGAGTCCAACTGGCGGTCACGTATTTCCGCCCCGTGCCGCGGGCGCCCACCGAGAAGTTTCCGGTCCTCGTCGAGATGCTTCCCTACCGCAAGGAAGACTCGTTCTACCGGCGCGATTATCCGCTCTACAGCTGGTTTGTGCGGCGCGGCTACCTCATGGTCAAGGTGGACGTGCGCGGCACGGGGTCATCGGAAGGGCATCTACCGCCGCGCGAGTACTCCGATGAAGAGCTGGCGGATGCCGTCGAGGTGATCGCGCAGCTCGCCAGGATGCCGGGATCGACCGGAGCGGTCGGCATGTGGGGGAAGTCGTGGGGCGGCTTCAACGCGATCCAGGTCGCCATGCGGCACCCGCCCGCGCTCAAGGCGATCCTGGCCATGTACGCCTCCGACGATCTCTTTCACGACGACGTCCACTACAACGATGGCCTGCTCAAGGTGGACCAGTACGCGCTGCAGATCGACCACGAGAACGGGCTTCCGGCGCCGCCCGACTACCGGACGGACTCCACCTATTTCGCGAATCGCTTCGATACGTATCCGTGGCTGCTGACGTATCTGCACCACCCGGTCGATGACGACTGGTGGCGGAGCCACTCACTCCGCTTCCACTACGACCAGCTTCGCATCCCGAGTTATCTGATCGGCGGCCTGCTCGATGGGTACCGCGATCCCGTGATCCGGATGCTCGACAGCGTGCACGCGCCGGTCAAAGCGGAGATCGGCCCGTGGGAGCATGACTATCCGGATGATCCGACTCCCGGGCCCGCCGTCGAATGGCGTGCGCAAGCGGTTCGCTGGTGGGACTACTGGCTCAAGGGTACAAAAAACGGCGTCATGGACGAGCCACGCCTCACGCTGTTCGTGCGTGCGGGACAGCGCCCAGACGCCAACCAGCGCACGACGGCCGGGACTTGGCGCCTCGAGGATTGGCCGATCGCGCGGACGCGGTGGCGCACGTGGTATCCGGCCGCCGATCACCGGTTGACCGATCAGCCGTCCGCGCCCGCCGGCATCGATCGGCTTCGCTACCTCGCCGGCGTGGGGACGGCCGTTCCGATCTGGTGGAAT
>Ga0302324_100028945_pt1 | contig 10519 bp, 6 predicted proteins | sample Palsa_T0_1_FD_201949 | JGI IMG/M metagenome (GOLD analysis project Ga0302324, IMG submission 201949) | Peat permafrost microbial communities from Stordalen Mire near Abisko, Sweden - Palsa_T0_1 | ecosystem: Environmental > Terrestrial > Soil > Palsa > Peat permafrost | place: Sweden: Abisko... | reverse complement strand
TCGCCTCGAAGGCCACGGTAAGATCACCATCCATCTCGACTCAAAAGGCCACGTTGAAGACGCGCACTTCCACGTCACCCAGGTCCGCGGCTTCGAGAAGTTCTCTGAGGGTCGTCCGTTTTACGAGATGCCCAGCCTCATGGCTCGCATCTGCGGAATCTGCCCCGTCTCGCACCTCATCGCCTCGGCCAAGGCCTGCGAGGCCATCATGTCCGTGCGCATTCCCCCCACTGCCGCCCAGTTGCGCCGCATGTTGAACCTGGCGCAGATGGTTCAATCCCATGCGCTCAGCTTCTTTTATCTCGCTTCACCGGACCTGCTGCTCGGCATGGAGTCCGACCCCGCCGCCCGTCACATCTTCGGCGTTGTCGCCGCCAGGCCCGAGCTGGGACGTGCCGGTGTCGGCTTGCGCCGCTTTGGCCAGCACATCATCGAACTTCTTGGCAAGAAGCGCATCCACCCCGGCTGGGTCGTTCCCGGCGGCGTCACCGAGCCGCTCGAATCCGCCAAGCGCGACGAGATTCTAGCCAGTATTCCCGAGGCCTATGCGAACATCAGCCTCGCTCTCGAGGCCTATAAGAAGATCGCCAGTTCCTTCCGCGCCGAAATCGAAGTCTTCGCCAACTTCCCCTCCAACTACCTCTCGCTTGTCAATGAAGACGACTCCATCGAGTTCACTGACGGCACGCTGCGCCTGATCGGTTCTCAGGGCGGCGTCATCGAGGAGGGCATCACTGCCGCCCGCTTCACTGAAGCTTTCGGCGAGGCCGTCGAGCCGTACTCCTACACCAAGTTCGCCTACTACAAGCCGCTCGGTTACCCCGGAGGCAGCTATCGCGTCGGACCGCTCGCCCGCCTGAACATCGTCGAATCCATGGGGACTCCCCGCGCGGACAAAGAGCTCGTCGAGTTCAAGCAGCTCGAAAAGGGCCCCGTGCAGAGCTCGTTCCACTATCACCACGCGCGCCTCGTCGAAATGCTTTATGGGATCGAGCAGATCGAGCAGATCCTCTCCGACCCGGCCATTCTCTCCACACATGTCCGCGCCACGGCCGGCGTCAACCGCCTGGAGGGCGCAGGTCAGGCCGAAGCCCCTCGCGGCACCCTGGTGCATCACTACAAAGTCGACGACAACGGCCTCATCACCTGGGCAAACCTCGTCATCGCTACCGGCCAGAACAACCATGCAATGAACCAGGGCGTCCTCCAGGCCGCAAAGGAATACGTGAGCGACGGCAAGTTCACCCCCGGCGCACTCAACCGCATCGAGGCCGTGATTCGCACCTTCGATCCCTGCCTCAGTTGCTCTACTCACGCCTTCGGCCAGATGCCCCTTGCCGTCACGCTCCTCAACGCCGACGGCGAAACCGTCGACCGAGTCGTGCGCGGCTAACTCTTCTATGCTTGGGTGCCCCACCCTCGCCGCGTTTTTGTCTTTGCGGCTAGGGTGGGATTCAATACAGTTGGTGAAGTGATTCGATGACCCTGACGCGCGTCCTCATCCTAGCCTGCGGCAACACCCTCCGCTCCGACGACGGCGTCGGCCCGCACCTCGCCGCCTGGGCCGAAGAACACTACCGCGAAAACCCCTCCATCCGCGTAATCTCCCGCCAGCAGTGGACTCCCGACCTCGCAGAAGACCTCGCCTACACCGATTGCGCGCTCTTCATCGACTGCTCCATCGACGCACCCCCCGGCTCAGTCCAGCTCTGCGAAGTCCGCCCCGCCCTACCCGCCAACGCTCCCTCCACACATCATCTTGGCGCGCCCGAGCTTCTCGCCCTCGCCCTTGAGCTTTACGGCTCCGCACCTCGCTCGGCTCAACTCCTCACCATCGGCGCAGCCTCCTTCGAACTCGGCGAAAGCCTCAGCCCTGCAGTCACCGCCGCACTTCCCCATGCCGTCAGCCTTCTCGGACGCGCCATCCAGGTGTTATCGCAATAAACCCGCTCATTGCTCCAGATAACCAGCCAGCTTGAACGAATACGCGTACTTCCCCTTCAACGGCTCGCGCAAGACAATTCGCGTTCCGTTGTCCTGGACCTTGGCCCCAAGCTCGCTATTATCGCCCAGTTGCACAATTGGCACTCCAGCCTTCGCGGATAAATCGGCAATCGTAATCGTCCCGGCCTTCGGCGTCCCCAACACCGTCACATACAAATCATCCCCTTTGCGCGTAAACCGCAGCGCGTCTCCCTCCGCGCTCTTGGCCTCCGCATGGGTCCACGGCGTCGTGTCGTAGATCGCCTCGCCGTTCTGTCTCAACCACGCACCAAGCGCCTCCAACCGTTCCATCTGTACCGGCGGAATCGTCCCATCCGCTTCCGGGCCCACATCCAGCAGCAGGTTCCCGTTCTTGCTCACAATGTCCACGAGCAGCGCAATCAGCTCGCCCGGCGCAATCGTTTCGGCTTCACCTTCCGCGCGGTTATATCCAAACGAACGTCCCAATCCCCTGCACTCCTCCCACTTCTTCTCGCTGATCTGGTCCACTTTCGCGTACTCGGGCGAAGTGAAATCCGCATGCTTGATCCCAAACCGGTCGTCGATCACGCCCTCCGGCATTGCATTGTAATAATCCGCTTCCACCTCGAGCGCGCGCCCTGTCTTCGGCCAGTCAATATCGTTCCATAGCAGCCACGGGTGGTACTTCTCCATCAGTTCGTGAATCTGGGCAAACGCATACGCTCCATACGCCGCCGTCTCCGGCTTTACTGCCTGGTAGTCCGCCGCGGTTTCAATTGGCCCCGTGTTGAACGTCCAGTCGTATCCGCCCGAATAGTAAAGGCCCATCTTCATGCCCTCCCTATCCACGGCAGCCGTCAAATCGCCTACAATGTCGCGTTCGGCATGCTGCTCGTTCTTCGGCAGCGTGGGGCTTGGGTTTGGCGTTGCGCTCGGCCACAAGGTGAATCCCTCGTGGTGCTTGCTGGTCAACACCACATAGCGCGCACCGGCCGCCTTGAAGATCGCCGCCATCTTATCGGGATCCCACTTCTTCGTCTCGCGATTGAAAGCCGGTGCAAAGTCGTAATAGCTGAAGTTCGCGCCAAAGTGTTCGCGATGGTACGCCTCGGTTGGCGACCCCGGAATCCGCAACACGTTCAGGTACCACTCCGCGTACGGGTTGTACTTGATGTAATCACTCGACTCGAAATCGTGGTCCGGATGGTTCAATGGCGCCCAGCCCGGAACCGAATAAAGGCCCCAATGAACGAAGATGCCCAGCTTTGCTCCGGCATACCACTGCGGCAATGGGTGCTGATTAAGGGATTCAAGCATCGGCTCATAGTGTTTCGGAGTTTGTGCCTGCGCCGCGAACAATCCAACGATAACTCCGATTGCAATGCATCCGATTGCAGGTAATCTGCGCATCGTTTCTCACCTCAAAGTGCCGCAGGAATCATATCCGTTGCCGCGCAAAAAGCAAAAGGGCGGCTGCGCTGTTTTGCGCAACCGCCCAAAGGGGGAGAATAAGCAAGCTCCCTCTAAAAAGCCGCAACCGTCTGTCGAAGCGTGTACGAGCTCAGCGTCTTGATGTAGTTGCCGCGGTCGAACGGTGAAGTATCCGGAACCGACCGCCGGCTCAAACATCCCCGCGTCTCCCACAGCGAGCTGTACTCCCGCTTCTCCAGCCAGTAGTTGATGTCCGCCAGGACACGCCCAATGTGCTCAATCCCGTGAATGTGCAGCGCCGAGCACATCATCGTCACGCCTGCTCCAGCCATGATCCCCTTCAGCACATCTTCGGCCGAGTGCACACCACCTGAAATCGCCAGATCCAACTTCATCTGCCCGAAAAGAATTGCCGACCAGTGCAGCCGTGGCAGCAACTCCGACGGCGTGGAGAAGTGCAGCATCGGCCGCACTTCCAGTGTCTCAATGTCGAACTCCGGCTGATAGAAACGATTGAACAGGACCACACCTTTCGCGCCCGCATCCTCAAGCCGCGCCACCAGGTGCGGCAGGCTCGTGAAAGACTGCGAAAGCTTCACGCTGACCGGAATCTTCACCGCGTCCGTCACCGCAGTCACCAGTTCCAGCAACTGCAGCTCCAGCTCGGCTGATGTCTGCTTGCGCTCCGTCGCCAACGCATAGGTGTTCAACTCGATCGCGTCTGCGCCGGCATCTTCCATATCCTTTGCGTAGCGCACCCATCCGCCCGTCGTCGCGCCATTCAGGCTGGCCAGAATCGGAATATCCACTGCCGCCTTCGCTCGCCGCAGATATTCCAGATACACTTCGTGCGTCATCCGGTAGTCGTCCAAATCCGGCAGGAAGCCGAGCGATTCTGCAAACGACTCGGTGCCTCGCGATAGGTCCTCGTCCAGCGCCCGCGACTCCAGCGCCAGCTGCTCTTCGAACAACGACGTCAAAACTACCGCTGCCGCTCCCGCGTCTTCCATCCGCCGGATGTTATCCACCGACTCCGAAAGCGGCGTCGACGAAACCACAACCGGACCGCTCAGCTTCAGGCCCAGGTACCGTGTCGAAAAATCGATCATTCCGCACCTCCGTCGATAACACCGACCAACTTCTGTTCCTGCTTCTCCGGCGGCGCTATGTTTGGCGTCTCGCCCCGGCCAGCCATCGCCGCGCGCGCCGAGTAGACCCGCCACTGCCGCTCCACATCGTCCTGCGCTTCCACCAGAAGCTCTGCCGCCAGCTTTGGATTGCTCCGCGCCAGCATCGTGTACCGGGCCTCGCGATAGATGTACTCCTTAAGCCGGATCGCTGGAGCCTTCGAATCCAGTTGGAATGGATTCTTGCCCGTCTCGCGCAGCGCCGGGTTGTAGCGCATCAAGGGCCAGTAGCCCGACTGGACCGCAAGTTTTTGTTGCTCCAGCCCGTGCACCAGGTCGTATCCGTGCGCTATGCAGCTTGCATACGCCAGAATGATCGACGGACCGTCGTGCGCCTCGGCCTCCTGGAATGCCTTCACCACGTGGCTGTCATTTCCGCCTAGCGCCACGCGAGCCACATACACTGAGCCGTAACTCACCGCTTCCATAGCCAGGTCTTTCTTGCTGGTGCCCTTGCCGCTGGCGGCAAACTTCGCCACGGCGCCTCTCGGCGTCGACTTCGAAGCCTGGCCGCCCGTGTTCGAATAAACTTCGGTATCGAGCACCAGCACATTCACATTCTTGCCCGAGCCCAGCACGTGGTCCAAGCCGCCGAACCCGATGTCGTAAGCCCATCCGTCTCCGCCCAGAATCCACACACTCTTCCGCACCAGCCCGTCGGCAATCGCCAGCAGGTTTCGTGCGTCCGAGCTATCGATCGCGGCCAGCTTCAGCTTCAACGTGTCCACACGGAACCGTTGCTGGTTGATCTCCGTCTCTGTCTGTTGCTTCGCATCCAGCAACGCGGCCACCAGCTCTCCGTCCAATGCTGGAGCTACCCGCGTCAGCAGCAACTTTGCAAACTCATGCTGCTGGTCGAGCGCCGTCCGCATCCCGAAGCCGAACTCGGCATTGTCTTCAAACAGCGAATTCGCCCACGTCGGCCCGCGCCCTTGCGCGTTCTTGCTATATGGAGTCGTTGGCAGGTTTCCGCCGTAGATCGACGAGCATCCTGTCGCATTCGCAATGTACAGCCGGTCGCCAAACAGTTGCGTCAGCAGTTTTATGTACGCCGTCTCACCGCAGCCCGCGCACGCCCCGCTGAATTCAAACAGCGGTTGCAGCAGTTGAATATCCTTCACCTGCCCGTGCGACAGCTTGGTGCGATCCACTTCCGGAATTCCCAGGAAGTAATCCCAATTCTCCCGCTCGGCTTCGCGCAGCGCGGCCTGCGGCGCCATGTTTATCGCCTTCCGGCTCGCGTCGCTCTTGTTCTTCACCGGGCACACTTCCACGCACACCCCGCATCCCGTACAGTCCTCGGGAGCCACCTGCAGCGTGTACCGGTCCTGCTCCATCCCCTTCCACTTCGGCTTGGCCCACTCAAAAGTTGCCGGAGCCGTGTCGCCATACTCTGCTCCGTACACCTTCGACCGGATCACCGCATGCGGGCACACCATTACGCACTTGCCACACTGGATGCACAGATCCTTGTCCCATACCGGAATAAACTGCGCAATGTTCCGCTTTTCCCACTGCGATGTCCCCGTTGGAAACGCTCCGCCCGCCGGCAGCGCGCTCACCGGGAGCTTGTCTCCATGTCCGGCTGCGATCTGCCCAAGAACGTCGCGTACAAACTCCGGCGCTTTGCTCCCGATTACCGGAATCAGATCGAAGTTCGCCGTCGCCGTCGTCGGCAGCGTCACTTTTTCAAGATGCGCCAGCGCAGCGTCAACCGCGGCGTAGTTCTTCTGCACTACTGCTTCGCCGCGCTTGCCATAGGTCTTGTAGATCGCCTTCTTGATCTGCTCAATCGCCTCTTCCCTCGGCAGTACGCCGCTGATAGCGAAGAAGCACGTCTGCATGATCGTGTTGATGCGCGTTCCCATGCCGGCCTCGCGCGCCACCTTGTATCCATCGATCACATAAAATTCAATCTTCTTGCGCAGAATTTCCTGCTGCGTGCTCTTGGGAATGTGGTTCCACACGTCCGCTGCTGAATAGGGCGAATTCAACAGGAACACCGCGCCCGGCATCGCCGCCTCCACCACGTCCATCTTCTCCAGGAAGCTGAAGTTGTGGCACGCCACAAAGCTCGCCTGCGTAATCAGGTAGGTCGAGCGGATCGGGTTCGGTCCAAACCGCAGATGCGACGTCGTCATCGACCCCGACTTCTTCGAGTCGTAAACAAAATAGCCCTGCGCAAAGTTGTCCGTCTCGCTCCCGATAATCTTGATCGAGTTCTTGTTCGCGCCCACGGTTCCGTCCGAGCCCAGCCCGTAGAAAAGTGCCCGCACCGTCTTCGGATCTTCTGTCGAAAACGCCGGATCGTAGGTCAGGCTGGTGTGTGTCACATCGTCGTCAATGCCGATGGTGAAATGGTTCTTCGGCGCCGGCTTCTTCAGTTCGTCGTAAATCCCCTTCACCATGGCCGGCGTAAATTCCTTCGACGAGAGCCCGTACCGTCCGCCAATCACCGTCGGCTTCACGGCAAACGGAAGGTCAGCGGCCTCCGCGAGCACCGTCACAATGTCCATATACAGCGGCTCGCCTGCTGCGCCCGGCTCTTTGCAGCGGTCCAGCACTGCAATCGACTTCACCGTCGCCGGCAGCGCGGCCAGAAACGCCTTCGCATCGAATGGCTTGTACAGCCGCACCTTCACCAGGCCAAGCTTCTCGCCCCGTTTATTCAGCAGGTCCACGGCCTCTTCCGCCGCTTCGGCCCCAGAGCCCATGATCACCACCACGCGCTCCGCATCCGGTGCGCCATAGTAGTCAAACAGGTGATACGCCCGCCCCGTCAGCACTGCAAACCGGTCCATCACCTGCTGCACAACTCCCGGCACCGCAGCATGGAAAAGGTTGCACGCCTCCCGCGCCTGGAAAAACACATCCGGGTTCTGCGCCGTACCGCGAATCACCGGCCGGTCCGGGCTCAACGCCCGCTGCCGGAACTCGATAATGTACTTGTCGTCCACCATCGCGCGAATCGTCTCATCTGCGATCGGCAAAATCTTCCCGACTTCATGTGAGGTCCTGAATCCATCGAAGAAGTGAATAAACGGAATCCGCGATTCCAGCGTGGCAATCTGCGCCACCAGGGCCATATCCGCCACTTCCTGAATCGAGTTTGAGCACAGCATCGCCCACCCTGTCGACCGGCAGGCCATCACGTCCGAGTGGTCGCCAAATATCGACAGCGCATGCGTCGCCAGAGTCCTGGCCGTCACGTGCATCGTCGCCGGGGTAAGCTCGCCTGCAATCTTGAACATGTTGGGAATCATCAGCAGCAGCCCCTGCGACGCGGTAAATGTCGTCGCAAACGCACCCGCCTGCAGCGCCCCATGCAGCGCCCCCGCAGCGCCGCCCTCGCTTTGCAATTCCTCTACGATAGGCAGCGCGCCCCAGATGTTCTTCTTGCCTTCCGAACGCCACTGATCGGCCCACTCGGCCATTGGAGACGAAGGCGTGATGGGATAGATTGCAACGACCTCAGCCAATCGATAGGCCACCGACGCAGCGGCCTCGTTCCCATCCAGAATCACCATCTTGCCAGCCTGCTTCTGTTCACTCATCCGATTTTCCTCACACCGCGGCTCGCTAAGGTTCTGCCGCTAGCGTGAGTCTCTTCCAGGCGGCTTTCAGCGGCAGTGATTGAGGGCACAGGGTCCCTTGCAATTCCCACATAATGGTATGACGTGTTGTCTTGCGAGAGACATTGAAATGACAGATGTCTTATTCGTTCCACTAGAGCGGACTGACTCGCAAAACCCAAGCACAAGCGTTTGCCTTAGAATCCAAGGAAACTCGAAATGGGGCAACAACAGCCAATGATCCAACTGATTCCAGCTCAAGAATCCGCGTATCGTTCGCTCAAGCATGCGATGAAAGCCGGTAACCTAGTACTCCTCTCATGCCACCCAGGGCAAGGGCGCACTACCATCTTGCGCAAGCTCCATGAAGAGACCGGCGGTGGATTCATCGTGGCAAAAGACTTCATTGAAGCCTCAACCTCGAGAGATCCGCTCTCCCTGGAGGAAGCGCTCTACTCCGTAATCAAGGCGGCCTTGAATGAAAACGACATTGTCTACGTCGACGACATTGACCTGATTCACGACGCGACCTCGAATTGCCACTTTTACCCGAGGGGAAGGTACATTGAAGCCGCACTGCTTGCCTTGAGCGACCTGACAATACTCGAAAACAAGAAGTTGATCGCATCGACCGATGGCTCGATTGCCCAGGCATACGCAACGCGAAGCTTCGGGTTTTCCATTCCGCGCTACTCCGTATCCGACTACGCCGCACTTCTCGGCGTCCTCCTGGGGCCCGAAAACGGAGCAGCCATCGATGCGGACAAGGTCTACCGCTTTGCCCCCAAGCTCAATGGCCATCAGATCCGCGCGGCCTGCGATTGGCTCCGGATCTCCGGCCCGATTTCGACGGAAAGCTTTATTGAATATCTCCGCTCAAATCGATTAGCAAGCAACGTCGATCTTGATGAGGTGCAGGAAGTGGACCTGCGCGACCTGCGAGGCGTAGACGATGTCCTGCGCAGTCTCGAGATTCACATCGTGCTGCCGCTCAGCGACGACGCTCTCGCGGCGGAGTTGGGCCTGAGGCCAAAGCGCGGAGTGCTGCTTTATGGGCCGCCCGGCTCAGGCAAGACAACCATCGGCCGCGCTCTTGCTCATCGTCTTAAAGGCAAATTCTTTCGCATCGACGGCACATTTATCGCGGGCAGCCAGGACTTCTACCAGCGTGTTCATCGCGTATTCGAAGCAGCAAAAGATAACTCTCCGTCGGTCATCTTCATCGATGACGCCGACGCAATTTTTGAAGACGGGGAGGAGCGCGGGCTTTACCGCTATCTGCTCACAATTCTCGATGGCATCGAAAGCGAGGGCACGGCGCGGGTGTGCGTCATGATGACCGCCATGAACTTGCAACACCTGCCTCCTGCGCTTGTGCGAAGCGGGCGAGTGGAGTTGTGGCTGGAAATGAAACTGCCCAACCCAGAAGCAAGACGCCAGATCCTTGAGAAACATCTGCAAGGTGTCCCATTGGAACTCTCAAGCTGCGACCTCGACGCTGTCCTTGCAGCAACGGACGGCTTTACAGGGGCTGATTTGAAGAGCCTTGTCGGGGATGCGAAGGGGCTATACGCTTTCAGCCGCGCATCCGGCCTCGAACTTCGGCCGTCCACCGAGTATTTCCTAGAATCGGCGACCGGCGTCCGCGAAAACAAGCAAAGATACGAGCAGGCAGAGAAGGCCGCCCGTGCTCGCCCTCGCGCCGGCGGTTTAGGGCAGCTCTTCGGTCAATTGTTTCCAACGCCCAACCTGAATGACAACGACAGCTAGCAAGTGAAGCATGGTCGACGAGGCTGTGCAAAGCCGGTCCGAACCATTCGAGGGGTTCAACCCCTCAACCCAGCCCTTCCACCAGCGCCTCCCACTCCGCCTCAAGCGTCTCGCGATGAAACTCCCTTCCCGCCCGCTTGTACCAGTAATCCGCATTCCACACCTCGCCCTCTTTACGATGTAGGTACGCGTGGACCGCCATCCCATCCGCTGTCTCCAGCTCATCCACCAGTCCATGTGCCCGCGCCCAATCCCCTTTGGCATCCCACCAGAGCGCCTGCATTGGCGCCGACAACACCGCTGGCGGCTCATTTCCCCCAAGCGTCCCGCGAAAATCCTCAGCTTTCATGCAGATCCCCCTTCCTGCTTCATTTCCATCCCAACTATTCTGCCGCAAACCCCCTCCAAGGGTGATCCACATCACTTTCGCCGCACCTTTCCCTTGATAGAAATCCATCATCGACCCGATGAAGCAACTAAGGGTAGATCGGGAAAAACCCAGCAGGCCTCAGTCATGCCGGAGGCCGGCATGACTGAGGCCTGCTGGGTTTTTCCCGATCTACCCTTAGTTGCTACATCGGGTCGATGATGGAT
>Ga0302324_100028942_pt1 | contig 10519 bp, 8 predicted proteins | sample Palsa_T0_1_FD_201949 | JGI IMG/M metagenome (GOLD analysis project Ga0302324, IMG submission 201949) | Peat permafrost microbial communities from Stordalen Mire near Abisko, Sweden - Palsa_T0_1 | ecosystem: Environmental > Terrestrial > Soil > Palsa > Peat permafrost | place: Sweden: Abisko... | reverse complement strand
TTTGCCACCTACGAGCCTCAGCCAGGGCAAACGGTCTGGAACCTGCTTTCAGAAGGGATCGTAAACGCTGATGGCACTCCCGGGCCGAATTTCCGCTATGCGGAGCAGCATGCCGCCACGGACATGGCTCCCGAGCCATTCCTGCTGAGCCCGCCTACGACGTCGTTCCAGAACAATGTTCTACCGGCGCCCCTGGTGGGAGGCCCCAAGAGTTCCTACGTGAAAGGCGAAGACCTGTCGCTGGCGAAGGAATCTGAAGTTGGGCTGCCGTCCGATTACTATCAATATCTGGTTTCCGGAGGCACCGGACTAACGTCCCATACACCGGACACGCGAATTAAGAACGTCGACGCATTGCCGCCCGGTCCTTTTCAATTGACGAATGGGTCGACTTTTACTTACGACTCTTACGCCGCAAGTCCGGTTCATCGCTTCTACCAGATGCAGCAACAGTTGGAATGCAGCGCGGACAAATCCACTTATGAGAATCCGTCCGGTTGCACTGCCGGCTTGTTCCCCTGGGTAGAAGTTACGGTCGGCGCCGGCACGAATGGCGCGGCACCGCCGTCGGGCTTTAGCACCGAATATTCGGCCAGCGCGAAGACCACCGGTGAAGGCTCGACGTCCATGGGATTCTACAACGTGCAAAATGGCGACGCTCCCTACTTCAAGAGCCTGGCTGACAATTACGCGATGAGCGATAATTTCCATCAATCCGTCCTGGGCGGCACCGGCGCGAATCACATCATGCTGGGACATGGCGACGCGATCTGGTTCAGCGACGGCAATGGTAACGCCGCCACTCCTCCGCATAACGTTGAGGTTTACACTGGAACGCCCGACGCCGGCACTGTAGATGAAGTCGAAAACCCGAATCCGCTCAAAGGCACCAACAACTGGTACACCGAAGACGGGTACGGCGTCGCCAACAACGAGGGGTATCCTCCGCCGTACACAAATTCGCCGGTTTCCGGAGGAGGATCCTACACCAACTGCTCCGACAAATCTCAGCCCGGAGTCGCTCAGATTGTGGACTACCTTAGCTCGCTCCCCACTCCGATCAAGTCCAATTGCGAAGAAGGCCACTACTACCTGCTGAACAATTACAATCCAGGCTATTTCGGAAACGGCAACAACGCGTACACGGACAACAACCCGGCCAATACCCCGTTCACGATTCCACCATCGTCGGTGCCGAGCATTGGCGATAAACTGATCGCCGCCGACATTTCGTGGAAGTATTACGGCGATCAATGGAATAACTATGTGAACGATCCCTATCAACTGAACTACGGGGCACTGGGCGCAAACAGCGACGAGTACTGCAACATTTGCAACCCCTTCCAGTACGACACCTCAATTATGGCCAACCCTACTGTTCTCGCGGCCCACATTCAGGATGTGACGAATCTCTACTCCGACATCCAGTTCGGAACGCTGCCGGCGGTTTCGTTCACCAAGCCCAGCGGGCTGGTGGACGGCCATCCATCATCTTCGAAGCTGGATCTTTTTGAGGGATACACCAAGAAGATTGTCGACGCGGTTCGGGCCAACCCATTACTTTGGTACGAGACGGCGATCATCGTCACCTTTGACGAAGGCGGCGGGTATTACGACTCGGGCTATGTTCAGCCGCTCGACTACTTCGGCGACGGTACCCGCATTCCGTTAATTGTGGTATCCCCCTATGTAACCCCGGGAACGATCACCCACGACTATTCGGATCACGTCTCCATCCTCAAGTTCATCGAGAGGAACTGGAACGTGACTCCCGTGACGAGCCGCAGCCGGGACAATTTCCCCAACCCGGTTGTGAGCCCCGCCAATCCGTATGTGCCGGACAACACTCCGGCGATCAGCGACTTGTTCGAGTTGTTCAACTTCAACCCGTTCGCGGTTTATAACGACGGGCGGCAGTCGTTTCCCCGGCCGTAGGAGATAACCGTATTGAAGAGCGCGGGCGCCGAAGCACGAGAGCATGGCTTCGACGCCCGCTTTGTTTTCGGCAGTGTCATGATTCTGTTCAACAATGTGGGGTTCCCGCAAGCCCTTCGCAACACCCGCGTGATAACATCTGGAACTAGACGAGGTGTGTGCGATGCGAAATGCCAAGCTGCTTTTGCTGACCGCGATTCTGGCCAGCGTTCCCGGCTTCGCCCAGATGGATCCGTCCGGTGAGTGGGCGCCGCAATTCCAAGAGGACTTTCTGGAGCGCATTCCCGGCCCGGATATCGGCGATTATCTCGGATTGCCGATTAACAACGCGGCGCGCTTGCGCGGCGATAGCTGGGACGCGTCTCTCCTCACCCTGCCTGAGAATCAGTGCCGTCCGCATCCGTCCGATTACGCCTGGCGGGGACCCGCCAATCTGCGCATCTGGAAGGAAGTGGATCGCGACACGCAGAAGCTGATCGCCTATCACACCCATATTTCCTGGCAAGCTCCGGAGCGCACCATTTGGATGGACGGCCGTCCGCATCCGCCGGCCGATGCCGCGCATACCTGGCAAGGATTTTCCACCGGCAAATGGGACGGCGACGTCTTGACGATCACAACCACGCACCTCAAGGAGGGCTGGATCCGCCGCAATGGCATCCCGCGCAGCGAGAACGCCACCACCACCGAACATTTGTTCCGGCATGGCGATCGGCTAACGGTGATGGTGATTATCAACGATCCGGATTATCTTACCGAGCCGTTTGTGAGGACCACGGATTTTTTGTACGACGCACACCAGGAGATCGCTCCGTATCCCTGCGAGTCGGTAGTTGAAGTGCCGCGCCCGCGGGGAACCGTGCCGAACCATTTGCCGGGCGACAACGCGTTTCTCGCCGAGTTCGCAACGCGCGAGAAATTGCCATTCCAAGCCACTCGCGGCGGCGCCGCAACCATGTATCCGGAGTACCGGCTGGCAATGAAAACCTTCTCGGGAGCCCCCGATGTCGCGGCAATTGTGGCCGCTACGGATGCGCCGCCGTCCGCCGAAGAAAATGCTCCGCAAAACACGATCGTCAATGATGGCGAAGTCCACGCACAGCATGTGCAGGGTAACGTTTACATGTTGAGCGGAGCCGGCGGCAACATCACCGTGCAAGCCGGTCCGGAAGGCATATTGATGGTCGATACCGGCCTACCCAACATGACCGACAAGGTGGTTGCTGCGGTACGAAAGATTTCCGACGGCCCCATCCGCTATGTTGTTAACACGCACGTCCATCCCGATCACACCGGCGGCAACGAGAAGATCGCGGGCCTCGGCAGCACCATCGTGGGCGGCAACGTCACGGGCGACATCGCCGATGCGGGCAAAGGCGCAAGCGTGATCGCGCACCAGACCCTGCTCGACCGCATGAGCGCCAAGGACGGCAATCAGGCCGCGTATCCTTCCGGCGCCTGGCCCACCGACACCTACGCCGACGAAAAGGACCTCTTCTTTGACGGCGAAGGAATTGAAGTGCTCCACCAACCCGCCGCCCATACCGATGGCGACAGCTTCGTGTTCTTCCGCCGGTCGGACGTTGTCAGCGCCGGCGACATCTTTGTCACAACCGGCTATCCGATTATCGACCTCTCGCGAGGCGGGAGCCTGCAAGGCATCATCGATGCGCTGAACCGTTTGATCGCGATCACCATCCCGGCCGGCAAGCAGGAAGGCGGCACCATGGTGATTCCGGGCCACGGCCGGCTCTGCGACCAAGCCGACGTGGTGTTCTATCAAGAGATGGTGACCATCCTGCGCGACCGCATCCGCGACATGATCAAGAAGGGCATGACGCTGGAGCAGGTGAAGGCGGCCCGTCCCACGCGCGACTACGATCCGGTGTACGGATCGACCACAGGGTTCTGGACCACCGACATGTTCGTGGAAGCGGCCTACAAGAGCCTCGGCGGGAAGTAGTAGGCGGCGTCGCTCGTCACAATCGCGTAACGGTTTGCTTCATTAACGGCTGAATAGATTCCCGACTTGGCCGCGTCACACCAACGAAGGAGGTATGCAATGTCTGCTACCAAAACCGACAAGGAACAAATGAGCAATCAAGGTCAGGATCCGCGGAAGCCCGAACAAGGCTCCCACAATCTTCACCAGAATCCGAACAACCCGCAGCGGGGACAAAATCAAAATAAGGATGACGAGCAACGGGGCCAAGGCCACAGCCAGCGGCCGGATCAGAACTTCCAGAAACCCTAACCTGCTTTTTAATCCTCCCTCCCGTTCCCAGCAAGGACGGGAGGGCTCAAGTACGAGCCGGCACGGTCTACTTCGCTTCGCAGGCTGACGGGCTCCACTTGGAAGCGTCTTTTTCCATTTTGAAGTGCGTGCTAGTGACGAAGTCCTGATTGAGATTGGCGGGATCGTGCACGATGGTGGTCACGATCAACCACGAATCGCCATTGGGCTCATTGGTGCGGTCGTAATATTCGGTAAGTTCCGCGTTGCCGCTATAGGGCACGCCGTTTTTCCGCAGGTAACCCGGCTTCATATTGGTGGTGACAACCTTTAGCGATCCGCCCGGCGGTCTCGCGCCGCCTCCGCGAGGAGCAGGTCTCAGACCATCCCAGCTCGCTATTGAATATCCTTGCCAACTCGGTGCTTCGTTCGGTGAGGACTTGGCGTCAAAGTGGAAGGTTCGCGTCTGTGTTCCGGCGTCGGTTTCGACCTTTAGCGTGTTGTCATCGGTCCATGAAATATGAACGCGCCCCGGCACGCGCATGATCGCTGCGGCGCCATACGCTTTGCACTGGTTACCTGCCGCAATGTCCTTGTCCGGATCCCACGCGTCCGCAGCCTTACGGCCAGCCGGACTTAGGGGCAAGCTCGCATAGTCGCCTTTGGCGGGAGTCACCATGCGCCAGCGCCAATCTTCGGTCACGATTGAAACCCAATTGCCCGTTACATCCTCGGGCGCGACGGTCTTGGCCGGGCGTGGAGGACCGGGCGGGGGACCACCGAACTGCGCCTGCATGCCCGCCGGCGCGATCATCAGCAGCGCGGCCGTTGCGCTTTGAGTTAGAAATCTGCGAATCATTGACGTATCTCCAGTTTCATTTAGGCGGCGCCTAGTCATTTTGCGATGCACGCTGAGGGACTCCAACCGGCCCCGTCGGGAATCTTCTTGAAATCGGTGCTGGTGACGAACGGTTCCATCAGATACTTAGGATCCTGGACGACTGTGGTCACAGTGAACCAGGTGTCGCCGTTGCGCTCTTTGTGAAGATCGTAATATTCCTTGAGGACCGTGTTTTCGCTGTAGGGCGGCCCGTTTTTGCGCAGATACCCCGCGCGTAGTTGCGTGGTCGTCACTTCCAGAGACTTTCCACGAGCGCCTTCCCGCGTGGCGCCCAGCCCGAAGCCAGGAGCCCCCGAGCCGCGTACCGGCCGTTCCCAATTCGCGATGGAATATCCTTGCCAGGTTGGCTCGCCGCCATGCGGTGCGCTTCCCGCAAAGTGCAACAAACGGGTCTGTGTTCCAGCATCAGTCTCGATCTTGAGCGTATTCTCGTCGGCCCAGGTAATATGCAAACGTCCCGGAACGCGCATGATGGCGGGCGCGCCATAGGACTTGCACTGTTCGCCGGCCGCGGTATCCTTAGCCGGATCCCATGCATTGCCGATCTGCCGGGCTTCCGCGTTCAACGGAATGCTGGCGAAGTCGCCCCTGATGGGCGTCACCATGCGCCAACGCCAATCTTCCGAGACCACCGATACCCAATAGCCCGTGAAATCAACCGGCGCGGCCGCTTGGCCGGATTTTGGAGGCTGCTGTCCAGCCGGCGCGCCGATGCCAGACGGCGGTGGCACTCCTTGCGCGAAGATCGCCGTGGCGCCTAGCGAAAGAACAGCCAATAGTCGAGTGCTCATATTACTTGCTCGCGCTCGCGGACTTCTTCTCGCTCAGGCTTTTGTAAACGGCATCGATGAACATCTCGGTGGTCCAGGTTCCGCTGGTGGCGCCGTACTGCGTATCGTAATCGAGCGTGGGATGGGCGGCCTTCACCTGCTCGAGCGTCATGCCCTTCTTGATCATGTCGCGAAACCGATCGCGGATCACGGTGAGCATGTTGCGGTACTCCACCACGTCGGCTTCATCGCATAGCCGGCCATGGCCCGGAATCACTAGCGTGCCGCCTTCCTGATACTTGGCGGGCACCGTGATGTCGATAATCTTATTCAACGCGTTGATCTCTCCCTCCACGCTGCCGCCGCGTGCTAGGTCGATGATCGGGTAGCCGCCAGGCCGAAAAATGTCGCCTGTGCTAACCACATCAGATCGGCGGAAAAACACGATGCTGTCGCCGTCGGTGTGCGCGTCAGGGAGGTGATAGACAACGATGGCTTCGCCGTTGAAGAAGAAATCCTTGGTCGGCAGGAAATACTCGTCGTTGGGCCATTCAGCTTCCGGAATCTTAGGCCCGTTGTTGGGCTGCGGACCGGTCATCCGGTTCAGCACATTGGATTGCGCGACGATCCTGGGCGGTCCGATGGATTCGCCCGTCATCCCGAGCTTCGCCATCGCGGCAATGCCGCCGGTATGATCCCCGTGGACATGCGTAATGACAATCCAGCGAACCGGCCCGCTCGACAGCTTGCGAATCTCGGCCATGGCCTTCGGCGCGAGCGGCGCAAACCCTGTGTCCACCAACGCCACTCCGTCCTTGCCGACCTGCACCGTGATGTTGCCGCCGTCGCCCATCAGCACATACACGGAACCCTGCACCGGCGCCATGGTGAGCTGCACGTTGTCGGGATTGATTTGCGGAGGTTGCGCGAAGGAGAGGGCAACGGCCAGCAAGAGCGTCCCCAGGAGTGGGGACGCGGCACGCAGGAGTGCGTGCGCCACGGTGAGACGACCGTTCATGGTCATTTTGAAGTCACGTTGCAGTCGAACAGACTCGTACACTTGCAGTAGCGCGCGCATTTTTCAGGCGGATGATATTCGCCCGCGATCTTCTTCTGATACTCGGGGTACATCGTCTCCGCGCCGCCGCGCGTCGCTTCAAACGGCAAGCCATACCAGTCCGCGAACTCCTTTAAGTATGGGTTCTGGCCCGGCAAGTGGCTTGGGACGGTGCCTTCCGGCCGCGGCACTTCGGGCGCATACTCGCATCCGAAAACGCCGATGTTCTGGCCGGGATCGATATACCAGTTATCGCTGCGGACCAGCGGTTCTGTAAGGTACACGGGATCTTCAATCACGGTGACCACGGTCAAATAATCGCCATGGCGCGTCCAGTGTTCCGTGAAGACTGCTTTGTCGCTGCGGGGAACGCCATTGCGCCGCATGTAATTGGTCTTCAGATGCGTCGTAGTGATGTTCAGCATGTTGCCATCCCATACGCCGGTGGAAAAGCCCTGCCAGGTGTGCGGCGCGTAGTCGGGGGGATGGGGGCGGCCGTCCATCCAAATGGTTCGCTCGCTATCCCAGGCGAGCAAATGAGTGTGGATGGCGACCAGCTTCTCGGAGGTTGGGTCGATCTCACGCCAGACTCGCAGATTGCCTAGCCCGCGCATCGAATAATCGCCGCCATGCGGGCGGCATTGATACTCGGGCACCACGGAAATACGGTCTGCGTCGTAGGTATCGGCGGCCATGCGCGCCGCGGCGTTGATGGGTAATTCCGTGTAATCGCCCAACTCTGGACCCGGCAGCCGCTCCGGCCCATCCTCGTGATAAAGGGGGGCCCACTCGCCGGTAAAGTCCACTTGAGCGAACGCCGGCAGAGCAACCAACGCCGTTAGAACGAGCCCAAGGCCCGCGGCCCTACATCGAGGTAGGTGATGCATGATGTCTCCCAACCGAAAATGCGCGAAGCCAGCGGGACCGCGCAACTCGAGCCGCGCGCGTCAGCCAGCGGTTGTTAGTGAACCAACGTTACTGAACTACGCCCTTCCAGCTAAATTCAGCGGCAGTGTCGGTAGCCGGCCGAGTGATGGCTTGCATGCGGACGCGGTGATCGTCCGGATTGCGCCCCGGGTTGCCTTTGATAATGACGTGATCGCCCGGCTTCAGCGATTCGCGGGTTACGCCGTCGCGGCTCAACTGGCCGCCCGCGCCCCATTCCACCGCCCAAGTCTGCATCTCGCCCTTGTCATCCGGTGCTTCCACGTGTACGAACGAATGAGGATTCCGGTACAGGAACTGTACCAGTTTGCCTTCGATCGTAACCGTCTTGTCCTCGAAATAGGTGGCCGCAAAAGAGTGGTGCGCATACACATTCACCTGTGTGCTCAACACGGAGGCCGCAGCAACAACCAAGAACAACAGTGTTCGTTTCATCTTGTTTCCTTCCCGACTAAACATAATATAACTTCTGAAGCAATCCTGCATGCAACTTATTTCTTGCTCAAGCTTTTGTAGACAGCTTCGACAAATCCATCGGTCGTGCCGAAACCTTTGTCGGCGCCGTATCGGGCGTCGTAATCCATGGTCGGCCGGGCGGCTTTCACCTGCTCCACCGTCATGCCCTTCTTGATCATGGCCTGAATGCGATCCCGGATGATGGTAACCATATCGCGATACTCGATCAGCTCCCAGCGGTCGCACAAGCGTCCGTGACCCGGAATAATGTAGGTGCCACCCTCTTCGTCGTGTTTCGAAATGGCCAGATCCAGGAGGTTGTTCAAAGCGTCCAGCTCGCCCTGAATGCTGCCGCCGCGCGCCAGATCGATGAAGGGGTACCCGGTGGTCACAAAGATGTCGCCAGTGGCGATTACATCCGAGTGACGGAAGTACACGATGCTGTCGCCATCGGTGTGAGCGGCCTTTTCATGCACGATGTCGACCGACTCATCATTGAACCACAGCGTCTTGCGATTTCCCAGGAACGTGTCGGTGGGCCAGGCGTCGGCCGGGGCGGCGGGTTGGTTTCCATCCGGCGCGCTCATGCGATCCTGCACCGCTTGCTGAGCAATGATTGCGGCGCCTTTGGAAGCATCCGCGATATCGCCGGTCACGTTTGCGCCTGTGATGGTCACGCCCGCCGCCCGCAGCTTCATGTTCCCGCCGGTGTGGTCGGGATGCACGTGCGTGTTGATGATGTATTGAAGCGGTTTGTCGGGCGACAACTTGTGGATGGCCGCGATCACCTTATCCGCCGTTGCCGCGAGCCCGGTATCCACGATCAACACGCCCATGTCGCCCACTTGGACCGCGATGTTGCCGCCGGCGCCCACCAGCATGTAAATGTTGCCTTGCACCGGAAGAATGTGAACTTCGCCGTCGGTTGGATTAGGGTTCTGCGCCATGTTCTTCTGGGGCATGGGCGTTACTTCGTCGAGCGCCAACGGATCCGCCGGCGCCGGAGGGGGGTTTTTGATAACCTTCTCGAACTCGGGATACATCGTCGCCGGACCGCCCAGAGCCGCGATCAGCGGCAGATGGTACATGTTCGCGTATTCCATGATGAACGGATTCTGACCCGGCAAATAGTTCGGCACCGCGCCTCTTGGCCGTCCTTCCACTTCTTCAACCTCTTCGCACGGATACAGCCAGTTTCCGGCGGCATTTGCGTTGTATAAGAAATCCTCGGATTTCACTAGCGGCTCGGTCAGATATACGGGATCGGTCACGATGCTGACATGCGTGAGGCGATCGCCATGCCGGATGAAGTGTTCCACCAGCGTGGCTTGATCGCTTTCCGGTAGACCATCCCGCCGCACCCAGCCCTGCTTGATGTGCGTGGTATAAACCGTTAAGACGTTGCCTTCCCATTTGCCCGTGGAGAAACCCATCCAGGTGTGCGCTGCCCAAGCGGGCGGATGCGGGCGGTTGTCCATCCAGATAGTCCGGTTCTGCTCATAGGTGCTGATGTAGTTCCTGATAGCGATGATCTTCTGCGATTGCGGATCTCTTTCGGTCCAGATCCGCAACTGCATCGGGCCGCGGTAAATGTACGGCGACACGTGCACCTGGCATTGGTGCTCCGGCATCGTCAGCCGGGAGGCGTTCCAACTTTCGCCCCACAGCCTGGAGCCCTCGGTAATCGGCAGCCCGGCATAGTTGACTAGCTCCGGTCCCGGAATTCTCTCTAGAAAGTCTTCATGCAGCAAGGGATTCCAAGTCCCCGACAAATCAAGTCCGACATCAGGAACGAACTCGCCAACCACGGCCTGGCCGAACACCGGGGCGCCCCTCAGGAACGCTATGGCCGTCAGGGCCGCGACGAGCAGCAGCGAACGAGTCTTGGTTCGGCGAAGATCGCCCATTTCACTCTCCTAAAAACAGAAACCAACTAAATTGGTGCTATGTAACAGATGTGGCGTTGCCGGCCACGTTCAAGTTACTTGATAGACACAATCCATTCTAATGCAAACTGTACACCGGCTTGATATGCTACCTGCCTGGAGGTGTCATGCGAGTAGTGGGTTCGATGGTAATTGTGATGAACTTCGCGGCAGTCCTCGGCGCGCAGACTGCCATGCTGCCAAAGGACATTGATCCCCAATCGTTCTCCCGTCTTCCGCCGCTCACGCGCGACGACATGAAGGACGAGGACAGCAAGCGCATTTACGACATGCTGG
>Ga0302324_100028941_pt1 | contig 10519 bp, 7 predicted proteins | sample Palsa_T0_1_FD_201949 | JGI IMG/M metagenome (GOLD analysis project Ga0302324, IMG submission 201949) | Peat permafrost microbial communities from Stordalen Mire near Abisko, Sweden - Palsa_T0_1 | ecosystem: Environmental > Terrestrial > Soil > Palsa > Peat permafrost | place: Sweden: Abisko... | reverse complement strand
TCATTTGGAAATCGACGCGGCAAAAGAATCCGGCCGCCAGGAATTGGTTGTCCGCGAGTTGCGCGATCAGGGCGCGGCCTACCGGTTCCGCATTGCCTTTCGGGTTATTGCCGGGGCCGAACTGGGGCAGGCCATACGAAACCACAGCTTTCCAGGGTCCGAACTCCAGCGTTTGCGAATGCTTCTCTTTTTCGCCGTTGTCTTCGATGGCGGTCTGCAGCTTGCCTTCGAAATTCAGACTGGCGATTTCGCGCATCATGGGACCGATCAGCTTATAGTTCAGCGCGAACGGGGCAAGCGACTCTTCATTCATCCGCGCGGCACCCAACGGCGCATTCGAGAAGCCGGTGTAGTCGATGCCGAATGGCGCATAGCCAATCGCGCCATGGCCCAGCGCGGCGAAAAAGAATCGCGCGCCGGCCGGGAGGTTGCCGGTTTCCGGGACGAACAGCGGGTTGTCCGCGCGGCTATAGAGTTCGAGCGCCCTCAGATAGCGGGCCGGATCGATCTGGTAAATGTCGGGCGCGAGCAAATCCAGCGCAGGGGCCGCCGCCTTCCAGATCGGAATGACGTTGTCGGTCGGGCCGCCGCTTTCATAAGTTGAAGGCGGGCCGGGCTTCAAGGGATCGCGCAGGGCGGCGTTCGCATAGAGCGGCAGCGCGTACTCGGCCTTGCCCGCCGCAGCCACCTGCCCGACGAAATGCGCCACGGACCATGCGTGAAAGAACTCGTCGGCATCCGCGCCGAAGACTGCGGACCAGCTCGCGGTGGGGCTGGCGGCCTTGTGCAGCGCCGCGAGCAATTCGGGCGGCACGGGGCCAGCAAAACTCTTCTGCGCCTCGGCCGAATAGTCGCGCACGCTGCCGTAGGCGCCAGCTTCATTTTCCACCTGAACCATGATAACGGTGCGGCGCGAATCGGATGCTTTCAGATGCCGCATCAGCCCGGCGAGGGCGTGCTTGTCGGCGGCCAGCGTGGCTGCGGCATGCGGCGATGGTGAATCCACGCGCCGGCCGTTCGCGCCGATCAGACGCGGGTAGCGCTGGGGATCGCGCTTCATCCAAAGCGGCATGTAGTGCGAGCTGCCATTCTTCCAGGTGCCGAACCAGAGCAAGACCAGCCGCACATGATGCTCGCGCGCCTGGCTCAGAAGCATGTCTACAGTCGAGTAGTCGAACCGGTCCGGCTCCGGCTCGAACTGTTCCCAATAAACCGGTATCTCGACTGTGTTGGCCTGAATATACTCGATGGCTGGCCAGACCTTGGGTAGCATGGCCGGCCACGCGCTGGAGTTGTTGACCTGTGCGCCCAGGACGAGGTAGGGTGCGCCGTCCACGAGCAAGGCATAGCGGGAGTCTCTTTGAACGATGCGCGGAAGCGGCGCCTGGCCGGTTTGCGCGAACAGGGTGGCAACTGCGGCGGCAAGCAGGGCCGGCAGAGGGAGGAGGCTATGCGGGGATCTCATGGGCCGGACTCAATGCCACATCATAGCGCCGCATGCAAGCGGTAGACTAGAGTCATGACGTTTCGCACGAAAAACATATCTTCCGCGATCGTTCTGGCGCTGGCCTTTTGGGCTGCGCAGGGACTTTATGCGGACGTAACGATCCGCTATCAATCCGCAATGAAATTGTCGGGCCCGTTGCAGCCGCTCATGGAAAAGCTTGGGAAGGCGGTGCAGTCCGGATCCCCATCGTCGATCCGGATGAAAGGAAACAAAGGGTACACCACCGCGGGTAACTGGACCGAAGTTTTCGATTTTGTGAAGCAGGAAGTGACCCTGATCGATCCGGCGCAGAAGACTTTCACAACCATGCCGGCATCGCAGCTTGCCGATAAGATGGCGGGTGCCTTTCCCCAAGCGGCATCCGCGCAGATGCAGGCCGCCCAGCAAGCCCTGGCGTCGATCAAGACCAAAGTGGACTCCAAGATGACCGGCAATACCGCTGAGATTCAGGGCGTCCAGGCCGAAGAGCGCGAGGTTACCGTCACCATGGACATGCCCATGCCTACGGTGGTGAATCAACCCGATGCCAGCCTGAAAATGGTGATGCACATTTGGACGGCCAAAAAGGAAGAAGCGTTGCGCGTTCCGGCCATACGGGAGTTGACCGGCTACCAGGCGTGGCAGAAATATATCCTGAACCCCGTGGGAGTGCTGCAGAAGCTAGGCGGCAAGCTGCCTGGTATGTCCAACGTCATCGGTCCGATGATCGAGGAGATATTCAAGAACCCATCCGTGATTCTGCGCACCCGCGTGGAAATCTACATGCCTTTTCTGGCGGTGATGGCTAAGCAGATGGCGGCGCAGGGCAAGGACTTCCCGCCGATCGACCCGGACGCTCCGCTGATCGAGATGACCCAGGAAGTGACGGAGCTCTCCAGCGCCCCGGTGGATGCGGCCCTGTTCGATGTGCCGGCGGACTATGCGGCTGTCCCGGCCGACGATATGGTCCGGGACCTGCTGAAGGCGCAGACTGCGGCTGCGGCAGCCGCTCCGGCGACGGCCGAACTCAAGTAGTGCGTTTCGCGGCTACAAGAGCTTTTCCTCCATAAGCCGCGCATGCAGCCGATCCAGCAGCGAATCTATCTGCGGGAGTAGCATCTCAGGCCGGGCGCCCAGGACAGCGCGCACGAGCAACGCCCAAGGCTCAGGCAGATGAGTTAGAAGGCGCTTCTCGCCTGGATGGGCCTTTTTCTCGATCGCGAACCATACGTCGAAGTAACTGGCCAGCAAGGCGCTTACGCGGTGCTGCACGCTCACTCGATCGCCGCGGTTCAATGCCAGTTGTATTTGCCGCCGATAGGATGAGTGGTTCCGGCGCAGAATCGGCCATTTTTTGCCACCACAGCGCGCCTCAATCCCTCCGGATACGGAACGCGGGCGCGGTGCTGCAGTTCGCCATACCAACCTTGCGGATCAAACAGCGCCTCGGAATGGAGAATGTTGTACCAGAAACACGTGGTATACCCGATGAAGGCCTCGTGCCGCACTAAAGAGCGGTCGAGCCGATCTTCAATCCATGCGGGAGAACGATACATGATGTCGAGGTGCGCGCCGGTGGAGGGTTCGGACCACTCATCTCCCGGCTCCCAGAAGCGATTGTCTATTTCCGCCGCTCCGCTCAGTAGCGCTCGGCGGACCTGTACGTCTACCTCGGTCAACGTATAGACATATAGGTCGAAATCCGATTGCAAGTCGCCGGCGCCCGCACCACGCGATCCGGCGAGCACAACGGCCCGAACCTGGGGCAGTTCGCCAAAGGACTGCGCTAAATGCCGAATGATCGGCTGTGCATGCGCCGCCGGCGATTCCGTATGGATGTCTGTCATGGAATCAGCCCGACGCTCACCAATTCTCTGCGCAGTGCAGGGGGATCGGTGAATAGGATGCCATGCATGCCTAACGCGGCCGCGGCCTCGACATTCGGTCTCAGGTCGTCGATGTAGACGGCCTGGGCCGGGTTAACCGCAAACGTTTCGAGGAAAAGCTGAAAAAAAGCCACATCGGGTTTCAACAGTCTCACTTCGCCGGAAAGCAGAACGCCTTGAAACCATTTCAAGAACTCGAATCGCTTTTGAGCAACGGGGAAAGTCTCCGCGGACCAGCTACTGAGCGCATACAAAGGCACCCCGCGAGAGCGCAATTCCGCGAGAATCTCAACAGTGCCCGAGATCGGACCCGCCAACATCTCGTCGTAACGCTGGATCCAGGCGTCGATCAACCCGGCTTCGTCCGGATGAGCCAGCTTGAGCTCAGCGCAGGCATCGGCAAAGCTTCGTCCGGCATCTTGCCGCAGGTTCCAGGATGGCGTACAGACCGTCGCCAGAAAATGTTCCATGGCGTGGTCGTCTCCGGCGAAGAGCTTCCGATACAAGTGGCGCGGATCCCAATCGACCAGCACGCCGCCGAGGTCGAACACTGCGATCAAGCGGTCTGCCATCGTATCAGTAGGATTCAGTTCGATTCGTTGTATCCATCAGACCACATCAAACCACACAATCGCGTCTCCACGGATAGCCAGGATGCCGGGACGCCCGTGGCCGTTGGTATCGTTATGCGGCGCCATTTGCAGCGCCCGCGCGAAGAGAATGGGCCGCCCTTGCGTGACGACCACGGGCCGGAACCGGCCTTCGCCTTCGTTGTATAGCACCAGCAGACGGCCTGCGCCGGCCTTCTCGGCGATCAAAATGTCGGGACGCCCGTCGTCATCGAAGTCGGCGACCTCCAGGCTGTTCACTTCGGCCAGATCCGGCACGCTTTCGATGCGGTGTTCGATCCACAGTTGGCGCGGGTCTGCGGGCTTCTCGAAACGGGCCAGGCGCGCCGAGGGCATTTTGCGCTGCGCAGCGACCAATTCAGGCGCCGCCCCCGTCAGCGGGCTATAGCTCAACCGCATCATGGCCGATTCCAGCGTCTCATTCCACAGGTCGATGGCAAACAACCGCCAGGGCAGTTCGAAGCTCTCCGGCGAGCGAATCCAGTACATGCCCGCCAGGATATCCGGCAAGCCGTCGCCATCGATATCCGCCATGCGCAGGCCGCCTTGATGCGACGGTGAATAGAAAGAATAAACCTCCTGGGAGGGCCAGCGCGTGGTGGGATCGGCGGGAATCTCGTAGAAGCGCACCTGCATGCGCTTGTGGATCAACAGGACGCCGCGATGGCCTAGCAGAGTGGCGGGCAGCATGTCCGGCGCGTCGATGCCTGTGTCGATGACATGCCGCGTCCAACGGCCGCCCGCATGTGGGGCGCGATACCAAACCAGATCGGCTTCCGGGCCGCCTTCGTTGACGACAATGTCCAGTTGGCCGTCGCCATCCACATCCAGCAGGCAGCCGCCTTCGGCAAACGCCGGCCCGCGTCCGCGGACGACACGATAACTGCCTTGCGGCAACCTGCCCCACAGAAGGCGGTCGCCCCAGGTGACAAACGTGCGGTCTTGAAGGGCGAACCCGGTTATCGTTTCGTTATGCAGCTTGCGCAGTATGTGTTCGGAGAATCGCGGCGGCTGGCCATGCGCCATGGCGGCGGCGAGCAGCACGCCGACGATCGCACGGAGAAGCATCCGGTGCATGGTGCTATTTTAGTCTGCCATGCAGCCGCTGATGGATCTGCTCACTGGCCGTAGCGAGGAACCGAGCCTGGACCGGGCTGCCCTGGAGATTGCCCGCATCGAGCACCCCGCCCTGGACATCGAGCCGTTTATCGGAATTCTGGACTCTTACGCCGTCGAACTGTCCGAGCGTCTGGCGGGGCGATCGGGCGGCTCCGAATACGTCGAAGCGGCGAACCAATACCTATTCGGGGAACTGGGTTTCACGGGAAACGCCGCCGAATACTACGATCCGCGCAACAGTTGCCTGAATGAGGTGCTGACCGCGCGCACCGGCATTCCGATCACGCTGGCCGTGGTTTATCTGGAGATCGGGCGGCGCCTGGCGCAGCCGGTTTACGGCATCGGACTGCCTGGTCATTTTCTGGTGCAATACAGGGACGCGCGTTTTACGGCGTTCATCGATGTGTTCCACGGCGGGCGGTTGCTGACGACGGCGGACTGTTTCGATTTGGCTCGGCAGACGGCCGGCGTCCCGCTGAGCGACGATCCGCGCATGCTCGCGCCAGCCAGCAATCGCCAGATCGCGATCCGGATGCTGCACAATCTGCGCGGCGTGTATTTTCACCGGCAGGCGTACGGCAAGGCGTTACAGACGCTGAACCTGCTGATCGCGGCGGACCCGCAAGACGCCGAAGAGTATAAGCTGCGCGGCATTGTGCACCTGCAAATGCGGAATCCGGTCACCGCGCGCAGTGACTTGGAGACCTATCTGCGGCTGGCGCCAGAGGCTACGGACAGCGCCGAAATCGAGCAGCGTTTGCGTTCGCTCCGAAGTTACCAGGCGGGGTTGAACTGAAGTGGGCTGCTACCGTTGGATGCGCGCGGAGCCTCCCTTGGCGAAGGCGCGTACCTGGTCCAGCGTGGCCATGGTGGTATCGCCTGGGAAAGTGGTCAGCAGCGCTCCGTGCGCCCAGCCCAGCTTGATGGCCTCCGCGGGCGGCTCGCCGGTCATCAGCCCATAGAAGAATCCGGCCGCGAATCCGTCGCCGCCGCCGACGCGGTCGAGCACATCCAGTTCGCAGGTGGGAGAGATGTAAGTCTGGCCGCCGACCCAGGCGACCGCGCCCCAACTGTGGCGATGGGTGGAGTGCACTTCGCGCAACGTGGTGGCGACGATCTTGATTTGCGGATGCCGCGCGACCACGCGGTCGATCATGCCGAGGAAGGCGCTGGGGTCCAACTTGGACTTGGCGGCCACCTCCGGACCGGGGATGCCCAGCCCCATCTGCAGATCTTCTTCGTTGCCGACCAGCACGTCCACGTTCTCGACGATGCGGCGGATCAACTCCACGGCGCGTGCGTGCCCGCCGGAAATGTGCCACAGCTTGGCCCGGTAATTCAAATCGAACGAAACCACCGCACCGGCAGCCTTGGCGGCACGCATGCCCTCGACGATCAGTTCGGGCGTGGTTCGTGAGAGCGCGGCAAAGATGCCGCCGCTGTGGAACCAGCGGACGCCCGCGCCGAAGATCGCGTTCCAATCGAAATCGCCCGGCTGCAATTGCGCGGCCGCCTCGTTGGCGCGATTGTAGAAGACCACCGGCGCGCGGATGCCATAGCCCCGGTCGCTGTAGACGGTTGCCATGTTGGGGCCGGTTGCGCCATCGTGCTTGAAACGCTTGTAGAAGGGCTTCACTCCCATGGCTCGCACGCGCTCGGCAATCAGGTCGCCGACCGGATAATCGACCATGGCGCTGGCTATGCCGGTGGCCATTCCGAAACAGTCCGACAGGTTCGCGGCGCAATTGAATTCACCGCCGCTGACGTGGATGCGGCACTCGGCCGCCTTGCGAAAGGGGATGACGCCCGGGTCGAGGCGATGCACCAGCGCGCCCAGTGAGAGAAAGTCGAGCGCGCCGGTGGGTGGAATGATAAGTGGGTCACTCATGCCAGGTTAAGCAATGCTACACGTTATAACTGCCCGACGAGACCCGGCCGCCGCGCCCGGTCCAGTTAGTATGGAAAAACTGTCCGCGCGGCTTATCGAGGCGTTCGTAAGTGTGCGCGCCGAAGAAGTCGCGCTGGGCTTGGAGTAAGTTTGCCGGCAGGCGCGCGGTGCGATAACCGTCATAGAAAGACAGCGCAGTGGAGAAGGCCGGCGTGGGTACGCCATATTCGATCGCCCGAATGATGGCGTGCCGCCAGGAACCCTGGTAACCGCTCAGCGTCTGGCTGAAGAACTGATCGAGCAACAAGTTTGTCAGGTGCGGATTCTTATCGTATGCTTCCTTGATCTTGCCTAAAAACCGGCTGCGGATGATACAGCCGCCGCGCCACATCAGCGCGATGCCGCCGAAGTTGAGGTTCCAGCCTTCCTCTTTGGCGGCTTCGCGCAGCAGCATGTAGCCCTGAGCGTAGGAGATCATCTTGGAGCAGTAGAGCGCGCGGCGCACATCCTCGATAAAAGCGGCGCGATCTTGAGCCGGCGCGTTTTTCGGTCCGGCAAGAATACCGGACGCTGCCACCCGCTCGTCCTTCATAGCGGAGAGGCATCGGGCGAAGACGGCTTCTCCGATAAGCGTGACCGGCGTCCCCGTATCCAGGGCGCTGATAGCGGTCCACTTGCCGGTGCCTTTCTGGCCGGCGGTGTCCAGAATCTTGTCCACCAGCGGCGCGCCGTCGTCATCCAGCTTCGTGAAAATTTCGGCGGTGATTTCGATCAGGTAGCTGTCCAACTCGCCTTTGTTCCAGTCCGCGAAGACCTGGTGCAGTTCGTCCGCTTTCAGGCCCAAGCCGTCCTTCAGCAGCTGATATGCCTCGCAGATCAACTGCATGTCGCCATATTCGATGCCGTTGTGCACCATCTTTACGTAGTGGCCGGCGCCGTTTTCCCCAACCCAGTCGCAGCAGGGCGTGCCGTCGTCGACCTTGGCGGCGATGGCCTGGAAGATCTCCTTCACATACGGCCAGGCCGCCGGATTTCCACCGGGCATGATGGACGGGCCATGGCGCGCGCCTTCCTCGCCTCCCGAAACGCCCGTGCCTATGAACAGAATGCCCTGGTCGGCGAGCGTTCTGGTGCGGCGGTTGGTGTCGGGATAGTGGGAGTTGCCGCCGTCGATGATGATGTCTCCCTTTTCGAGATGCGGGGTCAGCTGGGCGATCATCTCATCGACGGTGTCGCCGGCCTTCACCATCAACATGACACGGCGGGGCTTTTTCAGGACCTGGGCCAGTTCCTCGATGGAGTGCGTGCCCACCACCTGGGTGCCGGCGGCTTCGCGCGCGATGAAATCGTCCACCTTCGAGACGGTACGATTGAAGACGGCCACGCGGTAGCCGTGGTCGTTCATATTCAAGACAAGGTTCTGGCCCATTACCGCCAGGCCGATGAGGCCGATGTCACAGGTTTCCGGTTGCATGAGTGCTTTCTGCTCCTTGGCAGGCGAAAGATCATTCTAGCGAAGAAGAGTGCAGCCAGGAGACGGAGAATCGGAATGGGGTGCTTATCAGATTTGGGGAAGATCGCAGTGAGGCGGACCTCCGGGTCTGCGCGGGTCCTCCATCACCCGGCGTGACCCGCTTTTCGCATGCGAACGGCTGCCGAAGGCGGGTCTGGAGACCCACTTGCAGGCGTGGACGCCTGCCCCACAAGCCATCCAACGCCAGACTGACACACGCCCCCCCAGTTCGGTTTAGCACCCACCGGAATGGACCGGTCTCGATTACTCGTGGTGCAGCGCTTCCAAAGGATCGATGCGCGTGGCGCGCCGCGCTGGAATGTAATTCGCGATAAGCGCTATCGTAAGCAGCAACGCCGCGACACCCGCCATCACAACCGGATCGAGCGGTGCTACGCCATAGAGCAGCGCGCGTAGAGTGGACGCGAGGGCGGCGGCGCCCGCCATTCCGGCGAGCAAGCCGATCAGCGCAGTCCGGAGTCCGCTGCGGATCACCAGCGCCTTGATCTGCCCCGGTGTCGAGCCAAGCGCCATGCGAAGGCCGAACTCGCGAGTCCTCTGGGCCATGCCGTACGAAACGACTCCATAAATGCCGAGCGCCGCCAACAGCATCGAGATACCCGCGAAAACCATCAGTAGCATGGTGGAAATGCGAGGCGCGGTGCCGGCCAGCGAAAGATAATCGCCCATACTGCGGATCTGGAATACCGGCTGACCCCGATCCACCGACCACACGGCCTGCTTTACGGCTCTCACCACGGCCTGCGTATCCATTGTGGTGCGCACGGCCAGCGCCATGGCCTTGTCGGTCATCTGTTCATAGGGCGCGTAAATGGTCGGCTCCGGCTGTTTTTCCAAGCCATAATGATGCACTTGGCCCACGATGCCGACCACTTCCCGGAATTCGCCCCACAGCCGCATGCGCCGGCCGATGGGATTCTCGTCGGGCCAATACTGGTGCGCCAATGTTTCGTCGATCAGGATCACCGGCGGCGCGTCGCGCACATCGCGATCGGAAAGCAGTCGCCCGCGCAGCAGCGCAATTCCCATGGTATTCAAATACCGCGGACTGATACGCCGAAAGTCGGCGACCAACTCCTGCCCCGGCGGCAAGGGCCGATTTTCGATGGTGAAGTACTCCCGGTCGTTCTGCTGACCGAGCGGAAGCACGTCGCTAAGACCGGCGGACTGAATGCCTGGTATCTGTTCTACCTTGTCGAGTACGCGCCGGTAAAAGGTGGCCTGTTCGCGATCGCTCTTGTAGAGGTTGTCGGTGGGCAGGCGCATGCGAAATGTCATCACATGATCGGGCCGTATGCCCGGGTCCACCTGTTGCAGATTCACGAAGCTCTTCATGGCGAGTCCCGCACCGGCAAGCAGCATACTGGCAAGAGCTAACTCCCCAGCCACCAGCAAACTCCAGATCCGTGCGCGGCCCCGCGACGGGGAAGAGGTTCGGCCGCCTTCCTTCAACGCGTCGTTCACGTCGGAGTGGGCGGCATACAGCGCGGGAATCAGTCCGAAAACCAGCGCGGCTCCAATGGAAATCAGCAGCGCGAAGACCAGCGCGCGGGCATCCACGGCAATGGCCGGCCGCACGATTTCGGCTCCGGCTTCCGCCATCGGAAGCGTACCGGGCAGGACGGTGCTCAGCAGGTCGACGCCCCAGACGGCGAAGCAGACTCCCAACGCGCCTCCGAAGAGGCTAAGTACCAGGCTTTCGCTTAGAATTTGCGAAATCAGACGGCCGCGCGGCGCGCCCATAGCCGCACGAATCGCCAGTTCCTTCCGCCGGCTGGTGACGCGCGCCAACAGGAGGCTGGACACATTCACACACGCCAGCAGCAGCAGCAGACCCACTGCGCCGAGAAGCAACAGCAACGCGGGCCGAATGTACTCGAAGAGCGCCTGCTGCATGCTTACAACGGTCACGTCCCAGCCGGCCAGCCTGGGCGTTTGCGCATCGATGTTGCGCGCGATAGTGCTCAGCTCGGCCTG
>Ga0302324_100028940_pt1 | contig 10519 bp, 10 predicted proteins | sample Palsa_T0_1_FD_201949 | JGI IMG/M metagenome (GOLD analysis project Ga0302324, IMG submission 201949) | Peat permafrost microbial communities from Stordalen Mire near Abisko, Sweden - Palsa_T0_1 | ecosystem: Environmental > Terrestrial > Soil > Palsa > Peat permafrost | place: Sweden: Abisko... | reverse complement strand
CCCACCGGTGAGGTTCACTACATTAAACCTCGCGTTCGATTTCGTCCTTAGAGGCACGAAAGTGAGTTCGCCACTACATGAACTCACAGTTGTAGGCGGATCTGCCTTAACGGGTATTCCAGGTATCCTTTTTTTGACGTTCGGCCGCGCGTCGCCCTGCTGATCGGCGGTCGCACTTACCCCGCCGGAGATCAATAAACCGATTGCCAACCCACAAGCAATCAGAAAATGGCACTGCTTGGCTCTGATCATTTGTCAAATGCTTCCTGAGATGTCCTTTTTCGCTAAACTACTATACACCATTGCGGTCCATCGAGCCGTTAACTCTTCCCTCATTCGTTTTGTCGGTCCATAAAAAAAGAGCCAGCCTCGTCAATTGCGCGCCAGCGGAGGGGCCGCCATAAGCGCCGCAGATTTCGCCTTGCTGTTTCTCCCAACTGGAGTGATCAAAGTGACGACCGCAAACAGCTTGCGGTCAAAAGGAGAGCAGCCTAAAGGCTGATTTGGGCTGCGCAAGATTGACAAGGTTTGTCGAGCCCTGAATGCTCCAGTCGAATTGCACGCCACGGCGAACCACTCTGGGGCTGCTCGAAGAAGCCCCATACAACGAGGCCGTCATTTCACTAGACCTTCAGGCGACCGCCGTAATGCCGTGCTTTTCGACCAGAGACAGGAGCTTGAGCGCCGGCCCTGAAGGGCGCTTCTCTCCTCGCTCCCACTTGCTCACGAGGTTGGGCGTCACATTGAGGTAATTCGCAAATACCGTCTGACTCACGTGCTCCCGCTCGCGGATAGCCTTGATCTGTTTCGGCGACAGCGTCTGCACCGGTGTCAGGCAGGCATCGTCAAACCGCCGCATCGTCTGCTTGTCGATGGCACCCACCTTGTGCAGGGCCTCCATCGTTTCGTGGATCGAGGCCATCGCTTCACTTCGATATTTCTTGCTCATGTCCTGTCACCTCCACAAAATCGCCTCCCTTGACCAGCTCCGTGATCTGCTTTTCCGTCAACCGAAGCACGTGGCGCGCGGCATCCTTGAACTGCTTCTCTTCATCGGTGTCGATGTTCGCTCTCTCGCTCTTCGCGAAGCCGTAGATGAACACCGCGCGCTGACCCTGCTTAAACAGAATGATCGTACGGTAGCCGCCCGACTTGCCCTGCCCAGGCCGTGCGATCCGCTGCTTGATGACACCGCCGCCGAGGTCGGCGTCCACTTGCCCTTTTTCCGCGCGTGCCACTGAGTCTAGCAGAACTGCGTCCCCGATTTTTTCTTTTCGAGCAAAGCGTTGGAACCATCTTGTCTTAAAGACTCTTGGCTTTCCCATTCGGGATTCCACACGCCTCCATTCTATAGTACGCAGTACTATGCTTTCAAGTTCTCGGGCAGGCGTTTTCTTTGCCCATTTCTTTGCCCACACTGTCTAAAAATTGGTAGCAATCCGTCTCAATGGCGCGCTATCCAGACGCACGAGAGAAGCGGACCAATACCGTGTTAAGCTGCACAAATTCAGCAATGTATCGTATTAGATCACAAGGAGTAGCAACACGTCGCTAGATGCCCGAAAACCAGATTTCTGGGGCTGTTAACCGAAGGGTTGTAGGTTCGAGTCCTACCTGAGGAGCCAAATTTAGAGTGTCCGGCCCGGACACATAGGTAACAGAATGTACCTAAGACATAGGTAACACTTTTGGCCCGAAGGGATTGAGTAAGGGCTGCAAAGTTTTTTCCTCCAGATCGATATAACCGAGGTCGTATTGCATGAAGCTGACGAGCCAGATGCCGTCGTCGACTTCCTTGATGCCGACCGCCTGGCCAGCCAGGCAAGTGCTGAGGTTGATTTTCTTGCGATATAGACACAGGCGGCCGCAGTTGGTGATGACGACGGTCTTGTCGTGGAACGGGTAGTGCGGCTCGCCGATGCCATGATAAGGGCGGCAGGAAGAAGTATAGACCTCCGCCGGGCACTTCATGTCGAGCGCCTCGTGCGGGCGCTCGTTGTTGAACTCTTCGATGAAGGCGTCGAACTTGGCTTGCTGCTGGAGCAGATTGGCGCCGGCGGGCCGAGTGGCTTCTTTCTTCAAGGTCAAGTGCATGCGCTCATGGCGGCCGTTCTGCTGCGGATGACCGGGACGGATGCGTTCGATGCTGATGCCCAGACGCAGCCACCAGACCGAGAGCCTGGAGAGATTGAAAAGCCCGTTGGGCGAAGCGAAAGGAACGCCGTTGTCGGAGCGGATCGCCTGCGGCAGGCCGCGCTCTTTGAAAAGGCGCTCAAAGGCAGTAAAAGCGGTCTTTTCGGCATTGGATTCCAGGGCCTCGCACAGCAGCAAATAGCGCGAAGCGTGATCGGTGACCGTGAGTGGATAACAGTAGCGCCGGTCGCCGAGCATGAACTCGCCCTTATAGTCGGTGCACCACAGTGCGTTCGGTTGTAAACCCTCTGAAAGAGGCGTCCCTTCGGTATGGGTGCGCGATCGCCTGGCGCGGGTCACTAACCCATGACGATCCAGGATGGCGTGAATCGTGCTGCGTGCCGGAACCTTCACTTCGCTCGGCAGCCGTCTGAGGAGGCGCTCCCGGATCTTGCGGGCGCCCCAATTGGGTTTCTCGTGCTTGGCCGCTACGATGGCCGCTTCGATTTGCTCGGGCAGTTGGTTGGCATAGCGATGGGGGCGCCTGGCACGATCCGTGAGCCCCTCCAACCCGCATTCTTCATAGCGCTCGAAGATCTTGTAGCCGGTCTTGCGAGAGATCTGAAACTCGCGGCACAGCGCGGCCATGCTCTCGCCGTCTTTGAGCCGAATCACGAATCGTATACGTTCGTCCATAACAGAACTTTCCTTCCATGGCATCCCACTTCCCGCCCCCTTCCAGGCAAAAAAGTGTAACCCATGTCTCCGGAACGTTCTGTTACCTATGTCTCAGGCCGCACACAGTTCTCGGATTCACGCTATCCGATTGATTTCATTACGGGCATTTCGGACGTTTCTTCCGGATTGGCCCCAATTGACAGTGACCCCGGCGTGGACTCGAACTCTTTATGGGACCAGTGTCCCTCAAAACGCTGCGTATCAAAATTGCCGGTGTCCCCTGGTGTGTGGGTCCGAGGTAATTCAACCGCGAAAACCGCCCCGTGGTCCGGCGCGCTCGTCGCCGTAATTCTGCCACCGTGTCGTTGAGCAATCTTGCGACATATCGCAAGGCCGACGCCATTGCCCTGGTACTCGGTCCGTCCGTGCAACCGCTGGAACACGGTAAAGATACGGTCCAGGTACTTCTCATCAAATCCAATGCCATCGTCCTCCACCAGCAGACGCAGCAGGCGTTCCGCACCTTCCAAAGCCTGCACCTCTTCCGTTCGCACACGAATGGAAGGCGGTAAGCCCTTTTTGTGGAATTTCAAAGCGTTTCCGATCAGGTTCTGCAGAAGTTGACGCATCTGCAGTGGGTCGGCCTGGATGGTGGGCAGATCTCCAACATCCACAATCGCACCGGTTTCCGACATTTGAACTTCGAGGTCGGATAAGACCTCTCGCGTCACGACGGCAAGGTCGACGCTCACGAACGGAGCCAGGTTGGCCACGTGGGAAAATGTCAACAAATCCTGAATCAGCGATTGCATTCGCCTTGCGGCGTCCAGCATCCGGTCGAGATAATCGTTCCCCTGGGCCGGCAGGGCGCCGGCGCAGAGCGTCTTCAGCCGGTCTCCAAAAGCCCGCACCTTGCGCAGGGGCTCCTGCAGGTCGTGCGAGGCTACTGAAGCAAAATCCTGCAGCTCGCGGTTACTCTCTTCGAGTTTGTTCGAAGACTTCCTGAGGCGCTCGTTAGATCTCTCCAGGTCCGCAGTCCGCAGGCGCACCCGATCTTCGAGTTCCTCCCGAAGACTGATGTTCTTTGCCTCGCCTTCCTTGTAATCGTCAACGTCGGTAAATGTCCCAAACCATTTCAGAACCTGGCCCTGCTCATCCCGGCGCGGCAGGGCGCGCCCCAGATGCCAGCGGTAGGCGCCATCGCCTGAGCGTTTGAACCGGCACTCCACCTGATAATCGTCGCCACTCTGTATGGCACGTCTCCAGGCTTGGATACAGGTATGCAAGTCGTCCGGATGAACTACACTCTCCCAGCCCCCGCCCTGTGTTTGTTCCTGCGTCAAGCCAGTATAGGCGAACCATCTATGGTTGTAATAGTCAATCCAGCCGTCCGGCCTTGACGTCCACACGATCTGGGGAACCGATTCGGCAAGGAAGCGGAAATTCGCTTCCTGCGCCCGAATCTCTTCCTGCTGCTGCCTCCGCTCAGTGATATCAATAATGGACGCCAGCACGAATTGCCCGTCGGCGGTGCTGATCGGATTCAGGCCGATTTCGACCGGCACTTCGCTGCCGTCCTTGCGCAGGCCAAACAGGTCCCGCCCCTCACCCATAGCCCGCGCGCCCGGGGCGGCGAAGAACGCATGCCGGTGCGCACCGTGATCGGGACGGAACCGCTCCGGCAGCAATATGTCGATGGATCGTCCCAGCAGTTCATGGCGGGTGTAACCGAAGAGTTTCTCCGTCTGCGTGTTTACCAGGGTAACCAGCCCATCGGCTCCCACCATGATCATGGCGTTCGGAGCAGACTCAACCACGAGCTGAAAACGGTAAGCGGACTGCAAATCGGTATTGGACCGCATGAGCGCGGCATCGGCCGCTGCGAGAGCTTGTTCCTGGCGTTTGCGCTGCGTGATATCGCGCGCAACCTTTGAAGCGCCGACAACCTTACCCTGCGAATCCTTCACCGGCGAAATCGTCAGGGAGATGTCAAGCAGCGCGCCATCCTTGTGCCTTCTGATCGTCTCGAAATGATGGACGCGCTCGCCGCGCTGGAGGCGGCCGAGGATCTCGGGCTCTTCGCCCAAGCGATCCGGCGGAATGACAATTGTGATGTGTTTACCGATGGCCTCCCCGGCGGTGTAGCCGAACAACCGCTCCGCGCCCCCGTTCCAGCTGCGGATGAAGCCGTTCAGGTCTTTGCTGATGATCGCGTCGTCGGACGACTCGATGATCGTGGCGAGACGCTCCTGCAGTTCCGAAGCTCTTTTTTGTACGGTGACATCCCGCGCGACTTTTGACGCGGCGATAATCCTGCCGTCCGCATCCCGGATCGGGGAGATTGTCAGGGAGACTGTGAGAATTCTGCCATCCTTCGTCTTCCGCCTGGTCTCATAATGGTTGATAATTTCGCCCCGCGAGATGCGCTCAAGAATAGCGGGAATCTCATCGATGCAGTCCGGCGCTGCCAGCATCGAAACATGTTTGCCGATAACTTCTTCCGCCTTATAGCCGAAGACCCGTTCGGCGCCCCGGTTCCAGCTCAGGATTATGCCGTCCAGGTTTTTGCTGATAATAGCGTCATCCGAAGACTCGACAATGGCCGCCAGATGCACTTGCAGTTCAGCGGCCTCCTTCTTCACGGTTACATCGAGCGAGACGCATCGTATATGGGCGAACCGCCCGTCTTCGCTATATATGCTGGAGGTCATCGACACGTAACGGATCGACCCGTCCCTGCACCGCAGACGCGCTTCGTACCCGTTCAGCGTTTCATCGCTCTGCATGCGGCGGAGAATTTCGCCGACGACCGGCTGGTCGAGATGGAATTCGGTAACGCGGTGGCCGATATATTCCTCACGTTTGTAACCGAGGAGCTTTAGCTCAGCCTCGTTAGCCCAAAGGATCGTCCCGTCCCTCGTCGTCCCATGCATGGCAACCGGGGCATGTTCAATAAAATCTCTGACCTCCCTATCACTCCGCTGCAGCTCAGTCATAGAACTCTCCCCTGTCCGGTATACTGTACCGTTCTGGCCTTCGAAGACAATTAGCAGCATTTTTAGGTCCATTTCGGAAACTTCAGAACCATTTGGACAAATTGCCGGCGCAGTGTTATTCTAAAATCGGGAGCCGATTCTGTGGCCCTCACATAAGAAGCGGGAGGCGACAGACCTTGGGCCAGATATTGAAGGGTGGGGGTCGTTCAGGTCCACCGGTAGTTATTTTGATGGCCGACGACGACGAAGACGACCGGATGTCGACCGCCGAGGCGCTGGCAGTATGCGGATTCCCAACCGAGTTAAGGTCTGTCGTGGACGGCGAAGAACTAATGGATTATCTGTGTCATCGCGGCAAGCACGCTGTAGTAGCCACTTCGCCGAGGCCGGACTTGATTCTGCTGGATCTGAACATGCCGCGAAAGGACGGCCTGGAGGCTCTTCGGGAGATGAAAGGCGATCCTTCGCTGCGGTCCATTCCAGTTGTCATTCTAACCACTTCGCAAACGGAGGGCGACATTGGGCATACTTATGATCTGGGTGCAAGCTCATTCATTGTGAAGCCAGTTACCTTCGACGGCCTGGCAAATATCGTGGAGGCGCTTTTCGAGTATTGGTTTAAAATTGTGCAGCTCCCGGGTGGGGGGAAGTTGCGGAAACAGTGACTGATCCCGCGATTCGCGTGCTGCTTGTCGACGACGACCAGGACGACTATCACATAGTGAGGGATCTGCTCAAATTGGTGGAGATGGCCCGATTCGAACTCGAGTGGGCGTCTACCTACGAGCGGGGCCTCGAAGCGATTCGGACTTCGTCTTACGATGTGTGCCTGGTGGACTTCCGGCTCGGCGCCCGCAACGGCCTGGAGTTTCTGGACGACCTGACCGCCATGGGTGACCACCCCGAGGCCATCATGTTGACCGGTGGAGGCCATCGGATTGTGGATGTGGCCGCGAGCCAGGCAGGGGCGGCTGATTATCTCGTCAAGAGCGGACTGACTCACGTGTTGTTGGAACGGTCGATCAGGTACGCTATGGAACGCGGACGGCTCCACAACGGTGGGTGATGACATCGCCCTGTTTAAAGGCCATCGCCTCATTTCATTTGCTATGGGCTACCGACCGAAGCGGCCCATACCATCGCAAGAGCCTCAATAGCATTCGCCAGGGGTGCTCACTGTTTGACGAAAAACGCCCGCACACTGGCACTTCGTGCGCGTGTATTGCTCTGAAAACAATCCCCATCCACAGGTTCGATCACAGGCCACCTGGGCGGCAACGTTTCGAAACGTGTCCAGACTGGGGAGCCAATTAGCCGTTTCAAGGAACAGATCGCCGACGGGCTACAATAGCAGCAAGCTGTTCCAGTTGCGTCCGGTGAACCGCTTCTACAAACGGGAGTACGATGGATCGCACCTCCTGCAATATGGCCTGATCGCCGAAGAAGTGGCCAAGGTCTATCCCGAGATGGTCTCGTACCACCAGGACGGTCAGGTATTCACGGTTAAATATTAGTTGCTCGCACCCATGCTGCTTAATGAGGTGCAAAAGCAGTCCGTCCAAATTCGGCAGCGGGCTGCGCAGAATCAGCAGCAGGCACGGCAAATTCGCTCGCTCGAAGACCGGCTTGCGGCGCTAGAGGGATTGCTGGGCGCGGCTCCAACCACGGCCACAGCCGGGCAGTGACCCACTCGGCGGGATCCGATGGCGCGAAGACGCCCTCGCCGTATCAAGGCTTCGCGAGGAAAACGCCTAAGACGGCGTTCCCTCCGGGCAACTCTCCCAGTCGTATCCCGAACTGCCAATTGTGGAATTTTGACTAGGCTGGATTCGATATCGCGTCTGTGAGCCCGAAGTCGCTCACCGTCCAAGGGACCACGCGATTGGTATCTGATCCCATCCTGCCCAAGTAGTAGGGCGTTGCCGAGAGATCGACGTAGAAATTGATGTCACGAATTTTGTGAACGCGGTCAAGACCTTAATCCAGACAGTCGCCTCGCGGAAGAACTCTTCTGCTTCACCCTCCTCGCCCAGCGTCTCTTCCTCATCTTCTCAGGCGGAAGCGCTCGAACGGCAACGGCTACGAGCGGCTGGCCTATTGCCGCCTGCGCCGAACTCTGAGCCGGATTGAGCGAGGGCAGACGGCTCGAATATGGCTCGTTTGATCCCTTGCGTTTTCTGTGCGTTCGCAATGCCGCAGAACGGTCATTTGACTTCTACAAGCTCGATCGCTTCGCGGCTCGGACCTTCGATCATGACGGCGCGCGTGTCTCCGAGCTTGTATGGCCGGCCCAAACCCTCGATCCGCTGACGGCCGTCGCCAAGTTCCGTCTGCTGACCCAGGAACCTCACGCCCTCGCTCCCCAGCTTCGCGATCCAGGCATCGAGGTTGGTGACGCTGAGAGCAAAATGATCCGCCAAGTGGCCACGAGTGCTTGCCAGCGGAGCGTCGCCTTGCCTTGCATACCACTGCACGGAGACATCGTCAAAAGTGACTCTGCCGTTCGGCTGGCGGCTGGTTCCTTCTTTTTCAAGAGCCGGCCAACTCCTCTCGCTGCGTTCTACTTTGCAGTTGGCCTCGGTGGGCAGCGCACCACTCCCGTTTGGCCGGGCATTGAGATGTTTCTGGTACCACAGCACCGCGCAAAGGGGATCTTCTTGATACATGTGTACGTGGTTGAATCGCTCCGCTGGCATGTTCCCCAGGTATTCCACGATGGCGCCGTCCGGCCCTTGCATATAGGCGAATCCTGCGCCGCCGGCTGGCTTTACACCATTCGCCTTGGCCTCGGCAATCTGCGCGCTGGTCCGGCCAAGCGTACCGTCCGCTCCCGGCCAAGTGTCGCTACTGATAAGTACCTCGCCGCCCTCGGGTGACGTATAGAGCGGCAGTAAGGGAACCTTATTCTGTTGATACGTGGCGAGGTTCTTGCGCACGTCAATGACATGGAAGCCGAAGTGCCAGATCGCCGTTTGAGGTTCTGTTGGGGCGGCCGAATCGACTTTGGTGAATAGCACGAAAACCTTACCCGTTTTCAGCGCGGGAAAGCCGCCCCAAGTTGACTTGGACGTGCTCGGAAACTGCTTAGTGTAGAAGTCGATCGCTCGATCCGGGTTCGGCGAGTTGAGGTGCAGGTGATGGAACCCAGGAGTTGGAAGCTGGCTGTTCTGGTCCTGCGGTTGGGTCTGACTCCGAACGGAGAAGACCAGGCCGAGATTCGCGGCAATGAACAGTCCCCAGGTTTTCATAGTGCGTCTCATTCGCGGTCCACCACGGATAGAGTATTACAAAAAAGCGCTAACTTCAGCGGCACGGGGTCAGGCCGGGTGCAGATCGCGTATGATCCTCGGGAAGCAAGGGCTTCAGCTCGCACAGCCCCTCGGCTTCGTTCTTGTGCGGGCAGCTAAGACTCCTCTCTCGCTATCAATCCTCTGGCCAACTGCACCACCACTGCATTCATGTCCGCCTGTATGCCTGCGAATTTATCTTCAAGGAACTGCACGTCACGCTGATCGAACGTTGCCCCCTGAGGCACGGACGTGGCCGCCTGCACCGACCGCGCGAGCCCGGCCAGATCCCGGATCGGCATTTCCTTCCCGGCAGTACTACGGAACTTCAAAGTGGGCGCCTTCTCTATAACCGTCTCGATGAGCCTTACGGTCGTGTCGATTCCACCGGCCAACTTTGCCATTCGCCACATTGTCTCGAAACCGTTTTCCACGTGTCGAGCCTACCATGTTGGCCGCGAACAATCGCGCGATTCCCGGCGCGAATCGCGATTCTGCCACAAGATCAACTAATACGCCGGTTAGACAAATGGAACGTGCGGCTCGGTCCTAAATCCAGGCGGTAGGTTGGTTGGACGCCACCTTCCCCTTGAGTGAAAGCTCGTGGAGGTAGGATCGTGCCATCTCCTCAATCGTTTCAAACGATTGCGACGACGCGCGGCGGCACGGTTGGGAGAACGCCGCGTCGCGACCTCAACCCTGTCGTCACGGAGATTCGGCTGGCACCTTGGATACACGGCCAAGTTCGGGTCCGCAAGGCGGCCAAACGATTCAGTAGCGTCTGGACCCTCGGGGACTTCCGTGGCCGCGATCTCGTCCCACGCCTTGAAGAATCGATCACCGCCATCTCAGCACAACCATGGTGGAGGTTCAATCCCTACGCGCTAACCGTACAGGCTCGCGACCTTCGCGACGAGCAAGACCATGAAGGCTACATAAAGATTGATCCCACATGCCCGAACCGGGGTGCGCGCACGGTACCTTGTTCCGAACCAGACTTGGCATACAAGACGAGCGAAGGCAGCGCCCAAAACCTTCTTAAAGCTTCAAGGCAGAGTAATTCGAATTCGCGCGAATTCGTTGGAATGGGAGCGATGAACGGTATCGGCATATGTCGGTCGACCTTGGTGGAGCCCGAAATCCTGGAACTTAGCGCGCGCCGGATTCTGCCATGTACCGATGAGAAATCGTAGGACGAATGTCTCCTATGAAGACGCCAGTCAGAATTTTATTGATCGATGACGACCCCAAATATGTCGCGCTGGTGCAGCAATGGCTCTCGAACGAGACCGAGAACGCCTTTGTCCTGGTCTGGACCAATTCTTTTGTTGCAGGCCCTGCCCATCCGCAACCCCGCCGTGACAGTTTTATACACCGATCCGGTCAACGGAGAACGTGCAAGGCAGTTGTTCGAAAATGTCATGC
>Ga0302324_100028939_pt1 | contig 10520 bp, 7 predicted proteins | sample Palsa_T0_1_FD_201949 | JGI IMG/M metagenome (GOLD analysis project Ga0302324, IMG submission 201949) | Peat permafrost microbial communities from Stordalen Mire near Abisko, Sweden - Palsa_T0_1 | ecosystem: Environmental > Terrestrial > Soil > Palsa > Peat permafrost | place: Sweden: Abisko... | reverse complement strand
CCGAAACTTTGTTCGCCAGATATTCATAGGTGTCATCAATAGTCCAGCGGGCGCCCCCATTTTGCTGGGCCAATTTCTCGTCCAATCGCAGGTTGACAATGACATTGGTGAGAATGCGGTAGGACTCGATGATTTTGAATTGGGTGGTCAGAAAGTACGGGTCGGTGGCGTAGCCCGACGAATGTACATCGGTGATCGCCACTTCCGGGTCGTCCTTCTGCACTTCTATTTGCACCATGCTGGAGTATTGTTTGGGCAGCCAGATGGTCAGGAGCGTGCTGGTCACCAGGCAGAGAAAGAAAACCATCAGGATTAAACTCCGGCGCAGGCGAATGATGCGCCAATAATCCAGAAAATGCAGCTTGATCTCAGGTGATTCGTTTGTCGTCACGGCATCCATATTTTATAAAAAAAGAAAGCTAGATCGTACCTCGAATACGTTCCAGCTTTCTCTACGAAAGGTCAATTTTATTCTTTATCAATATGTCGCCCTGAATCCGAGATACATGACGTCGCGGGTGTATTCCCGATACGGCAAGTCGGACAACAGCCGGCTGAAATTGTAGCCAGCTTCCGCCATAAACCACGGATTAAAGTGATAAGCGAAATTGATTTGCAAGATGAAAAACCGTTCCGACTTCCCGTCGTACGTCGGACCGCCGCCCACGAAGTCGGACAATTGCGCCTGTCCCATCACACTGGCGGTGAACCGATCCGTCAGCTTGTGGCTGTCGGAAATATAAACAGCCGTTGATTCCTCATCCAGCACCGGGGTTGTCCCGAAAGTGCCGACAACGTCAGTCGAGTTGTGAACATGTTTAACACCCAATTGAGCGGCACAGCCCTGCTGGTATTGGTCGGTCAAGCTGGCATCCACATAAGGCGACAAGCGCGAGGTGCCGTAATTGTAATAATCCACATACTCTCCACCCGCCCTTATGGAACCATTCAAATCCGGCGTAAAGCTCTCATCCGCGCCGACAAAGACAAAATGCGAATCAGTATTGCGAATATTGCTCAGATATCCGGTGGAGCCAGGCGGCCCATTGTACCCTGGGGGTGGACTCGTCGCGAAAATAATATCCTCAGGGGCGGTGTAATCGGTATGCCCGTATTGGTAGCCAAGGACACCGGTGGTTTCAGGGGTGGCTTTCCAGCGCAAATCCAGAGACGCCAACTGTTCCATCCGGTCCAATAGGGCCGAACGGCTTGCCTCCGGCGTATATAGACCGAAGGGAATGTAGCCAGTGCCATTACCGTCAAGGCCATAGCCAATGACCGACCGTGCCGTCTGCTGATAAGCATACACATTATTGACATATCCCAATTGCAGATCGAAGTCCTTGGTGATCCCGGCCGTAAAAGTCAAAGAGCCGGTATTGCGGACGTTATTGCCCGAAACCCGCAACGGGGTCGAAATAACGGTAGGATCGATGACTGTCGGTTCCTGGGCGATGACGAAGGATTCATTAACCTTGAGGTGGTAGCGCTCACTGAACTCATGATCCAGCAAGGCGTTGAACTGATGGCTTTGGTCGGTATCGCTGCGGTTTTCGTACCATTTCAAGTCGTACACATAACTGGCCGTCACAAGCGTGTTCTCGACCGAATGATTCATGGCCACCGACGGCGTGATTTCGGTGCCCCAACTGGCCAGGGGATGTCCCTCTCCGACGCCCGTGGCTGATGGGAATGATTTGGGGAGGGTCAAATAGTTGTCGTCGTAAAATCCACGCAACGAGGCCGAGACTGACCAAGGCTTGGAAGTTTCCAAAGGAGTCAAACCAGGAGCGAACTGGGCTTGCGCAGACGCCGCGCTCAGAGCGGCCAATCCAACAGAGACAATGATTTTATTCATAAGTTCAATTTATTCGTATCCCTCATACCCCGCAACATCAGGACGGAGTTCCGTTAATCTTTCACGATTTCTACGGGTTCAGCGCAATTTTGTCAAAAGAAAATTTTACCTTTTTTTTGAACGTTTTCTCCACAGGGGTTCAGGGGGGCATCCTCCATCGGGCCTGATCGCTCACCAGCATCTGGTCGGGCAGGAAACCAGCGACAGCTTTTGTCAGCGGAAAACCCGTCGGCGCCTCCCCATGAGCCTCGCATTCGACCACGAAATGGCCCCAACTCTTCGGATCGAGCATCATTTGGGACAAAAATCGGGAATTGGTGGTCCGTTGGGTCAGATAGACCGCCTTGATCGGTTTGAGGTCGTTGAATTGATAAAACTCCCGGTCATCATCCAAGGGCAGCCATCCACATTGGCGGTCTCCGTACCAGGCGACAGCCCCAGGCAGGTCGCTGATCATGAACTCCTCCGGCCGCATCAGCCATGCGACCCTTCGAATATGCAACGGCGAGTAGGGCGTCTGGGGCGACGGCCTGTAACCGACCATGAACGACATCAATAACGGGCCGCACATGACCAGAATAAAAACTCCGACCGCTGCGCCCCGGGCGTCCATCGTGACCAAATTTAACTGATCAAGCAAAGTATAAAACAAAGCCACGCCATAGACAAAGACTAGGGGCGCGAGGAGCGCAAGAAGATTTTCGGAATTAATTTCCGGCGAATCGCTGGTGAGATGAGTCTGGCCCGCCGCCTGCGCCAAAAAAAGCAGCGCCAGCGAGCCCAACAGGAAAATTCGTATCCGGCCCAGGGCCGGATTGCGAAAAGGGATGAATAGTCCCACCAGGAAGAAGGCCGACACCCAATTGCCGCCTAACCGGGGCAAATCCGCGCGCCACATCTCCCGCGCATTGAGAACAATTTTATCCACCACATGCAACGGCCCCACCCGCCGAAAGCCGCCCTCCGGATCAAACGAACGCTCCAAAGTGTCCTCCTGGAAAGGCGGCGTCTCCTGCAGGAACGCGTATTGAGCCGTGCCAAAACATGTGCCGCTGACCACAACGTTCCGCGCGACCCAAGGACCCATGACGAGCAGGAAGGCGGCGCCGGCCGCGGCGCAGCAAAACTTGGCCTGCCTGCGCGGGGCCACCCATCCGATGAACAGCAGCACGGGAATGATCATCCAGCCGAACGCGTAGCGGCTCAGCCCGCCTACTCCCATCATGACTCCCGACCATGCGGCCAAAACCACCGACCCGAAGCCGGCGCGCCCCGCCTGTCCCCGCTCTTGCAGGCGAACCAAGCAGAGCATCGCCGCCAAAAAGACCGCCAACAGCCACGAAGTGGACAAGCCGGAGATGGTAAACTTCCAATACAGGTTTGAACCGGTGAAAAGGACAGACGAGAGCCACGCCACCCGGGCGTCAAACAACCGGAAGGCAATGCGATACAAGAGGAGCACCGCCGCGAAGAACAACACCTGGTTAAAGACGGTGATCCATCGTTCTGGCGCGAATTCCCAATATTGGGTGGCGATGAAATTGAACGGCAATACCGCCATCAACCCCGCCAGCAACACCGGATACACCGGCGGCGTGCTTGTGTCGGGCACTGGACGGCTCAGAACGCCCGCGGCCTGCCCCGGCGGCGCCTGTTTCCGCAATAAATAGATTGACAGCGGGCGGATGGTTTGCGTCGTATAACCTTGGCCCCGCGCCAAATGGCGCGCCAGTTGCGCCGTCTCCATCGCTTCCTCGCTGGAAAAACTCTGGTAGGCCAGGGCATCGAACAATCCGGCCAGGGCGACAAAACCCATGACGGCCGCCGCCACCTTGAGCATTTTGGCGCCGGCCCCTACCTCCAAATGGTAAATCCAATCTTGCAGCGGCACTTAAATGCCCTCCAAAGCGTAGAGGCGCAGTTTGCGATGCAAGGTGCGACGGCTCATGCCCAGTTTCTTGGCCGCCTCGGTCCGGTTGCCCCCGCATTCCTTGAGCGCTCGCATAATCAATTGCTTCTCCGCCTGGGCCACCGTCAAGTCCGGCTGTGCCAGCAAGCGGGCCGCACCGCCGCCGGGAGCAGCCGAGCGCAGGGCCGGGGGCAAATCGCGCAGCCCGATTTTTTCGCCCCGTGTCAACACGACGGCATGTTCGATGGCGGTGCGCAATTCGCGCACGTTGCCCGGCCACGCGTAATTCATCAACGCTTCGAGCGCTTCGGGCGTGAAATCGTTCACATTTTTATCATTCTCCGCGGCAAATTCCTTCAAGAACGTTTTGGCCAGCAGGGGAATGTCTCCCGCTCGTTCCCGCAAGGGCGGCAGCACAATGGGCACCACTGCCAGGCGGAAAAAGAGGTCCTCGCGAAATTTCCCCGCCTTGATTTGTTCTTCCAGACTCTTGTTCGTCGCCGTTATCAACCGCACATCCGCGGTCAGCGTCTTGTTGGAGCCGACCCGCTCGAAGGTGCGTTCGCCCAACAGCCGCAACAATTTGATCTGCACAGTCGCATCGATCTCACCTATCTCGTCCAGAAAAAGTGTTCCGCCTTGGGCCTGCTCGAAACGCCCGATCCTTCTCTCATGGGCGCCGGTGAAAGCGCCTTTTTCATGCCCAAACAATTCGCTCTCCAGCAAAGTCGGAGAAAGGGCCGCGCAATGCACGGTGACCATTGGGCCACGCGCGCGCGGGCTTAGTTGATGCAGCGCCTTGGCGATCAATTCCTTGCCGGTACCGCTTTCCCCCAACAGCAACACCGACGTGCGCGCCGGCGCTACCTGCCGCACGACGTCAAGAACTTCCCGCATGGCCGGCGATTCCCCCACAATATTGTCCAGCCCGAATTTGCTTTGCAATTGCTGGCGCAGCGCGACGTTTTCCACCTCAAGATGCTGCTGCCGCAACGCCCGCGCGATTCGCATTTCCAATTCGTCAATTTGCAACCGCCCCTTGGCGATATAATCGTCCGCCCCTTGCTTCATCGCCTCCACCGCCAATTCCTCCGAGCCGTAGGCCGTCATCAGGATGCAAATCGGCGGCTTGGGCAGCGACTTGGCCCGGGCGATGAGCTTCATGCCGTCCTCCTGCGGCAGCCGGAAATCTGTCAATAATACCGCAAAGTTCTGCTCCTCCAGCAGTCCTGCCGCCGCCTTGGCGTCCTCGGCCACCCAGACGTCGTAATGGTCCTCCAGCGCGGCCCGCAACCCGTCGCGCGTCGGTTTCTCGTCATCGACGATCAGCAACATCGGTTTGAGTTTCGTTTCGGAATTCATGGGCTTGGGTTTCGCTCTTGGTGGCTCCCAGCAGTTTGGGCTGGCGCTCGTGCAACGGCAATCGAATACGGAAGGTCGTCCCCTGGCCCACCCTGCTCTCCAACTCGATGTGTCCGCCATGCTGGCGCACGATGCGTTGCACAATCATCAGCCCCAGGCCCGTCCCCTTTTTCTTGGTCGTGTAGAATGGCTCGAAAATATGATTGATCTTGTCCTGCGCAATGCCGCCTCCGGTGTCGGAGACGCCGACCCATACCCAGTCGCCGGCGCTGCCGGTTTGCAACGTCAACACGCCCCCGCGCGTCATGGCTTGCATGGCGTTTTTGATCAGGTTGACCAGCACCTGCTTCATCTGGCCGGCATCCAGCGGCGCCAGGGGCAGACGCCGCGCCAGCTTCTCCTTTAATTGCAACCCGCGATTTTCCAATTCCGGCCGCAGCAACTCCAGCGTTTCCCGCGCCACGTCGTTGAGCGAACCGGGCGCCAACTGCGGCGGCGAAGGCCGGATGGCCTGCAAAAATTGGGTGACGATGTAGTCCAGGCGCGTGATTTCCCCTTTGGCCACCTCCAGGTAATGCTCCAGCTTCTGCGCGATTTCCACCACTTCGCCATCGGCCTTCGGCTCGCCACGCCCGAATCGCCGCGTCTCGGCGCTCTGGACGGGATGGCGCAGTTTTCTGACTTCCTTCGTCAATAATTGCAAATGAATATTCAGCGCGTTCAGAGGATTGCCGATCTCGTGCGCCACGCTGGCCGCCAGCAGCGTCAAGGAATGAATCCGCTCGCTTTCAATCGCCTCGAACGTCTTTTGCCGCGCTTCGGTCGCGTCGTGCAAAATCAGCGCCATGCCTGCGCTGCCCTGGCTCTCTCCGTCCAGCGGCGCCGCATAGACGCGCAGAAAACTTGGGCGCGGATAGGAGACTTCAAACTCCAGATGCGTGGCCCTTTGCCTTCCGTTGGGACCGGGCGCGCTGAGACCAACCCAATCCAGTTCCGGCAGCAATTCCGCGATCGGGCGTCCCTCCACTTGCTGCGAGTCCCAATTGAGCAGCCGTGTCACCGCCTGGTTCAAATACATAATCCGGCCATGCTCATCCACGACCAACACCCCATCCTCGATGGCATTAAAGAGGGTTTCCAGGAAATGGCGTTCCCGCGCCAGGCGCTGGACGACTGTTTGCAGGCCTTCGGTATCCAAGCGCCCGATCCGGCCAAGGACACGATCGACAAAACTGGATTTAGCCGCCGCCATATCTATTAGTTTCACCAAATTAACAACACTCCATGCGTCATTTTGTCCCACTATTAAGAAGCAACCAATCCGGTGAAGCAATCTCTTTTGTCTGTAATGGGCCGCTAAGGAAAACTGATTTGAATGCGATAAAATCGCTGAGACGGCGATGGGTCAGGGTCGGAGATCACAAATTGACTGCCATTTGTTTGCGTCGTGATCGGGCTTGTGAGTTCCTCCCATGCGCCGCTGGAAAGTTCATCGCTGAATTGTGGCGTGACGGCGCGCCCAGCCGAAACAGGGCCGAACAAAAGCGCAGGCGGAAGGCCATTTGTAATCGTAAAAGCAAAAATCGAAGCGCTATTCGTCGGATTGAGGCCGACGACATATTTGAACTCGTTATCCTGGCCGGTGGCGTCGGCGTCGCATGTGGCGCAGGACTGGTTGTTGGTGGAGGAGCCGTCGCCTCCGAAATAGAGTTGACGCCACCAGTCTGGAATGCCGTCGCCGACGCTGTCTGGCAGCGAGACTTGGAAGGAAGCGCCGGCGAGATTGGAGGCGGCGAAAATGTTCGTGCCGCCGAAAATAGTGACCGTGCCGTAATAATCACCCGGCGGCGCCACCGCGCCCAGAGTGATGCCGAAAACGACATCTGTGTAGGTTTCGCCGGGCAGCAGGATTCCCGGCACGTTGGCGAAAAAAGCGTTTGTGTCAGCGAGCAGGGCGTTCGATTCGGGCGGATACAAAACGCACTGAATATCGTTCAAATAGACGTTGGTTGAGCCTGTGTTGATGAACGAGCCGTCGAAAGTCATTTCATTGGTGGCGGTCCCAATTTGCCCGGCAGAAGTCAAGACGAACAAAACTTGCGCACGGGCCGCTCCGACGAAAAGCAAAAAAGCCAAGATGCAGCCGGCGAATTTCATAATCATTTTCCTATGGCGAACAATTGGCCGTGGTTAATCGCGTAAACAGTTCCGTCCACGCCCACCACGGTTGGTGTGTAAGCCTGGCCCGCCCGGCTGGTTGTCAAAGCAACGATCTCCGTCAATTGATTGCTCGTCAGATCCCACCGATAGAGATTGCCATCCTCGTTGTTGGCAATTATGGACTTGGTGAAAGGATCAACTGCCGCAGAGTTGACGCACCATTCCAATGGAGCCGGGCTGGGTATGGTAAGAACCGCCGCCATGACTGTGACGCCGCTCTGCGAATCGAGCGCGCCCTGTTGCGGGTCGAGGATGGCCATGCTGTAGTTACCGGTGCCATAATTATTGTACTTCGTCGCCAGCAGATACGTGGAATTTCCTCCGTATGATGGAACAAGCGACGCATTCACGATGGAATCGGTCACGTCCCAACCGAACAAACCCGGAATCTTGGCGACGGAGAGTGAACTATCGAAGTGCAGCAACCAGCCGCGCTCATCATTGTCCTCGGACCAGATTCCAAAATATACGTCTCCGTCTGGGCCGATGGTTGGTGAAGCTGTTGAATCGGAGATTAAGGCGGCAGCTTTTGTTTCGGGATCTTTGAGAAACACCGATGCTAACGGGGCCAGTGTTCGGCTATCCAACGCCGCAAGGATAAGTGCCCCCGATCTTTCCTCCAAAGCAATGTAAACCGTCTTTTGATCAAGGCTTAACGCCGGGGTGCAGTTGAAAGCTGTTTGAAATACGTTGTTTGAGGCCACGATGTTGGAAGCGCTGATCCATGATCCGGTACCGTCAAAGTCAATGCGCGCCAATCCGCCCTGAGTTCCAAGCATGTTAGTAGTGCCAAGAGTTCCGAAGCCGAAGAAAATGTTCCCGTAACGATCTGACGTAATTGGCGTGTTAATGTGAAATTGGGAATTAAGGGTTTTTGAGTTCGTCAGGTACAGGTTTAATCCGTAGAAGGCAGCGCGAGTAAAGGTAGGAGTTGTCGTCGTGTCAGGCGAGTCGCAATAAAAGACAGTTCCGCCATTGCCGAAGAAATATAGTCGGTTCCCGGGAGTTAGGGCCAGAGCACAGAAGGGCGTTGTGCCGGAGTAATCCGTGGGTTGCTCCCAATTGGTTTGACCGGTCGCTCCCACCACCGCTTCAATCTGAAAACCGCCGTTCGTCAAACTGATTGGAAAAATGACCGTGTTTGACCGGGTGACTAGCGGACCGGTGTAATGCGTGTATTCTGAGCCAGATCCTTGAGTCAGTGGCATCGTCCATAGAATGCGATTCAACGGCTGGGAAGGCACGGTCGAAACGCAACCATGCTGTGGAGTATGCGCAAACCCGCTCCAAGGCAATTGAATGCTTTGCCCTGCCACCGTCTGCATGACCGCGAGACAAATCGCCGCCGCGAGCGTCACTCTCATAAATCCGCTCTTCGTTGCAACCCGCGTGTCTGTGTCCACAAACCAGTTATCCTATCGAGGTTGGTCGCTGTCGTCAATTCCTTTATCTGTAAATTTGGCATCAGCGTGGCCCGCTACTTGCTTGCATGTGCCACTTGGTTCGCTAGTCTCAAGGCACATTAGGCAAAACACCCGGCAATTTCATAATCATTTCCCCACCGCGAACAAAACACCGTGGTTGATTGCATAGACAGTCCCATCCGCGCCGATAAGGGTTGGCGTGTAAGCCTGACCGGACTGGTTGGCTGACAAATAAATGCTTTCAGTCAATTGGTTGCTGGTCAGATCCCATCGGTAAAGATAACTGTCCTCATTGTTGGCTAAAATGGACTTCGTGAAGGGATCAACTGCCGCGGAATTGACGCACCATTCCAATGGGGCTGGACTTGGTATGGAAAGCACGACCGCCATCACCGTGACACCGCTCTTAGAATCACGCGCGCCTTGTTGTGGGTCGAGCAGCGCCATGCTGTACTCTCGGGCGGCATAATTGTTGTACTTCGTCGCGAGCAAATAGCTGGAGTTACCTTGATACGATGGCACGAGCGACGCGCTAACGATGGAATCGGTCACATCCCAACCGAAGAGACCCGGAGTCTTGGTGACAGACAACGTGCTATCGAAATGCAGCAGCCAGCCGCGCGAACCATTATCGGCCGCCGGGTTTCCCAACACCCCGAAATAAACGTCCCCGTCCGGCCCAACCGTCGGTGAAGCCGTCGAACTGTCGCCCGCATCAGCGGCATTTGCCGTCCAAGGATCCAGGAGAGGCACCGACGCCAGCGGCGCCAACGTGCGGCTGTCCATCGCCGCCAGCAAGTTTTGGGTCCCGTTGTTGAAAACCATGTAAACAGTTTTTTGATCCGGGCTCAACGACGGGGCGCAGTTCACGACCGGTCGGAAGACGTTGGTTGCTCCGATCGCGTTGGTGGCGCTGGTCCATAAGCCGCTCCCGTTAAAATCAATCCGGGCCAGTCCGCCCTGGTCTCCGAGCGGCGAACCGGCGACAGACTGGTAGCCGAAGAATATGTCGCCATAACGGTCCGAGGTGATGGGAGTGCAAACATGAACATAGATGTTAAAGTTATTGCTGTTGGCTACGTACTGGCTCAGGCTATAGAAGGCAGCGCGCGCAAAAGTAGGAGACCCCGTCGCGTCAGGAGAGTCGCAATAAAACACGGTTCCACCGGCGCCCCCGAAATATAAACGGTTGCGAGGAGTCAACGCCAAAGGACAGAAAGTTGGCCCGGAATAATCCGTGCTTTGCACCCAGTTGGTCTGTCCGGTTGCGCCCGCTAACGCTTCAATCCCAATAAGGCCCTGAAAAAGAACGGTGTTTGATCGAGTAACTACGGGCGAGCTATAATGAGTGTATTGCCCGCCTCCAAGCGGCACTGTCCACAAAATGCGATTCAACGGCTGGGACGGCACCATCGAAATGCAGCCGTGTTGGGGAGTATGCGCAAACCCGCTCCAAGGCAGTTGGATGCTTTGCGCGCCCAGCGTCTGCACGACTGCGAGACAGATCGCCGCCACGAGCCTCATTCTTGAAAGTCGGCTGTTGGACGTGACTAACGTGTCTGTATCCACAAATCGGTTATTCTGCCAGCGTTGGTCGCTGTCGTCAATTCCTTTATCGAGAAATTTTTGGTGATTCTCAAACTTTCCGCAAGACTCCAACGCACCGAAGGCTTATCATCCTTTCGGATTGAGCCGGTGAACCCCGGCCTGAAACACAAGCCACAATTCCAATGAGCGTTCAAGATGA
>Ga0302324_100028937_pt1 | contig 10520 bp, 7 predicted proteins | sample Palsa_T0_1_FD_201949 | JGI IMG/M metagenome (GOLD analysis project Ga0302324, IMG submission 201949) | Peat permafrost microbial communities from Stordalen Mire near Abisko, Sweden - Palsa_T0_1 | ecosystem: Environmental > Terrestrial > Soil > Palsa > Peat permafrost | place: Sweden: Abisko... | reverse complement strand
GGCCTGGTGGTGTTTGTTCGATCCCGACGAAACCGGCGACCTGCATGACTGTTGCGGCCGCGAATTCGAAAACCGATATCTGGCCTACGAGCAGAAGGCCGAACGGGGCGCACTGCGCTTCTTCAGGCGGGTCAAGGCCGTTGATCTTTGGCATGACATCGTGGCCTCGGTCGCGCAGAACGGGCAGGCGCGGCTTGGCTTCAAGGACGCCGTGGCGCTACGTTCGCCGCGCCTTGATCGTCCATCCATTGCCGGCCCGCTGGGCGCCATCAACCTCGCGGCGCACATTCCGGAAGGAGGCGGCGCGCTGGATCTGGCGCTGTTGCGCGCCACCATCGCCTCGGCCGTGCGCATGTTGGACAATGCGGTGGATTTGAGTTCGTATCCGACCGAGCAGATCCGCCGCAATGGCTTGGAGCATCGAGCTATTGGGTTGGGAGTGGCCGGATTTGCCGAAGCCCTGGATCGCCTTCACCTCACGCGCGAGAGCAAGGCTGCGGCCGACTTTGCCGATTGGAGCATGGAGTTGGTCTCCTGCGCCGCTATCAGCGGCTCGGCGGAATTAGCCCGCGAGCGCGGGCCTTTTCCCCGTTATGCCGAGTCCAAATGGCAGGACGGCATCCTGCCCATCGACACTTTGGGGCAGCTTTCGCAGGAACGCGGCTTGTGCGTGGATGTCACCGCCGACATGTCCCAGGATTGGGCGAGCGTGCGTGAAAAGATCCGGCATCATGGAATGCGCCATGGCGCCATCACCGCCATCTATTTATTTGACAATTCGGCCAGAATCGCGGGCCTAACTCCGTCCTTCGATTCGCCCCTGGCCGGTGAGGAGATCGACCCAACATGGCAGCTCGAAATCGCGGCCCGGCGGCAGAAATGGATGGATCAGGGACAGACGCTGACCATTCGCACCTCGGAAACCGACCCCGGCAAATTGGCCGAACTTTACATGCGCGCGTGGGAAAAAGGGATTCAGACCCTGAACCAGCTTCGCGTGGCGGCGCCGCACGCGAAAGAGACTCGCGCAGTGGAAGCAGGCGTCTTTGCTTGAACATTCATTCTGAGCAAAGTTAGCCGTTCGGTCTATCGACGGAATTCGCTTCCGGTCCGATCCATTCCAAATCGCTTGCGGCGGATGCGCCGAGCAGGCACGATCTTGCGCCAAAGATGGAAGCCATACCGCCACGCATTGACGAGCCGAGGCCGATCCGCCGCGGGCGTTGGTGGATTCATCTCATCCTGATCACCGCCTATATATTCGTCGTGACTGTCGCTGGCTTGACGCGCAACAAGTCCTCTCAGCCCGCGCTTTCACGCAACGTGGGCGGTCTTCTCTTGACTTGCACGCTCGAGTTGCTCTGCTTCGGAATTGTTTTCGGCCTGGCGTGGCTGGCCTCCCGCGCCTCGCGCGACGATCTGCTCTTGCGCTGGCGAGGGAATGTCGTGCCGGTGTTGCTCGGCGCGGCCTATTCGGTTGGCCTGCGCATCGCCTTGGGCCTGGTGAGCGCGCTCGTGGCGGCCGGCTTGCTGGCCACTCGTTTGATGACGACGGACTCGCTGCAGAGTTTTTTCGTGAAAAACCGGCCCGGAATTGAGAATACGATTGACGTGGCGTCGTTGCGCGACAATCCCGCTTACTTCTGGCTGAGCCTGACGCTGGTCAGCTTTGTGCTGGCCGGTTTGCGCGAAGAACTTTGGCGCTCTTCGTTTCTGGCGGGCATGAGAACGCTGTGGCCGCGCCAATTCGGTTCCACGGTTGGCCAGGTCTGCGCCGTATTCTTGGCGGCGGTCATTTTCGGGCTGGCCCATCTGTCCATGGGCATTTTGGCGGCGTTGATGGCAGGCGTGCTGGGGCTGTTCCTGGGACTGATCATGGTCTTTCATCGTTCCATTTGGCCGGCGGTGTTCGCGCACGGGTTCTTCGACGCCACGAGCATGGCCCTCATTCCCTGGGCGATGGAACTGATCCAACGTTTGCCCAAGCATTGAGCACTTGGTTTTCCTGGCACCGACATGGAGCCGGTTCTACGCGAATGCCTCGGTGGCCGGATGCGGCTGATAGGGCTCCTCGAGGCGGACGATTTCCTCATCCGATAGTTTGACCGAAAGCGCCGCCACGGCGTCGTCAAGATGATGCGGCTTGGTCGCGCCCACAATGGGCGAGGTGACCGCCGGTTTGTGGAGCAGCCAGGCCAGAGCGACTTGCGACGGCGGCAACTTGCGCGCGCGCGCAAACTCATTCACGCGCTCGATGACTGGCTTATCGATGTCCACCGTTTTGCTGTAAAGTGTCTTGGCGAAACTGTCGCTCTTGGCGCGTTCGGTTGGCGGCTCTTCGGTCCAAGGGCGCGCCAGCCTGCCGCGCGCCAATGGCGACCAAGGCGTCACCGCCACGCCTTCGGACAGACACAAGCGCAGCATTTCCCGCTCTTCCTCGCGATAGAGCAGATTGTAATAGTTCTGCATGGAGACGAAGCTGGCCCAGCCGTGGGCGCGCTGAAGGCCCAGCGCCTTCATCAATTGCCACGCATGCATCGAGGACGCGCCAAGATAACGAGCCTTGCCCGCTCGCACGACGTCGTTAAGCGTCTCGAGCGTTTCCTCCAGTGGCGTTTCATAATCGAAGCGATGGATGATGTAGAGATCGATGTAATCGGTGCCCAGGCGTTGCAAGCTCTGGTCCACTTCGAGTAGAATGGCCTTGCGCGAAAGGCCGCGGCCATTGGGACCGGGCCGCATCGGGCCGTTGACTTTGGTGGCGATAACCAGTTCGTCGCGACGCGCAAAATCGCGCACCGCGCGCCCCAGCACCGCTTCGCTCTCGCCGTTGGAATAGACGTTGGCCGTGTCGAAAAAGTTCACGCCCAGTTCCAGGGCCCGCTTGAGGAAAGGGCGGCTGTCCTCTTCGCTCAATGTCCAGGGCCAATGGAGCAGGCCAGGGGCTTTCGGTTTTCCATAGCTCATGCAGCCCAGGCAAAAGCGCGAGACCTGCAGACCGGTATTTCCCAGCTTCACGTAGTTCATGGCAATTTCTCAGTTTAATCGGCGCGTATTGCCGCCGGTGTCTTGTATGCAACCCTCACCGTTTCCGCCGCCGAGGAGAGGTCGGTTCCAAAAGCCACAATCGGGCAGAATCCAAATATTTCAAGCACGGTTTTCGGCCGGGAGACCAGCGACTTCGAAATCCGTAGGGCGAGACTCTGTCGAGCCGTGGCATTTTCCCGGTGAATGAAGTCACGACTCGAGTCTCGCCCCACCGTCGAGCAGGCAGCGCTGTCGCCCAAAATAAATCTTTGCGCGGCGGCGATTTTGCGCGACAAAGGCGGTGTGCATGCGCGCTTTTTGCTCGGTCCGGCCGGGGCGGGGAAGACCTTCCGCTGCCTGACGGAGATTCGCCAGTCGTTGCTGGCGGAACCGGACGGGCCGCCTCTGATCTTGCTGGCGCCCAAGCAGGCCACTTTCCAGTTGGAACGGCAACTCCTGGCGGAGGCGAATTTGCAAGGTTACACCCGCTTGCAGATTCTTTCCTTCGAGCGGCTGGCCCAGCTCGCGCTGGCGTGGGCCGGCCAGCCGGCCCCAGCGCTCCTGTCCGAGGATGGACGGATCATGGTGTTGCACGCGCTGCTGGCGCGGCGGCGCAAGGAATTGCAAATTTTTCACGCCAGCGCGGGGCTGCCGGGCTTCGCGCGGCAGTTGAGCCTGGAATTGCGCCAGTTGCAACAGAGGCAGCTCTCCCCCGCACGGCTCCGCCAACTCGCCGCGCAGGCCGATTTGTCCGAAGCCTTGCGCCGCAAGCTGCATGATCTCTCCGTTTTGCTGGAAGATTATCTTGACTGGCTGCAAGGGCGCTCTTTGCAGGACGCCGAGTGTCTGCTGGACCTCGCCGCCGCCGCGCTCCAACGCACCCAACTGCCGGCGGCGCGGGTCTCGGCGTTGTGGCTGGACGGCTTCGCCGAAATGACGCCGGCGGAATTGGATTTGCTGGCGGCGGTGGCGGCGCGCTGCGACAAGGTCACGCTGGCCTTTTGCCTGCCCAGCCCGCCGGCGCCCACGCCCGCCTCCTGGCTTTCAATCTGGACGGGCATCGGCGAGACGTACCGCCAATGCCTGGCCCGGTTTTCCGGCCTGCCGAGTGCGCGCGTGACGGTGGACGTGTTGGAACGCGACGCGGCCCGCGGCCGATTTTCCGCCAATCCCGTGTTGCGCCATCTCGAGGAAAAATGGATGCAGCCGGCGGATTTTCCCGATGAATCTGCCGTCGCGATTGGCGATTCCCTGCGCCTGGCCGAATGCTTGAACCCGGCGGCGGAGGCGCTCCTGGCAGCGCGGGAAATTTTGTGGTTTGTGCGCGCGGGCGGACGATTCCGCGAGGCGGCGGTGCTGCTGCGGGAAATGGACGGTTACCATGACCATTTGCGCCGCGTCTTTTCGCGCTGCGAGATTCCGTTTTTTCTGGACCGCCGCCGCCTGGTGGCGCAGCACCCGCTGGCCGAGTTGACGCGCAGCGCCTGGCGCGCGGCGGCTTTCGGCTGGCAGCACGACGATTGGTTTGGCGTTCTCAAGACCGGCTTGGTCGCCGCCGAGCAGGAAGACATCGACCGCCTGGAAAACGCGGCGCTGGAGCACGGTTGGAAGGGCGAAGCGTGGTTCGCGCCGCTGCCGTCCGACGGCGGGAAATCGGACTGGGCCGAACGGCTGCGCCGGAAATGGATCGGGCCCTTTGCCGATTTCAAGCACGCCCTCTCCGCGCACAAGTTTCGACTTGACGGCCTGGAATTGATCCAGGCGGCGCGCCGATTGTGGCGGGACCTCGACGTGGAAAAGACGCTTCAGGATTGGAGCATGGACGATACTCCGGACCGCGCCGTCCACGCCACGATCTGGCAGCAGATGAACCAATGGCTGGAGGATTTGGGGCTGGCCTTCGCGGGGGAAACGATGGCGTTGCGGGACTGGCTGCCCGTCCTGGAGGCGGGCCTGGCGCGCTTAAGCGTGGGCCTGATTCCGCCGGTGCTGGACCAAGTGCTCATCGGCTCCATCGACCGCTCGCGCAACCCGGAATTGAAGCTGGCCCTGTTACTGGGTGTCAACGAAACGGTCTTTCCGGCCACGCCGCTGGCGGGCCATTTGCTGGGCGAGGCGGACCGGCAGGAACTGGCCGCGCACGAAATTCAACTGGGCCACGGCCGGCGGGAGTTTTTGAGCCGCGAACGTTTTCTGGGCTACATCGCTTGCACGCGCGCGCGCCAGCGGTTGGTGATCACTTTCGCGCAACAGGACAACAACGGCGGCGCTCTCAATCCATCTCCTTTTTTTGCCCACCTGCGGCGGCTGTTTTCAACTTTGCCAGTCGAAAAATTCGCGCCGCCGGATTGGCGGGAGGCCGAACACATCAGCGAGTTGGCCGGGCAACTGGCGCGCGCCGGGGATCACGGGCCCATCCTGAGCGAACTGCTGCAGCGGCCGGCGTTTGCCTCGCTGCGGGAGCAGATGGCGTCGTTCGCATGCGTCACCGAGCCGCAACGGCTGGAGCCGGAACAGGCCGCGCGGCTGTACGGGCCGGCGCTGCGCACGTCGGTCAGCCGCCTGGAGGAATTCGCGGCCTGTTCCTTCAAGTTCTTTGTGCGCTCGGGCTTGCGCGCGGAAGAACGGAAGCGATTTGAATTGGACGTGCGCGAACGCGGCAGTTTTCAACACGAGGTGCTGGCGCGATTTCATCAAGGCTTGCAACGGGAAGAGAAAAAGTGGCGCGACCTCACCCCCGCCCAGGCCCGGCGTCGCGTCCAGGAGAGCGTGGCCGAAGTTCTGCCGCAGTTTCGCGAGGGACTCCTGGGCGCCAGCGCACCGGCCCGATTCGCCGCGCGCACCGTGTCGGAGTCATTGCAGGACTTTGTCGCCGCCACGGTCGAATGGATGGCGCACTACCAATTCGATCCGTGGGCCGTGGAGCTGGGATTTGGCGTGGAGAACGGGCCTCTGCCGGCGTGGGAGATCGATTTGGGCGCGGGGCGGCGGCTGGTTTTTCGCGGCATCATCGACCGCGTCGATTTGTGCCGCGCCGGACGCGAGGACGAAGCGCTTGCGGTGGTTGTCGATTATAAATCCAGCGCCCGCAAGCTGGACGAAGTCATGATGGCGCACGGCTTGCATTTGCAATTGCCCGCTTACCTCAGTCTGTTGCGGCATCTGGGCGACGCGCGGAAAATTTTCGGCGTCGGGCGCCTGACACCGGCGGGCGTTTTCTATGTCAATTTGCGCGGCCAATTCGAGCACGGCGCCACACGGCGGGAGATTTTGCCCAAGCGAGAGCAATTCCGCCAGAGGCGCTTTCAGCACGCGGGCCGGTTTGATATGACGGCCCTGCCGTATCTGGACCAGCGCCAGGCCAGCGAGGGCACGCAATTTAAATTCAAACTCAACGCCAACGGCGAGCCGCACGCGCTCAATACCGATTTGATGCGGCCGGCGGCGTTCGCGGAAATGCTCGATCATGTCGAAGCCGAACTGGTGCGGATGGGGGGCGAAATTTACGGCGGCGCCATCGGTCTGAACCCATATCAGAAAGGCAGCGAACGGGCTTGCGACAAGTGCCAGTACCAGGGCATCTGCCGGTTTGATCCCTGGGTCAATTCCTTCCGCCTGCTGCGATAAGCGGCTTTTATTTATCAACTCTCTCAGGGAGTCGGGTGTTTGGCGGCGGCTTCCTTTTGTTTTTTTTCCCAGTCCTGGATGTCTTTTTTGGTGAGCGCGCAACCGCCCTTGCCTTTGCAGGCGTTTTTGAATTTGCAGGCGTTGTCGTCGGTCTTGCATCCGCCTAAGGCCTTGCAGTCATTGTCTCCGGCGCAATCGTGGACCTTCGGCATCTTCTTGGCGGGAGCGGCCTTTCCGGGCGCGATGTTGGTCTTGGTGTTGGCGGTGGTGTTGGTGTTGGCGGTGGTATTTGTTCCGTCGGCGTAGCCTTGCCGCATGGCCGCGCCGCTGAGCAGACCGGCCATGGCGGCGACCAGGACTTTTCTGGATACATTTTTCATAGAGATGGCAATTTCCGACGGGCAGATTTATGGCACGCGGCCGCCCGCAGCTCAAGCGTAAACGGAGGCACTAATCTTAAGCAGCCTTAACAATTCTTAACAAATCTTAATATGACCTGGAGCGCCAGAGAGCGTATAGCTTGAAGGTCATGCAACAAAACACGTGATTCAGTCAATATGAAAACATTATCCATCATTCTATTTGGCTTGGCCCTGGCCAGTTCGCCGGTCACGGCCGCGGACAAGTGGGACATCAGCAAACTGGACTTGAGCAAACTCCCACCCGCCGCCGACCAGCCAGACCTTACTTACGCCAAGGACATCCGCCCGCTATTCGAGGCCTCGTGTCTGCGCTGTCACGGAGAAGAAAGGCCAAAGGCTGATTTGCGGCTGGACAGCCTTGCGGCCGCGCTCGAAGGCGGCAAGGACGGCAAAGTCGTCATTCCCGGCGATAGCAAGCAAAGTTTGCTGGTCGCGGCGGCCGCGCAGATTAACAACGACGTGGCCATGCCACCCAAGCGCGGACCCGGCGGGCGCGGCGGTCCTGGCGGCCCCGGTGGCGGCGGTCCTGGCGGTCCTGGCGGACCGGGTGGACCGGGTGGACCGGGCGGCCCCGGCCGGGGCGGCCCTCCCGGTGGGTTCGGTCCTCCTCCCAAAGCTCTCACGGCCGAGCAAGTCGGCTTGATTCGCGCGTGGATTGATCAAGGAGCAAAGTAGAACTATGAAAACAAATCTCCTTATTTCTTCCGGCGCGCTCCCGGCCTCGCGTCGCGGCTTTCTCCGTCAACTCGGCCTTGGCGCCGCGCTGTTCACCGTGCGGGGCGCATTCGCCGAAGAACTTTCGCGCAAGACCGCATGGGTGGAAGAAGGTCCATTCTATCCGCCCAAGCTCCCGCTGGACACGGACAACGATCTGATCATCGTCAATGATTCGATCACGCCCGCCATTGGAGAGATCACGCACCTGAGCGGACGGCTGCTGGATGCCAAAGGTGATCCAATCCGCAACGCCACGGTGGAAATTTGGAGCACGGACCACGAGGGCGTCTATCTGGCGGACCGCGGCAATCAGGCTCGTTTCGACGCGCACTTCCAGGGCTTTGGACGATTCCTCACCAGTTCCACGGGCGAATATTACTTCCGCACGCTCAAGCCGGTGCGCTATCCGGGCCGGCAGGCGCCGCACATTCACTTCATGATCAAGATGAAAGGCCAACGCCCGTGGACCACGCAGCTTTTCATCAAGGGTGAGCCGGGCAACGAGCAGGACGGCGTTTATAGGGAGATCGGCGACGCGCAAGCATTGGACACGGTGACGAAGGATTTCGTGCCGGTCAAGGATTCGCGCATCGGCGAACTGGCGGCGCGCTTTGACATCGTGCTGGGCCAAACGCCGGAGGACCGGCACGACTCTTAGTTCAAGGTTAAAGAAACGGTTTGCGCCGGAGCATGGTACACGCTTAGAGTATCTCCCATGCTGCAAACTTTGGAAAGCCGCGGAGCGCCGAAGGCGGCGTCTTCCTTTCCAGCGCAATATCTGCAGGCCTATCGCTTCATGCTCCTGGCCAGGGTGCTGGATGATAAAATGGCCGGTCTTTACCGGGCCGGGAAAATTCAGGGTGGAGTCTTTCTCGGACGCGGCCAGGAAGCGCTGAGCGTGGCGATGGGGCTGGCCTTGCGGCCTGGGGATGTGTTTGCCCCGCTCATCCGCGATGGCGCCGGACGCCTGGCTTTTGGCGAACCGGTGCTGGACTGGGTGCGCACTTATCTCGGCTCCGCTTTGGGCCCGATGCGCGGGCGGGACGGCAACGTGCATCGCGGGCGGCCCCGGCAAGGTCTCTTGCCCATGATCAGCCATTTGGGGGCGATGATTTCGGTGGTCAACGGCGCGTTGATGGCGCGGCGGTTTAAGAAGATCGAAGGTTGTGTGGGAGCGGCGTCCGTCGGTGATGGGGCCACGTCCACGGGCTCTTTTCATGAGGCCCTCAACCAGGCGGCGGTGGAACGGTTGCCCCTGGTGCTGCTGGTGGCCAATAATCAATACGCCTATTCCACGCCCAACTCTCGTCAGTTTGCCTGCAAGGATCTAATGGACAAGGCCATTGGGTATGGCATTCCGGCGCAACGTGTCGATGGCACGGATTTGGAAGATTGTCTGCGCGTGCTCTCGGCCGCCACAGCCCAGGCGCGCGCTGGGGGCGGACCGCAGATGGTGGTCGGCCGCTTGCTCCGCCTCGGCGGTCATGGCGAACATGACCCTGCCCATTACATCGATGCGCAACTGAAGAAATCTCCGCTGGGACGCGATTGCCTCAAGGTGGCGGAGGAACGTTTGCTGCGGGAAGGCTGGGCCGACGCCGAAGCCATGCGCGCCTTGCGCCAGCAGATCGTGCAGGAGGTGGCGGAAGCGGTGGCCACTGTGCAACGCGAGCCGGCGCCCGATCCCTACAAGGAAAATTGGTGCGCGCTTTCCTCCAGGCACTTGATCGACGTCTTCGAAGTCCCGTCCCTGACTCCGTCGCCATGAGCATCACTTATCTGGAAGCCATTCGCGAAGCGCAGGCCAAAGCCCTGGCTGACGACCCGCGCGTCTTTATCTACGGACAGGATGTGGGCGCTTTTGGGGGCGCGTTCAAGGCCACCAAACAACTGGCGCAGGAATTTCCCGGCCGTGTGTTGGACGCGCCCATTAGCGAAGATGCCATGGTTGGCGCGGCCATCGGCGCGGCCATTGAAGGCATGCGTCCGATTATCGAGATGCAATACGCCGACTTTTCCACGCCGGGCTTCAACCAAATCATCAATCAGGCGGCCACGCTTTTTTGGCGCACGCAGGTGCCGTGCCCGATTACCATTCGCCTGCCGTCGGGCGGCACTTCCGGGGCCGGACCTTTTCACAGCCAGAGCATGGAGTCGCTTTACGCGCATTATCCTGGATTGATCGTCATGACCCCGGCCACGGTCGAGGACGCTTACAGCATGTTGCTGGAGGCGGTGGCCATTGATGATCCCGTTATTTTCTGCGAACACAAGCGCCTTTACTACCATCTCAAAGCGGCCGCCCTTCCGACCGAGGCCATGCCCGTCGGCAAAGCCCGCATCGCGCGCGCCGGGCGCGACCTGACCATCGTGGCTTACAGCGCCATGCTGCAGGACGCGCTGGCTGCGGCGGAGGAATTGGCCGCCGAAGGTTTGGAAATCGAAGTGGTGGATCTGCGCACGGTCAAACCGTTGGACACCGACACCGTCATGGCCTCGGTAGCGCGCACGGGGCGTTTGCTCTGCGTGGGGGAGGCTTTCCCGTGGGGCGGGGTGACGGCGGAAGTCCTGGCGCGCGTGGCCACGGAAGGATTCGGGCTGCTGGATGCGCCGCCGCAGCGTCTCAATGCCAGGGATACGCCCATTCCCTACCATCCCAATCTCTGGCTGGTGCATCGCCCGACGGCGCAAAGCGTCTGCGCCGCCGCGCGGAAATTGCTGGAAATG
>Ga0302324_100028934_pt1 | contig 10520 bp, 10 predicted proteins | sample Palsa_T0_1_FD_201949 | JGI IMG/M metagenome (GOLD analysis project Ga0302324, IMG submission 201949) | Peat permafrost microbial communities from Stordalen Mire near Abisko, Sweden - Palsa_T0_1 | ecosystem: Environmental > Terrestrial > Soil > Palsa > Peat permafrost | place: Sweden: Abisko... | reverse complement strand
TCCATAGTGCGAACGACACCCAGGATTTCTTCGGGCTGCTGTTCGGCGGCACGCTGATCATGCTCGTCGGCGTCTGGGACGACGTGATGGGGATGCGCCCGCGCAACAAGTTTGTCGCCCAGGTCGTCGTCGCCGTGATCTCGATGATCTACGGCTTTCACATCCCGGGCTTCGAGATACCGGGAACCGACCGCTACGTGAACCTGCCGTTTTGGATCGACTACCCGGTGACGCTCGTGTGGTACCTCGGGATGATGAACGCGATCAACTTTCTCGACGGGCTCGACGGTTTGCTCGCCGGGGTCACGGCAATCTCGGGGATGTTTTTGTTCGCAATCGCGTCGGCTCACGGGCACATCGGCGCGGCGCTCGTGCTCTGCGCGCTCGTCGGCGGAGCGCTCGGCTTTCTGCCGTACAACTTCAGCCCGGCGAAAATCTTTCTCGGCGACGCGGGCTCGCTCTTCATCGGGTACGTGTTTGCGACCGTATCGCTGCTGATTACGGCGAAGATCGCCGTCACGGTGAGTTTACTCGTGCCGCTGGTGGCGCTGGCGCTCCCCGTGCTCGACACGGCGGCGGCGATCCTGCGCCGCTTCCGCGCGGGCAAAGCGATCACGGAAGCGGACCGCGGCCACTTCCACCACATCTTGGTTTTTCGCTTCGGCCTGGGCGTGAAGCAGGCGGTCTTGTTGATCTACGCCGTCTCATTTCTGCTCGGCGCGGCGGCGTACGTGCTGTCCGGCAGCGCCGGCCACATGCACCTGTCCGCCTTTCTCTAACCGATGCACGAGCTCGCACCTTTGCGCGTGATGACGGTCTTCGGCACGCGGCCGGATACGATAAAGATGGCGCCGGTCGTGCGCGCGCTTGCGGCGGCGCGGCCGCGGGTCACGCCGATCGTTTGCGTGACCGCGCAACACCGCGAGATGCTCGACGATTTGCTCGCGCTGTTTACGATCGCTCCCGACTTCGATCTCGACGTGATGCGCCACGATCAGTCGATCACCGAGATCACGACCAGGGTCCTCGAAGGGATGGAGGGCGTTCTGCGCGAGGCCAAGCCCGACGTCGTGCTCGTGCACGGGGACACCTCGACGAGTACGGCTGCGGCGCTTGCGGCATACTACGCGAAAATCCCGGTCGGGCACGTCGAAGCGGGATTGCGCACGACGACGATTTGGGAGCCGTTTCCGGAAGAGATGAATCGCCGGCTGACCGGACGGCTCGCCTCATATCACTTTGCGCCGACGTCGCGGGCCCGCCGCAATCTCGAAGGGGAGAACGTCGACCCGCGGGACATCATCGTTACGGGGAATACGGTGATCGACGCGTTTCTCGCCGTTGCCGAGCGCAGCGCGACCCGTGACGAGCCCGTGTGGGCGGGGCTGGACCCCGAGCGTCCGTGGATCTTCGTGACCGCCCACCGGCGCGAAAACCACGACAAGATGCGCGAGATCTGCGAAGCGCTGGCGGAGGTTGCGGCCTTTCCGCAGCGCCCGCAGATTCTCTGGCCTGTCCATCCGTCGCCGCGCGTCGCGCCGGTCGCGCACGCCGTGCTCGACGGCATCGCCGGGGTAAAGCTCGTCGATCCGCTCCCGTACGACGTAACGGTCCATTCGATTGCGCGCTGCACCTTAGTGCTGACCGATAGCGGCGGTCTGCAAGAAGAGGCCCCGTGCCTCGGAAAGCCGGTCCTCGTGATGCGCGACGAGACCGAACGCCCGGAGGGGATCGAAGCCGGGACGCTCGAGCTCGTCGGCCCGCACAAGAGCGCAATCGTCGCCGCGACGAAACGGCTGCTCGAAGACGAAGTCGCCTACGCCCGGATGTCGCGGGCCAACAACCCGTACGGCGACGGACACGCCGCCGACCGGATCGTCGCGTGGCTGCTCGCTCGTCTCCGCAACGGCGCATTCCCGCGCGAGTTCACCGCCGCGTAACTGTCATCCTGAGCGCAGGCGCGAAGCGCCGGAGTCGAAGGACAGACGGCGCGCGCGAAATCACGGCGGTTCTTCGACTGCGGCGCTTCGCGCCTTGCTCAGAATGACACGGGGGGCTCTTCGAGCGCAAGCGCGATGGCGGCCGCCGGGGGCAGCGCTGCGCCTTCGGAGAGGAGCCGTGCCAGGTCGGCTGGGGCGACGCGCTCGCCGAGCAGCGCGCTCAGCCGATCGAACGTTGCGATCTCCGTCGTTTCGCGCTTAAAACCGAGCGTGCGGAACGTCGCATCGGCATAGCCTTCGAGCAGGGCGGCACGCAAAAGATCGCCCTCGAGTGCGACCGCGAGCGCGAGATGTTCGATCGCTTGGGCTACGGGCGCCGATTCGGGCTCGCCCAGAGCGAGTTCTCGGATGACCTCGCGGGCAATCGCGCGCGCCCCCGCAACGTCATCGACCGCCGCGAGGTAGCCCGCCAAATTCGCGAGCGAGCTGACGCGATAGATGCGATCGCCGCTCGTTCGAAACAGTGGTAATGCCTCGTTGAGGATCTCGATCGCGCGCCGGGTCTCGCCGCGAGCGTGTTCGGTTTCTGCGAGATTCAACGTGTACGCGAGTTCGGGCACGAGGTTTCCAAGCGCGCGATGCTCGTTGCGCAAGCGCTCGTAGGCGCGTGCCTGGGTCTCGAGATCGCCGAGCAAGCCGCTGTGCCGGGCCCGTGCTCCAAGGAGTTGAAGGCGTGTCGCCGCCGAGGCTTCCTCAATCGCCTCGGCTTCGGCCAGCGCCGACTCCGCAGCGTCGCTTTCGCCCGAGCGAAGGAAGCCAATCGCATACGGAATGAGCGCTTGGGCAAGAATTGCGGGGTCGCCGCATGCGCGCGCGTGCGCGACCGCTTGCGCTGCGGCCGCACGGCCGCGATGTCGCGGTCCGGCGTTCCCCTCGAGGTACTCCACCACAAGCCAAATGCGCGCGACCAATCGCGGCTCGGCATCGCCGAGCGCGTCAAGGAACGCCTGCGCACGCGCGATGCCCTCGCGATGCAGGCCGTACGCCTGCCACCCGTGACGAAGCTCGGCGAAGAGCTCGCCGCCCAAGAGCGTGTCGCCGCCCGCGAGCGCCCAATCGAGTGCGGCGCGCGCATCCGCAAGCTCCGTCGAGAAGGCGTCGTTGAGCTCGTGCCAGCGAGCCCGGTTCTCGTACCGTTCACCGGCTCGTGCAAAGTGGTCGCGCAAATAGCGCAGGTGCCGCGCCGCCTGGGTCACGTGTTCGCCCGCGGCCTGAAGTTTCTCGCGTGCGTAGACGCGGGTCGACTCGAGTAGCCGGTAACGCGTCGCTTCACCGAAAGGTTCGGCCAAGACGAGCGATTTGTCGACGAGAGAGGCCAGCAGGTCGAACGTGTCGAGCTCGTCGAGGTCCTCGCCGCCGCCGACGGCGACGGCACCTTCGAGGGTGAAGCCGTTGACGAAGATGCCGAGACGCCGGAAAAGCATTCGCTCGCGCTCGCCGAGCAGGTCGTAACTCCAGTCGATGAGGGCGCGCAGCGTTTGCTGACGCGGCATGAGGTCGCGGCCGCCGCCCGTCAGCACGCGGAAACGCTCGTCGAGCCGCTCGCGAAGTTGGCGCGGGCTGAGGATCTTCACCCGGGTCGCGGCTAGCTCGATCGCAAGCGGGATGCCGTCCAAGCGGCGGCAGATGTCGGCGACGATCGGCGCATTCTCGTCCGTGAGCGCGAAGCGATGATCGGCCGCGCGAGCGCGTTCGGCGAACAGGGCCGTCGCCGCGTAATCGCCGAGCGACGGCATCCGGTACGTGGCTTCGCCGGCGATCCCCAGCGCCTGCCGGCTCGAAGCGAGCACGTTGATCTTGGGGCACCTCGCGAGCAACGTTGCGATCAGCGCAGCGGCCGGTTCGATAAGGTGTTCGCAGTTGTCGAAGATGAGAAGCGCGCGCTTGGTTCCGAGCGCCCGCGCGAGGCTCTTGACGGGGTCTGCGCCCGTCTCCAAGGTTAGACCGAGCACCTTCGCCGCGTTGAACGGGAGGTAGTCCCCGTTTGAGAGCGGCGCCAGCTCGATAAGCCACGCGCCGTCGCTTTGGGCGTCGAGCAGGTCGGCCGCAACCTGCAACGCCGCGCGGGTCTTGCCGATGCCACCCGAGCCGACCAAGGAAACGAGCCGATGCTTTCCGACAAGTTCCGTGATTTCGGCGACCTCGGCTTCGCGCCCGACGAAGGACGTCGCGACCCGCGGCAGATTGTTCGGTGACACGTCGAGCGAGCGCAAAGCGGGAAACTCGGCCACCAGACCCGGCGCAACGAGTTGATAGACACGCTCCGGGTGAGCGAGGTCCTTCAAGCGATGCTCGCCGAGGTCGTGCAAGGTCGCCCGCTGCGGCGGCATCCCTCGCGTGAGATCCGCCGTCACGCCCGAGACGAGCACTTGCCCTCCGTGAGCGATGGCCAGAAGCCGAGCGGTGCGATTCACCGTGGGCCCGAAGTAGTCGCCGTCTCGCTCGTCGGCCGTTCCGGTGTGGAGCGCGGCACGCACGCGTAGACCTTCGACCGCACAGAAGTCCTGCGCTTCGAGCGCGAGCTGCGCATCGAGCATCGCCCAGACCGCGTCTTCGGGTCGCGCGAAGGCGGCACAAAACGCATCGCCGATCGTCTTGAAGATGTAGCCGCCGCACCGCTCGATCGCGGCGCGCATCAGCGCGTCGTGCCGAACGAGGGCTTCCTGCATCGCGGCCCGGTCGCGCTCCCAACGTGCCGTGCTGCCTTCGATGTCCGTGAACGCAAACGTCACCGTGCCGGTTGGAGCCTCCCGGCCGGAAGCGACCGGCGCAGGATCCCGTGTCGCGCTCACCGTCCGGGGCTTCGCTGCCGGGAGGCGGCGAACCGTCCGCTGCGGCAGGGTTCGTTCCGGCGCGTCCCAAACTCCGAAGCCGCCGTGTCAGAGGCCGATTTACGTGCGTATCACGATCGCAAGCGGCCTATGGCGGTATGGTCGATCACGTTCGCGGCCCTCGCGGGGGCCGTGCTCGCGACGCGGTCGCCCGTCGCGGCGGCCGCGCTCGTTTTCGGGACCGGATGCGGCCTGGCGAACGCGTTTCTGTTGATGCGGGGCAACGAACGGCTCGCCGACCATCGCAACCCCGCCGTCTTCGTTATAAGCAGTATCCTTCGTATAGGCGTTTTCGGTATCGTACCGGTGGAGTTTGCGCTACACGGTCCGGCTTGGTCGATCGGCGCGTACTTCCTCGGGTTTTTCACGCCGCTCGGGCTTTACGCGGTTCTCGTAGCCCGCAGCTTCCGATCGGAACAGGGTTGAAAGAGGAAATCGGTTCTCACACGCTCTGGACGGTGCCGGTCCTGGGTACCGTCCACGCGGACACCGTCCTGACGACGTGGTTAGCGATGGCCGTCGCCTTGGCGTTCCTCGCTTACGTGGGCGCGAGCTACCGCTCGCCGCGCGCCGACCGTACGCAAACGGTGTTCGAGGGCCTGGTCGACAGCATCTCCGACCTCATTTACGGGTCGCTCGGCCGCGGCGGCGAGCCGTGGGTGCCGTTCTTCATCGCGCTCTTCGTCTTTATTTTCTTCCTCAACCAGTTTGGGCTCTTACCGCTGAAGGAACTTGGCCTTCCGTTCGGCGGTTCGCCGACGGCTGACCTGAACACGACGCTCGCGCTCGGGCTTCTCGTCTTCGTCACGATTCAGATCGCTGCGATCCGCAAGAAAGGGCTCGGCGCCTACAAGCATATTTTCACGCCGCCGGCCGGGGCTCCGGAGGGGCTCGGCGGAGTCGCTTTCGCAATCTTCTTGACGCCGATCAACATCATCGACGAGTTGGCGCGGCCGATCACGTTGACGTTGCGGCTGTTTTTCAACATCTTCGTCGGCGAGCTGCTCCTGTTCGTTGTCGCCTCGATCATCAACTCGAAGATCCGAATCGGGGCTTTCAACCTGTCGCTGGCGGTCAGCGTCGTCCCGTTTGCCGTGCAAATCTTTAATACGTTCGTCGGGACCGTGCAGGCATTCATCTTCACGCTGCTCGGCATCGTGTATCTCTCCTTGGCTACGGCCGACGAACACTAGATTACAAGAAAGGCTATCACTGTGACCTCAGAAAGCTTAGTCGCGGCGGCGACGATCCTCTCGTTCGGAATCATCTTGCTCGGCGTCGCGTTCGGATCGGCGGTGGGCGACGGGCTCGTAGCGTCGAAGGCCGTCGAGGCGATCGCGCGCCAGCCCGAGGCGCGGCCAAATATTTTCACGTTCATGTTCTTGGGCGTCGGCGTTCTGGAAGCGTTTCCCGTCATCTCGCTAGGTCTCGCCTTCTACCTCATCTTCGGCTTGGCTCCGATCCAGCCGATGATCGCTCACCTCACCGGAAAGTAGCCGACGCGGTCGCATGTTCCTCAAGATCGACGGGACGCTTTGGATCCAGCTCGTCAACTTCGCAATATTTTTTGCGATATTGAACGCGGTGTTCTTGCGCCCCGTCGGCGAGGCGATACGCAAACGTCGCGCCTACATCGACGCCGTTCACGCCGACTACGAATCGGCCGGCGCCGCCGCCAAGGCAGCGCGCACCGAAGCCGAGCGGAAGCGCGGGGCGGCGCGCCGTCAGGGCGACGAGACGATCGCCAAAGCGCGCGCTGAGGGCGAAACGGCGGCTGCAACCATCGTTGGCGAGCGCACGACTGAAGCGCAGTCGATCATTGAGCTCGCAAGGGCAACCGTCGCGACCGAAGCAGCGGCGGCGAGCGCAAAGACACCGGCGCTTGCAGAGGCGCTCGCGACGAGCCTTGTCGACTGCGCATTGGGAGCGCCCCGGTGAGCGATGCCACGTACGCCGCCATCGCGATCTGGAGCGAGGTCGCGGGATCGCTGCTGTGGATCGCGGCGCTTGTCTACCTTTGGATGCGATTCGCGGTGCCCGCAGTCGTAAGTGCACAAGAGCGTCGCAATGCCGAACTCGCTGCGGCGGAAAGCCGGCGTGACGCCGCGCTAGCCGACGCGGAAGCCGCCAAAGGCGAGCTCGCCGCGGCCGAGTCTGAAGCTGCTGAAATCGCGGCGCGCGCGCAGGCGGACGCCGCTGACCTCCGCGAAAGGCTGATCGCCCAGGCGCGTGCCGAGTCCGAACGCTTGATGCGCAATGCCGGCGGTGAGCTCGAACGCGGCCGCGCAGTGGCCCGCGACGAGCTGCGTGCGAGCTTGGTTGAGAAGGCGTTGGCGATCGCACGCGACCGGTCGTCCCGTCTTGACGAGCGGACGGATCGTCGCCTGATCGATGAAACAGTCGCCGTCGCCGACCGCGGTGGCCGAGCTTAGTGCATAGCGAAACACTCGCGCGCCGCTACGCGACCGCAATCTTCACGCTCGCGAGCAACGCTCGCGCGGTCGATCGCGTCGGCCGCGACCTCAAAAGCGTCGCGCAGGCGATCTACGGCAACGACGACGTCCGGCGCTTCTATCTTTCACCCGTGTTCGAGCGCAAGAAAAAGGAAGCGCTGCTGCTTGCGGTTTTCGAGCGGAAAGTCCGCGAGATCGCCCTGAACGCGCTCCTGTTGCTCGTGCGCAAACGGCGCGAGGCCCTGCTGCCCACCATCGTGACCGAGTACGATAAGCTCGCGCTCGCGGCGGCGAACAAGGAGCCGCTCGAGATCGTCAGCGCGCGGCCGCTCGACAAGAAAACCGTCGCCGCGATCGTCGCGCGGCTCGAAGCCGTCTATGGAACGAGCTTTGCGGTAACGCAGCGGACCGATCCCGAGCTCCTCGGCGGTTTGCGGATCACGATGGGCGATCGTCGCATCGACGGCTCGCTCGCCGGCCGCCTCGATGAGCTCGCCAGAAGCTTATACTCACCACTAGCGAACGGATAACTCCTGATGATCAACGCAGACGAAATCGCCGGCATCCTCCAGAAACAGATCGAGAACTTTCGTACCGAGGTCCATGAAGACCAAATCGGCACGGTTATCGAGGTCGGCTCGAGCATCGCCCGCGTTTACGGCCTCGAAGCCGTGCAGCAATCCGAGCTCGTCGAGTTTCCCAATGGCCTGCAGGGCATCGCGCTCAACCTCGAGGAGGACAACGTCGGCGTCATCATCTTGGGGCCGGACAACGAGATCAAAGAAGGCGACCAGGTCCGCCGCACGGGGCGCATCGCGTCGGTGCCCGTCGGCGAGTCGCTGCTCGGGCGCGTCGTCGATCCGCTCGGCAATGCCGTCGACGGCAAGGGCACGATTACGGCGCGCAAGTACCGCACGATCGAGAACACCGCCCCGACCGTCATCGAGCGCCAGCCGGTCAAGCAGCCGCTCGAGACCGGTATCCGCGCGATCGACGCCCTGATTCCGATCGGCCGCGGGCAACGCGAGCTGATCATCGGCGACCGTTCCACCGGCAAAACCGCGATTGCGATCGACACGATCATCAACCAGAAGGGCAAGGGCGTCTACTGCATCTACGTCGCGATCGGTCAGAAGAACTCGAACATCTCGGCGCTCGCCTCGCGGCTCGAACACGAGGGCGCGATGGAGTACACGACGATCGTCACGACCTCACCGGCGGACGCGCCGGCGCTCAAGTACATCGCTCCGTACGCGGGGTGCGCGATGGCCGAAGAGCTGATGTACCAGAACAAAGACGTCCTCATCGTCTACGACGACCTCACGAAGCACGCGATCGCTTACCGCGAAGTCTCGCTGCTCTTGCGGCGACCGCCGGGGCGCGAGGCGTATCCGGGCGATATTTTTTTTCTGCACTCGCGGTTGCTCGAACGCGCGGCGAAGCTTTCGAATGAGAAGGGCGGCGGGTCGATCACGGCGCTCCCCGTCATCGAAACGCAAGCGGGTGACGTCTCTGCATATATCCCGACGAATCTCATCTCGATTACGGACGGGCAGATCTACCTGACGACGGGACTCTTCTTCCAGGGTGTCCGTCCGGCCGTCGATGTCGGCATCTCGGTCTCGCGCGTCGGTTCGTCGGCGCAAACGAAGGCGATGAAATCGGTCGCGGGTCAGCTCAAGCTCGATCTCGCACAGTACCGCGAACTTGCGGCCTTTGCAAAACTCTCGAGCGATCTCGATAAGAACACGCAAGCGACGCTGACTCGGGGCGAGAAGATCACGGAGATCCTCAAGCAGCCGCAGTATCAGCCGCAGCCGCAGGAAGACCAAGTCGTCCTTCTCTATGCGGCGACGAAGGGCTATCTCACGAAGATCGAAACGGCGCGGCTCCAGGAGTGGGCGCACAGTTTCATCGGCTTCCTCCATGAGAAGCATCCGGAGATTACCCAGTCGATCGCCGAGACGAAAGCGCTTTCGGACGACGGAGCGAAGGCGCTTGTTGCGGCGATTGAGGAGTTTAACAAGTCATTCTGATGTATTGTCATCCTGAGCGTAGCGCCGAAGGCGCGAAGTCGAAGGACCAACGGAGTGTGGCCCCTCGACAAACTCGGGGTGACAAGCTCCGGAGAAAACCGCATGCCTAGCGTCCGGGATCTTCGCGACCGGATCAAGTCCCTAAAAAACACGCAGCAGATCACCAAAGCCATGAAGCAGGTCGCGGCTGCGAAGATCCGTCGGGCTGAGGCGGCGCGGAAGCAGGCGCAGCCGTATGCGGACGCGCTCGGCGAGATGTTGCGCGATTTGATGGATGCGGTGGGGAGCATCGATCATCCGTTTATGCGGCCGGGGAAAGAAGGCGCACCGCGGGGCGTGATTTTGATGACGGCGGATAAGGGACTGGCGGGGGCGTTTAATTCGAACGTCATCCGCGAGGGCGAGCGGTACGCGCGCGAGGGCGGCGGCGTCGTCTGGTACGCGGTCGGGAACAAGGCGCGCGGGGCGGTGCGCAGGATGCATGCGGAGGCGGGTTTTTCGGAGTCGCTTTCGGCGAATGAGAAGCTCGCGCTGGCGCAGGACGTGGCGGCCAAGGTCACCGATGATTTCAATGCGGGGAAGATTTCAGAGATCGTGCTCGTTTCGTCGCGGGCGGTTTCGGTGATGGTGCAGCGGCCGGAGGCGCGGGTTCTCGTTCCGGTCGCGAAGGACGCGACGGAAAAGAAAGAAGAGCAAAAAGGGCCGCGTGCGGAGGTCGAGTTCGCGCCGTCGCCGGAGGCCGTGTTGACGCGGTTGTTGCCGAAGTATTTAGAGTTCACGATTTATTCGGCGATGCTCGAGACGGATGCGGCGTTTTATTCGGCGCAGCTGATTGCGATGACCAATGCGACGGACAATGCAGGGAAGCTGCTCGACGACCTGACGCTCGCGATGAATAAGGCGCGGCAGGCCGCGATTACGAAAGAAATGCTCGAAATCGTCGGCGGCGCGGAAGCGCAAGCCGGCTAACGGTAAGGACGGGGAGAGTATGGCGGACGAGTCGGTCGGACATATCGTGCAGGTGCTTGGGAACGTCGTCGACGTGGAGTTTACGCCGGAGACGCTGCCGGAGATCAACACGGCCTTGACGGTGGCGGTGCGGGGCGGAGCGTCCGGCAAGAGCAACGGGCAGGCGAATGCCGTTGCGGACGAGGGCGTCGAGCTCGGCGGGACGGCGATGATGGCGCGCGATCTCGTGCT
>Ga0302324_100028933_pt1 | contig 10521 bp, 9 predicted proteins | sample Palsa_T0_1_FD_201949 | JGI IMG/M metagenome (GOLD analysis project Ga0302324, IMG submission 201949) | Peat permafrost microbial communities from Stordalen Mire near Abisko, Sweden - Palsa_T0_1 | ecosystem: Environmental > Terrestrial > Soil > Palsa > Peat permafrost | place: Sweden: Abisko... | reverse complement strand
AGCTGGTTTTTGTATCGTCAGCGATACAGCCGCAAGCCAAGCGGGCTTCTCCTTCTGATGCTCGCAATCGTTGCATTTTATATCCCTCTCGGCGGTTCCATTGGAGGCGATATTCACCTGGCATTAGGATTCGGAGGCGCCTCAAAGCTCCTGACGAATGCGATATCCATTGTGGCCGTTCTCATGCTTTCAACGATGATGTACTTCATGGGAAAAGAGCTCTGTACCTGGGCGCCCCCTTGGTTTAGCCGGAGCAAAGCGGTTCTTTGTACCACGGCTGGTTCGTGGCTGATCGGCACCGCCCTCATGACGTTGGTTTACCTGCCATCGCCTAAGTTTCTCATCGCCCCAAATTTGCTGGGCTCGGTCTTTTGGGCTTTCGCCGTGATCGGGGCTAGCCTCTCCAAACGAACGATACCAGCGGTGAGGCCGATACGTTCCCTAACCCATGCCGATCTGATCGTGACTGCCGCCGCCCTCCTGATGGTAAGATTTCTCGTCCATGGCGTGCGGCTCACTCCTTGACGATCGCTCCATTCACAACAATTCCCCGCCCCACGCTGGCAGTAGAGGAAGCTTTGTGGACAGTCGCCTTCGTTCACTTCCTTTGGAAGAGTGTCCTTTCATCTTGGAAACTATACTTAGCGTTCCCAAACAAAATTGTCATCCCGACCGTAGCGTAGTGGAGGGATCTGCGGTGCGCCCCTCGGCCTTCCCAAATTCTGGAGTTCTCACGCAGACTCTAAAGTCCCTGCCACCGTAAAATGGTGGACTACTTTTCCTCTGCCCCCCGGCAACCCAGAGCGAGGTCGTGATGTCGGTGTGTACAGGAGCGCCCGCATTGGGAGATGCCGGAGTCTTAAAGGCCCAAGCAAGCGACCTCGCATCATCTGTACTAAGACGAGTTCCATGCTGCCTTTCCAGATGTGTTGTTAATGAGGAACAAGCGTTTTGTGCAAAACAGCCCAGTCATCTTCATAGCGGTCGGTAATGCGTCGACAGGATAGCTTTTAGCCGCGGACAAACGCTATTGACGGTGAATAGGTATCCTGTCGCCGCATTCTCACCCAGTGCGAACTACGGACGCCAGCGTCTGAAAATGGCACTGACTTGTTTTGGATGCATTCGTCACAATTCCCACAAAAGCGTCATCCTGAGCGGAGCGCCTCACAGATTTATTGCGTGACACAGCGCTTGAGGCGCGGAGCCGAAGGACCCCAACGGCTCTTATCTTACCCATGCTGCACGGGGCTTTTCGACCGCCGAAACCCGCGAACAGGGTCCGGTGCGGTGCGCACTCGGTGGTCACGGGTGCTCCGCCGCAGTCATCTTCCATCCGCAGGTCACCGGACACAGCGAGATCCAGCAAGGTCTTGGTTCTCGTCCCCAAGGAAGACCGTGACGAATCCGTCCGGTGCGGGTTTCTGAATCACAGGTTCGGCGCAGAGCACGGGTGAGACTGCTACCAGTGGTCCGCTCTCGCGAGGTCGCCTCAACGCACGCGTACAGGCTCGCCGTAGAGAAATGTGAGCGCAGCAGGTATCCGACGAGACCAGTAGACGGCGCTATGGTTGGCGCCTGGTTCGATGACTAATTGCACTTCTGGACGCTTGATGAACGCTTGTTCAAGATTGGACGCCAATATTCGGTTCATTTTCAAGGTAGCCGCCTCCGCATCCTGCCGAGTGAGACGAAGAGCTGCAAAGTACTCCTTGCTTTGTGGGAAGTTATATTCATTCGCGCCTACGCCTATGGCAACCCGATCTGGGGCTCGCAGGAGTAAAGTCGTATCACGCAGCAATTGCCCATTGCCCAGCCATAGGTCCGGGCTTTCGGCCAGGACCAGCCCGAACAAATCGGGACGGTTGAGAGCCACATACAAAGCGGCAAAAGCCCCAACCGAAGTTCCACCGATGCCAATATGCGCTGCGTCGTCAGACACCCTGTACCGCGCGGACACAAATGGCATAAGCTCACTCGCAAAGAATGAAGGGAGTTGTTTTCCGTCTGGTTCCTTTTGATCTCCATCTGCGAGCGGGTCCTTCCACGCCTCGTATTCGTAGTCACGGCCTTCTCCATGGGCGCTGTCGATACCCACGACGACCATCGGCGCTATCTTATGATCTGCGATCAGGCCAGTGACCGTTTCGTCGATCCGCAGTTCCTGTTCGCCCTTGAATGCAGTGCACTGATCGAAAGCATTCTGACCGTCGAGCATATATAAAGTTGGGAACTTCCTCGTGGGTTGCGTCGCATCGTTGTAGTCCGGAGGCAGCCACACGCGCACAGTGATCATTCTGTCAAAGATCTTGCTTTGGAAATGCTCGACGCGGAGGTCTCCGGCGACCGTAGATTTGCACGAGTCTTGTGCTATCCCGACACCCGCGACAGACAGCTGAACAGCAAGCGAAAAACCCAGAAGGACTTTCATAAGGTCACCTACGCACCAGACACCTAGGACGTTCCAAATGCCAAACCGACGATACACTCCGTACCAATTACAACCCTCCCTCGCAGCACATTAGACCCAAGAGGGCGTCAGTTCTCGGAAGGTTTCTCGGCATGATCAATGACGATCACATCATCGGGGACGTTTCCCCTCCCCATCTTCAACCCGAGTTGCTCCTGAATGGCCGTGTAAAGGCCCGGCGAAGCGTTCGGGTCATTGGGTGCGGTTGGTACGCTTGCGCCAGTCCCTCTGAACTGCCCGAATTGAGATTGGTCCGGAGTCCATTTCAACTGAAAATCGTATCTGTCGGTGAGCCCCGTTTGATCCACCACCGGCTTGTCCATCACACTCGTCTGCATCCAGGTGGCAAAGACTGCCATTGTCTGGTTTCTCACTATCAGATCCCCAAGCTCCCTGAAAAGGAACGCACCTGGCTCATTCGGATCGGCTGTACTTTTTATCATTGCCATCTTCGGTCCGCCGCTTGCGAGGCTGAGTATGTAGACGGAAAGCTCCTTCTCGTCATGGTGAAAAGTCAGTTTTAAGCGATCCGCGAGCAGCTTTTGTACCATAGTCTGCATCTGCTTATGGCTGGGCTGGCCTTCCGCGTCAGGCTTCGCCTCGATGTCGTAAAGATCGGTGCCGAACCAGTCTCGTCCACCGATGATCTGGCTGGAGTGAAGCCCATACGCAAAGGCAACAAGATCATTCAGATTGGTATTGAACGTCACAAAATGACCCCCTCTGAAAGCAAACCCCTTACCTGGTTTTTCGGGAGCACTCGGCTTGATTGTGGCTACTTCAAAGTTAGGATTGGCGTTCGCGTCCATCAAAGTCTTCGGCGACGGCGGGGCAATGGTCCACTCTGTTTCCGGCGTGGTGCGCGTCAGTTCAGAGGCAGTGGAGGCCCCTGGGTCCACATGCCGGTGATGCTGTGAGTGTCTCCGCTCAGTTTGCCCTCGTACGTGCCGCCAACGCTGGGGAGCGTCATCTTCACGGTGGTACCGTCCAACGTGGTTTTGGCCGCTGTAAGACCATCTCCTCCTCGATCGATGTTGTAGAAGACCGCCTGGTATCCGCCATGGTCTACTTCTGAGATCTTGACCACGATGCGAGAATCTCTGCCAGCGTGCAGAGTGCCCTGCCACGTACCGGCTATACCTTGGGTTTTGTTTTCTGTTGTCGACTGTGCTCGACTTTGTGCTGTGTCTACCAAGCCGAACAAGGCTACCGCAGCCATAATCAACCCTCCGGCCGTACTCAGGAAAAGCCTTATGGTGAGATTAAGTTTGCCCGCAACGCGGTCTGCCATGATTCGGGGATCCTCTCTCGACCCTTGTAAATCTCGATACTGCATTAACAAAATGCTAACTGCGCGCTACTCTCAGCTCTCAGAAGCCGTCCGCGCGAAATATCTTTCTGCCATCCGGCGATGCGGCAAACTTCAGGAACTCAAGGGCCTCCGCACGACGCTTCGATCGCATCATGACCACCGCACCCATCCTGATGGGCGGATACAAACGCGGGGAAATCGGAATCACGCGCGCCCCCCAGAGTCCTGAGGCGCGTGCCGCAGTCATCGGCAGCAATGCCACGTCCGCATCCCCATGCTCCAAAAACTGCGCGACCTCCGAATTGTCTTTCCCAATCAAGAGTTTTCTTCGTACCGCTAAGTCATAATCCCGGTCCGTTTTCAAAGCTGCCTCCACAACTTTGCCCGAATTTGTTTTTTGCGGATCGGCTATCGCAATATGGGAAATCGTCTTATCTCTCAGAGCCAACAACGGGTTCCCTGGTGGGAATTGGAAGCGGACGGTCGGCGAAATACACATCACCAGTTCGTCACGAGCATATTCCGTAAGTGAAGCGCCAACCGCCGCATGGGCAGCGATCAGCCGCCGAACATCCCGCATGTCTGTAAAGAAGACCGCATCAAAAGTCCCTCCGCTCCGAATCTGGGAGTATAGGGTGTCCGAATCCACAAGTGTCAGGTGAACGTGGCTGCCGGTCTTCGACTCAAACGCGCGTGCCACATCTGTCATGGCAGCATTCAGCCCAGCGGGCGCTGCAACGGAGATTTCAACGGCCACCGCATCGTCCGCCCCGGCGCCGGCGCCGTAGTATGGGCCACTCATTGAAACCGCAACCCCGCAGCCGAGAAAGAGCAGCACCAGTCCCGTTGCTATGCTTCGCATTTTTCACCACCGGAATTCTGCACTCGGATAGCCTTCAGTACGGTATCCAAATCTTACTGTTCACGAAGAGATGTCATGGGATCCAGGGCCGCTGCTCGTCGAGCAGGAAGATAGGATGCGAGAACCGCGATGATAAAGAACGCCAGTGTCATGCCGGCGAACGTCGCTGGGTCGCTGGGCTTGACGCCTACCAGCATATTGGACATCAGCCGGGTAAGAACAAGTGCTGCGATGATGCCGGCAGTGATCCCGAGAGCGCTGAGAAGCAATCCCTGACCGACAACCAGGGCAAATATATTTTCTCGCCGCGCTCCCAGGGCCATTCGCACGCCGATCTCGGAGGCACGCTGGCGCACGGCAGTCGAAAGCACGCCGTAAAGGCCGACGCCGGCCAATAGCCCCGCGATTGCTGCGAAGATCGCAAGCAGCAGCAACGAGAAACGAGTACTATCTTCTGCACTATCGACCAGGGCCTCCCCGGATTCCATCTCATTCACAACAAGATTCGGATTCACGTCCTTGATTGCCCTATGAACGAGGTTATCGTCGCTCACCGTATCGCCGGCCATCCTCATTGCCCATGAACGAACTCGCCCAGATCCGAAAAAGCCATCGGCAAAGTAGACCTCTTCGCGGCCGCGCTCCGCGAGCGAAGTCGTGTGCTGGTGTTCCACCACGCCGATCACCTCGACCCATTCCGGCTCGGGTGTGCGAATCCGGATGAGGATTCGCTTGCCTACCGCGGACTCACCACCGAACGCTTTTTTCGCAAGGAGATCGTCAATGATGACGTAATTCCGTCCTGCCAAATTGTCGTTCTCAGTGAAGGTACGCCCGGCAAGCAGGGATGTGCGCATGGCCTCGAAGTAGCCGGGAAGCACGATTTGATAATCGGTCGCCTGAAACTTGCTGGGGTCGCTAAGAGCTTCGGCGGTCCCCCACCGAATCGCATTGAAATCTCCCGTTAAGGGGAACGGGTAGGATGCCGTCACGTTTTGAACTCCTGGAATCGCGCGTAGATGCCGTTCGATTGCGTCCACCAGGTTGGCGCGTGCCTCCGGAGTTTTTCCTATGGCTCCAACTCCCAGAACCTGAAACGTGAACAAGCGGTGGGCGTCGAATCCAGGATCGACACGCTGCAGTTGGAGAAAACTGCGGAACATCAGTCCCGATCCGATCAGCAGCATAAACGAGAGCGCGACTTCGGCGATCACGACCAAATTACGCAGGCGCCGCCCACCGGCCAGTCCTGGAGTTCCGGTACTGCAGCGCAACGCATTGATAAGCGTCGGCCGCGACGCACGCCATGCCGGCGCCAGGCTAAAAATGACTGCCGTTGCTACACCCGCGAGGGCGGCAAAGCCGAGCACGAAGGCATCCATCCGAATACCGTCGAGGCGGGGAAGATTCGCTGGAGCAAGCGCGTGCAATTCCCGAATTCCCGCCCACGCCAGGGCGAGACCGAGCAAGGTTCCGATGGCGGCCAACAGAAATGCCTCTACGACAATAGGACGGATCAAGCGCCATGCACCCGCACCCAGGGCAGCACGCATGGCAAGCTCGCGCTCTCGCAGAGAAGCGCGAACCAACAGAAGATTCGCTACATTTGCACATGCAATGAGCAGCAGAAAAATCCCCGAGCCCATCAAGGCGAGGATCGCTGGGCGCACTTCCGCGACCAGATGTTGCCGCATCGGCTCTAACCTGATGGAGTACCCGGCCGTCCGCTGGACGGGGAAATTCTTTCTAGCTTCCGCGGCCACCTGGTTGGCTCCGGCTTGCGCCTGCTCCAGGGAAGCTCCGTCTTTGAGTCTGCCTACCGGTCGAATAGAAAACGCAAGCCGGTTGGAGGCATCGTAACTTAAGCGATCCGCGATCCAAACATCCGGCGCGATCTCGACGTTTGCGTCAGGAGGAAAATAGAGCCGAAAGCGCGCAGGCAGCACGCCAACGACGACCATAGCTGGACCACCCGTGGTACGCATCGTGCGGCCAAGCACGTTTGCGTCTCCGCCGTATCGTCTCTGGAAATACTCGTAGCTAAGAATGGCGACTGTTGGCGGTGCTGCAGCCTCGGAGGTTTGGGCCCCCGGGGGCGGAGCCGGGGGTTCCGGTATCCCGTCCTGCTCTGTAAAGTCGCGACCAAGTACAACTCTTGCGCCGGCCACGCGAAAGAAGTTTGTCGTAGCCACTGCCCAGTGAATCTGTTCGGACGTCCCGTCGCCCCGAGGAACGAGGGCAGGGCCTGTGAACACGCCGGCGAAGTCCTGGAAAAAGGCTTTCGTCCCGTTGCGAAGATCGATGAAATCGGCACTCGAAAATGGCAGGTCATGAACATTGCGGACGCGCAGGTCCATGCTGCCGATCACCAGGCGATCGGGATCCATGTACGGGAGCGGCCGCAGCAGGACCGCATTCACCACACTAAAGACCGCGGTGCTCGCGCCAATGCCCAACGCGAGCGTTAAGATCGCAGCAATTGTGAACCCAGGATTCTTTCGTAACTGTCTGAGGGAAAACTCCATGTCGGCCCAAATATTGTTCAGAGAAAGTGCGGCGTCCATCTCTGCCACCCTTTCCTTCATCACACTGGGATTTCCGAAGCGAATCATTGCATCCCGTCGCGCTTCCTCTGGGAACATTCCTGCTGCGATGTTGTCGGCCGTACGCATTTCGATGTGGGATCGGAGTTCAGCATCAATTTCCTGCTCCACGTGGGCGCGGAAGAACAAATTTGAGACGCGTCGAAAGAGTGACATGGCCTTGGCTCACGCGTACCGCAGGATAGCGCGGACACCTTTCACAAGCTGTTCGAAGTTCTTCTCCGCTTCCTGCAACTGCTTTTTCCCCGCTGCAGTCAGCTTGTAGTATTTTGCTTTCCGGTTTGTTTCTGTCGAAGCCCACTCGGAGTGGATCCATCCGCTCTGCTCCATGCGGTGAAGCGCCGGATAAAGCGAGCCCTCTTCTACATGCAGCAGCTCATCTGACGCTCTCTGGATATGTAAGACAATCCCATAGCCGTGCAGTGAGCCGGTTTGAGAAAGGGTTTTCAGAACCAGCAGATCCAATGTTCCTTGTAGGTCATTTTTTCCCATACTGCACGACACCTAGACAACTTGGTACAAGTGAGACTATAAATAGACACCGGGGCGTGTCAAGGAATGAATTGGTATCCAGCAACGATCGCGGCCATGTTCGGTAGCTGACATGGTTCGCAGCCTCCCGGCGACTAAGATTTTCTCCGGGCTCTGTCGGCTATACTTGTGCGGAGGCGTTTGGGATGAAAAGCAACAGCGATTGGCAGAACCGCTTGGGAACAATCAGAGTCGCCGCGCTGGGCGTCATGGTTGTGGTAATCGGCGTCATCTGGTACGTCCGGCACTAAGCCATAGTTAGATTCAAGTCGCGCTCCCAATCCTCCTGCGATTGCTGGCTGACTCGAACGATTGCTCGGCAGCCCCATCGCGCGCCGCGCTCCAGGACGCAAACGAACGACCGGCGTCTGAGACGACTTCTGCCCTTTGCGCAAACATCATCGTCAAAAAGGATCAAAAGACATGCGGCTTGACATTTAGTCTTAACCAATTAAGACTAAATGTCAGGTACTTCTTTGCGGGAAGACTTGTTTATGCCAGGGCAATTCGCGGGCGTGGCTTTACGACAGTAGCTTTGTATTAAGAATACGAAGCCTGTTCTCTCAAAGTAGTCGCCTGTCGCCGGATGACCATTTCTTCGTCATCCAGCTTTCGCGCGACCCATTGTCCTGGAATCATCGTTGAGGGCCTATTGCACATAGCGACGGCTTACCTGAACCGCATCGCTACTGCGGTACCAGAGCACGATGTGCATGACGCCTTCGTTCTCTTCGCAGAGAAAATGCTTGCCGACCCACGGCTGCACCCGGTCTTCCACCGCATGGTGAGCCGCGCCAGGATCGCGCATCGTTATTCATTCCTCGATCCGCAGAAAGATTCTCGCCACTTCTCCTCACCTGGCGCCCATGAGTTTTATCGCCTGGGCAACTTTCCTGACACCGCGCGGCGTATGGAGTTGTTTGAGCAGAGCGCTCCGGTGCTGATGAGGAAGGCCGTGGACCGGCTTGCGCTCAATGAAAAGGAACGCTCGAGTATTACCCACGTGCTGGTGACCTGCTGCACGGGACTCTACGCTCCGGGCCTGGACTTTGAGATCGTCGACCACGTCGGGCTTTCGCCGGGCGTGGAGCGGACGATGGTCGGATTCATGGGATGCTATGCCGCGATCAATGCGCTCAAGCTGGCGCGACACATTGTGCGTTCAGATCCGAGGGCCGGTGTTCTGATGGTCAACCTGGAGCTGTGTACGCTTCACTTACAGGAAACGCAGGAGCTGGAGCAGGTGCTCTCCTTCCTGATCTTTGCCGATGGCGCGGCGGCGAGCCTGATTTCCGCCAGCGAGCAGGGCCTCGCACTGGACAGCTTCAAGGCGGAGATGGTGCCCGGGACGAGGGAGCTGATTACGTGGAAGATCCGTGGGCTGGGATTTGACATGTTCCTCTCCGGGCAGGTACCGGCAGAGTTGGGTCGAGCGCTCCATGAAGGCGTCCTGATTACCGAGCGCGACGGCATCGATCTGTGGGCGGTGCATCCCGGCGGACGGTCGATTCTGGACGCGGTAGAAAAGGGATTGGAGCTGCCGCCCGGTGCGCTGGTGGCGTCGCGCGAGGTCCTGTCGTGCTTCGGCAACATGTCGTCGGCGACGGTGATGTTTGTGTTGCAGCGGATGATGCAGCAGGCGCAGCCCGGGCAACGCGGGTGTGCGATGTCGTTTGGGCCGGGGCTGACAGCGGAGACGATGCGCTTCCATGCGGTCTAACGCCGACATCGACTTTAAGCGGCGAGTCTCTCCGCGTGAGTTACCGGAGCTCATGGACGGTGACTGTAGCTATGAGGATTTCCGTGGCTGCCTGCGCAGTCTGGAGCAAGTCAACCGCTGGATGCTGGGCTATCGGCCAACGCTGGCCTGGTTGGAGCGGTTGCCGCGTGAGGCGCATGAGCCAGTGCACATCGTTGATGTGGGAAGTGGCGGCGGCGGCTTGTTGCGCCAGATTGCAGCCTGGGTTCGTCGGCGAAGAATTGCTGTGCAGCTGACTGGAATCGACCTGAACCCTTACGCAGCGCGGGCGGCAGCAGAGTCCACGCCGGCGGAATTGGGCATTGCCTGGGTGACCGGCGATGCTTTGGCATATAGGCCGGAGAAGCCAGTGGATATCGTGGCGAGCTCGCTGACTGCACATCATCTGGAGGATGAGGAGATCGTCGCGTTCTTGCGCTGGATGGAGACCACGGCGCGAGTGGGTTGGTTTTTGAACGATCTGGAGCGCTCGGAGCGCGCTTCCAGGGCGTTTGCGTGGGTGGCCCGGGTGGTCGGGTGGCACCCGTTTGTGTGCCATGATGGGCCGGTGTCGTTCCGGCGCGCCTTCCGGAAAGAGGATTGGGTGCGGCTGCTGGCGGCGGCAGAGGTCCCGCAAGAGGCGGTGACGGTGGAGCATTGGCGGCCGGGACGATTGTGTGTGGGGCGGTGGAAATGAAGACGTCTAACTACGTGAGAGGCGAACAATGCCAACTTCAACACTGCTAACTCCCAGCTCCGCCCGTTCCAGGTCCAAAACCGTCATCTGGATCTCCCTCGGTCTCACTGCGCTCTTCGTCTTCATTACCTCAGAAGTTCTCCTCATCACCGGCTATCCCATGTACCACGCGTATCGTCTGCAGGTCATCGCCGATCGCCATCTCCTCATCCCGCATACGCTCGCGGGTCTCATCGCCCTCCTCAGCGGCCCCATCCAGTTCTCCTCGCGCCTGCGCCAGCGTTACCTTAGATTCCATCGCGTCCTTG
>Ga0302324_100028932_pt1 | contig 10521 bp, 8 predicted proteins | sample Palsa_T0_1_FD_201949 | JGI IMG/M metagenome (GOLD analysis project Ga0302324, IMG submission 201949) | Peat permafrost microbial communities from Stordalen Mire near Abisko, Sweden - Palsa_T0_1 | ecosystem: Environmental > Terrestrial > Soil > Palsa > Peat permafrost | place: Sweden: Abisko... | reverse complement strand
TCCAGGAACTGCGCTTCGAGACTGAGCGCGAGCGGCACGATCTCGTCGTAGATCGCCCTGCCCTTTGCGCTGAGCGACAGCCGCGTGACGCGCGCGTCGGCTTCGTCCGTCTGCCGCTGCACGCGTTTGTCGTGCATGAGATTTGCCACCGCGCGGCTCACCTGCACCTTGTCCATTTCCGTGCGCGCCGCGACGTCGCGGGCCGACAGGCCGGCCGCGCCGCCAAGCACGGCCATCACTCGCCATTCGGCAATCGAGAGTCCGAAGCGCTCGGAATATTCCCGCGCAATCGCATTCGAGACGCGATTGGTGAGCACCGAAAGGCGATACGGCACGAAGCGGTCGAGATCGAGCACGGCCGGATTCGCAACCGAGTTGCGGGCTGCGCTGCTCATTGTCGAGCGAAGCTCCCACAATGGGTGCGTATGTTGCGCAGCGAATTATTCACAGGGAGGCAGTGAGGCAATGAGAGGCCCGGGTATCTCATTGCCTCACCGCCTCCCTGTGAATTCTTCTGGATAGCTCACTCCGCATCGGGCTGGTGTTGGGGCAGTGCGCGATCGAAGGCCGGAAGCGCGAGCGCCGTCTGCTCGATGCGAAAGAGGGTCGGCCACGCGGTCACGTCCATTTTGGCGCGCCGGGCATTTGCCATCTGCGGAATGAGGCAGACATCCGCGAGGGTCGGCGTATCGCCGTGGCAGAAGCGTGCCGTGTCACCCGAATCCGCGAGCATCGATTCGATGGCGTCGAAGCCAAGCGCGATCCAGTGACGCGTCCAGCCCAGAACCTCTTCCTCGCTGTGACCGAGATCCTTGCGCAGAAAATTGAGCACGCGCAGATTGTTTATGGGGTGGATGTCGCACGCGACGGCGTAAGCAATCTGGCGGACGCGAGCCCTGCCGGCGGCATCCTTAGGCAGCAGCGCCGGCTCGGGCCGGATGTCGTCGAGATATTCGATGATGGCGAGCGACTGGCCGATGGCATGCCCGTCATGCACGAGCGTCGGGATGAGTCCCTGCCGGTTCAGCTTCGTATACTGATCCGCGTGCTGCTGCCCGCCATCCTTCAGCAGGTGAATGAATCTATAATCCGGCGCGATCCCCTTCAGGTTCAACGCGATCCGGGCGCGAAACGCGGCGGAGGAACGGAAATAGGTGTAGAGGGTGAAGGTGTTGGTCATTGCACTAACTCACCTTGTCATCCCCGGCGAGCGTGAGCGCGTAGAACAAATCGCGCGCATCAACGCCGGAAGCAGAAGCGCTCACGCGAGGTGAAGGGGACCCAGTGGCCGGGGATGTCTGCACTGGCGCGGAAAAAATGAAATGCGTGGTTACCAATGAGAGTGTGGAAGCATCACCCACTGGGTCCCCTTGACCTCGCTCCGCTGCGCTACGCTCGCCGGGGATGACAGTGATGGGGGTGTCACCGCTCATATTTCACCACCGTCTGGTCGATTGCGCCGAAGATGCCGCGGCCTTCGCTGTCGTTCATCTCGATCCGCACGCGGTCTGCGAATTTCATGAAGGGTGTTTTCGGCACGCCATGTTCGAGCTGTTCGAGCGTGCGGCGCTCCGCGATGCAGGCGGAGCCACGGCTGCGATCCTTGTTCGACACCGTTCCCGAGCCGACAATGGAGCCGGCGCCGAGAATCCTCGTCTTCGCCGCGTGAGCGATCAGCTGCGGAAACGAGAACGTCATGTCCTCGCCGGCGTTCGGCGCGCCGAAAGGTTCGCCGTTCAAATGCACGCTAAGCGGGAGGTGCACCTTGCCACCGCTCCAGGCCTGGCCGAGTTCGTCGGGCGTCACGGCCACCGGCGAAAACGCGGTCGCGGGCTTGGACTGGAAAAATCCGAAGCTCTTCGCAAGCTCGGCCGGAATGAGATTGCGCAACGACACGTCGTTGACCAGCATCAGCAGCTTGATATGACCGTCCGCGTCGTGTGCGCTCGCGCCCATCGGCACATCATCGGTGATCGCCGCGATCTCGCCTTCGAAATCGATGCCCCAGGCTTCGTCCGCCGCGACGATCGGATCGCAGGGTCCGATAAATCCGTCCGAGCCGCCCTGATACATCAACGGATCGGTCCAGAACGAGGCCGGCATGTCCGCGCCGCGGGCCTTCCGCACCAGTTCGACATGCGTGACATAGGCCGAACCATCCGCCCATTGATACGCGCGCGGCAGAGGACTTGCGCATTCCGCCGTCACAAACGGTTTCGCGCCGTCCGCATCGTGCTCGTTGAGCAGGTCGTAAACGCGCATCAGACGCGGCGCCGTATGTGCCCAGTCGTCCATCGCGCGCTGAAGCGTCGGCGCAATATGCGGGACGGCGACGCAGCGCGCGAGATCGCGGCTCACCACGACCAGCATGCCGTCGCGCCCGTGTTTGAGCGAGGCGAGTTTCATTTCGGTTTCCAGCTGTCGGCGTAGCCGCGATCTTCCGTTGCTTCCGCAGCCTTGCCCATCTCGAGCGAATCGCGTGCGTCGATCATGACCGCGACCTCATCCGTCATGGTCTTTGCCGCCTTCGCGCCGGCTGCAAATGCCTTCGGGTGCGGACCATGCGTGAAGCCATTGGGGTGAAACGTCACCATGCCGGGATGGATGTTGTCGCGGCTGAAGAACTCACCCTGATGGTAGAAGATCACTTCGTCGAAATCGTCGTTGGAATGAAAAAACGGCACCTTCAGTGCGCCGGGATCGCTCTCGATGGGCCGCGGTACGAACGTGCAAACGACGAAACGGTCGGCCACGAACGTCGAGTGCACACTCGGCGGCACGTGATAGCGATGGCTCATCACGGGGCGGATGTCGCGCCAGTTGAGCTTTACCGGCGCGAGATTGCCCTTCCAGCCGACGGCATCGAGGGGGTTGAACGGATAGGTGATGGTCGTAATGGCGCCGCGGCGTTTCACATGCACCTTCCATTCGCCGTCGCGCTGCGACCTGAACGCGGCATCGAGCTTCGGCGTGTCGAGCGCGGCCGGATCGAACACCGCGTGCGGTCCCAGAACGCCGCGTTCGGGCAGGCGATAGGATCCATTCGTCGCTTCGATCAGCAGCGATACCGTGCGCGCCGCGGGTTCGAGCCGCCACATCGTCCCGCGCGGCAAAACGATATAGTCGCCGTCGCGATAGGACAGATGGCCGAAATCGCAGAACAGTTCGCCCGCCCCCTCATGGACGAACAACAGCTGATCGCCGTCCGAATTGCGCATGAGGGCAGGCATGGCCGCATCGCAGGCCCAGATCGCGAGCGTGCAATGCACATTCGAAAGCAGCGCGGGTGCGGCGAAGGGCTCGCCGGTCGTTTCCGCGCCGCGCGCAGCATCGAACGCGCGCGGCCGCAAGGGACCTTCAAATGAGGTCCAACCCGTCGGCGGATGACGGTGATAGATGTGCGCGGCGGGGCCAAAAAACCCGTCGCGGCCGATTTCGCGCTCGTATGTGCCCGCAGGCAAATCCGCATGCGCCTGCCGCGAGGTCTCGCCTTCGACACGCGGAAATTCGATCCAGTTTTTGGCGCTCATGACGGGTTACCTGCTTTGCTATGGCGAAAAAGTTGCGGGCAGTAGGCAGTAGGCAGTGATGCTGCGCCGCCCGAGTTCTACTGCCCACTGTCTACTGCCCACTGCCTACCTAAATTACCCCGCGTCGAATCTGATCCGCTTCGATCGACTCGAACAGGGCCTGGAAGTTGCCTTCGCCGAAGCCTTCGTTGCCCTTGCGCTGGATGATCTCGAAGAAGATCGGGCCGATGGCATTCTGGGTGAAGATCTGCAGCAGCAGTCCCTGATCTTCCGTCGGCGCGCCGTCCATCAGGATGCGGTCGCGTTGCAGCCGCGCCACGTCTTCGCCATGGCCTTTCACCCGATTGTCCATCCGCTCGTAATAGGTGTCGGGCGTATCCTGAAACGCGACGCCCATTGCGCGCAGCGTTTCGACCGAGTGGTAGATGTCGTTGGTGCCGAGAGCGATGTGCTGAATGCCTTCGCCGCCATAGGAATGCAGATATTCGGCGATCTGCGATTTGTCGTCGGCGGATTCGTTGATGGGAATGCGGATTTTCCCGCAGGGGCTTGTCATGGCTTTGGACTTGAGGCCGGTCACCTTGCCTTCGATGTCGAAATAGCGGATTTCGCGGAAATTGAAGAGCCGCTCGTAGTAACCCGCCCATTGATCCATGTTGCCGCGAAACACATTGTGCGTGACGTGATCGATTTCGGTGAGCGCAACGCCGTCATGCGCGAAGCCCTTCGCGGGATCGGTCGCGACGAAATCCACATCGTAGATCGAGTGCTCGCCGTAGCGGTCGACCAGATAGATGACGCTGCCGCCGATGCCTTCGATGGCCGGGATGTTGAGCTCCATCGGCCCCACCTGGTTGTGGAACGGCTTTGCGCCCAGTTCCAGCGCGCGGGCATAGGCCTTGCCGGCATTCTCGACGCGGAATGCCATCGCGCAGGCCGAGGGGCCGTGCGCTTTCGCAAACCGGCTGCCGTGGCTGTCTGGCTCGGCGTTGACGATGAAATTGACATCGCCCTGGCGGAACAGCGTCACGGACTTGGAGCGATGGCGCGCCACGGCGCGAAAACCCAGTCGCTCGAACAGCGCGTGCAGCGCCTTCACGTCGGGCGCGGTGTATTCGACGAATTCGAATCCGTCCGTCCCCATCGGATTGTCCCACAGCGCGGCCATTTCTCGGTCTCCCATCCGGTGAACGTGAATTAGTTTCATTTGAAACTAATCCGAAATCAAGCAAGATTCGCCGATGCAACAAGAATTCACAGGAAGCTGTGACGCCATGGGCCGGGGCAACCTCGCCAGCCCCGTCCTGCAACCGGTTCATGGGCCGCAGGGGCTTGCCGAATCGTCCGATTCGGGCGAGGTATCGGGTTCCATTCGCTCCCCGGGGGATGTCATGCGCTCTTATGTCTTGCCGTTGATCTGTATCGTCGCGCTCGCCGGCTGCGGCCGCAACACGAACGAACGGACGGTCACCGTTCCGGGCAGCAATGGCGGCACGGTCACGATTTCAGGAAACGGCCAGCATTTCTCCGCCACGGATGCGAATGGACATCAAAGCGTGGACATCAATTCCGGCGGCAACGGCGCGCCGCCGGCAAACATGCCGAGTTTTGTTCCGGTCTATCCGGGCGCAAAAGTGACCGCGAGCGTTGTGGGCTCCGGCGACAAGGGCAATGGCGGCATGATCGTCATCGAAACCAGCGCTTCGATTGCCGACGTTGTCGCATTCTACAAGCAGAAAACCGCCGCTTCGGGATTCGCCGAAACCATGAACATGAACGTCAACGGCACGACAATGTCCACGCAGACATCGGCCGACAAGAAGAAGACCGTCAGTATCGTTGCCTCGGTATCGAACGGCACGACGCACGCCCAGATTACCTGGGGCACGAATTAGAGGCGTGATGCTACTGGGAGCGCGGACGCCCTCGTCCGCCATTGAGTGCGACGAAAGTTGACGATCGCCGCGAGGACGCGGCGCCATCAGAAGCGGACGAGGGCGTCCGCGCTCCCAGGAAAGAACTTCGTCTAATGCGCAGCACTCTCCAGCACCGCCTTGCACAGGCCTTCCGTGCGCGGATCGCCCACGAGGTTGGGGCCCATCTGGTTGCAGACATAGCCGATGGAAACCCCCGCTTGCGGATCGGCGCAGCCGAACGATCCGCCCCAACCGCTGTGTCCGTATGCGCGCGGATTGGGTCCGTAGATTCCCGGTGTGTTGATCGCCATGCCCATACCCCAGCAATCGACGAATTGCAGGAACATGTCCGTGCGCCCGTTTGACGTCACCGGCGTCGTCATGCGCGCGATGGTTTCCGTTGACAGCAGCTTCGCCCCGTCGAGCGTGCCGCCGTTCACGAGCGCCGCGTAAAGCCGTGCAAGGCCCATCGCGCTTGCCTGTCCGTTCGCGGCCGGAACCTCCGCCGCGCGCCACGCGCGAGTGTTGGGAATCTCGGGATCCTGCACCGGATTGGAAATCGCCATGCGGGCGGCATCCGGAAGCGGCAGGCTTGCCATGTCGATGAGCTGTTTCGGAGGAATCATTTCCGCAACGCGGCTCTCCGCGCTCTCGGGCAGGCCGATGAAGAGATCGGCATCAAGCGGTTTCGCGATTGTTTCGGCGACAAAGCGGCCGATGGATTTGCCTGTCGCGCGTCGGACCACTTCGCCGATGAGCCAGCCATAGGTCATCGCGTGATAGGACGTCGCCGTTCCGGGTTCCCAAGCGGGTGCCTGCCGCGCGAGTTTGCAGACGCAGCCATCGAAGTCGCATTGGTCCGGTGCAGACGTGAGCTCAACGAATCCCGGCAGACCCGCCTGATGCGACAGCAGTTGCGCGATGGTGATCTCCGCCTTGCCGTTCGCAGCGAATTCCCGCCAGTGCGCGGCCACCTTGTCTTCGTAACGAAACGCGCCGCGCTCGACAGCGATGGCCGCGGCAACAGCCGAAATACCCTTCGTGCTCGACCACACATTGGCGAGCGTGCCTTGCGTCCACGGCTTGGTGCGCGCGCGATCCGCGAAACCGCCCCACAAATCAACGACGCAATGTCCGCGATGGAACGCGGCAAACGATGCGCCGACTTCCTGGTAGTCGCCTTCGCGCGCAAAATTCTCCGCAAATGCCACGCGCGCGGATTCGAACCCGGGCGCGACGGTGCCTTCGATTTTGTATTCGGTCGTCATGATATCCCGGGAAAATCAGTTTGGTTGCTGGGGACCGCGCACGAGCTTGCCAGGCAGCGCACCAGTCGCTTCGCCGCCCGTGTACACGATCTCGCCCGAGACGATCGTTGCCACGTAACCGCTGGCGCCCTGGAGAAGTCGCTTGCCGCCGGCGGGCAGATCGAACGCCATGACAGGACGCTTTATGCGCAGACGGTCGAAATCGATCACGTTGATGTCGGCCTTCATACCGGGCGCCAGAACGCCGCGGTCCGCAAGTCCCACCGCCGCCGCGGTGTCCAACGTCTGCCGCTTCACCAGGAAACCGAGATCGAAACGGCCTCTGGCGCGGTCGCGGCCCCAATGCGTCAGCAGATACGTAGGGTAGCTTGCGTCGGAAATGATCCCGACATGCGCGCCGCCATCGCCCAGACCCATCACGCAATCCGCATGCGCGATCATCTCGCCGCAGGCATCGAGGTTGAAATTCGCATAGTTGGCGAACGGCATGAAAAGGAAATTCCGGCCGTCGTCTTCGAGCAGCATGTCGTAGGCGACCTCCTGCGCCGGCCTGCCGGTGCGCGCGGCTATTGCGGCAATCGCCGTTTCCTTCGGAGGCTCGTAGTTCGGCGGATCGCCGAGCGGAAAAATCTGTTCGAACGCCATGACGCGGCGCGCCAGCGGATGGGACTGGCGCGCATCGGTTTCGGCCAGCAGCCGGGTGCGAAACGAAGAGTCGCGCATCACCGCGACTTTCTCCGCGAGCGATTTGTTTTTGATGGCGGCGAACGATTCATGCGCCACAAAAGGGTTCAGCGTGCCCTGCAACCCCAGCAGAAGGCCGATGGGCCGCGGCGCGACCTGCGCGCGGATCGGCAAGCCTTCGCGCGCCGCACCTTCGATGCGCGAGAGAATCTCCCGCCAGCCGTCCGGCGAACGGCCCGCCTGCGCAAGCGACAGCGACAGCGGGCGCCCCGATGTTGCCACCAGACTGCGGATCATCGCGAATTCGGTATCGAGATCCGGTGAGTCGAAGTCGGATATGAGTTCGATGACGCCGCTGCCGGCATCGGCGAGGCCTTGCGCGATTCCCTGCAGCTCGGCCGCAGTCGCGCGCAGCGACGGTGTAGGATCGCCCTTCACGGTGCGATGATTGAGCGTACGCGAGGTGGTGAAGCCGAGCGCGCCGGCGCGCATCGCGTCCGCGGCCAGACTGCGCATCTCGGCGATGTCGCTTTCCGTCGCCGCTTCAAGTTTCGCGCCGCGTTCGCCCATGACATAGACACGAAGCGCGCCATGCGGCAGCTGGGCTGCGACATCGATATCGTGCGGACGGCTCTCCACCGCGTCGAGATACTGTCCGAACGATTCCCAATTCCATGGCAGCCCCTCGTCCAATGCCGCCCCCGGTATGTCCTCGACGCCTTCCATCAACTCGATGAGTTGGTCATGGTCTTTCGTCCGCACGGGTGCGAATCCGACCCCGCAATTGCCCATGACGGCCGTTGTCACGCCATGCCAGCTCGAGGGCGCAAGACTGGAGTCCCATGTCGCCTGGCCGTCGTAATGCGTGTGAATATCCACAAACCCCGGCGTCACCAGCTGACCGCGCGCGTCAATCTCCTCGCGCCCCCGCCCCGCCGCGCGTCCGACTTCAACGATCTTTCCATCTGTTACAGCAACGTCGGCCTCGTAGAGAGCGCCGCCACGGCCGTCGGCGACGGTGCCGCCGCGAATGACCAAATCGAACATGTGAGACCTCCGTAGCAATCTGGGCGCGAGGGTCCGGCGGCGTCCGAGCGCTGTCAAGACGCACTTGCAGGCCGACGACGCCTGCTCCCGTGTCGGATGTTGTTGCGCGTGCGCTGCAACTATGGACCTATGGTTGCAGAAGGGAGGGCTGGGTTTCTGACGTTCAAGGAGAGTCTTCGCGACGCGAGAGAGACGCTTGGCCGGGTCCTGCTCGGGACTCGCGTCGAACCGTTTCCACGTTCCCGCTTTGGTACAGGCGCCGCAACAAAGGTTGCCGTCACGGCGGTCGCCGTCGGCGTTGCCTGCGCGCTCAGATTTACTCTCAGCACCTACGGAATCGGCCTCTCCGCCGCAATATTCTTTCCCGTCATCCTGTTCTGCGCCCTGTTCGCAGGCTGGCAATACGGTCTTGCGGCGAGTATCGCCAGCACAGCCTTCGTGTGGTGGCTAAGACGCCTACAACTGGCCGGAACCGATCCGGCAATCGTGATCTTTGCCGCTTCGGGTGCGATACAGGTCGCCATCGCAGCATTCGCCCGCGCGATGTTGCTGGACCGTGAAATCCTGCGGCACAGACTGCTGAAGCTGGTCGACGCGTCTCAGGGGTTTGCCTTCGTCATGGACAAAAGGGGGCGGCCGACAGAGCACCATCCGCGCTGGACGGCTTTGACGGGCATGCCATGGGACGAATATAGCGGCCTCGGCTGGCTTGCCGCCATCCATCCCGAGGACCGCCGCCAATTTCCGCTGCACGGACTGCCGAACGAGGGAAAATCGTTTGTGGTGGAATTGCGGATTCGCGAAGGGACCAGCGGGAATTGGCGCTGGCATCGGTTGAGGACAATTCCGGTGCTCGAGCCCGATGGCGCGATCCGCGAATGGATCGGCACCCTCGACGACATTCACGAACGAAAGCTTGAATCCGACCGGCGGGAAATCGTCGTCAGCGAGTTGCGCCACCGCCTGAAGAATCTGATGGCGATCGTCGAAGCGCTGGCCAAATACTCCGCGCCCAGGCCGGGCACCGATCCGGGCGTCGACGATTTCCTGACGCGCTTTTCCGGACGCATTCACGCGCTGACGGCCGCGAGCGATATGCTGCTGGCAGGTCAGCAAGGCGCCATCGAAGCGAATGCCGTCATTCGTGCAACGCTCGCGCCTTTCCTCTCGGAACCGATGTCACGCTTCGTCATCGAAGGGCCGGAACTGCAATTGTCCGAACAGTTCGGCGGCGGCCTGGCCCTTGCCGTCCACGAGCTCGCGACGAATGCGATCAAGTACGGCGCGTTGTCGACGCCGCCCGGCAAGGTGTCGCTGTTCTGGACATCGGAACCGGGTCCGGATGGCGAGCACATCGTGTTCGACTGGAAGGAACGCGGCGGCCCACCACCCCTGAAGCCCAACCGCGAAGGCTTCGGCATGCGCATGATCAAGGCGGTCACGGCGCGCGAAAACACCGGCGCCGTCAGCATCGACTATGAGCCGGACGGTTTGCACTGCCGCATCAGTTTCACACGGGCGCCCAGGAAGGTGTTACAGTCGTAACTACGCTCCCAGTCGTGCCAGCGCGCTCAACACCTGGTCGGGTTTTTCGATCGTCACCATGTGGCCGGCTTCCGGTATTGCGACCAACTCCGCGCCGCGAATGGCCTTCTTGAAGGCATGCGCATAGGCCGGGACGATCAGCCTGTCGCTGTCGCCCCAGACGAGCACCGTCTTCGCCTTTATCCGATAGAGCCTGCCCAAGAGCCCGCGTTCCGGAATCGGAAAAAGAATCCGTCCCGCCATGCCGAGTTGGCGTGCGTTGGTGACGAGAAACCCCTTCAGCCACTCCGGATCGTCGAGCGCCACACCCGCCGTGAGCAATGCCGTGCCCTGCTCGATATTGTGGAACAGCAGCTTCGGATATTCGTACGGCATGGTCGAAAACATGTCCGGGACGGGATGGTCGTCGAGCCACAGCCCGGCTGGTGCAATCAGCCCCAGCCGCGAGACGTCATGCGGCGCGACAGCCGCCATCTCGGCGGCGATCATGCCGCCCATGGAATGGCCGACAAGGATCGGATCCTTCAGACC
>Ga0302324_100028929_pt1 | contig 10522 bp, 9 predicted proteins | sample Palsa_T0_1_FD_201949 | JGI IMG/M metagenome (GOLD analysis project Ga0302324, IMG submission 201949) | Peat permafrost microbial communities from Stordalen Mire near Abisko, Sweden - Palsa_T0_1 | ecosystem: Environmental > Terrestrial > Soil > Palsa > Peat permafrost | place: Sweden: Abisko... | reverse complement strand
TCGAACGCGTTCTGTCGCAAGAAGGCATCCGGGTCTCCATACTCACGGCTCAGGTGCCTCCCGATCAGCGCGAGGCGTGGTATGAGCGTGAATTGCGCAACGGAATGCAAGTGTGCGTTGCTCACCCTCGCCTCGTTTCTGTTGGGATGGATTATGTGGAATATGAGCGGGCAGGGATTGTTCTTTTTGAAACCAGTTTGTCCAATTCCAGCGGCTGTGACGTTACGGCCTTGGCACGCTTTCGGGCTCTACGGATCACCGTCGCTTCCCATATTACCCGCCAGCCATTCCGAGCGCGGGCGGCATCCATAACCAGCGCGGCCACTTCTTTGATTTCGCCTCGTGGAAACGAAAATGCCTCGTCTTGCATCTTCTCGGCAAACGAAACTCGCGCTTTGCGCGGGCCGTGGAGAACCAAGCGAGAATATGCCTCGCAGGCATAGGCGAAAAGCTCGCGCTGATTGAAATCGATGTCGACGAACCTTTCCTGATGCCGCCGAACATGCAATCCGAAGTTCCGGGGCTTCAGGTAGTGCAGCAAATGCGCCGCCTCGTGGACGACGACATCGCTGTAAGGGTCTTTGGTCTCGTAGGCGAACCACCTCACATGTGCATAGTCTCCTGCGAGGCCATCGCATGTCATCTCGATATGGTCTGGTCTAAGCCCATAGTCTCCATACAGAGCCCACAGAATCCGCCACGCCGATTCCATATCACAGGACGGCAACTCCACTTCCAGGGCTGCCTTTGCTCCGCGAAAGTTCAGCACGAACGTCCGTGAGACGAGTTCCCGTGTGGCAACCTCCTGCCAGTCTTCCTGCACAAGCCCCGTCACCATCGGCGCAACGCGTGATCGAATCGCTTCTGGATCGACGCGCGGCGCCAATTGTGCTTCTGCCGGAAGCAGATTGGCCAGCATGTGGAACACTGTCCGCAGGGCATGCTTCGCTGCTCGGCGATACGCTTCGTTGTTCTGAAACTGAGCCGTAGTGAACCGCCCGGAGCCCGCTCCATCCCAGGTCTCGTCCGCAGTGCGCAGGAATCGCTCGATAAGCGGCGCAGATAGACCGCCAGGAGCCGCAGCCTGTTGAGCCGCTTCACGAATACACTGATTAACCGCGGTGAATTTTTCGTGTTCCATTTCGGTCGACCCTACAATCCGATAGTCAAGGCTCAAGACTTCCCTCGATCTTAAGTAATACCATCAAGGCACCGGTGCATCTCAGTACCAGCTTCGAAAGCCGGACAGCCCTGATGTTCGAATGTCAGAAGGCCCGCCCTTGGAGAGTTCTTGTTCATGCAGACTCCCCAGTCCGCCCCCAGTGGCCCGTCAAGGACGGCAAAATGCCGGCAACCGCAACTGCAATCTTGCCAATGCTCGCCCTCGCGGCTACCTTTGCCGTAAGGCTCAAAATCGGACTCCATCTCGATGGCAAGCTCAAGGAGGCGAGCGTGCGCGCCGCTGTGCTCCGCTGAGCAGTTGGCGAGTTCATTGGGATAACCAGACTGCTCGTCCCATCCGATGATGGGCCGTTCCATACGCGAATTAATTCTCATTGGCTTTCTCCAGGCAACTCCAGATCGGTCCAGTCTCGCTGCTGCGATCCGGCGTGACTGGCTGCACTGGTCGCCTCGGCGAATAGTGCGCGCCATTGGGTGAACGGCACAAGCTGAGGCGCATGCTCCCTTCCTCGTCCGGTCCAGATCCAGCCATTCGCGTGCTGGGACAGTACCCGCAACTCGTCTAAATCCTCATAGTCCACCACACCGAAGCCGTAATCGTGTTGGTCACCGTGGAGGATTTCCCAGAGGGCGTACTCGTTGCCCGATAGCCATCCGGCGCACCAGAAGTCCTCGCTGATCGCGGACATCTTCTCGTAGAGCAGGCGCGCAAATGGATTCACCATCGAGGGGTGGGGCGGCGGTGGGTCGTATTTCGGCACGCAGCCGTCGTGCACCCGTTGGTATTGGCCACTCCAATCGCGTTCGGTCGGCTGGCCGCAATAGTGGTAGTCGCGGGGAGCGCAGCATTCCTCCGCCGCCTTCTTGTTCAAGTCTGTCACCGGCTTGTCGGCTCGCCAAGCAATCAGGTGGGGCTTCTGACATTCCCTGCAGGCCCATACGCCAGAGCCGAAGCCGTCAGGCCTGAGAAGTTCATAGCTGTTCATTGGTTCTTTCCTTTCCCGTGTCGTAGACCTCGGAGGCACGCCTCTTTGCCTCCATGACGGCCTTTATCTCGTCGAAGCGCCAGGGCAGAAACTGGTGACCGTCCACTCCCACATCCATCGATAGCGACGCCGGAACATCCGCGAGCTTCCCGTGCGAATGGCCGTATAGGTGCCAATAGCCGCGCGACGAATGATGCCATACCCGCATAGCGTAATGACAGAGCACGATCCCCTGGCCATCGACTCGAATCTCGGCCAACTGACTCCGGCTGCAGAATTCGGTCGTCAGGCTCCGGAATGCACGATCGTGATTCCCTTCAACGACGTGGATATGGCGGCAGACAATCCGATCCCGATAACGCCGCGCCTGCTCGGGTCCGCCCATGCAGAAATCGCCGAGGAAGTACAGGACGTCGTCCTGACGGACCAGGCTGTTCAGGTTCGCGAGGATTGCCTCGTCCATCTCCCCGGTCGAGTGAAACGGCCGATTGCAATAGCGAATGATATTCTGATGCCCGAGATGAAAGTCAGCAGTAAACCATGTATTGATCATTGAGACGACTCCTTTTAAGGGATTTGTCCCTGCCTTGGCGGCGGGCGGGATACAAGCTCTACCGCAACGGCTAGTTGAGTTGTAAGCCTTGCAGCAAAGCTGTGCGCGGAGTTTTCGTGTTCCGGCGAGTTGAGTTGGGAATGGCCCCATCGCACAGGCTGAGGACACACAAGCGCCGACCGCCGTTCGGGCGGAGCGTCCGTGCTGGTGTGTAATGCGCCTTCATATGGGCCACGCTTAAATGGAGTTGCACTACCATCATAGACGTTTTTGCGCACAAAGGCTGTAGCTGTCGGAGGACGAAGGTCGGCGACCGGGCAACGATGATAGAATGTGTACGGTGAGTACTCAATATGGAAACCGTTAAAGTCGGTGTGCGCGAATTCCGCGAGAACCTCGCGGGCTACCTCGAGTCCGGTACGCCTCTGGCAATCGTGCGGCACGGCGAGACGCTCGGCTACTACGTCCCCGCGCAGAAACGAAACCGGAAGGCGGAACTGGAAGCGCTGCGCGCCGCGGCAAAAGATCTGGATCAGATGATCGCTTCGTGGGGCGCCAGCGAAGACGATCTGATGGAGGAGTATAAGGGCATTCGCCGGGTTGCCCGCGAGAAGAAGCGGAATGCCAAGTAGGGCGCTGGTCGTTGACGCCAATATTCTGGTACGGGCCGTCCTCGGGAACCGCGTCCGTGGAGTGATCGAAGCATATGCCGAAGACGTGTCGTTCTTCGTGCCGGAAGTCGCGTTCGCCGAGGCCGAGGAACACCTTCCAGCGCTCGTAATAAAGCGCGGTAACGATCCGGGACAGGCGCTCGCTTTCTTACACACTTTGGGACGTCTGGTGGAAACGATCGGAAGCGACGTTTACGGCGAGTTCGAAGCGGAAGCCCGGGAACGGCTCGGCCAACGGGATCCGGAAGACTGGCCGATTCTGGCAGCCGCATTGGCGCTTGGCTGCCCCATCTGGACAGAAGATACCGATTTCTTCGGATGCGGGGTCGCCACATGGACCTCCCGTAGCGTGCAGATGTTTCTGCGCGGCCGTCAGAAGTAGCCCGGAATGCAGAGGCAGCGAATCTGGTCGGCGCCAAGTTGGTCCGGCTGACTGCCGTTTGGGATCTCGACAAGCCTGGTCGAGACCTTGGAAACGAGGCGGCTTGCGATCTTGATAGCGGCGGTTCGCCCAGCCCTATCGCCGTCCAAAAACAGGACGACCTCTTGGAAGTGCTCTTGCAGAAGCTCCTCTTGCCGGAGCGAAAGGGAGCATCCCATCAATGCAACCACGCAGGGCAAGCCCGCCTGATAGACGTTGACGCAGTCGAAGAATCCTTCGACGACCACGACGCTCTTTCCGGCTGCTGCTGCTCGATGCAGATTGAAGAGCACGAGCGATTTTCGGAAACGAGCCGGGAACCGGTACTTCGGCTCCGTATGATCGACTGACCGGCCCGCATAAGCGATCAGAAGACCGCTTTCATCATGGATCGGGATGACGATGCGACCTGCCATAGAACCCGTGCCGCGGTTGTACCCAATTCCAAACTGACGAATCGCTTCGGCGTCAACACCACGTTCGGCCAGGTAGGGGTGCGAATAATCGATACTACTGAGCGCAAACGACAGGGGCTTCTTGCCGACGCTTGGAACAGTAGAAGCCGCTTGGGCAACCGGACTTCGAGCGGGTGGTGGAAGTGGCGGCATCACAATGAACGAGCCCTGTAACTTCAATGCTGCCTCGCGAACGGAACAGTTCTCCATGGTCGACACGAAGTCGAGCACGTTACCGCCGATCCTGCCGCCTCGCGCCACAACGCAGGAATCGGAGTGGCAGGCCCAGGCATTTTTCTGGACGTTGACGATAAAGCTCTGGCGACTACTTTTCGACGTGTGAGCCGGCAACGGGCAGCGCCCTCGAAGATGTTCGCCGTCCAAGCGCTGAAGACGAATGCCGTAGTTGGCCAGGACAGTCTCCATAGAAACGGCCGCCTTCACCGCTCGGTAATCGACCCACGTGCCGGCCACAGCGATCACCCCTCCTTGCTTTCAGCACCGGCTATCTGCGTCAGTTCGGAGGCGCGGAGTTGGCGGGCGGTTGGTCCAGAGGGCGAAGGGATGTCCGCCAGTTGATCGAGCAGTTTTTCTAGCGCGGCGAGTCCGTCATCGACTGCCGCCAACTCCGCCTCGCTGAGCGGAATGTCCTGGCGCATGCGTAAGAGGTTCTCTTTCCCCTCCAGCAACTGAGCGTGGCTGGAACCTTTCGCCGCATAAAAACTGCACTTGGCGCAGGCCATTCGGTGCGGGCACTGGTCGAAGAAATCGTAGGTGCAGTAGCCGTGTCCAAGATCGTAGAATTTCCAAGGTTCCTGAGCCGCGTTTCCATTCAGGACAACATCCCGATCGATGAGAACGTCGATGGCGCGGACATTGCGTGCAAAGTATCCGGCGTTGCGGAAGGACTGCGCCATTTTCGTGGGACTGATGTCCAGGTAATGCTGGGTGGAGTTGGCCCATTTGTGGCCCAGCCAGCGCTGCAGTTCAAACAACGACATGGGCTCCTTTGCGTTGAACAACTGAGACGCAATGGTGGAGCGTGCGCGGTGGCTGGTAATTTTACCGCGCGCGTCCTCTGGAGGAACTCCGGCCTTTTTGCATAAGATCGGAACCAGGGTGTTGTTGATGTAGACCATCCCTGGGCGTTTGCTGCGATACGTGAAGAGAAAATGCACCAACTCACCGGTCTTTTCGTCTATTGCCGCGGGCTGCGCCGGCCGCTGCCCTTCCCAGGCCCGGATCGATTCGCCAACTATCTGATCCACAGGTTTGGTAAAGGCTTGACTCGTCTTGTTTACGGGAACATCCAGATTGCAGACAGCGGCAGCCGGATCCGATGACATGTCCAAATTCCAGTTCTCCCTGGTACACCCCACTCGGAGGCGTAGGATCTCGTCCATTCGCAATCCGCCGAACAGCCACACGATGGAAAGCGCCTTGACCATGTGCACGGGATAGAAATGCTTGCCATGCGCATTCCGGGTCAGATCGGTTTCTTCAAGATTCAGGCCGGCCCAAAGCAGCTTGGCCCATACGTCATCGGCAATGACCTTTGGCTTAGGACCTATCAGCGCGCGCAAACTGCGCGGAGCCGCGAAGGATCTCCTCGGGTCGAACCGTCGCGGTATCCAACCCCACTCCTGAATATCGCGAAAAAAGGCGCTCACGGACGAGAGGTGATGCGCTTTGGCCTTTGCTGAAAGCGGCTGGCCAGCGCGGTGCTTAAGCTTGTCGTCGATCTGGACCCACTCCCCACGGGTCATTCGGCAAACTACCGCCACCCACTCGGCCGCAATCTCTCGAGTCCAGCGTTCGGGCGCCACGCAGTCGGCGTGGGATTGAGTTATCCATCGGCCCGCCTTGAGAAGTAAATAACGGTGGCGCTCCCGACTGTTCTTCTGAATAGTAGAGGTTCGGAACCACCGCTCGACGTACTCGACCCATACCGGATCTACGCCACCGGTAGGATCTCCGAAGCGACTGTGCCCATACCTCCTATCTATCGCCTGGTCGATCGCGCCAAGGTCCTTGAGCGCGCTCGACAGAATAGCGATGCTGGCGCCGCGGTAAGGCACAGTTGTGAGATCACGCTCCGCCAGCAGAACATCCACGGTAAGATCGTGCAGATTTGGGCTCTTGTTGGCCAGAAAAACGCTGCATAGCGCCCACTGGATGTCTTTAGCCTTCCATCGGCTGTATCCCCAAGAACGGATTACATCGATTACCCGCTTGATCTGGGCTTGAATCCTTTGTCGGCCGAAGATGCGGCACGCCAAGGCTGTTCGGTCGATGATTCCGAGAGCTCGAAAATCATCGAATAATCCGAGTAGGTATGTTGCGGTGACCAAGGCGTGGCGGCCATGGGTCGTTGTCCATTTGTAACGGATATGGAAATTTCCAGCCGTCGGACCGAGAATCTCTACCCAGACCTCGCGGGGCCAAACCCAAAACGACGTCTGCCGCCGCTGCATCTCGAGAACCAGCGCGCCCATGGCGCCATCGCCAGACTGCTTCGGCGTGCCGGTAGCCGCCACTACATCGAGAATCGGCTGCGTCAGGCGTGCTAGATCGTTCCGGACTCGTCCGCGGAAATGCCCGTATAGCTCTCGCGATACCAGATACTCAAGGGCTGCGGCCTCGTTCTTCCGCAGTTCGCCGCGGCGGTCATATAGCGCTGGATCAATGGGCCAGGACCAATCATCCTTCGGCGCTTCGGAAGCATATGCCGTATTGATGTACAGCTTATTCAGAAAGCGCCTCCTTCAACATCCGGGTCCGCCAGGCGTGGATTTCGGCCATACCCTTCGCCAGTTTCGATGCCAGCTCCCGGCCGCTCAGATGAATGTAGAGAAGAGTCGTCTGGATGCTTCTGTGCCCGGCGAACGTAGCGATCTCCTGAACATCCCAATTCGCTCGCGCCAGATCGGTAAGGCACAGGTGCCTCGTGGTGTGTGTGGTGAACTCCCCGACGCCGGAACGATCCGAAATATCTTCCACGACTTTGGACCACGTCCATTTCGAGATCGGCCGCCCGGTATTACGACGCGATTCCGAAAGGAACAGGGGGCCCCGATCCCGGCTCAATTCGCGCCGCCGCCGCAGATAGGCTGCGAGCAGATCTCCGGTGGCGGGCGAATAGGGGACCACTCGCGCCCGCCGGTTCTTAGTTATCTCCGCTCGGACCGTGACCATACGGTGGGCAGGGTCGATATCGGACGTCTCCAGACCACAAAGCTCTTCCCTCCGGAGTGCGGAGTCATACGACAGCGCCAGCATCATACGGTTCCGGCACGATTCCGTGCGCGCCGCTTCAATCACCGTTTTCCATTGCTCATCGTTTGGAATCCATGGCAGCTTCGTGAACCGGGGAATAAGACCGCGATCGCGCGCGCCACCGAAGCCTTTGCCGGCCGTATATCGGCCGCGGCCAACGGGATTGGTGGAGCGCAAGCCTTCTTCCATCAGGTAGTCGTAGAAGAGGCGTATGGCGGTGATCCGTTGCTGGAGGGTCGCATTTGCAAGGCCGGCGCCCGAATCGAGCACGAGCACCTTTGCCCGGCGCGGATTCGGCCGTGAGGTGAGATCCCGGACGTATGCGGCAATGTGATCTTTCGCGGCGGTGATTACCGAAACTTCCTTCGCAACGCTGAATGCAAGATATTCCTCCAGTGCGCGCCCGTAGGCATCGATTGTATTCGCGGCAAGCCCAAGGTTGCGTTGCAGCACCAGCCAGGCACGGGCCGCGTCAAGTTCTGCTGTTCTTGGGTAGCGTTCCCAACGAATCTCCGCCATTCGATTCTTCCTCGCAGATGGCCCGACTGAGTATCGCAGGAATGCTGAAACAGAACGATGAGCGTTTGGTTTAAAAACAGGAACAGTGCCGATTGTTTTCTCGGCGTGGGGCGACGAGCCTCATCAACCTTTGCAGTTATCACAGATTCGTGTCGGGATGATTGCAGTCTTGAAAAGGACCGCTTGTTGTCATTTCCGAAATCTATTTCTAGCTATTTGAGCGACTTCGGCAACTCCACGAGTTGCCTAGAATTTCCTTCACGAAAGGTTCTTCCATGGCAGTCCCAGAGTCCATTCATGACTACCTCAGGACGTTTGCTGGCGAGCTGGGCGAACGCATTTTGCAAACCTATCCAGCGTTGCACAGCGCCCACGACGCTGTATCTCCACGTCTCGCTACTCTCCTGCGAAAGCCGTTCCCTGCACAAGCGGTCGCTGCGATGGGTGTGGCAAAAAAGTGGGACGCGGAACGTGCCGCCGCCGTGATCGCAGAGTGCGGTACGGGGAAAACTTTGATTTCACTTGCGGCGCTCCATGTTCACAGCGATGGACGGCCGTTTACTGGGATCGTAATGGCGCCGGGCCATATCACGCTGAAGTGGTGCAAAGAGGCGATTGAGACGATTCCCCGACTGCGGGTATTTCTGATAGACGGTTTGCGGGATCGAGTTCGGGATAGCAGCGCACCATCCGGCATCAACGAAGTGAAACTACGCCGGGGACAGATCGTCCGCGAGGGACTGCACACCACCCTCACCGATCTTCGCCTGCGTAAGAATCACAAGACCGCCCGTGCGCGTTGGCAGCAGGAAATCTGCTCTGGGCCAGCGTTATTCGTGGTCGGTCGAGACAAAGGGAAGTTGTCCCACTTCTGGCGCCACGCTTATCAGACTAAGCGCTCCGGGCGCTACCTGGGCAGTGTGGTCAATCCGGACACGGGCGTGCGCGTGGAGCTGGGTGAGCGCTGGCTGATCGCCTCCGACTTTCGAAAGGCGCGTCTCAGCGAGGTCATCGGCGGCGTCAGCGAAAGACAAGAGAGCGCCGATTTGAAACCTCGGCGACCGATGTATAGTCCGCTCTGGCAAGCCGACGGCAAGAGAATCCGTCGTATGGCGCCGCTCGATTTCATTGGGCGGTTTATGCCTCACTGGTTCGACTACGCCATATGCGACGAAGCTCACCAGTTGGCCAACGACACGGCGCAAGGGAACGGTCTGGGAACGTTGGCGGCTTGCGCGGATCGCACGGTGATCCTCACCGGCACTCTGCTGGGCGGCTACGCCAGCGACGTCTACAATCTCCTCTATCGGCTAGAAGCTGGCAAGATGGTCGCCCACGGCTACGAATGGGGTGAACCTGGGCTGCGTTCCTTCGCCGAGACCTACGGCGTTTTAGAAAGGGTCACAACCATCGAGCCCGCGGACAACAGTTGCTCGAGAGCGCGCGTCACCAAGCAGATCAGGCGCCGGCCCGGTGCATCGCCGTCGCTATTCAGCGAATTTCTGATGAGCCTTGCAGCCTTCGTTTCCTTGGAGGACATTTCGTCGGAATTGCCGCCGTTCAGCGAAGAAGTGATCGGCATCCCCATGGACGCGCCGCTCCAGGTAGCCTACCTGGCGCTGGAGGAACAAATCAAGAACGCGATCAAACAGCACCAAATGAACCATTCGGTAGTCAGCGTCGGGTTAAACGCCCTGCTTCTCTACCCGGATCACCCTTGGAGCATCGGAGATCTTTATGGCTACGACTATGATCCCGAGACTCAGCGCCGGGAGCGATTCCTGATCGCCCAACCGGAGGACTTGGACCAGGAGTTCGTGTACGCCAAGGAAAGACGCCTGATTGAGATCGTAAAGGCCGAACTGCAGACGGGTCGCGGTTGCTGCCATGTGTACGCCGTCTATACCCGGAAGCGTGATGTAACGCGGCGGCTGGAGCGCATTTTGACGCGGGCAGGGTTCCGCGTAGCGGTTTTGACATCCGACGTGCCGCCGGAGAAGCGCGAAGGCTGGATTGCACAGAAGGTGCGAGAGGGGGTTCAAGTTACGATCAGCCATCCCAAAATTATCGAGACCGGGATCGATCTCCTGAATCACGCGAGCCTGATATTTTTCGAAACGGGCTACTCGCTGCACACTCTCCGGCAGGCCAGCAGGCGATCGTGGAGGATCGGACAACGTCAGCCCGTCCGCGTCTTCTATTTGCATTATGAGGAGACGATGCAATCGAGTTGTCTGCGCCTGATGGGTAAGAAGCTTTTAGTCTCTCTCGCCATGGAGGGCAAGTTCAGCGGGGATGGGCTGCAATCGCTCGATGAAGACGACGATATGCTGACTGCGATGGCGCGCGAACTTGTCACCGCAAACGGCGTCGGCGAATCCGCCGCTGCGGTCTGGCGGCAGATTCAGTCGGAGACCAACATTCTCAATTGCGCGGATAGCCCAGCACCCGAGCCTACG
>Ga0302324_100028928_pt1 | contig 10523 bp, 8 predicted proteins | sample Palsa_T0_1_FD_201949 | JGI IMG/M metagenome (GOLD analysis project Ga0302324, IMG submission 201949) | Peat permafrost microbial communities from Stordalen Mire near Abisko, Sweden - Palsa_T0_1 | ecosystem: Environmental > Terrestrial > Soil > Palsa > Peat permafrost | place: Sweden: Abisko... | reverse complement strand
CTTGGCGCCAACCCGGCAGACCTGGTGCCGTTCGAAAAATACGCCGCTGCCGCGCAATCGCTGACCCGGCCGGCATCGGCGGCGCGGGCCTTGCAAAACGGCGCGCCGAATATCGAGCGGGCCGACAAACTGGTACAACTCACCGCCAGGCAAAAAGGCCTGAGCAATGCGGCGATCGATGCTCAGGTCGCGCTCGTCGACGCTCGGCTTGAAGCCAACCGCAAGAAGGCTGCGGCCTAGAGCATGATCCCGGAAAAGCCTGCCCTCGGACCTAATCCGAGGGTGGACTTCCGGTCTTCCGAAAGGGACGCGCTCCAACTAAAAATCGAGGCGGCCCGCTAGACGACTTCGACATCCTGCCAGAAGCCGAATCGATCTTTAACCGCCTTCATTTCCGGCCGCGGCGATTCGTATGACCAAGCCGCTCGGGGATGCCGCTTGCCGGCAACCACGACGTCGTAAAACTGCACGCCGTGGGGGCACTCCAGATCCTCTGTGGTCTTTTCCGTCTTTTCCAGCCAATCCGTCCGCACCGACGCTGGCGAAAAGTACTGATATCCCTTGCAATCAATGACTTCGCTGCTCTGGGCAACGATTTGGCCGTCGACAACCGCTTTCATCGTCAAGCCTCCGATTGTTGTTATTCTTTAGCTGGGGCTGGGATGGAAACGGCGCAAGCTGGCGGGGTGAGGCCTAGCCTCGCTGACTAACTCCGATGCCTTTAAGCTTATCCACAGCAGGTCGTAGCATCCTTCGGAAAGGCCACTTTAGCTGCCTAAAAGTGTATCCCCCAAGACACAGTTATTAATAAACTATTTTGTTTCTGGCCGAAATGATTAAAAAGTCATCAGATGATGATGTTTTAGACTTGGCTATATCGCTCCAGTTTCTAAAAATCCCCACGTTATCTGGCGTTTTTCGTCACATCATTTCGATGCTGTCCGCCGCCAGTCGGCAGGTGGCTACGGACAGGGGACCAAAGGGGCAAACGATGAAAAGAGTAGCTTACTCGTTGATACTGGCGGCCGGATTGGCATCCACCTCCGCCATGGCGGCCGATATGGCCGTAAAGGCGCCGCCGGCCGCGGCAGCTCCTGCATCACCGTGGGACTTCGTTATCACCGCTGCGTTGATGAACGACTACAACTTCCGCGGCGTGAGCCAGTCTAACCATAAGCCTTCGACGCAGGCTGGATACGAACTCCGCTACAACAGCACCCCGAGCCTGCAATGGTACGGCGGTGTCTCCGGCGAAAGCATCGATTTCCCCAATGATGCTGCGGCTGAGATCGACTTCTACGCTGGCGTTCGTCCGACCTTCGATAAGCTCGCTCTCGATTTTGGCGGTTGGTACTACTGGTACCCCGGCGGCCAATGCTACGGCTTCCCTGGCGGCGGCGCGAGCGGTTGCGCGGATAGTGGCGGCGGCTCGCTTCCATTTCCAGGTGGCTCCTTCGTTCCGGGCACCGGAGCGTTTGGCCCGCTCGGCGGCAACGAAGTCCTCAAGAACGTGAGCTTCTGGGAAGTCTACGGCAAGGCCACCTACACCTTTAATGATCAGTGGGCCGCGGGTGTTCAAGAATGGTACTCGCCTTCGGTCCTCAACAGCGGCGCCTGGGGCGCATTCAGCACGGGTAACGTCACCTGGACCGCTCCGAGCACGATGCTCCAGAACGGCCTTGGCATGTATATCTCCGGCGACCTTGGTTACTGGGATCTCGGAACAAGCAATATCTTCTATGCCGTCCCGGCATCTCCAGCTGGCGTGAAATACACCAGCTACGCGACTTGGGACCTCGGCCTTGGCTTTACCTACAAGGTGCTGACGCTTGATCTGCGCTATATCGACACCAACCTCTCAAAGGGACAGTGCAACGTTTTCACCAGCGCGCAGAATGCGACCTTCTCACCTAGCAATGTGTCGGCGCAGAACCCGAACGGTCTCGGGACCAACTGGTGCAGCGCGGCTTTCGTGGCGAAACTCTCAGCTTCGATCGACTTCGCTTCGAACCTGAAGTAATCAGCTAAGTCTTCAGATGAAGGCCGGTGGCGGAAACGCTGCTGGCCTTTCTTCTTTCAAAGCACCCCTTCACTCCGCCGCAGAAGCTAGCGGTACCTCGCGAACCTGATGCACTGCCAGATCGGCCAATACTTCGACGCGGCGGCGATGAAATGCGGCGAGCGTTGAGCGATGGCCGATGGAGATGATTGCCGTGCCTTTGAGCCGCTCCTGTAGCACGCGATAAAGCTGCGCTTCGGCTGGCTCGTCGAGCGAGGCGGTTGCTTCATCGAGCAGAAGATAGTCCGGGGCGTAGAGCAGGGCGCGTGCGACGGCGAGCCGCTGCTGCTCACCGAGCGACAACATCCTGTTCCAGTGCGCCTCTTCGTTGAGCCGGCCTACGAGTTGAGGCAGCCCGATCGCGGTTAGCACGTCGGCAAGATGGGTTTCATCAAACGTGCCCGCCCGCGCCGGGTAAGTGATGGCGGCGGCCAGTGTCGCAACCGGAAAATAGGGGCGCTGCGGCACCAGCATGACCTTGGCATCAGTCGGCACAGTGACCTGGCCGGAGCCGAACGGCCAGATACCGGCGATGGCGCGGAACAGGGTCGACTTGCCGGCGCCCGAAGGTCCGGTGACGAGAACCTGATCACCGGAGGAAAACGACAAATGCTCGGCGTTGAGCAACGGCTCGCCCTTCGGAAGCTGCACCGCCAGATGATCGACGGTGATCGCCTCCGTGCCGGTCTGCGGCAACACCTCGATGGCGGGCGGCGTCAGCGCGGCGGCACGGCCAGCCTCGATCGCGTTCTCGAAGCCTTCCAGTCGCGCGACCACCGCTTGATATTCGGCGATCGAGCGATACGCGGAAACGAAATAGGACAACGCGGTCTGAACACGGTCGAAAGCCGATCCTGTTTGCATCATGCCGCCAAGCTGCATCTTGCCGGCGAAATAGACCGGGCTCACCATGACATACGGAAAGATCGTCGCGGCTTGGCCATAGCTCTGGGTGAAGAACATCAGTTTTTTCTGGCGTTGCATGATGGCGATCCAGTTAGAAACCACCATGCCGAAGCGATCGAGGAGGCGTTCACGCTCGGCAGCCTCGCCGCGCAATGACGCAATCTGCTCGGCGCTCTCGCGCGAACGCACCAGATTGAACCGGAAGTCAGCTTCGAAACGCTGCTGCTGGAAGTTCAGCGCGATTAGTGGCCAGCCGATCAAATGCGTCAGCCAAGTGCCGGTCACAGCGTAGATCAGCGCGGCCCAGACGAGGTAACCGTGGATACTGATGCCGTACAGTTCGAGCGGCGCGGCTTCCGACAGACCCCACAGAATAACGACGAAGGAGGCCAGCGTGACGCAGGAATCAAGCAATCCAAGCCCGAGCACGAGCGTGCTCTGCGTGAACATTTGCAAGTCTTCGGCGATGCGCTGGTCGGGGTTATCGGCGGCGTCGCCGATCAACTGCATACGGTAGTGGTTGGCAGTGTTTAACCACTGCCGCAGATAGGTTTGCGTCATCCAGCGCCGCCACCGGATCTGGAGCCAGTAATTAAGGTAGGTCTGATAAACCGCCAGAAGCGTGTACACAGTTGCGATCACACAGAAGTAAAGAATGGCGCGGACGAAACCGCCGAAGTCGTGATCCTGCAGTGTGTTGTAGAAGAAATTGTACCAGGTATTCAGGATCACGGTGGTCGCCACCATCGCGAGTTGGATTGCGACCATTGCGCCAAGCAGGATTCGTCCTGGCCAACGATCCTCTGAGCGGAAATAGGGAACAGCCAGCCGCCAGATGACGGCGAGGGAAGAGGCAAGGCGCTTCACGAATAACCTCCGACAAGATGAGTGCGGCGCAATGCGGAACGATCAAAGTGCATTGACGCGATTTCACGGAATGCGATCGCCAATACCGCGATGGTGCATTGCAATATCATAATCAAGACCAGCAGTGGGCGGTGCGACGATTGACCTGGGCACTTGTTGCCCGGTTCGCCCAAAGAATTGGCAGTGAATCTTGCTTTCTTCGTGTCGGTAGAGGCATTCTTACTGACCGCGCGTCCGGCCAACGGACGGCGGTAAATAAAAGGCATTCGCAAGGCCTGAGCTGGGGAGGAATTGTCGATGTTCACTCAAATTCTCGATCCAACCGGAAACCTGTTTCTGACCTGGTTGGTCGCGCTCATTCCGGTCGTTTTGCTGCTCGTACTGCTGGCAGGCCTACGCATGTCGGCGTGGCTTGCGGTGCTGATCGGCTCGATCGTCACGTTCTTGCTCGGCCTCTGGGTCTGGCAAATGCCGTTCCGCGACGGACTCAACGCCTATCTTTACGGCTCCGCGACGGGTGTGTGGAATGTCGACTGGATCACGTTTTGGGGAGTGATGCTCTTCAATACGCTGGTTGCGACCGGTGCGTTCGAGAAATTGCGACGCTGGCTGGTACAGCAGGGAACGCAAGACGTGCGGGTACAGACCATCCTGTTTGCCTGGGCGTTCGGTGCGCTGCTCGAGGGTCTGGTGGGCTTCGGTTATCCTTGGGCTTTTGTCGCGCCGATCCTGATTACGCTCGGGATTCCGGCTCTCGATGCGATCCGCGTCGCGGCGATCGCTAATAACGCGCCAGTTTCCTATGGCGCGCTCGGCGCTCCGATCATCGCGCTTGCCGCGGTGACCGGCATGCCGCTTTTGGCGTTGTCGGCTTCGGTCGGGAAGATCGTGGCAATACTGGCGCTGCTGCCACCGTGGATCCTGCTCTATCTCGTCAGCGGCAAGGGCGGCATCAAAGGCGCGTGGCCGCTGGCTGTCGTCGGATCGCTCGGATACATCGCCGGCCAATTGCCGACCGCGATTTATCTCGGGCCGTATCTGCCAGATGTGATCGGCGCAATCGTCTGCTTCGTCTGTCTGCTGCTTCTGCTCAAGGTGTGGCATCCGGCACAGACACTCGGCTATGGCGGCGTGCCGATACCCGCAGCTCAGGCGGCGCAGACGGCAGGCCACGGCATGTCCGCTGGCGAAGTATTTCAGGGCTGGCTGCCTATTTTCGTCCTGGTTATTGTCGTTGTGCTGTGGACCGGCCCGTGGTCGCCGCTTCCTGCGATCAACTGGCTGCATCTGCAAGTCGCCGCCAAGTCTTCGTTGACTGCGAACGCAACCATCGTGGCGGCGTTCGACTTCAAGCCGTACGTCGGTGGCACGGCGATTTTGGCATCGTGGATCGTTGTGGCTTTGCTGCTGCGGGTCACCGGTGCGCAGCTCGTTGAAATCTTCAAGAAGACCTGGTCGCAGATGTGGGGCGCCTGCCTTGTCGGCGTTTTCATCTTCGGCCTGGCTTACGTCTTCAACTATTCGGGCATGGCCGGCTCGCTTGCCAGCGCCTTCTCCAAGATCGGTCCGGCCTTCATCGTGGTTGCGCCGCTGCTTGGCTTCATCGGTGTCGCCCTATCGGGATCGAACACCTCGACCAACGCCATGTTCGGCAAGTTCCAGGCGCTGGTGGGCCAGTTGCTCGGCTTCCCGCTGATGCTGTTGCCGACGCTCAACTCTGTCGGCGCGGAAATCGGCAAGCCGATTGCGCCGCAGACCGCGAGCGTGGGGGTGTCGACCAGCGAATTCGTTCGCAACGAAGGAGAAGTGATCCGTCACAATTTCGGCTGGACCATCGTGCTGCTGGTCTACCTCGTGCTCATCGGCATTGCGTGCTACCTGTTCTTCCCGGGCATTGCGCAATTGCCGAAGGCGTAACGGGAACTCTGCGAATAGCGAAATGGCGAGTAGCGAATAGGGGGATTGTTCCTCCGTTCGCTACTCGCTACTTGCTATTCACCATGAAACCGATACTCACCGCGCTGTTCTTTTTCGCTCTCGCAATCTGGCCAGCTTCGGCAAGCGAGCCGTTTCCGTTCGGCAGTGAGATGATGCTGGAGGCGGCGCCGATGCATGGCACAAAGCGAATGCCGATGCTGGAAATTGAAGATGACGGTGCGACATCGATCGATCTGTGGTGCACCAGCGTGCAGGCTCAGGCGACGGTCGGAGCTGATGGAACCATCACCATAGTTCCGGGCGCGACACAGCCAGCACAGTGCACCCCGGAACGCGAAACCGTCGACCAGGATCTGATCACCGCGCTCTCGCAGGCGACCGGCTGGCGGCGCAACGGCGATCTCGTCGAATTATCCGGCGCCACCACGCTCCGCTTCCGTCTGATGACGAATTGACCTGTCTCACCAAGCCGGGTGCTATGTGCTTTGTGACACTGGGAGTGAAGCCTATTCCGCGGCAACGCAGTGGCTGGCGAACGGCGGCTGGTTAGCCATGTTCACGCGATTGCGGCCGAGGAATTTGGCCCGGTAGAGTGCTTCGTCGGCTTGCTTCAGCAGCGCCGTTACCTCTGGCATGCTTGCGGTCGCCGTCGCCGCGCCGATGCTTACCGTCATTTTCATCGATGCGCCTGGCTCGCCGAGCGGGGTCCGCTCGACTTTTGCCCTTAGCCGCTCCGCCACCATGCCCGCCTGCTGGATGTCGGTCTCGGGCAGCAACATGACGAACTCGTCGCCGCCGATGCGGGCTAGAACGTCGGTCGGACGCTTGTCCTCACTCGCCAGTGCGGCAACGTGCACAATAGCCTGATCGCCTGCATCATGACCGAGCTGGTCGTTGATGAACTTGAAGTGATCAATATCGAAAATCAGGAGCGATAGCGGCCGCTGATAACGCTCGAAGCGTTGCCATTCGGCGTCCGCAAGCTCCAGGAAATGACGCCGGTTGTAGAGCTCGGTCAGCACATCGGTCGTCGCGAAATGGTGCTGCTGGGCCGCGTCACGCACCAGGTCGGTCACGTCGGTGTAGGTCATCATCCGGCCGCCATTGGGCAGCACGGCGCATTGCAGGCGCATTGTCCTGCCATCGGTCAAGATGACATCCGCTGGAGTGGGGTCGCCGTTGCGTACTGCGGTAATGCGCTCAGCGATATCTTCTTCTGAAACGCCGCTGGCGTTCGTGAGCCTCGTCGTATTCACAAGCTCCGCGTAAGTCATCTTGCGCTCGGCGACGTCGTCCGAAACTTTCCACATTTTTCGCGCCGCGCTGTTCATGAATTGAACGCGCAAATGCGGATCCAGCAACGACACACCCTCTTTGACATGATCGAGCGCCGTCTTGAAAACCTGCAACTCGTCGGCCTGTCTTACGATGTCGGTGACGTAGGTATAGCTCAGCATACGGCCGCCGTTCGGCAACGGTGTACCCTGAAAGCGGATAACCTCTCCGCTGGTTAGGCGTAAATCGACCGGCTTGGTGTTGCCAGTTTTCACATGCGCGACGCGTCCGGCGACATAAGCCTTGAGGTCTTTCTCCGGCACATCGTATGCGCGAGTTTCGCAGCCGTGATACATCAAAGAGACAAAGGCAGGCTTGGCATCCGCTTTGCTGTCGGGCAAGCGCCACATCTTGCGGAAAGCGTGATTGATGAATTGCGCGCGCAATTCGGCGTCCAGCAAAACGACGCCAAACGGCACATCGAACAGCGCGGCGCGTAGTGCCAGTAATTCCCCGCGCAGCACATCAGTGGGAGCAGCGTGGGCTGACGCAGCGGCCATTTCAAGTTCGGGCGCCGTCGCCGGGGCCTCGTGCGGGTCCAAGTCGATTGGTTGCGAGTCGGTTGATTCCATGTCGGTTGGTTGCATGTCCGCTGGTTGCGTACGTTGCGGCCGGAATTCGACGCCGATGCGGTTTTCGCCGTACCAGATCGCTACGCACCGGCGACTTTCAGCTTCGTGATCGATCTGCAGATCGAAGGCCGGCGGGATACCGACGACGTTCGCAACCTCCAGAGACGCGCCTAAATTGGAAAGATTGCGGATCACGCAATCGATCACCGAGCGTCGATCGTTGAACAAGATTCTGCCGTGAAGCAGCGATCGTGTTCGCATGACTTTGCGGCGCTCTTGCATGGTCTGTATCCTCCGCGTGGAAGACCATCATCAAGCGCGGGGAGCTTGCATCCTCGCGGTTACGAAAACATGAGAGAATTGTGGCGTTTTGCAGCTAGTCTAAATACGGATTTGAGTGAAAATGGCGATACCTATGGCCGTCATCGGCGATTTGTTCATCGTAACAGCCGTACCGCTGTGCGGCCTTACGGCCACGCGCGAGTGAGAAAGTATTTGTTTCGGCGGGTGAACTACAGAAACACAAAGGGCGCGGATCGCTCCGCGCCCTTTGCCGTTATCTGTGGAGGCAGCGTGCTTTAGAAGCCGCCCATCCCACCCATGCCGCCGCCGCCCGGCATTGCTGGCATCGCCGGTGCATCCTTCGGCAGTTCAGCGATCATCGCTTCCGTGGTGACCAGCAGGCCGGCCACTGAAGCTGCGTCTTGCAGCGCGGCGCGCACAACCTTGGCCGGGTCGACGATACCCTTCTCGAGCATGTCGACATAATTCTCGTTCTGCGCGTCGAAGCCGAACGTCTCCGACTTGTTTTCGAGGATCTTGTTGACCACGATCGAGCCTTCGACGCCCGAGTTCTCAGCGATCTGGCGCACCGGTGCTTCGACAGCTTTCAACACGATGTTGATGCCGGTTTGGACGTCGGGGTTGCTGTTGGTCAGCTTGCCAATCGCTTTCTTGGCACGCAGCAGTGCGACGCCGCCGCCCGGCACGATGCCTTCCTCGACCGCGGCGCGGGTTGCATTGAGCGCATCCTCGACGCGGTCCTTCTTCTCTTTGACCTCGACTTCGGTCGCACCGCCGACCTTGATCACCGCAACGCCGCCGGCGAGCTTCGCCAGCCGCTCCTGCAGCTTCTCACGGTCGTAATCCGAGGTGGTCTCCTCGATCTGGGCCTTGATCTGGCCGACGCGGGCCTCGATCTCTTTCTTCTTGCCGGCGCCGTCGACGATCGTGGTCTTTTCCTTTTCGATCACGATCTTCTTGGCACGGCCGAGCATCGCGGTGGTTACGCTCTCGAGCTTGATGCCGAGGTCTTCGGCAATGAGCTGGCCGCCGGTCAGGATGGCGATATCTTCGAGCATGGCCTTGCGGCGATCGCCAAAGCCCGGCGCCTTCACGGCCGCAACCTTGAGGCCGCCGCGCAGCTTGTTGACCACCAGCGTGGCAAGCGCCTCGCCCTCGATGTCTTCGGCGATGATCAGCAAAGGCTTGCCCGACTGCACCACCGCCTCAAGCACAGGCAGCATTGCCTGCAGCGCGGAGAGCTTTTTTTCGTGCAGCAGCACGTAAGCGTCTTCGAGCTCCGCCACCATCTTCTCGGCGTTGGTGATGAAGTACGGCGAGAGATAGCCGCGGTCGAACTGCATACCCTCGACGATATCGACGGTGGTCTCGAGCGACTTGGCCTCTTCGACCGTGATCACGCCTTCATTGCCGACCTTCTGCATCGCTTGCGCAATCATCTTGCCGACGTTGGAGTCACCGTTCGCCGAAATGGTGCCGACCTGGGCGACCTCGGAGGACGACGCGACCTTCTTCGCCCGCTTCTTGATGTCCTCGATTACGGCGCTGACCGCGAGGTCGATGCCACGCTTGAGGTCCATCGGGTTCATGCCGGCGGCTACCGCCTTGGCGCCTTCGCGAACGATCGCGGCGGCAAGCACGGTGGCCGTCGTGGTGCCGTCGCCGGCGACATCGTTGGTCTTGGACGCGACTTCACGCACCATCTGCGCGCCCATGTTCTCGAACTTGTCTTCGAGTTCGATTTCCTTGGCGACAGTGACGCCGTCCTTGGTGATGCGCGGCGCGCCGAAGCTCTTGTCGAGCACGACGTTGCGGCCTTTCGGGCCGAGCGTCACTTTCACCGCATTGGCGAGCGTCTCTACGCCGCGCAGCATGCGGTCGCGGGCGTCACCCGAAAATTTCACGTCTTTCGCAGCCATTTCAGATTTCTCCTGGATGAGTGTTGTTGCGGCTTAGGCGATCACGCCCATGATGTCGGACTCCTTCATGATCAGGAGATCTTCGCCATCGAGCTTGACCTCGGTGCCGGACCACTTGCCGAACAACACGCGGTCGCCTGACTTCAGGCCGATCGGGATGAGCTTGCCGGCTTCATCGCGGCCACCGGGGCCGACGGCGACAACCTCGCCCTCAGAGGGCTTTTCCTTCACGGTATCGGGAATGATGATCCCGCCCTTGGACTTTTCCTCGGCATCGACGCGTTTGACGACCACGCGGTCATGCAGCGGCCGGAACTTGGTTTTCGCCATGATTACCCTCTTGGCCGCCTGCGCGGCATTGGCGTTTCACAAAAAAATCATTCATTTCAGTACTTTAGCACTCTTAAAGATGAGTGCCAAAGCCCGACGCGGACATAAGGTTCAAGCTCTGTGCTGTCAAGCGGGAAGGCATGGAAAGCTTTACGCCAATGGTCTATGGCGCTAGCGCGATACGACATAAGCTCCGGCTCTCGCCTGGTGCAAGGACCCGGGGACCGGAAGGATCAAAGAGAAATGCGCGGGCTGAGCCTCGAACAGGCCAATACCATCATTGCGGCGACATTC
>Ga0302324_100028927_pt1 | contig 10523 bp, 8 predicted proteins | sample Palsa_T0_1_FD_201949 | JGI IMG/M metagenome (GOLD analysis project Ga0302324, IMG submission 201949) | Peat permafrost microbial communities from Stordalen Mire near Abisko, Sweden - Palsa_T0_1 | ecosystem: Environmental > Terrestrial > Soil > Palsa > Peat permafrost | place: Sweden: Abisko... | reverse complement strand
CCACGGCTTCTGTTCTCACGGCTGGCCCTTTGCCTGGAAAAGTCCCTACCATGTCGCATCGTCGTCGACCAGCGTCGCAACACTTGGAACGGCAACCGGCTCTTTGCCCGAAGTTGCCGTGGCCACCGAAGTTGAGACATAGCGAAAATAGCGCACCAGTTGTTCTGCATTATCTACGCGAAGAACCGGCTTTTCCGGGTTGTCGACAAATTTGCGCAGCGTCTCCTGGTCGGCATCCTGACCGATGGCGATCGCTTGCCTTACGGCGCGCCGGCCCCAGGGAACATTGAGCAAGGCCTGCAGCGCCCCCTTCCAGTCATCGGTGGGCTTGCCGTCGGAGATGAGCACGATCTGCGGGGGCAGCATGCGGGCCTCGGGAGGCATGTTGCTCATTTCCTCGGTCAGCAGGGCGAACGCCTGGCCCAGGTCGGTCTCTCCCTCCGCGTGCAGGTCGACCCACTTGAAGTCATTGAGCAATGTAGGCTCGGCAATGTGCCAGGTCGCGCCGGTGGAAAAGCGAATCACGCGCACATAGAACTGAACTTCGGGGTTGCCCTCCGCCGCCTTGCGCATGGCGGGAATTACCTCGCGGATGGCATTATTGAGCGCCTCGATCTTGCCGCTGATGGCCATCGATCCTGAGCAGTCCAGCAGCCAGATAACGTGGAGAGGTCTGCCTGCATATTCTCCACCAGGTCGCACCGCCATATCTTCTCGTTCCTCTCGCAGGATTTCACTGCATTGTTGCACGGTAGGATGGGCGCGTAGACGGGGTGTCCGCGGATGGCGCAACCGCTCTTAAGTGCCGGCCGGAATGCCCTTGGTCAAGCGGAACTGAAGCACGGTCTCGGAACTGACCTTAACCGGAGCCGGGTGCGAGGTCAATGCGCCTGTCGCCCCGCCGGCGCCTCCCCCTGCCAATGCGCCGGTGCCGGCGTGATGAAACAGATGACCTGTGAGCGCCCCGATGGCGGCGCCCGCGGCGGTACCGATGCCGGTCCTCTCGGCGGTTCGCACGCCCTGCGAGGGACCGTCCACGCCCTTGGTGGAACCGGAAATGCGCAGCAGCTTACCGTTGGCCTTGAGCCCTACCAGGGCGAACTGCACGTGCGACTTACCGGAGACCTTGCCGCTTTTGTCGATGCTGACAACCTGCAATTGAGCATTCGCTCCACGGGGCACGACCACATTCCCGTCGCTGGTCACGGGAGTGACCACCGTCGCCGGAAGCACCTGGCCGACGGTGGCATTATCTGAATTGAAATCGGTGTCCAGCCGCACTACCACTGAGATGCCGGCCGATATCGCTGCAGAGGATTTTGCCTGCGGGGAGGCAGTACCATGGTCATGACTGACCCCGGTGTCCGTTGCCTGCTGTCCGCTCTGGCCGGACGGCGTGGTTGAACCAAACCCCCCGCTCTCGTCCGAAGGTGTGTTCTGGGCGGGTGTGTTTTGTCCGTTTTGTCCATCCGGCGCGGGCGGCGTGTTTTGTCCGTTTTGTCCGTTCTGCGCAGGCGGCACATTGTTATTGGGCGCGGGGGGGTGCGGATGGTGCAGAAGCGCAAATCCGATGGCCACGGCTGCGAGTAGCCCGGCCCCTCCCACGATGGCCTTGTTCTGGTTGCTGAGAGCGGCGATGGATCCGAGGGTCTTCACCGCAGCCGGCTGCGCCGCGACGACGGCGGCCGCCGAGGTTGAGCCGGCCGGCCGATCCGCCGCCGCCCTTTCGGCAGCCGATGCGACTGGCGCGAAACCATTTTGCGCAACCACGGGCACGTCCTGCACCCGATCGGAACTGCGGCCCAGACCCACACCCAGCGCATACGACCAGGTGTCCACTGCGTAGTTTGCTATCTCGGGCGCGAGCCCGCGGTTGTCTTCCAGCCGTTGCACCAGGCGTGCGCGCATGGCCTCGGGCGTCATGGCTGTTTGCCACGAGGATTTCAGCTCAACCGGGATCCGTTCTTCCAGGGCGCCGACGATGGCAGAGATCTCCCGGCGATGCCCCCCGCAGTAGTCTTTCAACAAGCCTTCGCAGCGATCACGGTCCTGATAAAGACCGTCCCCGTTCTTCTCGATGAGTTCCTTAAGCTTTTCGCGAGGCACTTCGGTTGCCATTTGCCCACTCCCTTTATGTGTTGTCTCTTCCCGAGACGTGCTCAGCCGACTTCGCCATCAGTCGAGCCGAAGTCGATTTTGGCGCCCGGAGCTAGTTTAATGGTCTGCCCGGGTTCGATCTGTCGGCGTGCGCCATTGCCGGAGACCACTTGCCAGGCGGAACTGGACAAGTTGGTAAGCCCCAGGACCGCTGGATCGCTGGGGTTGCGGGTGACCTCGGCCACCGGGCCTCCTGGCGACTGGGCCATCAGACCGGGCACCTGGTGCTCGAGCAGGCGCAGTCCGGGAACAATGACCAGGAATTTTGCACCGACCCGCAAGCGGTTGCCATTGCTGACCGCGGGTGCGGCATCCGCTGCCAGCCCAGCCCTGGCGGCGGGAACACTCGGTGCTGCCTGAGCGTAGGTCACTGGCGCAGCACTGGGCGCCGGCGGCACGTAAGCCGGTGTGGGCGCCGCATAGACTGGCGCAGGAATTGTCATCGCCGGAGCATAGGCTGGTGTGGCGCCGAAGATCACGCTCGGTTGCAGAAGGCTCCGATTGGGTGAAATCTCACGCGCCTTGAGCACCGCGGCCGCCAGTACCGCATACGAAAGCAGCGCGATCGCCGCTTCCAGGGGCACCGTGTCCATGCTCAATACCGTATCCCACAGGGCATGGGGCAGGGCCGCGGAGATCAACCCAATCCCCAATATCTTCCAGCGTTGTTCCGGCTTGATCACAGATAAGCCGATGAAATATCCGAAGTAGCCTGCATATGCCATGTGCCCAAAGGACATATCGATGGAGCGAATGATGGTCAACCTGATCCCCGGCGCGGTGTTCAGCAAGTTGCTGCCTTGCGTAATTACCTGGTTTAGTTGATTGAAATCCATCCTGTCCAGCGAGGCGTTGCTATATTGCGTAATGTTGCGAAGAACAAAGGTGGTCCAGGTATTCACCAGGTTCCCAGGAGTGAATAGGATAAGGGTCTCCATCACGGCAAATCCCCCGCCCGAGGCCGCTCCAATCAGGATGCCGTCAAGCGGCTCTTCAATCCCAATCTTTGCTTTCACCTCCGGGGTCATATAGCGTCCGGCGAAAACCAGAGCGAAGATCGGCAATGCCTTTACTATTTCCTCGAAGAAACCAGTTCCCAGAAAGTGCTGGATAAAAAGTTGAATGAAGGGAGCACTGTTGTCCGGCTCTCCACCGGCCAGATGGATATGAAAAAACTCGTACATCCAGACAAAGTCGTGGTCTACCCTGAACAGCCACAAATAGTACGCACTCGAGCCGGTGGCGAGTAACAGGATGTACCAGGACTTGCTTTTGCCGATCATCCGGTAAATGAAGTACAAGCTGACCATGGTCAGGAAGACAGCCAGCATAATCAGGAAATTGGAGGTGTAAATCCAGTCCCGCGGATCCATCCAATGCTTCCCATCCGCGGCCACAATGGGATACACAATGGTGGTGGTCGTGCCGAACGTTGCCATCCCGAAGAAGACAATGATGCAGAAGACCACCGGTCCGAGTTGAGCCGTCTTTCCCAGCTCATGCCACTTGGTTATGACCGGGATCAGCTGGGAGCGCGTGGGCTCTGTGCCCTGAACCATCACGCCGCCGGGTCGCTTAGCCATAAGTCCTTCTCCTCAATTTATGTTGTCTTTATCAGGCCCGGGAACTAACCGTCCCTGGGCCGGTTTCATGGGGGAGATTTGGCAGTTCTGATGGCAGGAACAGGTGCTGCAACCGCAATGTGCATACATCACCATCGACAGAAATAAAAGGGGAAGAAAGCGGAGCGGGGGCCTGATTTGGCCTTTACTCTACCATTGCCCAAACGGGCCTGTCGACGGAAAATGGCCACCCTAAGAGGGTTCTGGGCGTGTTACTCGCGGGTGTCGATGGTGCAAGGGCTGCCTGCCCGGTACGACTTTTCGGCGGCTACCGCGATTTCGACTGCGCGCAGGCCATCTTCTCCGGTGACGCGAGGGGCGCGGTCGCTCAGGATGGTGTCGACGAAGTCGATCACCTCCGCTACATAAGCATCTCGAAAACGGGAAAGGAAGTGATCCTCTAACTCGTAGCTGCCGTGGTTGGCCTTGAGGAAGGTCGCGGAGTTTTGCTGCAGGCATCCGATCAGGATCGACCCCCTGGAGCCCACGATCTCGGTGCGCACGTCGTAACCGTACAGGCACTGTACATACGACTCAATATTCCCGATGGCCCCGCGGCGGAACCTGAGGTTTACCACCCCGGCCACGACATCTCCGAATTCCGCGATCTCGGGCCGAATGGCGACGGTACCAAAGGAGTGCACTTCCGCAACCTCGTCGTGGCTGAGCCAGCGGGCCAGGTCGAAATCGTGGATGGTGCTGTTGTAAAACAGCATCCCGTTGATCCTCGACTGGTAAGCGCCCATGGGAGGCATGTTCTTGTCCCGCCCGATGGACTTGAAGACCACGAGATCGCCGATTTCTCCCGCCTCGATGCGTTTGCCGGCGGCAACGTACGCCGGGTCGTAGCGGCGCATGAAGCCCACCTGAAGACGGACTCCCGCGTCTGCAACCGCCTGCAACGCATCCTTCGCGCTCTTGAGGTCGACGCCGAGTGGCTTTTCGCAAAGGATATCCTTGCCTGCCTGCGCTGTCGTCTTCACCGCGCCTGCATGGAATTTATCGGGTGTCGCGATCAGAATGGCTTGAATGTCCTTGTTCTCGAGCATCGCCTCGAGGCTGGCGTAGGAGTGCTCGATTTCCAGCTCGGCGGCGACTTTTTTCGCGCGCCCGCCATCGACATCGGCCACGGCTACCAGCTGTGCGTGGGGAACCAGGCGGCGCAGGTTCTCCGCGTGCCGCTTGCCCATCTCTCCGACGCCCAGTACCCCTATTCCCAACTTGCGCATTCCCTTGTCTGCTCCCTAGCCCGATAGGCAAAATATAAGCGCTTAGCGTATGGTGTTCAAGTGCTTGCGTGAGAACTAGGCGTTGCAAATCCAGCCCCGAAGGGGCGACCTGAAAGTAGCCCAGGACGCCAGTCCTGGGCACAGATCGCAACTATGGTTAGTCCCTGCGGGACTATTCATCCCTCACCGCCCAACCCAGGACTGAGTTCTGGGCTACATTCAGGTCGCCCCTTTCGGGGCTGGAATAATCCGAGTTCTCACGCAGATCTATACCCAACAATGATTTCATGACGTTTGTGCCGGGAATAATGCACGTTGCGGAGAGGCATCCCCGGCAAAAACCAACGGTCGGGGCTTATATTTTCATGCAAGAGGTTCACGGATGACGGCACAAACATCGCGCTTCAACTTTGCCTGCGCGCCCAACAGCTGGGGTGTACTCGACTACCCGGGTCCGTCGTGGGAGCAGAGCTACCAGACGATGCTGGACGAGATGGTCTCCGCCGGTTACACCGGCACCGAGTTGGGACCTTACGGCTTTCTACCCACGGACGCCAAGGTGCTGAAAGCCGAGTTGTCGCAACGAAGTTTGAAGCTGCTGGGTTCGTTCGTTCCGGTAGACCTGACCGATCCGGCCTCGACCACGACGGTGGTGGAGCAAATTCGTATCGTAGGCGGCCTGCTGGCAGCCTTGGGCGCTCCCTTCCTGGTTCTCTCCGACGCCCAGTCGCCTGCGCGGGATCGGATTGCCGGCCGGGTTCCTGCCGATGGGAGCATGGGATTAAATGCCGGGCAATGGAAGCACGTAGCGAAGGTGGTCGCGGAAGCAGCCAAGGTCACGGGGGAGTTCGGACTGGACCTGGTTTTCCATCCGCACGCCTCAACCCATGTTGAGACGCCGCAGGAGACGGAGCAGTTCTTCGACGCGACGTCGGAGTCACCGATCGGACTTTGCCTGGACACTGGACATTGCGTCTATGCAGGAGGAGATCCGGCAGCAGAGGCAGAGAAGTTTCGCGCGATTCTGAGATTTGTTCACGTCAAGGACATCGACGCAAAGGTAATGGGGGAAGTGCGCCGCTCAGAGATGAACTTCGAGCAGGCGATCGCCGCCAACACATTCACCACGGTGGGCGAAGGGTCGGTCGATTTTCCAGCATTTTTTCGCGTGCTCGACAAGAACAACTACTCGGGATGGATGGTAGTGGAACAGGATGTAACCTACGGCGCGACTATCGTCCCCCCGCTGGAAAGTGTTGCGGCGGGTCTCCGCTATCTGCAGGGAGTGGCCGCGGCGTTCGCTGGGACGAGGGCGCTTTGAGCGAATAAGTGAGCACCGCTGAGAACAGCAGCTCCCTCTTGAAAGGTGTTGTTTGGGGACCTTTCCCACCCTCTGGTCCGTGGCACGAGAACAAAAAAACACGCCGATCCTGCTGTTTAGCTCCCACTCACTCCGCGAAGTTCTGAACGTAGGCGTCGTCCGGCATGCCCATGCTGTGCGCCTTATCCAGCATCTTTACCGCCTCATCGTGATCCATAGTGTCGCCGCCCAGTGAGACCAGGTAAACACTTCTACCGGGGGGCGTGAACACCTCAACCTTCAGGTTAGGATGCTTGGCGCTGATGCTCGCGACCATGTCGGTGGCATCCTGCTGACGCCGGTAGGTGTAAGCGATAACCCGCCACACCGAGCGGCCGTTGGCCGCGGTTCCCGGGGCAGAGGGCTGGGCTAAAGGCGTAGCCGCGCGCGCTGGTCTAGCGGCCGAGGGCTTCTTGGCGGCCGGGGTGGGCGTCGGCGCTACCGGCGCCGGCGGAGGAGCGGCTTGTATCGGTGCTGTGGGAGTCGCCGCTTTTTGCGCTGGGGCCGGCGGCGCTGACCCAGGCCGCCAAGCCAGCCACGTGATGATGGCCAGCGCCAATACACCTAGCCCAACATAGAGCGCCCAGGGGATCCGCCGGGCGACCAAAGGTTCCTTCTCTTTGATGGCCAACACCGCCGCCGCAGGTTTTTCTGCGGCAACCGCGGGGGCAGCAGGGCGGTACGCCGGAGGGGTCTTCTCAGGAACCTTGACTGCGACGGGCTCAGGTGGAGGGATTGCCGGTGCCGGTGGAGGAGCCGGTGGAGTCGGCGGAACGGCTTGCGTGACCGGCGGAGCTGGCTTCAACGCGTTCGCGACCTGCGCTAAATTCCAGCGGCGGGCGAAGGAGCTGCGCACAATCTCAGCGAATGGCGCCGGGATACGATTGATCTGCGCATCGGTGGCGGAGAGCCCTTTTCTTTGGGTAAACGCATGGAAAAGCGTGGCCCCGATGCCGGCTACATCGTCGGCCTGGCCGGCGGTTGAATCTTGCAGGCAATCGCTGCGCAGCTTGACCGTCTCCTCGGTCGCCAGCACGCTCGCGGCTTCCACGTGGCCGTGCGACAGCCCCTTTTGGTGGATGATCGTGAGCGCCCCCACCATGGCTTCGGCTACTTCGCGACCCTCCTCCGGGGAGAGGGCCTGACTCTGCAGCACATCCGAGAGACTCTGCTCGATGTGCTCCATGACGGCGTACACAAACAAGGTGTTGTCGAGGTTGACCTGGCCAACTTTGAAGATGGTGACCAGGTTGGGGTGATTCAGGCTCTGCGCGGCCTGAAGGCGGGCAACCACCTCATCCGCATCCGTCAGGGCCTCAGTGAGGCTGAGGGTGGCGGGAGTGCCTTGCGGGTCACCTGCCTCGCTCTCGAACCACGCCCTCCGGCCTTCGGATCGCACCAGGCGGCGTAACGGGTAGCGTCCGTCGATTGTTCTTCCTTCCAACTCATTCCAGAACTGCATAGTGTCCTTATTCGCCCAAAAAGTGAGGGGGTAACGGAGAAGGGCCTGCCGGTTGGGCGAAGCAACGCTTGCCCTGTAACTGCGGAATCATTGTATTCAACCGCGCAAACAAGTTGCAGCCCGGAGCTGCCCGGAATTTCCTGCTGGCCGCACCCTCGAAGGATGCGTGTGCTGCTGTCTTTAAGGAAAGCAGGAGGAAGCCCGGCGAATGACCGAGCCTCTACAGGAAATCCGGTGGGCGCCGGGCTGCAACTGCAAAAGCGAGTGCGACTTCACCTCACTAGCTTACGCGATTTTTTCGATATTGGGCTTTGCCTGGCTGGTTCGCGCCAGCATCGCCATGCCCTCGCGGGCCATTTCCCGAGCCATCCTGCGTAATTCGTCGGGACGCTCATTGTGGATGGCGGTGAGCTGCTCCAGCGCGGCGGCGGCACGGAGCTTGGCGACTCCTTGAAACGCGGCCTCGCCCGAATTGCCGCAAGTGTGGATTATGCTGTCGGAGGTTATCTTGAAAACATCATCGCCCTGGATGACGAAGGCTACAAAATATTTTTCGGGCGCGGGGACTGGGATGTGGGATGACATGAGCACTTCCTTTGAATTGTTACTTCGCTATGTTTTGCATACTAGAAGCACGCTCAGGTATGCAAGCGTATATAGCAGGTGAAGGCGCAGAGGGAACCGAGTTTGACTACCCGGTGTGCTCGATATTGCTACAACGAAGGCGACGGAATTATTTTCTTCGCAGGATGGCGGTCCAGAGCGGAGCGCCCCAGGTCCCGATCGCCAGCAGGCTCCCGAAAAGCACCACGGCGTCGATGCTCTCCCGTCCCTGGCGGCTCCAGTAGACATTCGCGAGGTTCAGCCAAAGCGCGAACTCGTCGAGCGTCAAGGCAGCTCCTACGCCATACAAAATAGCCATGAGCCGGCTGGCGAAGATCGAGGTAGGGGTGGGCAGCGAGCCGACCTCGTTGAGATAGCCGTAGCCCACGCCCAGCAGGATCAGGATGCCCCAAACCAGGTGGTGGATGTGGGTCCCACCCATGGTGACGTACTGGAACGGCCCGATGTGATGCTGGATGGAAGCCACGAGCAGGCGGACAGCCAGGAAAGTGACGAAGAAGCTGACCGACGCCACGAACATCCTGCGATGCGGCAGGTCGGGGAGATTGTCGTGGACGATGCGGCCCAGCTTGGTGAGGTGGAGCAGCAACAGCATGGCTGCCGTTATCAGCACGATGAACAACAGCAGGATCCAGGCGCCTTCCCAATGCATACGGTATTAAACCATCTAGCATCCCTCTCAGGAAAAAAGGAATTCCTTGGTGCGCAGGTCCTTGATGCTGTCGCGCAGCTTGGCCGCCTTCTCGAACTCGAACTTCTTGGCTGCTTCGCGCATGTCCGACTCCAGCTTGCCGATGTAAATATCCAGTTCCTGTTGGGTGTTGAATTCCGGCAGCGAATCGTCCTGGCTGGTCAGGTCGGCGTACTCTGCCTTGAGGATATGAACCAGCGACATATCGAGTGAGCGGATGATGGACGCCGGCGTGATGCCGTGCTCTTCATTATGGGCGCGCTGCACGGTGCGCCGCCGATCCGTTTCATCCAGGGCGCGACGGATGGAATCGGTCATGACGTCGGCGTACAGGATTGCCCGGCCGCTCAGGTGGCGGGCAGCGCGTCCGATGGTCTGGATCAGCGAGCCGGAGGAGCGCAGGAACCCTTCCTTGTCGGCATCGAGAATCGCAACCAGCGAAACCTCCGGCAGATCGAGTCCTTCGCGCAGCAGGTTGATGCCGATCAGCACGTCATACTCTCCGCGGCGCAGATCGCGCAGCAGGCGCACCCGCTCCAGGGTTTCAATCTCCGAGTGCATGTAGCGGCACTTGACTCCAACCTCGGAGTAGTAGCCCGATAGGTCCTCCGCCATTCTCTTGGTGAGCACAGTAACCAGAACGCGCTCGTTGCGCTCCACCCGGGTGCGGATCTCGGCCAGCAGATCGTCGATTTGCCCCCGTATCGGTCGGATCTCCACCTCCGGATCCACCAGGCCGGTAGGGCGGATGATCTGCTCCACCACCACACCGGCAGATTTGGTGAGCTCGTAAGGGCCCGGGGTGGCGGAGACGTAGATCGTTTGATGGGTACGGGTTTCGAACTCCTCGAACTTGAGCGGGCGGTTGTCCATTGCCGACGGCAGACGGAAGCCGTAATCGACCAGGTTCTGCTTGCGCGAACGGTCCCCATGCCACATGCCATGGAGCTGCGGGACGGTCACGTGAGACTCGTCAATAAATACCAGGTAGTCGCGCGGGAAGTAGTCCAGCAGGGTGGGCGGCGGCTCGCCCGGCAACCGGCCGGAGAAGTGCCGGGAGTAGTTTTCAATGCCATGGCAGTAGCCCATGGATTTGATCATCTCCAGGTCGAAACGGGTGCGCTGGTGGATACGCTGCGACTCGACCAGCCGCCCCTCCGATTCCAGCTGCTTTTCCCACACGGCAAGCTCCTCGAGGATGGAGGCGACGGCGGTCTTCTTGCGCTCCGGCTGGACCACGTAATGCGATTTGGGATAAATCGGCAGGCGAGCATATTTCTGCCGCACCGTGCCGAAGAGCGGATCGATCTGCGACAGGGCCTCGATCTCGTTGCCGAAGAGCTCGATGCGATACGCCATCTCATCGTAGGTGGGATAA
>Ga0302324_100028926_pt1 | contig 10523 bp, 6 predicted proteins | sample Palsa_T0_1_FD_201949 | JGI IMG/M metagenome (GOLD analysis project Ga0302324, IMG submission 201949) | Peat permafrost microbial communities from Stordalen Mire near Abisko, Sweden - Palsa_T0_1 | ecosystem: Environmental > Terrestrial > Soil > Palsa > Peat permafrost | place: Sweden: Abisko... | reverse complement strand
AAATAAAACCAGGTATGTCCGGCATGCAAGTGGCAGCAGCCTTGGGCCCCGGCGGCCACCCAAATTCCCCCACCTGTGGCCAGGTCAAACTCCCCCACCTAGCCTGAGTTGACGCTGCCGGCGCCGAAGCGCCGTCGGCAATGCGACGGGACGTTACGCTGCTCCATTTCGAAGGAGCGGGGAGTTGAACGTTTTGAAGTCGCATTTACGAATAACCCTGCAAACGCTGCTGCAGAACGGCGCAAGCCAGCGAGAGATCGAGCGGGTGACGGGGGTGGATCGCAAGACCATCCGCCGCTACGCCACGCTGGCAAACTCCCCCGGGGTGGCCACCGGCTCGGAAGGGGAGATTATCCAAAATCCCCCACCCCGGCCACCGGCTTTGGCGGTCTCGGCGTGCGAGGCGCACCGGTCGTGGATCGAGGCGCAGGTGCAGCTCGGCCGTAACGCCGTGAGCATCTACCAGGACCTGGTGGATCAGCACGGCTTTGAGCACCGCTACAACTCAGTCAAACGCTTCGTGCATGGCTTGCGGGCGCGCGAGCCCGAGCGCTTCGACGTGCTCGAGTTCCTGCCTGGCGAAGAAGCCCAAGTCGATTATGGCGAGGGCGCGTTGACTCGGTACACGAACGGTAAGCTGCGGCGACCGTATCTGTTCGTGATGACGCTCAAGTTCTCCGGCAAATGCTTCCGTAAAGTCACTTGGAAGACCAGCCAGCAGATCTGGGCGCAACTGCACGAACAAGCCTGGCGCTCGTTCGGCGGCAGCTGCCGGTACGTCGTACTCGACAATTTACGCGAGGGTGTCATCACGCCCGATCTGTACGAGCCGGGATTAAATCCGGTGTACGCCGCGATGCTTGAGCACTATGGCGTCGTCGCCGACGTCTGCCGTGTGGGCGACCCCAATCGCAAAGGCACCGTCGAGCGGGCGATCCAATATACCCAGGACACCGCATTGAAGGGCCGCAAGTTCGAGTCGATCGAGGAACAGAACACCTGGCTCGCGCGCTGGGAGGAGCGCTGGGCGGCGCCGCGCATCCACGGCCGCAAGAAACGTCAGATCCTGGAGATGTTCGCCGAGGAGAAGCCCCATCTTCAGCCCTTGCCGATCCAGGGCATGCGCACCTTCGAGCAAGTGGTGCGTACCGTCGATGATGCCGGCACCGTGCAAGTGGGCGGCTCGTTCTACGCCGCTCGACGCGTACCGGTCTATAGCGAGGTCCTGGTGCGCATCTACCGCGAGGAGATCGAGATCCTGGACCGCGACGGCACGCCGCTGCACCGGCATCCGAGGTCCAAACGCAAAGGCCACTACGAAATCCCGGAAGCGGACCGAATCTACAACCCCTCGCGCAAGACGGTGAGCTTACTCGCCAAAGCTCGCAAGATCGGGCCGTACAGCGGAGAGTTCGCGCAGCAACTCTTTAATCGGCTTGGCCGCCCGGGCCAGAAAGCTCTCTACGGCTTGACCAATCTGCCCCGCCATCACACATGCGAACAAATCGAGGCCGCGGTCGCCCGCGTACTGCAATCGCAGAGTGTCTCGTATCAGGCGGTCAAACGCCTTCTCGAGCTTCAACCGAAGAACACCGCGCCGGCGGCGATCACGTTAAATCAGGCAGATCCGGCGATCCGCCCCATCGATGACTATCAACGCTTCTGGGACGAATACTCCCGCCACACACAGGAACACTCCCATGCCCATGTCGATGAACGAACTTGAAAAAGCCCTGCGCGGCTTGAGACTCTCCGGAATGGTCGCCACCTTACCGGCCCGCGCCCTGCAGGTCGGTAGCCATGAGCTGGATTTTATCGAGGCCTTCTCCTGGATGGTCCAGGATGAGCTTGATCGGCGCCGCTCGCGGCTGCTTGATCGGCGCTTCACACACTCTGGGCTCCCCGAGCGCAAAACCCTCGAGGATATCGACTGGAGCTATAACCCGAAGCTACCGAAGCGGGCACTGCTTGAGCTCGCCACCCTCGCCTTCATCGACGCGAAGGAAAACGTGCTGCTCATCGGTCGGCCCGGCACTGGAAAAAGTCACGCTGCTAAGGCCATCGCACTCTCAGCCGTACAGCGCGGCTACAAAGTCCTGTATCGCGAGGCGCACACGCTGCTCGAGGAAATCCATCTCGCCCGGGAGCTAGGGGAAATCAAGAAATATCGCGCTCAGCTGCAAGCCGCCGAGGTGCTGATCATCGACGATCTGTTCCTCAGGCGCTTGCCGCCCAGTGCCGGTGAAGAACTCGCCGACGTTCTCATGAGCCGCTACGAAAAACTCTCGACCGTGGTCACGTCCAATCGACCGATCGATGACTGGGCCGCGCTCTTGGGCGACGTGGTCGTCGTCACGCCGCTGCTTGATCGGCTGATGCACCACGGACACCTTCTGAAGTTCGAAGGTAAAAGCTGGCGCCTGAAAGAATCCGCCGCACGTCTTGCCAAGCATCACGCTGACGCGTAATCATCCATCACCCCGTCGCAATGGTGGGGGATTTTGACCCGGCCAGGGGTGGAGGACTTTGACCTGGCCGCCGGGGCCATCAAGAACGCCAATAAACCAGGGATCGCCGCAAGATAAAACATCAGACGGATCGGCAGGCGATAGACGCCGAGCAGTAATACCGCTAACAGCGGACCCAAACATGCACCGGCGTTGTCACCGGCACCTTCGAGACCGAAGGCTCGGCCGCGATTCCGCGCCTCCACGGACGAGGCGATGAGCGCGTCGCGCGGTGCAGAACGTGTGCCGGCGCCGAACCGGTCGAAGAATCGCCCACCCAGCACGCTTTGCCACCCGGTAGCCAAACCCATCAGCGGCTTGCCCATGGCGGACAGCAGATAGCCCGCCAATGCAATGGGCTTTCTGCGCTGCAGCTTGTCGGAGAGGGATCCGGAAAACCCCTGCACGATGTTTTGCGTCGCTCCGGCGATGCCCTCAACGAGGCCTACGATGCTGCCGCTGGCCTTCAAGGTTTGGGTGAGAAAGATGGGGAGGATCGGTACCAGCATCTCGGTGGAGATATCCGCAAATAGACTGGTCGCTGCCAGCAGGAACGTGTTGCGGGACAGGCCAGCGAAGTATCGATTCGTAATACTAATTGGCATGATTCGCGTTGCGCCGTGCGGAATCGATCAGCATGTTAGCCTCGAGGCGCCCCGCTTAATTCGATAAGAAATGTTTTCGCTGTGCATACCACCAGCGACCCCACACACCCACGACCAGGCACGAAAAAATCCCGAAGATCACCTTGATCCCCATGGGTGGCCCGGCGTCGACACTCGCCCACATGGCGAAAAGTGACCAGCAAGTCGACAGTCCCAGTACCAGAAAACCACTCCACCATGCCCACGGCCGTCGGCGCCATACGCCAATCGCGAGCACAATGACGAGGACTGCATAGACAAAAACCCAATTACCCAACGGCGCCGCAGTGACTGCGCCTGCCTGGACCAAGCCACGCGACAGATGAGGTCCCGTCGCGCCGAACACCAGCGACATTATCCCGCTCGCCGCCAGTAACATCGATGCGACTTTCAGCGGCACTGGGACTGTGTCCGGGTCAATATCAATCAGCCCATCCGGAGTAACCAACCCGTGCTCCTGCGAGGCGCCAAGCGCAGTCGAGATGCGCTCCGACAGCCATGCAGTGTCGTTCCTCGCAAACCACTTGCCGGCGACGACCACAATAATCCCTGCTCCCAACATCAGAAATGGCTGCAGCACGAACAATGTGGCCTTCGGGCCTTGCGGTTGCGATGCGCCCAACAACATCACGCCCGAAATCAGGAAAACCATGCCGAACCAGAAACTCATGAATATTTTCACCAGCGGCAACATCGTGAATTTGCCGCTAAGCACGGTCACGTCAGAACGCACTTCGAAATGGCCAATGAAGAACGGTTTGAACGAGTTGCCCACCATTGGAATTACCCGTTGCAGCCGAACCACGTTCTCGGACACCTTGCCAACCGCAGTCGTTTCTCCAAGAGCTGAGAATGCGGACCGCTTTGTTGCCGCGCTCAGACGCTCGACCGATTCCGCGAGTCCGTAGGCGCTGCGAAATTCCACGGGGGTTGAATCAAAGAGCAGGCGCACGAACCAACGAAACATCGGCTTCTCCCTGCTGGGCTACCTGGTCGGGTGCGGTCCGACGCCCCATTTCCATGATGTTACTGCGTTTTATAGCATGACAAAGCCGGCCGGTTGGCTGAAGGTCTGGCTTGAATAAGCGAGCACAAGCCATTTTCCCAGCCGCTAAGCTCGAAAGCGCGATGAACAGGTAGCAGCTAGCCGAAATATTGTGTTGATACTAGCCGCACAGTACGCTGTCCCTGCCCGAGTTAAGTCACATCAACGCTGAACGATGAGTTGATCCTTCGACCGCAGCGCAGCGAGTGCTGCCCGTAACTGTTGCTTGAGTTCATTCAGCTGCGCTTCCGTCACAAGCTGCTTCTGCTGCAGTTGCAATTCATGGATTTTTGCCGCCTGCGCCTGTACTTCGTTCAATAGGATCGGCGCGAGCTCATCGTAACGCACGCCATCGATCCGACCTTTTAGATCGCGAACCACCAACTCCGGATAGACCTTTGCCACTTCCTCTGCGATTAGCCCATATCGCAGAGTCCCCTGCAGATCAGCCTTGTAGTGAAAAGTGACCGGACGTAATTTCTGGAGTTTTGCGGAATTAGATCCCATCGGCGCAATAGCGGTCTTGAATCGTTCCGAGGATGATACCGTGCCCAGTTGGCCGTTCGAGTCAATCACGACAGCAATGCCGCTAACCGCGGTATTGTTGTAAATGCCCGCGATGAATGTGTTTGATTGAAGAGGTGTAGGAGCCTGGGTGCCAATGCGTATGACGCCTCTGTCTGCATTCTCGCCGTCGGATGCCACGCCGGGATTGCCGATGTCAATGTTGTTGCTGCCGGTGGTCAGGTTTGTACCTGCTTGATACCCCATCGCTATGTTCGAGCTCCCTGTGGTGCTGTGGTAAAGCGCCTCGTAACCCGAGACGGTGTTGAACTTACCCGTGGTGTTCATGAAAAGCGCAAAGGCTCCGGAGGCCGTGTTGTTGTGGCCGGTGGAACTGTGCTCTAGTGCGGCGGCGCCCACCGCAGTGTTGTAGCCGCCGGTGGTATTAGCATAGAGGGTATCGATCCCGATAGCTGTGTTGTCGCCACCGGTTGTGTTGTTCGCGAGCGCGGAGCCCCCAAAGGCGCTATTTAGGCTTCCGGTCGTGTTGACGTAGAGCGCCGCGGCGCCGGAGGCGGTGTTGTACTGACCGGTCGTGTTGTACTCGAGCGCATCGGGACCCGACGCGGTGTTATAGCTGCCGGTGGTATTGCTATAGAGGGCATTGAAACCTGAGGCGGTGTTGTCGATACCGCCCGTGTTCGTATACAGCGCGTTGTACCCAATGGCGGTGTTGCCGCCGCCGTTGGTGTTCGAATTGAGCGCGGAGGAACCTACAGCCGTGTTGTTGTCTCCGGTCGTGTTGGAAATGAGTGCGTGGAAGCCGAGCGCAGCGTTGTAATTGCCGGTCGTACTGCCGTACAGGGACCCATTGCCGAACGCTACGTTATAGCTGCCCGTCGAGTTGTTATAGAGGGCGTTGACCCCGGAGGCGATGTTGTCGGCGCCGCTCGAAAGATTCAAGAGAGCGTCTGTTCCCATCGCGGTATTGTTGGCACTGTCGCTTGTAACTATGTCCGGCGGCTGTGTTGCGTGAACGGTTGCCGACAGCAATGCGAGCGCCGCGGACCACTTAGAGATTGCATGCATTGTATTACTCCCGTTTGCGTATTTGTAAAGTGACTGGCCGAATGACGCGCGACGCGCGGGTAATTTCACACCTCGACTTACATTCCGTCAATACAGGACATGCGCGCAGGTCATTCGCCTGTCCAGCGAAAACTGTTAGTTGTCATAACACTGACTGTTTAGCGGTCGAAGGGTACGCCGGCAATCATTTTCCCATGCCCGCTTGCGCCGTGAGCGGTAATTCCGCTGCGCAGCCGAACCTAATTAGGCAATTCGCTAAGCGAGAAATCCACCCGATTCGGCGCAGTTCGCCTTGGCCCCAAACTCATTCCGGTGCGCGTCAATGAACGCCACCATTATTTCCTGCGGCGGTCAAGATCCGCCTGGGCAGCGCTCAGTGATTGGGAATTGTGCACTTCTGCCAGTTGGTGTAGTTCCAGGTGGGATTGAGTCCTTCCTCCGGCGAGGAACCTACGCAGGGACCATAGGGGGGATCCAGCTGCAGATTGATCATGAAGATGCCATTGTCGTTGTAGGGATTATTCGGCCCGGCACTTATATTGAACTGATCGTAGTACACCACAGGACCATATTGCCCCGTGATGAAGTACTTCGGGTCCAGGCGCTGCATCGCGGATGATTGTGCGGTCACCAATATCTTGAACATCGGATTCTTGGGGTCGATGGCAGCCACCGCCAGGCCATTAGGCTCGGTTTCGGTTTGCTGGGAATTCGGCCCCGCCGAAAGTCCCATCACTACGTAGGTACGGCACTGAGGGTAGGTCGAGTTGCAGTGAATGAAAGCCTTCGGGTCGAACATATACTGCTCGGCGGGATCGGGCGAGTAGATGGTATTGACCAGCACCATATTTGGCGCGCCGTACGACGATGTGCCCTCTTGAAGATATATCTGAATTTGATTATCTGCTGCCAAGGTCATAAGGACGTACTGCGCATTCCCATTCACTTCTGGAAAATCGGGGGCTTTAAACAGTACCGCTCGCTGTTTGGTGGTTTGATCGAAGGTTAGCGGCTGGGCAGCCTGGGGCTTATCCAAGTCGTACCAGAACACCTGCTGAAAAGTCGTCGTTCCGATGGTTACGTCGCCTTGAAAAGTCAGCCATCGTGATCCCGTGGCGGGGGTATAGGGACTATCGGAGGAACAGGGTACCCAGCGCTCTCCGATGCCGTTAGCGATCGAGCCAAATGGCGCTAGTACGGGCCCTGTGGCGGTTTGACTCACTTGTTCCGTGAACATTTCGGTGACAGCGTGCAAACCCTCGAACACCACGTTGGCGGTACTGTCGCTGAGGCACTGGCTGGCCTCCGGCAGGTCTGTAACGTTTGTGTAATAGGTATATGCGCCGGGGAGAAAGTTGGCGTTCCACGTGGTTGCATTAACTTGAGTTGCTATAGCAGCCCCGGCGTAAGGCCACGGTGGCGATGGCGGGATGGGTTGTGGGGCGCTGGTTGACCACTTCGTGTACACCAGTTGCGAAATCGGCAGCGAGCTCCCTGCTGGCGTGGAGAATGCCCATTCCGGACCATTACCCCAGTCCTGCCAGAAGTAGGTCGTCTGATCGATGGGTAGCCCACTGCTGCCATCGCCGGATGGGGGAGTGAATGCACCCGTGTTGTAGTCCACCCCACTTACCCACAAGTTGAGCAGCCGGTCGGTCCAATTGAGTTGAGAATTGCTGGAACCGAAATTACAAGAAGCGCAATAGACGCCGTCTCGCGCCCAATCAAACTCGATGTCCCCCGTCATGTAAGGCGCGACCGAGACCTCTGTAAACGGCGTTGTGACGCTAATGCTCACCGGAGCCTGAACGCAAGTCGACTGCAGGTTGCAAAGCTGATAGGTCAAAGGGTACTGACCAACAGCTACGCTATTGCTGACAGTCACGGCGCCGGTTGAGGTATTGAGCGAAATCCCGCTGGGCCAGTTTCCATACGGCGCCACAGTGGCATTGGTTCCGAGCCCCACGGGCATATTGTTGACGGTATCGTTGGCTGTCAAATTGTAGATGGCCGTGGATGGGGACCCGAATAAGGCGCTGCCGGCATTCTGCACGGCCACGACAGAATTCTCGACCGTGAGGGAGTTCGTCGCCACTGCGCATTGCGTCGGCGAAGCGATGCTGCACAGTTGATAGGTAAAGAAATAATCTCCGGGAAGCACCGAGGAGGCCATGGTTACCGCACCCGTGGCGGTGTTGAGTGTAATGCCGGTGGGCCAAGGCCCATAGGGTGCTTCGGTATCCTCCGACACAGTCGCATTGGGTGACGTTACAAGCCGAGCAGGTTCACCAAATACGGTGTCGCCCTGCGCAAGGTTCGCAATGATCGTTAGAGTCTTTCCCGCTAGTTCGGTTTTTGCTTGCGCGCTGGCGATCACCGGAGAGGTAATGCCGAGGGTGACCGCGTTGGCGCCGCAATTGGCAGGCACGTTTAGATCACACAGCTTGTATTCAAGATTGTAGTCGCCGGGAGCCAGCGACTTAGAAGTAGCAATGGCACCAGTACCAGAGTTGAGCTCGATTCCTGGCGGCCACGCGCTGCCGTCAATAGTGAGCTGAGCGTTGACTGGATTGCCGTTGTTCGATTGCGGCAGCGTGACGGCAGCGCCATTCACGGTGTCCTCGCTGACGACATTGCAGGGCGTTTCACCTGGAGGACCTGTGCAAGTAACGGGGTTCGCGAGAATCGATGCCGAAATGATGGTCAGGGTTACATTGCCAGCGACGCATTGAGCGGGAGTGTTGAGGTCGCATAGCTGGTACTGAACAACCCAGGGGCCGTCGGCCGAGGTTTTCTTGATGCTTACCTGACCGTTTGTCGGGTTGAGGCCGATACCATTGGGCCAAGGGACGCCCTTGTAGACCTGGATCTGGGCATTCCCGCCCGCACCCAGAATGACTTTGCCGCCGTTGACCGAATCGTTGGCGGTTACATCCGGGATCGCTATTGCCGCTTTACCCGAATCCACAGTCGCAGCATACGATGCAGCCACGAGAATGGGTTTCGTGACTACGTTTACCGTAACGTCGGCGGCATCGCAGTCGGTGGGCGAACTCGCTGCGCACAGGTCGTACTGCATCGTGTACGTACCCAACGCCAGGGTCATCGCCGTGCTTACGGTGCCGGTGGCGGGATTGAGGGTGATGCCCGGCGGCCAGGGCTGGACTTTTTTGACCGTGGCGTTGCCGCCGGTTCCTAAGATCGCCATGGCACCGCCGATCGTGTCGGTCGCGGCCACATTCGCGATTGGCTGAGAGCCAATCTCGTAGTCAGAGTTTCCGCTGACCGCGTAAGCTATAACGGTTTGCGCCGGCGCCGGCGTCGCCGCGCACAGTAGAGCTACAAGTACCAGCGTGAACCGAATCGTCCAATCGGCTAAAAATGCGCGCATGCTACATCCATGTCCATTGGCGACGGAAGTCTAGCGCAACCACCGGCGCAATTCCCTTTTTTACTAACGCTCCTCGCATTCACAGATTTAAGGAATCGACAATGCGGCGCCGCGGGAGATTAGTAAGCTGTGCGTTCTTTCAGTGCTGAGTGCAGTGCAAGATCGGGGCGACTACTCTGTAGCTGCGCAAGATCCGGTTGTAGTCGTTTGCACGGTCAGCTATGCTCGCTCGCGAATCGGGGTCCGGATCGGAGTTCTAATCTGACCCGTTTATAAAGGTGCCTTGCGTGAGCCGCGCGACTGGGCCATGGCTTTTGCATAGGTAACCATTTCCGACCAAAGCAGGGAGCAAATTTGGTCCTCGGGGTTCAACGTCTCGTTTTCGAAGGCGACCTCGTCCTGGCTTGTCTTTGTCAGCTTCCCCTCGTGCACCCACGGCGTCTTCCCTTGGCGGAAGCAATTAAGGTCAAGTGCGTCGATCCCTTGTCCACGTAATCCTGCTCGCTGCGGCGACTGCGTTTGCAGCGCAAGTGAGGGCCCAATCCGTGAGTCCGGCCCCGGATGCCGGCACGGCGGTTGCCGGCACCGCGTCGACACCGATCCCCAACGTGGCAGCCAACGACACCGTGAATGGTGCACCGGCGATCTTGGGAACCACGGGCAATGCCACGGTGGCGCAGCTCGGTAGCTGGCCAGCAGGCATCTCGCTCGATCCCAACGCGGGTGCAGTGTCGATCACGGCGGCGGTGCCACCCGGTACATATAGCCTGCAATACCAGCTGTGCGATTTGAACTCCCCGCCGGACTGCGCATCCACGACGGACACGATCACAGTGAGCGCTTCCATCATCGCCGTCCCGGACACGGGCACGGCGGTTGCCGGCACCGCGTCGACACCGATCCTCAATGTGGCAGCCAACGACACCGTGAATGGTGCACCGGCGATCTTGGGAACCACGGGCAATGCCACGGTGGCGCAGCTCGGTAGCTGGCCAGCAGGCATCTCGCTCGATCCCAATGCAGGTGCAGTGTCGATCACGGCGGCGGTGCCACCCGGTACATATAGCCTGCAATACCAGCTGTGCGATATGAACTCCCCGCCGGACTGCGCATCGACCACCGATACGATCACGATTACCACCTTGATAATCACCGTGGTCGCAAATCCGGACACCGGCACGGCGGTCGCCGGCACTGCGTCGACACCGATCCCCAACGTGGCAGCCAACGACACCGTGAATGGTGCACCGGCGATCTTGGGAACCACGGGCAATGCCACGGTGGCGCAGCTCGGTAGCTGGCCAGCAGGCATCTCGCTCGATCCCAATGCAGGTGCAGTGTCG
>Ga0302324_100028925_pt1 | contig 10524 bp, 8 predicted proteins | sample Palsa_T0_1_FD_201949 | JGI IMG/M metagenome (GOLD analysis project Ga0302324, IMG submission 201949) | Peat permafrost microbial communities from Stordalen Mire near Abisko, Sweden - Palsa_T0_1 | ecosystem: Environmental > Terrestrial > Soil > Palsa > Peat permafrost | place: Sweden: Abisko... | reverse complement strand
AACAATCTCGTGGTATTCAACCGCATTCCAGAACTCCTGCCCATCCGGCGCCTTCATGCAGCAGAGAAGTTTTCCTCCAACGCGAAAATCCATCTTGCAAACAGGCGATGTAAAACCCTTCGGCCCCCACCACTGCATGATGTACTTCGGGTCTGTCCACGCCTTCCAAACCAACTCGCGTGGGGCATCAAAAACTCTCGTCACAACCATCCGCTCAACTTCGCTAACCGTGTTTTCTGTCATCTCTGACCTCCTCTTTCTTCATTTGATTTACAACCACTTCCAGCTTGTCGAAACTCTCTTCCCAGAACCGGCGATAGCTAAACGTCCAGTCGCTGACTGCCTTGATCGCTGCGGGCCTGAGCGTGCACACGCTCTCTCGTCCACGCTTCCTCTTGATCACAATCCGCGCCCGCACCAGGTAGGCAATATGTTTTGAAATCATCTGCTGCGAGAGCGCAAACAATTCCGTCAATCCATGCACAGAGGCAGGCCCACGGCTGAGCCGCTCGATCATGGCCCGCCGGGTTGGATCAGATAAAGCCGCAAATGTTGTACCCAGTTGATCCACAACCAAATGGTAGTGGATTATTTGTGAATGTCAAGTCTTAAATGTGCGATTCCCGAACTCCGGTCCAAGGTCTGCGATCCCCGACTCCCGCGTTCATTCATACATCCCTTCGAGCGGCGTCGGGGCAGCCAGGCGCAGGGTTGGGGAAATCAGCGGACTCGTGCGATAACTCATTAGCATGACGATTGCCGCGCAAGTACACTGCATCGGGCGAGTGGGCTGGCGCATCTTAGGACTGTTACCCTTGAAGACGGTGAAGAAGGGAAGTATTCGATGGCGAGAGTGACCTTGATTTTTGCGTTTTTGTTGATGGTGCTGGGCGAGGTGAGCTACGTGGGGACCGGAAGCCTGCATAAGACGGCGCTGATTCCTGTGTGGTTTGGGCTGGCGCTTGGGCTGTTTGGGTTTCTGGCGCTACGCGCGAAGAGTGAAAAGGGACGCATGACGTTGATGCACATCAACGTGACCATCGGGCTGCTGGGATTCCTGGGTGGTGTGGGTGCGGCGATTCAGGGTTACGTTTCTGCCCATTCGCATGGGCACTCGCCGGACATGATTGCGCTGGCCTCGAAGTTGACCATGGCCGCGCTGACGGGCATTTATGTAGCGATGTGCGTAAGGTCGTTTATTGCGGTGCGCCGCGCAAGGCAGGCCTAGCCAATGGGAACGATGCGCGGCGGGATGGGCATGGGCATGCGGGCGGAGCGCCCGACCGGCGGCCGTGCGGGCCGAGGCGCGGCGGCGGACCTGCCCAAGAAAAAAGTGAGCCTGAAGAAGGTGGGCCCGGAGGTTTGGGCGCTGATGGCGCCGCGCAAGGGGCTGATCCTGGCGGGGTTTTGCCTGATGGTGGTAAATCGCGTGGCGGGGCTGGTGATGCCGTTCGTGTCGAAGCCGCTGATGGATAAGGTGCTGTCGACTTCCGGCAATCCTGCATTGCTGCCCAAGATGATCGCATTTGTCTTCGGCGCGATGCTCACGCAGGCGCTCACGTCCTATGCATTGACACAACTGCTCTCCAAGGCCGGCCAGCGGCTGATCGCGGAGCTGCGCAGCAAGGTGCAACGGCACGTTGGGCTGCTGTCGGTTGCGTATTACGACGAAAACCGCACAGGCACGCTGGTGGCGCGCATCATGACCGATGTGGAAGGCGTGCGCAACCTGGTGGGCACGGGGCTGGTGGACTTCACGGGTGGAATGCTGACGGCGGTGCTGGCCTTCATCTACCTGATGCACCGCAGCGTTCTGGTGACGCTGACGGTGTTCTCGGTGCTGGCAGTATTTGTTGTGATTCTGCAATACGGCTTCAAGACAATTCGACCGATCTTTCGTGAGCGCGGCAAGATCAATGCAGAAGTGACGGGGCGGCTGACGGAGTCGTTGGGCGGCGTGCGCGTGGTGAAGGGCTACCACGCGGAGGAGCGCGAACACAGCGTGTTTGCCGAGGGTGTGCAGCGGCTGCTCGAGAACGTGATGAAGTCGCTGACCATGACCAGCACGCTGGGGGCCGCGTCGACGACGATGGCCGGGCTGGTTTCAGCGCTGGTGATGTATTTTGGCGGGCACGCCGTGCTGCGCGGCACGTGGACCGTGGGCGACTACTTTCAATACAACATGTTTCTGGTTTTCATGATCGCGCCGGTGATTCAGATTGTGAACATCGGAACGCAGTTAACGGAGGCCTTCGCCGGACTGGACCGCACCAACGAAATCATGGCCGAGGTCGAGGAGAACAAGACGCCGGGGCGCACGATTGAGATGCCGCCGATTCAGGGGACGGTGCGCTTTGAGAACGTGGAGTTTTCTTACGAGGCGGACAAGCCTGTGCTGCACGGCATCAACTTTGAATCGCGGCCGGGGACAGTGACGGCGCTGGTGGGCTCGTCGGGTTCGGGCAAGTCGACGATCATCAGCCTGATTTGCGCGTTCCATACGCCGACCAGCGGACGCGTGCTGGTGGACGGCATCGACCTGGCGCATGTGAACCTGAATACTTTCCGTTCGCAGTTGGGCGTGGTGCTGCAGGACTCATTCCTGTTCGACGGATCGATTCGCGAGAACATTCTGTTTTCGCGGCCCGATGCGACGGAGGAACAGTTCCTGTCGGCGTGCAGGACGGCGCGCGTGGATGAGTTTGCGGAGCGGTTTGCCGATCAGTACGAGACGATTGTGGGCGAGCGCGGCGTAAAGCTCTCAGGCGGGCAGCGGCAGCGGCTTTCGATTGCGCGCGCGCTGCTGGCCGAGCCACGGATTCTGATTCTGGACGAGGCGACGAGTTCGCTCGACTCTGAATCAGAGCAGATGATTCAGGCGGGCTTGGCCAAGCTGATGGAAGGGCGGACGACGTTTGTGATCGCGCACAGGCTGTCGACGATTCGCCGAGCGGACCAGATTCTGGTGGTGGAGCAGGGGCAGATTGTGGAGCGGGGCAATCACGCGGAGCTCTATGCCATGAGTGGCCGGTACCACGATCTCTACACGCGCCAGCATGGGCTTGAGGCGAATCTGTTTCTTGCGCCGGGCGAGGGCGACACGGTGGAGGGGTAGAGGCCGACTGAGAACCGGGCGGCTGTCCGGGGTGGTCTAGATGGGAAATCCAGGGATGAATTCCTAGACTTCCGGCTTTGCGGGTCGGGCCAATTCCGAGCGTCTACCCGTTGGTTTCATCCAAAGAAATCTCGTCTCACCTGTTGACACGCATTCCCAGAATGTCGCAAACTGGTACTTAGTTCATTTTGCGGCAAGGGGGTTCAGAATGCGAGATGCTGCTGTGCAAGGCACATACAAGGTACAGGCGCTGGATCGGGCATTTGCGGTGCTGGATTTGCTGGGAGAAAGCGAGACGCCGCTAGGACTGGCTCAGGTGGCGGCCTCGCTTCAGTTGCACAAGAGCACGGCCCACCGTTTTCTTATGGTGCTCGAGCATCATCGCATGGTGGAGCGCACGGGCAGCGGCAAGTTCCGGCTGGGGTTGCGGCTATTTGACTTTGGCAACAGAGCGATTGAGCAGTATGACCTGCGTGACCGGGCGCAGCCACACCTGCGGCGGCTGGTGGCCGAGACCGAGGAGACTGCGCACCTTTGCGTGCTCGAGGCCGCGCGCGCTATTTATATCGACAAAATTGAGCCGGCGCGTTCAGTGCGGATGATTACGCGGATCGGGGCGAGCAACCCGGTGCACTGCACGTCGGTGGGCAAGGCGATGCTGGCGTTTCTTCCCGAGGATCGAGCCAATGAAGTGATCAAGAAGACGAGGTTTGAGCGGTTCACAACCCGGACGATCGCCACGGCCGAGGCGCTGCGCGCGGAGATGGAAAAGACCAAGCGCCGCGGCTACGCTGTGGACGATGAGGAGTTCGAAGAGGGACTTCGCTGCATTGCCGTGCCATTGCTCGACGCGCAGCGGCTGCCGGTGGCGGCTGTGAGCATCTCCGGACCGTCGTTCCGCGTGACCGCGCAGAAACTGCCTACGATTGCCAACCAGTTGCTGCAATGCGTGCGCGGTATCTCGGCAGATATGGGCTACAGTTCGGCGAGCCGGGCCAACCGGACTGCCTGGTCGGCGTAGGCAAGACGGCTGGCGGAGCCCGGCAGCTGGCTGCGTGTATTGAAGGCGATTCCGACGGCGACCGGGTGCCGAAAACCAGCAGCTGAGGGTCTTAAATGGCCCACACTTTCTGTTACACTCAGAAATGTCGCGTTCACCTGGGAGGCCAGCAGTGATGGGCTCCATTGGTTTGAGCACGAGTGACAAACCCATCTATTGGGGACGTAGCTCAGTTGGTTAGAGCGCTGCCCTCGCAACAGATTTCTTTCTTTTCAAAAACATACTGAATATGCTGTCCATCGTGCTGTCCATTTGACCGAGATGGCAGCTAAGGCTATCTATGCCGGGTCTCACTCGGAGGCTTGGAACATATGGCCAGAGCGAAACAGTACGCAGACCGCGTCAACGTCATCAAGAGAATCAAACTGGGCTCCAAATGGCCGTTCGCACCCGTGGTGGAACAGAACGGCAGGATCGCCCGCGATCATGTCAGGATCGCAGGCCGGGACGAGCACCATCCTGAAGGTCGCTACTACCTGGAGTGGTATGAAGCGGGAAAGCGCCGGCGGAAGCCGGTCCTCAAGTTCGAGAACCTTCTGCAGGCTGCCCGCGCGAAATCCATTGAACTGAATGACCTCAAGGCCGGTCTCTTGCTCCCTACCGATGCTGCCGCTATTCAGGAGCCCGCACGGCTCACCATGAACGCAGCTATTGACGACTACCTCGAATACATCCGCAAGCACCGCAGCCAGCGAACCTGCAGAACCTATCGGCCGGTGCTGAATGCCCTTTTCCGGCACTCCTATACGAAGACCTATGTGGATGAGGTGACTCGCGAGGACATCCTGAAGTTCACCAGCGACTGTTTTGACCAGGGGCTTGTACCACGAACGGTCTACGATCGCCTGGTTACCGTCCTCCAACTCTTCAAACGGCACGGTTACAAGGGGCTGGTGGAAGCGAGCGACTGGCCACGCTATGTAGAGACCATCCGCCCGATCTACGAGCCGGAAGAGATCACAGCAATGCTCCAGCACGCCACACTGGACGAGGCGATCCTCATCAAGTTCTGTCTCACCTCAGGATTCCGCGACCGTGAGATCCGTTACGTGACCTGGCGGGATGTCGAACTTCGCACCTCAGTGGTGCGCGTTACGGCTAAGCTGGCAGAGTCTGGGGACGGCCTGTAGGTGTTGCTGTCGCCAAAGATGGCAGTCTCTTTGTCACAGACGACGGTTCCCGCTCCGTCTGGCACGTCACTTACGTTGGAAAGTAACGAGTTCACGTGCTTCCAGAGCCTCAGAGAAAGGCTCCGGAAGATACGAAACTACAATTGGGATTGGGTTGCTCAGCCGTTGGTGTAGCCAAGCCAGGATGGGTTTCTAATCGTTCCGTCATAGTGCGAACTGGTCTTGAAAAGCTCGAACTTCCCGTTCATAGCGGCGTCCTTCGTCTTTGCGAGAATCGCGGCGACTTGCTGCTGGTCCAGAGGCTTGAAAGTTCGCACTGCCTCGAACGCCTGATCGAGAATCTCCGGAGAATCGATTCCGGTAATGACTACTGAAGCCGGGGAGTTCAGCCCGAAGTGTAGGGCCTCCATCGGCGTAACGGTCTTGCTCTGGAGGATATAGGGATCACCGAAGGTCTTCATGGCGAGGATCGCGGTGCCGTGTTCCTTCGCCACCGGCGCAACCCCGATTAGAAACGAACGGAAGTGTGCATCCATCACGTTAATGGGCATCTGCACGGTGTCGAAGTGAAACCCGTGCTTATCGGCAGTCTCAAACATGCGTAGGTGCACGCTGGGATCCTTGTGACCTGTAAAGCCGATGTAGCGGATCTTGCCTGCATGTTTTGCTTGCTGAACAGCTTCGATTGCCCCACCTGGCGCGAAGATCACATCCGGATCGTCGAGGCGAATGACCTCATGGAATTGCAGGAGATCAATCACATCCGTCTGTAGTCGTCCCAGCGATTGCTCAATCTGTCTGGCTGCGGTGTTCTCATCCCGTCCATCGATCTTTGTCATCAGAAAGACTTTCTGCCGGTAGCCATCACACAGCGCCTGGCCCATTCGGGCCTCGCTGGTGCCGTTGTTGTAGTCCCAGCAGTTATCCAAAAATGTAATGCCGCGGTCGATTGCAGTTCGAAGTAAGCGGATGCTCTCGGCCGGGTCGCGCTGCTTTCCGATGTGGTAACCACCCAAGCCGATCGCGGAAATACGCTCGCCCGTGCCGCCCAGTTCGCGATAGATCATGTTGGGGGACTCAGGCCGATGGGTGGCGGTGGAGGACCGAGCGCTTTGTGCGCCCGGAGATGCAACTGTTCCCGCGGCAGCGACTGTGGCCGTCTTCAAGAAATCTCTCCGATCCATGAAAGGCTCCCTTCAGGGGTTTTTCGTTCCCTCATCTCAGAGAATTTAAGGCATAATCTGGGGGTGTAAAGGCGACAATAGGCGGGAAGGAGGGAGGGGCTAAACTGCACAGCGGATAGGAACTTAAGGCAACCGGGAGTAGCTGGAGAGTGCGCAGTGTACTTGGCTCTTTACCGCAGGTTTCTTTATCGACTGTAGCCATCAGATCTGGGTCCACGCCTTTCCGTGATTGTTTTTTCGGTGTCGATTCGGGCGAAAAAAGCAGACCCGAGATTGGCCCGGTTGGTCACTGAACGATGCACCGGTGGTACCGAGATGCAGGCCAGCCTATGCTTCGGTCGAGGACAAACCTTGTGTTCCGGTGTTAATTGTTACCCCATTGTCCTTACCTTCCTTTCCGTAGAAATCGACGACCCTTTTGCAGGGCACCTCTCTCGTCCTTGCTGAGGTCCTTGTTCTTCATTGCATCGCTTACGGTCTGAAGTGCAGCTTTTACCTGATCGCACTCGTTTCCATTGCAAAGGTAATGGCCTGTCGGATCCGTCCTAATCAGCGGATTGTTCCCAACGTATGCATACAGATTCAAGCTCTGCGGATCGTCCAGCTTCGCATACGGCACCGGCTCGACCTTCGCGCTCCAGTCAGGCGACAGGAACCGTCCAAACTCGCTGCTGTAGTACCTCGCCCGGCATCCACTTCCTTCCCCCAGCCGGCCAAGATACTTCGGCTTGTGATCCACAACTGGGAGCATGCCGCTCAGGAAGAGAAGATTCCCCGTCTGGCTGTTGCACCGCCAGCCGTTTCTGCAACTCCAGTCCATTCAAACCGGGCATCGAAATATCCAGGACCAGGCAGTGTGGGACAATCTCGTGTGGGCGGTTAAGGAATTCTTCGGCGGACGTGAAAGTCTCTACGTGCCATCCTTCATCTTGAATCAGGGCTCTCAGTGATTCTCGCATCGAGATATCGTCATCCACAACGAAGACAATCGGAGACGCATTTGTCATCATCCAAGCACTCTCTTCACAGCAGATCGCGCTTGTCGTGTTCATTGTAAGCTCCCGTTCGAGCGCCAGAACATTTACTCGCTGCCAACAGCCCTGTTCAATGCCCGCAACAAGGCTTTATCGTCAAACGGTTTGAACAAACACTCGACCGCTCCGTAATCAATCAATCGCGACCTCACCGCTTCATCCCTGCGAGCAGTAATGAAGACAACCGGAATCCCGAGGCCGCGGCGGCGAAGTTCGCGAAAGAGCTCGGGCCCCGTCATTACTGGCATTCCGACATCAAGCAACACGCAACTCGAGCGCGAAGCAGCATCGGACAACAGAAATTCCTCTGCCGAAGAAAATGTCCGGGCAGCAAATCCCAATTCGTTCAGGAGTTCTGGCAGCGATTCGCGAATTGACTGGTCATCGTCGACAACCGAAATTAGCAATCGTTCTTTCATTGAGACGCTCTCAAACCGCGCCTGAAACAGAATTCATAGATAACACGGACAACTTCTCCGTTCCTTAAGCGCGGTCTGGGAAGTCGATGCGCTCGGATCATGCGTGATTCTTTCCTGTCCGGGTCGAACACCAACAATGCGGCTCAGCAAGTATCCGCAGATCCTCTCGCTGGGGACCAATTAAAGCAACAATATCATTACGGACGCGTTGCGCAATCGTCTCTAATACTTTGGTATTGGTATTTTCGCCGACGAGTGCCTGACCACAAGGCTGTTGCCCGGCTAGAGCGATTCCAACAATTCATCTTCCCATTGTGGATCAGTGAAAGGTTGCTTATTCTTGGGGAAAAGCCACTTGAGAGCATAGCTTTCGGGGTATACCAATCGTGGAATTGCTATGATCGTCGGGGCTGCAAGGAATCGCAAAGGTGAACGCGTGACCGTCGTCAAGTGTCGCCGCCCACATAGACCGTTAATCTATCCGAGAGCGATGGGCGCAGCCGGCAGGGTCAAATGAAAAATTGCGCCGCGCTTAGGGGCATCGGCCGCCCACAAGCGCCCACCATGAGACTCAATGATTGACCGGCTGATGCGAAGCCCCATGCCGGTGCCGTGCGGTTTAGTTGTAAAGAACGGGTCGAAGATCTGTTCCGCTAATTGGGGCGGAAATCCCATGCCGGTATCACTCACAGTCACGAGAAGCTGCTCGTTTTCATCCCACCGCGACTTGATGGTCAACTCTCGTAATCCTTCAACGTCCTTCATCGCTTCGAGGCTGTTGACGATCAGATTCATCGTGACTTGCTGCAATTGCACGCGATCTCCGATGATCTGAGGCAGATCGGCTGCCAGTTCCGTTCGGACCGAGATGTTGTGTCGTACGGCCTCACTGCGCAGGAGGCCGGTGGTTTCTTGAATGATGTCATTTACGTCAAGAACCTCACGATTCGGGGTTGCCTTCTCGAATTGTGAGCGGATCTTGCCAATAACATCCGCGGCACGTTGCGCATCTCTTTGAATCCTGGTAACAGCTGCGCGCGCCTCATCGAGATCCGGGTTATCGTGCCCGAGCTTTCGAAGGCAAACGTTGGCGTTGATGAGGACACCGCTGATCGGTTGATTCACTTCGTGAGCCAGGGATGCCGCCAACTCGCCCATGGTGGTCACCCGGTTGATGCGCGCGAGATCGCCCAGCGCCTGGCGTAACGCATCTTCGGCACGCTTTCTATCGTCAACTTCTGTTAAAAGGAAGTACCATCGGACGATTTGTCCCTGCCGATCACGAAGAGGAAGCCCGCGCATGTTTAACCATCGGTAGACGCCATCGAAACGACGAATTCGTGCCGCATCATATTCAACTGGCTCTCCAGCGGCGAAAGATCGCCCAAAAGCTTGAAGGTACGCAGGACGATCATCGGGGTGAATTGTGTCGTCTACGGCCCACTGACGACACTCTTCCAGCGACCTTCCAAGGTAGTCCAAAATTGGTTGATTGACCCGCTCTAACTCGCCGGTCTTGTCCAAAACTGCAATCAGGCCGGGGATGCTGTCTACGATTAAGCGAGATTCGTACTCGCTTTCGCGCAACTTCTCCTCAGCGCGCTTCAGATCTTCGATATCGATGGTAGTCCCATACCATTTGATAATGTTTCCCTGGTCGTCGCGCAGAGGCACGTTGCGAGCCAGAAACCAGCGATATTCCCCGTCCGCCCTCCGCATGCGAAGCTCCGCCTCCATCGGTTGCCCGCGCTCCAATGCTTTGCGCCATGCGGCGGCCTGGAGCCTCAGATCATCGGGGTGAACAATTTCGGACCAATTCCAGCCGGACAGGTCCCCGGTCGAGGATCCCGTGTAATTAACCATGCGCTCATTGACGAAATCCAAAGAGCCGTCGGGCAAAGCGCTGATGACAAGAGCGGGAATTGTATTGATGACGCGGCGAAGCTGATCCTCGCTGCTCTGGAGAGTCGCATAGAGGTCCCGCAGCTGCTGCGCGGTCTGGTTGAATACTCGCCCGAGATGAGCTAGTTCATCTTCCCCGCTGACGGGCACCCGATGTTGAAACTCTCCCCGCGCCAATCTCCTGGAGCCTTCCACCAATTGGGCCAGCGGGCGCAATATGCTGCGGGTAATCGACAAGCCCAGAGTCCCGGCAAGCAGTAGCGTGAGCACTACAGTGACGGGGACGAGCAAGAAAACCCGCTCTTCGACACGCTTGATATTCAGAATCGCTTGCGCCTGCTCTTCGCCGACCTCGCGATCGACTTTCTCGACCAGCGACGAGGTCAGCGACTCCAGTGGGTAGACCTCCGTGGCCAGGCGAACGCGTACCGCACTCCAGTCGCCCGCAGTGGCCAGGCTGGTAATAGCGTCGAGCTGCGATTGCAGCGAGCCCTGAATGACCTCGAGGGTGGGCAGGATGCTTGGATCCTGTTGAGGATCGTAGGGTTGGTAGCCAAGCGCGCTTTCTGCTTGTTGCATATCCGACAGAAATGCCGCGTGCAGGGGGCCGGCTTCCGCCACCAATTGCGCTGCGTCTTGTGAATCCGCCAGCGCTTCCAGCCGGTCGTTAAATGCCAGGA
>Ga0302324_100028923_pt1 | contig 10524 bp, 6 predicted proteins | sample Palsa_T0_1_FD_201949 | JGI IMG/M metagenome (GOLD analysis project Ga0302324, IMG submission 201949) | Peat permafrost microbial communities from Stordalen Mire near Abisko, Sweden - Palsa_T0_1 | ecosystem: Environmental > Terrestrial > Soil > Palsa > Peat permafrost | place: Sweden: Abisko... | reverse complement strand
TTTCAGCTGGGGTCACGCCGGTAGTCGCGGGCATGAGTTCCCCCGCCTCGCAATGGACGGGTACGGCGACGGTGGCGCTGGTAATTGGCGGCCTGCGGGAAGACGACGTGAGCTATTTGTATGACGGCATCGAAACTCGCAACGCATGGTATGGAGCCGCCGGACTACTGCCCTCACCGGATTTCACGCAAGAGTTCAAAGTGGAGCAGTCCGGCGCGCCCGCCGCATTTGGAGCCGGCGGGGCGTTCGTGAGCGTGGTGACCCGATCCGGCACCAATCAGTTTCACGGGTCTGCCTACGAGTACCTGCGCAACAACGACTTCGACGCGCGCAACTACTTCGACCAGGGCGCCCCGCCGCCCTTTCACCAAAACCAGTTTGGGGCGAGTCTGGGTGGCCCCATCAAGAAGAATAAGATGTTCTTCTTCGGCAACTACGAGGGCTTTCGCCAGATCTACCCCCAGAACTACTACGCCAACGTTCCCACGGCGGCCCAGCGGGCCGGTAATTTCAGTGCCAGCACTACGCAACTCGTGAACCCTTTCAACATCGTGAACGGGGCCTATCAGCCATTCGCTGGTAATCAGGTCCCTAGCAACTTGTTCAATGCTACGGCGCAGAAGGTTCTGGCCTATTACCCGGCCCCCAATGGCAGCTACGCCAGCGGTCAGAACTACCACTATCTTGGAGTTACGACTGACAACTGGGACCAGGAAAACGTCCGCTGGGATTATGCGATCTCAAACAACGATAGCGTTTTCGCTCGCTTTACCAACCAGAATCAAACCACCAGCGTTACCGACATTACGCCGTCGAGGGAAATCATCTACCCCTCCAATCCAAAGAACCTGGCAATGGGCTGGACTCACACCTTTTCGCCTGCCATCGTTAACGACGTTCGCTATGGCTGGTCGCACACCGCCGTCGGTGAACAGCGTGCAGATGGGTACGACTCAAGCAAATCGAACCCGCTGGGATTGGTCGGCGAGGTGGATCAGCCTGGTTCCTATGGCCCGCCGTCATTCAACATCACCAATTACGCAAACGCCGGTTCGACCGAAGGAACCGACATTGTTCGCGAAGGCCTGAACATGTGGACGGAAGCCCTGCAGTGGCAAAAGGGCAAGCATCAGATCACCGTGGGCGGAGACATTCGCTACCAACCCATCTTTATGTATGAGGACTGGGCGGCCACCAGCATTACCTTCAACGGTTCATACACCGGCGATCCAATCGGCGACCTGCTTCTGGGAGTACCCAGCAATGGCTTTACCGCGCTCGGGGATCCCACCATGAATTTGCGGATGTGGTATCAGTCTTACTATGTAAACGACAACGTTAAGGTCAACAGCCACTTGACCCTGACTGCCGGCGGCCGCTGGGAACACCGCAAGCAGCCCATTGAGTTGAAGAATCACGTGGGAAGCTTTGACATTGCCACCAACCAGGATCTCTCCTATCCGGATACCAACGTCCTCGGTCTCACCAGGGCGATGGTTAAGCCGGTGTACACCAACTTCTCTCCGCGCCTGGGCTTCAACTGGACCCCGTTCTCCCGCAGCAACACGGATGTCAAAGGTGGATTTGGGATTTTCTTCATTCAGCCCAACATCAACCAGTACGAGGTGGAAGTCGATACCACGAAGTACTATCTCATCCAGAGTTATGGCAACGCGCCGGTGGGGAAGCCGCTCAACTATACGCTGAATCAGCTCTTCGGCCCGACCGTGCCCGGCGGAGGACCAACTGCTTCGTTCATCCAGCCGAACGGCGCGACGCCCTATACGTACGAATGGAACCTATCTGTCTCGCACACTCTGAAGGACTGGGTCTTTGAAGCTGCCTACCTGGGCAGCGCTGCGCACCACTACGAAGAGCGCCCCAACATCGACCCTGAGAATACCGACGGAACCTACCCGCTCCCGGGATGGAACGGCGTCCAGGAGAATAGCAACTCAGGCAGTTCCTTCTACAGCGGCTTGGTGGCGCGCGCCGAAAAACGCTACAGTTCCGGTTTTTCTCTGCTCGGCTCCTACACCTTCTCCAAGTGCCTCGGCTGGCCTTGGCAGGATGTCTTCTCCTGGCACCCGCTTAATATGCGCCTTGACCGGGGTCATTGCCAGGAAGACATTAACCACGTTCTGGTGGCCAACTCCATCTACGAACTCCCCTTCGGAAAGGGCAAGATGTTCCTGAACAATAGCGGGCTTGCCGACATATTTGTCGGAGGCTGGAAACTGGCGGCTATCGCCTCCTATCACAGCGGTATTTGGGAGACCCTGGGAAGCAGCCAATCCCTGGGAATTTTTGTGAATGGGTTACCCAATGTGACCGGCCCAGTCAACAACTCTTCGCTGCATGGCGGCTTGGGAAGGAATGGAAAACTTGGGCCGTATTTTAACATTCAGAATGTTCAACCCGTAACCGCCGTTGGTGTCCAGGGAAATTCCTCTGTACAGAGTGTCTCCACTCCGGGAAGCGCGGACTGGGATCTTGCCGGGGATAAGACCTGGCGATTTGCCGAGCGCTATGGTTTAACCTTTAGGGCGGACGTGTTCAATGCCTTCAATCGGGTCAATTTCTACGGATTAGACACAGGGGTGAATGACAGCAAATTCGGTTACGTGCAGAATGCTAATCCGGCGCGCGAAATCCAACTTAGTCTGCGGTTCGCCTTCTAGGTGGAGGAGCGCCAAGAAAAATCTTGCGCTCCTCTTCGCCCTTGTTTGTCTCCCCAGTGTTTTATTGGCAGCTGTGCCGGCGACGAAGGGGTGTCCCAGCCAAGAGGAAACGGGCATGATGCTGGGCCAAGCCAGTGGCTTGATGGAGCAATCACGATACCAGGAGGCCTCGGATAGTTTGCAGCAGCTCGCCGGGCTGCATTGTGACCCCAGAGTCAGTCTGTTGCTGGCTGCTGCCTTCGAACTGGCGGGCGACCTGCCTAAGGCGGAACAGACTCTGGAGCAAGCTCATTCCGTATGGCCGTCGAATAACAGTATTGCGGCCACGCTCGCTCGGCAATATCTGGGCCAAGGGCAGCTGGAGCAGGCCGCGCGGGCGCTGCGACATTTCCACCCCACCGCGCAGACCCCCGTGCAAGAGATGGAGGTGGCGTCCGTTGTATTCATCGACAGTCACCAGTTGGTGCCGGCGCAGACGGTAGCCGAGATGGCCTACAAGACCTATCCCTCGGTCCATTCGTTGCTGTTGCTCGCCAATGCCATGCAGCTGCAAGGCAGATTCAAAGAGGTCGTCACCCTGCTGAATTCCAAGAAAGATGTCTACTCCACATCAGCCGCGTTTCTCATTACGTTGGCGGAGAGCGAGTACGACTCCATACTCTACGATGCGGCGCGCGACGACCTTGAGCATGCGATCGCACTAGACCAGAACTCCTATCAGGCCCATTTCCTGCTGGCAAACGCCCTGTTCAAGTTGGCCAAGGTAGATGAAGCGATTGCCGAGTATCGCCTGGCGATCGCGTTGTCTCCCCAGCAACCGCGTACGTACTATCAGCTCGCACTTGCGTTGCAGTCGAAGCAGGATCAAGCCGGCGCAGAGCAGCAGATTGCGAAGGCGCTGTCGATCGATGGCCACTATGCGCCGGCTTTGATTGAAATGGGAAAAATCCTCATCAGCCAGAACAAGCCCGCGGATGCGGTGACCCAACTCAACCAGGCTGTCCAGGACAATCCCAACGCAGAGCAAGGCTATTTTCTGCTGGCCAAGGCCTATGCGCAAATGGGCGATAAAGAAAAAAGCGATGAGATGAGGAAACGCATGGTCTTGGTGAGGAATGCAAATTGGAAGAGTTCCGGAAATAAGGACAAGAGAGAAGACCAATGATCCGAAAACTACTATTGCTGTTACTTATTTCTTGCACGGCCGCGGCGCAAACGCCGGCCAGCTCGTCGCAACGGTGGTCTGCGGACCAAGCCAACAGCTGGTATGAGAAGCAGCCGTGGCTGGTGGGGGCGAACTTCATTCCCTCGAACGCGATCAATGAACTTGAGATGTTCCAGGCGGCGACCTTCGATCCTGCCATCAATGACAAAGAGCTGGGGATGGCGGAAAGCATCGGCATGAACACCGTGCGCGTGTTCCTGCAGGACCAGCTGTGGCAACAAGATGCCAAGGGTTTCACCCAGCGGCTCGACACCTTTCTGGGAATAGCGTCCAAGCACCACATCCGGCCCCTGCTGGTGCTTTTCGATTCGTGCTGGGAGAGCGATCCTCACCTTGGCCCGCAGCACCCACCAATCCCGGGTGTTCATAACTCCGGCTGGGTGCAAAGTCCCGGCAAGGCACGTTTGCGGGACCCTTCTGTGGAGCCCCAGTTACAAGCCTATGTCGTAGGGATTGTGGGCGCTTTTGCTCACGACGACCGCATACTCGGCTGGGACGTCTGGAACGAGCCGGATAACCGCGGTGGGGACAAGATTGAGGATGTGGCCGCGAAGGTGGAGCGGGTAGATACGCTGCTTCCTCAGGCATTCGCATGGGCGCGCTCGGTGCATCCGATCCAGCCGTTGACCAGTGGACTGTGGGTCGGCGTCTGGGACGATGCTGCACAGGAAAGCGAGACCACGAAGATTCAGCTGCGCGAATCGGACGTTATTACTTTTCATAACTACGGATGGCCTGAAGAGTTCGAGGCGCTCATCAAGAGCCTGCAAAAGCAAGGCCGGCCTGTCATTTGCACGGAATACATGGCCCGTGGCGCCGGGTCGACCTTTGATGGCAGTCTTCCCGTGGCCAAGAAATACCACGTCGGGGCAATCAATTGGGGGCTGGTGGCGGGTAAAACGCAAACCTATTTCCCCTGGGACTCATGGCGCCGGCCCTACGTGGACGAGCAGCCGACCGTGTGGTTCCACGAGGTGTTCAAGCAGGACGATACACCCTATCGGCAGCGGGAAGTCGATCTGATTCGCGAGCTCACCGGCCGCGGAGATCACCGGCAATTCATCCCCATGGTTGGTCTGGGTTCTTAAGGCTGCGGAAAAACTCATGCTTTCTATTGGAGGTCCGATAGAAAGCATGAGTTTTTCCGCAACCTGTTTAGGCCGTACCTAAACCGTTGGAGACAGAGACGGCTCTAGCCGCTCAGGGAGCAGTTCCGGCCTTCTCCACGACTTTTTCCGCACCCTGCTAGGGAAAGATCAAAGCGACTCAACCGCGTTGATCTGACGGGAGATTTCAAAAGAAAGCTGTTCGAGGCCCGCGGACAACGTTTGCCGCGCTGAATCCGGCAACTCCTCAAGCAAGTCTGCGTACGGCGTGGTTTCGCAACCCTGAAATACAGCAAAGCCGGCCGTATCGGCTAATCTGCAACTGACGTTGATCAGGCCGGACATACACCACGGATCCCCCTTGTACCGCGGGGCGTGGTGATCGGAGACAATTGCCTCAAAGTCGGAAGGCAGCTTCCAGTCCCGAATCAGATGCCGTCCTGCCTCACAATGATCGAAGCCGAACAACGCGTGCTCAACTGCGAGGATGCTGCTGGAACTACCGCTATGCTTCTGCAACAGGGCGGCATAACGTGCAGGAGAAAACGCGGCCAACGCCAACCGGCCGACATCGTGCATTATGCCGGCCGTATACGCCGTATCCCCGTTCATCGAGCCTGCCAGGGCCAGTTGACGTGCGATCAATGCGCAGGCCATGTTGTGGCGCCATAGAGCCCGTAAGGCCTCATGTTTGAGCGATTCACCCAGATAAATTCTAACCGCCACCGTAAGACAGAGCCCTCTGAGGGCGTTGGTGCCGAGCATAACGACGGCTTGAAGAACACTGGTGATCGAGAAGCGCGAACCATAGAGGGCAGAATTGGCGATGGTAAGAACTTCGCTGGAGAATGCCGGCTCGGAAGAGATCAGGACACTCAACTGCCGCATTGAGATGTCTTCGTTGTCGGTCAACCGGAGCATCTGGATGGCCACTTGAGGAAAGGGAGGGATGCGCAGGTTTGCCCAAGGGAACTTGGCTGTCTCGTCGCTGTGAGCCTGGAGTTGCAATGGCGAACATCCCTTGGTGCAATATCGGCAGAGCGGGGTGGGTCTTCTAAGCTTGCGGGTAGGCAAAAGATAGGGCTCCTGTACCACGGGTAGGAGCCTATGAAAAGTGGGATGCGTTGATTGCTTTATCGGCCAGTTGCAGCAGACCGATAATCCCGCGCAAGTCGATGATTCGTAAGGGTTGGCCGAAGAACGATGGAGTTACGATGAGGAATATTCTCGATTTTGGCATTAACAGGGGAAACCGAGACGCCGATAGAGGATTCGTACCAGAAGGGGAGGTCCCCCATGGCTAGCACGATTACGGCAGTCTATTTAGAACCATCGGAGTCTGTGACGTCAGCGGTCCAACCACCAACATCGGCCAAACCAGTGGCCCAAAATCCAGAGGAGGACACGGTCACCTTTTCAACGGACACACAAGTAAACCAGCTGAATAAGAGCGGAGCAAGCCCGGCACAAATCGCTCAAAGTCTTGGAATCTCAGTAGATCTCGTCGATCTTGACTTAGGGATTGTTCCCACCATCACCTCCGCCTCGTCGTCATCGGCGCAGCCCGCTGCTACACCGGCTCCCGCCTCGTCGGCTTCCAATACTACGAGCACGCAAGCTTCGCCTGGCACAGCTGCCAACAACACCGCAGCTACCTCTACCACGGCTTCCAGTGCTGGGTCAGCTTCCACCGCTGCGGCGACTGCGGCTGCTACGCCAGCTTCCACCCCTGCGACCCTGCAAGCTTCAGCTACCCCAACTACCACGAACGTCTTCGGCTGAGGTCCTATCGTCGCTTCACTGCCCGGTGGGGCGACGGTTTTGAAAATTGCAGCTCCGCGCTGCGATTTCCCAATCGCCGCGCATCTGTGTGTCTAAAGAGTTTCGCCTTTCCTCACCGGGTCTTTATCCATGAACAGCAGGAGCGACCTGCCGCCCACAATCACCTTCCCGTCTGGTTCTTTCTCCGCAAAAGGGTCGTCGACGTTTTCTGTGCTGATGATCTGGCGCCACCCCGCGCCGCTTATGCAGGGAGGGAGGGTGAATTCCACTCCATCCTGGGCCGCATTGACGATCAATAGGAAGCTGTTATCGATGACCGGTTGACCCTTTTCATCGGTAACTTCAAGCGTTTGTCCATTCAGCAAAACGCCAACTGCGCGATTCCAATCCGTATGCCAGACCGCATCGGAAACATGGTTGCCGTCGGCGTTGAGCCAGGCGACATCCATAACCGCGGTGTCTTTCCCAGGTTTCCGGATCTCGCGGTCCTGAAGGAATTTGCGGCGGTGCAGATTGGGATGAGAAAGCCGCAGCTGAATCAGCCGGGTAGTAAAGTCGAGGAGCCGTTTGCGGGGCTCGTCCAGGTTCCAGTCGTACCAGGTCAGCTCATTGTCCTGGCAGTAGCAGTTGTTGTTTCCGCTCTGCGAACGAGCCACCTCATCCCCGCCCGCCAGCATGGGCACACCCTGCGATAGCATCAGCGTGGCCAGAAAGTTACGCATCTGCCGTTCGCGCAGCGCATTGATGGCCGGATCTTGCGTGGGCCCTTCAGCACCCATATTCCATGAGTCGTTACTGTCTGAGCCGTCGCGATTATCGTCCTTGTTCGCTTCGTTGTGCTTCTGGTTGTAGCTGACCAGGTCGCACAGCGTAAAACCATCGTGTGCGGTAACGAAATTTATGCTCGCGTAGGGTTTCCGTCCGTCGGATTGGTAGAGATCGCTGGAGCCGGTAAGACGGTTGGCGAAATCCGAGAGCTGGCTCGGGTCTCCGCGCCAGAAACGGCGCACGGTATCGCGGTATTTGCCGTTCCATTCTGCCCATAAAACAGGGAACTGGCCGACTTGGTAGCCTCCTTCGCCCACATCCCACGGCTCCGCGATCAGCTTCACGTCAGCCAGGGTCGGATCCTGATGAATGGTGTCAAAGAACGGGGACAGCTTGCTTACATCGTGGAGTTCACGAGCGAGCGTGGAGGCGAGGTCGAAACGGAAGCCATCCACGTGCATCTCGGTCACCCAGTAGCGTAAGGAATCCATGATCATTTTGAGCACTTGGGGATGGCGGACGTTGAGCGTGTTGCCAGTTCCGGTGTAGTCCATGTAATAACGCGGGTTGTCCATCAATCTGTAATAGGTGGAGTTGCAAACTCCTCTCCAGCTGAGCATCGGCCCAAGTTGATTTCCTTCACAGGTATGGTTGTAAACCACGTCCAGGATGACTTCGATGCCCGCAGCGTGCAGGGCTTTCACCATTTCTTTGAACTCGCGCACCTGCCCACCCACGTCGCCCGATGAACTGTATCGCGACATGGGAGCGAAGAACCCCAAGGTGTTGTAGCCCCAGTAGTCGGTCAGCCCTTTGTCGACCAGGTGTCCTTCATCGATAAAGTGATGGCTGGGAAGAAGCTCGAGTGCGGTAACGCCCAGTTTCTTGAAGTAATCGATGCTCAATTCGTGGCCGAGTCCGGCATAGGTTCCCCGCAGCTGTTCAGGAATGCCGGGGTTGCGAATACTGAAGCCACGAACATGAACCTCGTAGACCACCGAATCGGCCAGCGGCTGTTCCGGCCGGCGATCCTCTCCCCAGTCAAACTTGGGGTCGACCACGACGCACTTCGGTACCCCCGCTGCGGAGTCCTGGTTGTCGATCTTGAGATCGTCGCCGGAGGCCGCATCATGACCAAAGATGGGTGCCTTCCAATCGACTTTGCCGGAGATGGCCTTGGCATAGGGATCGACCAGCAGCTTGGCGGGATTGAAGCGATGGCCTTTTTCCGGCTCCCATGGGCCGTGCATTCGGTATCCGTAGAGTTGGCCTGGTTGGATGCCGAGTAGGAAGCCGTGCCATACATAGGCAGTTCGCTCGCGCAGCGTTACCCAGTCGGTCTGCTTGCCCTCAGCGTCGAAGAAGCAAAGATCAACCCGCGTTGCGCCTTCCGAATAGATTGCGAAGTTCGTGCCCTTATCAAAACAGGTGGCGCCCAGAGGATAGGGCCGGCCGGGGAGAAGAGTACGGTTCATATGCGTTTGATGTCGCTTCCCTCGAAAATATTCGTAAGCGGCAGAATAGCCAGTTTTTCTACCGGGATCCAGGTCACGCTATGCTAAGGATGCGAGATCCAGCAGGGAACAAGAAAGGCTCCCAAACGATGAGCGAATCAGCTGTACTGCCCTCCGCAGCCGCGATGGAGGGCCAAGGCGGATACAACCGTAACTCGCAGGTACAGGCGGGTGGAATGTCCCCGGCACTGCCCATGCTGGAGCGCGCGGTTTCAGCGGCCACTCTGCCCGCCGAGCCACAGCCGATTGTGATTGCCGATTACGGATGCTCGGAAGGCCGCAACTCGCTGGCTCCCATGCAGGCGGCGATCAGGATTCTACGACAGAGGGTGGAGCAAGACCGGGCGATCGCCGTGGTTCACACCGATCTGCCCGGCAATGACTTCACCGTCCTTTTCCAGACACTGATCGAAAGCCCAGAGAGCTACCTGCGCAAAGATGCTGCGGTTTATCCCTCCGCCGTTGGCAGGTCGTTCTATGAGCAGATCCTGCCTCCCAACAGCGTGACCGTGGGTTGGAGTTCCTGGGCGGTGCAGTGGCTGAGCCGAACCCCGGCCATCATTCCCGATCACGTGCACTACTCACTTACCAAGGATGCCGCGGTGCGCGGCGCCTTCTCGAGGCAGTCCGCGGAGGACTGGGAAAACTTTCTCCATTCACGGGGGCGCGAACTGTGTCCCGGCGGACGGCTGGCCGTAGTGACTATGGCGGTCGACGACCAGGGAGACTTCGGCTATGGGTCGCTGTCCGATGCCATGTATGGAACCTTGATCGAAATGGTGGACAGCGGATTTATCTCGGCCCAGGAACTTCGGCACATGTGCATCCCTACAGTTGGGCGCAGCCGGGCAGATTTCCTGGCGCCATTCGTAGGGGGGCGGTTCAGCGGACTAAGCGTGGAAGAAGTAGAAATCTTCTTTGCCGAAGACCGCTTCTACTCCGACTACGAACAGCATGGCAACGCACAGGAATTCGGCGCCCGCTGGGCAGGCTTCTCCCGCGCTTCCGCGTTTCCCACCTTCGCGCGCTGCCTCGAAGGTGGCAGCACCAGCGCGCGCGCGGCTGAATTCATCGCGCGCATGGAAACCGGCATGGCGACGCGGGTGGCAGCCAAGCCCGAACCGCAGCGCATCCCGCTGGGAAGAATCCTGGTTGCCAAGGAGTACTGATTTTTGGCGCCGTAGCGTCGTGGCTAGTAACATAGGGCAGCTAAACAGGCGAGGAAATCATGTCATTAAGCCTCATATCCCGGCTTTGTGGAAATGTCTTCGTTATTCAATGCGAGGGCCGCATCGTCGCCGGCGACGAGGCCAAAGCTCTCGAGAAGGCCCTCGACATGGGCTCGCGCGAAGTTCCCCACATCGTGCTCCAGGTTAAAGGAGTCGAACGGCTGGATAGCAGCGGAATCGGCTTGCTGGTGCGCTTCGCCACCAGGCTACGCAAGCAAG
>Ga0302324_100028922_pt1 | contig 10524 bp, 10 predicted proteins | sample Palsa_T0_1_FD_201949 | JGI IMG/M metagenome (GOLD analysis project Ga0302324, IMG submission 201949) | Peat permafrost microbial communities from Stordalen Mire near Abisko, Sweden - Palsa_T0_1 | ecosystem: Environmental > Terrestrial > Soil > Palsa > Peat permafrost | place: Sweden: Abisko... | reverse complement strand
CCCGAAGGGTGAGTTCATCCCGCGCCCGATCAAGTCGTCCTTCCGTGAAGGCCTGACGGTGTTGGAGTACTTCATCAACACCCACGGCGCGCGAAAGGGTCTGGCGGACACCGCGTTGCGTACAGCCGACTCGGGTTACCTGACCCGTCGTCTGGTCGACGTGAGCCAGGACGTCATCGTTCGCGAGACCGACTGCGGTACCGAACGCGGCATCCTCGTCGAGCTGGCCGAGCGTCAGCCCGACGGCACGTTGATTCGTGACCCGTTCATCGAAACCTCTGCTTACGCAAGGACGTTGGGTACCGACGCAGTGGACAGCGACGGCAACGTCGTCGTCGCGCGTGGGCACGACATCGGTGACCCGGAGATCGACGCCTTGCTGGCGGCAGGCATCACGCAGGTGAAGGTCCGTTCGGTGCTGACCTGCACGACCGGCACCGGCGTCTGCGCGACCTGTTACGGCCGCTCGATGGCGACCGGCAAGCTGGTCGACATTGGTGAGGCCGTCGGTATCGTCGCCGCGCAGTCCATCGGTGAACCCGGCACGCAGCTGACCATGCGTACCTTCCACCAGGGTGGTGTCGGTGAGGACATCACCGGCGGTCTGCCTCGTGTGCAGGAGCTGTTCGAGGCTCGGGTGCCGCGCGGTAAGGCTCCGATCGCCGACGTCACCGGACGGGTGCGTATGGAGGACGGCGAGCGCTTCTACAAGATCACCATCGTCCCCGACGACGGTGGCGAGGAAGTGGTCTACGACAAGCTGTCCAAGCGGCAGCGGCTGCGGGTGTTCAAGCACGAGGACGGTACCGAGCGGCTGCTTGCCGACGGCGACCACGTCGAGGTTGGCCAGCAGCTGATGGAAGGCTCTGCCGACCCGCACGAGGTGCTGCGCGTTCAGGGCCCCCGCCAGGTGCAGATCCACCTCGTCCGGGAGACCCAGGAGGTCTACCGCGCACAGGGTGTGTCGATCCACGACAAGCACATCGAGGTGATCGTTCGGCAGATGCTGCGCCGGGTCACCATCATCGACTCGGGCGCAACGGAGTTCCTGCCCGGCTCGCTGATCGACCGTGCCGAGTTCGAGGCGTCGAACCGCCGGGTGGTGGCCGAAGGCAGCGAGCCCGCGGCCGGCCGGCCGGTGCTGATGGGTATCACCAAGGCGTCGCTGGCCACCGACTCGTGGCTGAGTGCGGCGTCGTTCCAGGAGACCACCCGCGTGCTGACCGATGCGGCGATCAACTGCCGCAGCGACAAGCTGCAGGGTCTGAAGGAGAACGTGATCATCGGAAAGCTGATCCCGGCCGGTACCGGCATCAACCGGTACCGCAACATCCAGGTGCAGCCGACCGAGGAAGCCCGTGCTGCGGCCTACACGATCCCGTCCTACGAGGATCAGTACTACAGCCCGGACTTCGGTCAGGCGACCGGAGCCGCGGTTCCGCTGGACGATTACGGTTACTCGGACTACCGGTAGTCCCCGCTATCGGCGTACACGAAAAGCCCCGGGTTCGCCCGGGGCTTTTTCGCGCGCCAAGGGCATCGGGGAACCGCCCGCTTGCGGGCGTCACGCTAGCGCGGCGATCGCGGCTCGGCGTTGCGCTGGCGTGACAGTCGACGCGTCTGCGGGCCCCACTAGACTGGCCGCGTGCTGATCGGTTCACATATCAGTCCGCAGGATCCGCTGGCCGCCGCTGCGGCAGAAAACGCCGACGTCGTGCAGATCTTTCTCGGCAACCCGCAGAGCTGGAAGGCGCCGAAGCCGCGTGACGATGCGGCGGAGTTGAAGGCGGCGGCTCTGCCGATCTACGTGCACGCCCCCTATCTGATCAACGTGGCGTCGGCGAACAACCGGGTCCGAATTCCGTCCCGCAAGATCCTGCAGCAGACCTGCGATGCCGCGGCCCAGATCGCCGCCGCCGCGGTCATCGTGCACGGCGGGCACGTCACCGAAGACGACGACCTCGACGAGGGGTTCGCACGCTGGCGTAAGGCGCTCGACCGGTTGGAGTCCGACGTTCCGGTTTACCTGGAGAACACCGCCGGGGGCGATCACGCCATGGCCCGGCACTTCGACACCATCGGCCGGCTGTGGGATCACATCGGCGACACCGGAATTGGTTTCTGCTTCGACACCTGTCACGCCTGGGCGGCCGGCGAGGGACTGGTCGACGCCGTCGATCGCATCAAGGGCATCACCGGCCGGATCGACTTGGTGCACTGCAACGACTCCAAGGACTCGGCCGGCTCGGGCCGCGACCGGCACGCCAATTTCGGCACCGGGCAGATCGATCCCGAGTTGCTGGTGGCGGTGGTCAAGGCCGCGGATGCGCCGGTGATCTGCGAGACAGCCGAGGAAGGCCGCAAAGACGACATCGCCTTCCTGCGGGAGAAGACGAGCGACTGATTATGCTTCGTCGGGTCGCGACGCTGCTGAGCGTCGCGCTGGTGGTCGCGGGTTGCTCCGTCCTACATCCGAAGCCGCCGTCGGGCTTTGTGAACGGCACCAGCATCCACACCATCAGCATCGAGGGGCACAACCGGACGTATCGGCTGCACAAGCCGGCCGGGCTGCCCGCGAGGGCGCGGTTGGTCGTCGTGCTGCACGGTGGCTTCGGCAGCGCCGATCAGGCCGAAAGGTCGTACGGCTGGGACCAATTGGCTGAATCGGAGAAGTTCGTCGTTGCCTATCCCGACGGTCTCAACCGGGCCTGGAACGTCGACGGCGGTGGCTGCTGCGGCAGGCCCGCCCGCGAGAACGTCGACGACGTCGGATTCATCGGTGCGGCCATCGCCGACATCGCCAAGAACGTCGGGGTCGACGCGTCGCGGGTGTATGCCACCGGCATGAGCAACGGCGGCATGATGTCCTACACGCTGGCCTGCGACACCACGTTGTTCGCCGCGATCGGCCCGGTTTCCGGCACCCAAGCCGTCCAATGCCGCTCACCGCGTCCCGTGTCGGTCATGGCGGTGCACGGCACGGCGGACGCGCTGATTCCCTACGGCGGCGGGCCCGGCCGCGGCTTCTCCCACATCAACGGTCCACCGGTGCCGGAGCTGAATGCCTTCTGGCGCAACGTCGATCACTGCCAACCACCGACCGCTGAGACCAACGGCCCGGTCACCACGTCGACCGCCGGGTGTGCCGACAACCGCGGCGTTGTGTTGGTCACCGTCGTGGACGGTGGCCACCAGTGGCCCGACTTCGCCAGCAAAAGGTTGTGGCAGTTCTTCAACGCCCATTCGCGCTGAGCATTACACCTCTTGTGCAGTTGTAGAAAAAATGTAACAGTGGTGGGCATGCCAGACACTCATGCCGTCATCAACCAGGTGCCGCTCCTCGAAGAGCACAATCCGGCGTCCTCCCCGGTCCTCGTCGAGGCGCTGATCCGCGAAGGCGGACAGTGGGGCCTGGACGACGTGACCGCGGTGGGCGCGATCTCCGGCTCCCGGCAGACCCAGCGCTGGGGTGAGCTCGCCAACCGCAACCGGCCCGTCCTGCGCACCCATGACCGCCACGGCCACCGGATCGACGAGGTCGAGTACGACCCGGCCTATCACGAGCTGATGCAGGTGGCGATCGAACACGGCCTGCACGCCGCACCGTGGACCGACGACCGGCCGGGCGCACACGTCGTCCGCGCCGCCAAGACCAGCGTGTGGACCGCCGAACCGGGTCACATGTGCCCGATCTCGATGACCTATGCGGTCGTCCCGGCGCTGCGCTTCAACTCTGAGCTCTCGGCCATCTATGAGCCGCTGCTGACCAGCCGCGAGTACGACCCCGAGTTGAAGCTCGCGACAACCAAAGTCGGGATCACCGCCGGCATGTCGATGACCGAGAAGCAGGGCGGATCCGACGTCCGTGCCGGCACCACCCAGGCGACCCCCAACGGTGACGGCACCTACTCGCTGACCGGTCACAAGTGGTTCACGTCGGCGCCGATGTGCGACGTGTTCCTGGTACTCGCACAGGCGCCGAGCGGGCTGTCCTGTTTCCTCCTGCCCCGGATACTGCCCGACGGCACCCGCAACCGGATGCTGCTGCAGCGCCTCAAGGACAAGCTCGGCAACAACGCCAACGCTTCCAGCGAAGTCGAGTACGACGGCGCGACCGCCTGGCTGGTCGGCGAAGAGGGACGCGGCGTCCCGACCATCATCGAGATGGTCAACCTGACCCGCCTGGACTGCACGCTGGGCAGCGCTACCAGCATGCGCACCGGGCTCACTCAAGCGGTTCATCACGCCCAGCACCGCAAGGCATTTGGCGAGTATCTGATCGACCAGCCGCTGATGCGCAACGTGCTGGCCGACCTCGCCGTGGAGGCCGAGGCGGCCACCATGGTCGCGATGCGGATGGCCGGCGCCACCGACAACGCAGTGCGCGGGGATCACACCGAGACCATGCTCCGCCGGATCGGCCTAGCCGCCAGCAAGTATTGGGTATGCAAGCGCGCCACTCCGCATGCGGCCGAGGCGCTGGAATGCCTGGGCGGCAACGGCTACGTCGAGGAGTCCGGTATGCCGCGGCTCTACCGGGAGGCGCCGCTGATGGGCATCTGGGAAGGCTCGGGCAACGTCAGCGCGCTGGATACCTTGCGCGCCATGGCAACTCGCCCGGAGTGTGTCGAGGTGTTGTTCGACGAGCTGGGCAAGAGCACCGGTCAGGACGCCCGGCTGGACAGCCACGTCGGCACGCTCCGCACCGAGCTCGGTGACCTGGAGACCATCCAGTACCGGGCCCGCAAGGTCGCCGAAGACATCTGCCTGGCGTTGCAGGGCGCACTGTTGGTTCGCCATGGTCACCCGGCCGTTGCTGAAGCGTTCTTGACCACCCGACTCGACCGGCAGTGGGGCGGCGCGTTTGGAACCATGCCCACGGGGCTGGATCTCGCGCCGATCCTCGAGCGGGCCATGATCAAGGGATGACACACGCCATCAGGCCGGTCGACTTCGGCAACTTGAAGACGATGACCTACGAGGTCACCGATCGTGTTGCGCGAATCACCTTCAACCGGCCCGAAAAGGGCAATGCGATCGTCGCCGACACCCCGCTGGAGCTCTCGGCACTGGTGGAACGAGCTGATCTGGACCCCAGCGTGCACGTCATCTTGGTGTCGGGGCGCGGTGAAGGATTCTGCGCGGGCTTCGACCTGAGTGCCTATGCCGATCGGACCGGCTCGGCAGGCGGCACCGGCGCCTACAACGGGACTGTGCTGGACGGTAAAGCGCAGGCAGTCAACCACTTGCCGGATCAGCCGTGGGATCCGATGATCGACTATCAGATGATGAGCCGCTTCGTCCGCGGCTTCTCCAGCCTGTTGCATGCGGACAAGCCGACGGTGGTCAAGATCCACGGTTACTGCGTGGCCGGTGGCACCGACATCGCGTTGCACGCCGACCAGGTGATCGCCGCATCCGACGCGAAGATCGGCTACCCGCCGACTCGGGTGTGGGGTGTGCCGGCGGCCGGGATGTGGGCGCATCGGCTCGGCGATCAGCGCGCCAAACGCCTTCTGCTGACTGGAGATTGCATCACCGGAGCGCAAGCCGCCGAGTGGGGCCTGGCGATCGAGGCGCCGGAGCCGCACGACCTCGACGAGCGCACCGAACGCCTGGTGGAGCGGATGGCCGCGGTGCCGGTCAACCAGCTGATCATGGTCAAACTCGCGCTCAATTCCGCCCTGCTGCAGCAGGGCGTGGCCACCAGCAGGATGGTCAGCACCGTGTTCGACGGCGTGGCCCGGCATACGCCCGAAGGCCATGCGTTCGTGGCCGACGCGGTCGAGCACGGCTTCCGCGACGCGGTACGTCACCGAGACGAGCCGTTCGGAGACCACGGCCGTCGGGCTTCCGGGGTCTGACGGTTCCGCACGATGCCGAAATCGTTGGCACGCATGCCCGCCCGGTCGGTGGTGCTGAGCGTGCTGCTCGGCGCGCATCCGGCGTGGGCCAGTGCGGCTGACTTGATCCGGCTCACCAGTGACTTCGGTATCAAGGAGGCCACCCTGCGGGTCGCATTGACCCGGATGGTCAGCGCCGGCGATCTGGTCCGGTCCGCAGACGGCTACCGGCTGTCCGACCGCCTGCTGGCCCGTCAGCGCCGACAGGATGACGCCATGCGGCCGAAACTGCGCACCTGGCACGGGCTCTGGAGGACGGTGATCGTCACCAGCGTCGGCACCGACGCCCGTGCTCGCGCGGTGTTGCGAACCACGCTGCAGCATAAGCGTTTCGGTGAACTACGCGAAGGAGTGTGGATGCGCCCGGACAACCTCGGACTCGAGCTGGACGACGAGCTTCGCGACCGGGTGCGGATCATGCAGGCCCGCGACGACGCACCCGCCGAGCTGGCCGGCCGGCTGTGGGATCTGCCGTCGTGGGCGCATAACGGTCAGCAGTTGCTTGTCGACATGTCCAGTGCGGCCGATGTTCCGGCTCGCTTCGTGCTCGCCGCCGCGATCGTTCGGCACCTGTTGACCGATCCGGTGCTGCCGGACGAACTGCTGCCCGCCGATTGGCCGGGCACGCCGCTGCGCGCGGCATACAACGACTTCGCCACCGAACTGCTCGAGCGGCGCGACGACATCCGACTAGTGGAGGCGACATGACCGATCCGGTTCGCGTAGAACGTGATGGCCCGGTGACCACCGTGATCCTGAACCGGCCGGAGGCACGCAACGCCGTCAATGGCCCGACTGCCACCGCGCTGTTCGCCGCGTTCGAAGAATTCGACCGCGACGACGGTGCATCGGTGGCGGTGTTGTGGGGCGACCATGGAAACTTCTGCGCCGGAGCGGATTTGAAAGCCTTCGGTACGCCGGAGGCCAACTCGGTACACCGGACCGGGCCGGGACCGATGGGGCCGACCCGAATGGTGTTGTCGAAGCCGGTGATTGCCGCGGTGAGCGGCTACGCGGTCGCCGGTGGTCTGGAGCTCGCGCTGTGGTGCGATCTGCGAGTGGCCGAGCAAGACGCGGTGTTCGGGGTGTTCTGCCGCCGCTGGGGCGTGCCGCTGATCGACGGCGGCACGATACGGCTGCCGCGGCTGATCGGTCAGAGCCGGGCAATGGACCTGATCCTGACCGGTCGTGCGGTGGACGCCGACGAAGCGTTGGCGATCGGCTTGGCCAACCGTGTGGTGCCCACCGGACAGGCCCGCCACGCGGCCGAACAGCTCGCCGCCGAGTTGGCCGAACTACCCCAGCAGTGCCTGCGATCGGATCGGCTCTCGGCGTTGCATCAGTGGGGGAGTAGCGAATCCGAGGCGCTGGACTACGAATTCGCCAGCATCTCCCGGGTGGCCGCCGAAGCGAACGAGGGTGCGGGGCGGTTCGCCGCCGGCGCCGGTCGCCACGGCGCGGCCGCTCAGTAACTCGGCAGCGTGAACGACCGCGCGACCGCCAGCGACTGCCGGGCAACCAGCTTGCTGACCACCGGGATGCGTAGCACTCGCAGAGCGATATTGCGCAGCGGGGCGAGACGGCCCGAGGCGAAGCGCTCGGCTTTGATCGCGTCGATGGCGCTCTTCTGGCACCGCGCGACGTAGGGCTCCATCAGCCGCTGGCATCGATCGAATGCTGCGGTGTAATCGGCGCCGGCCATGTGTAATTCGTGCGCCAGCAGGTAGGCGCCGACAATCGCGAGGGTGGTGCCCATGCCCGACCGGGGCGATGCGCACCAGGCCGCATCGCCGGTCAGGCAGAACCGTCCGCGCGCATACGAGTCCAGATGGACCTGGGCGATCGAATCGAAGTACACCTCCGGGGTTTCAGCGAGGCCGGTGAGCAGGTGCGGAACCTCCCATCCCAGCCCTGCGTATCGCTGCGCGAACAGCCCCTTGTTGCCTTCGGTGTCTCGATAGTCGAATTCAAGGTTGGGGTCGGTGAGGAAGAAGCTGGCTCGCGCCGGCTCGTCGGGATCAATGCCCTGCAGCGCCACGGTTCGGCCCGCGTCGATGTACGCCATACCGCAATGATCAAGCCGTAAACGGTTTTCGACGTCGAAGAACCCAAAACACTGACCCAACTGTGCGACGTGATGCTTTTCGGGTCCGAACACGAGTCGGCGTGTGCCGGAATGCAAGCCGTCCGCTCCGATGACGAGGTCGTAGCTGCCGGTGGATCCGTCGCTGAACGTCACGTTGACCTGCCGGCCGTCGTCGTCGAGTGCGCTGATCCGTACGCCGAAGCGGTAATTGACGTCGTCGCGGACGGCTTCGTACAGGATGCGGTTGAACGTGCCCCAGTGAATCTCGACCTCGCCGCTGATCACTTCGGCGGGCAAGCGCCCGATTTCTCTACCTCGGCCGTCGACGAGTGCGAGCGAGCCCATGCTGGTGGCTCCCGCCTTCACCTTGTCGAACAGGCCCATCTTCTCGAGCACTGTGAGCGCGGGACCACGAAAATCGACAGCCTGTCCGCCGGTGCGTAATTCGCGAGCCTGCTCGATGATCGTCACATCGTGGCCGTGCCTGGTGAGCCAGAAGGCCAAGCTCGGACCGGCGATACCGCCGCCGCTGATGAGAATGTCGAAAGGCATTGCTGCTAATGCTAACTGACCTTGTTGACGGTGTTCCCGCTGCCGAGGTTCTCGACCTTGGGGTCGCCGTCTTTGTAGCTGATCGCGTTGTGCGAGCCGACCACGTTGAGGTGTTTGTCGATCTTGTCGACGGTGACCTTGTTGTCTCCGCCGCCGATGCTCACCGTCCCGCAGGTGCCTTTGACCGTCAGCGTGTTGTTGAACCCGCCCACATTCAGCGATTTGCCGTCGCCGCAATCGAGAGTTGTTGTGGTACCGGTGGATACGTAGTTGATCGTATTGCCGATGTCGAATTGCGCGCCGGTGCTCGTCGTCGAGGGGGCCGGGGTGGACGAAGCGCCCGGCGATGTCGTCGGCGCCCCGTTGTTGTTCTTGGGAGCACAGGCCGCCGTCCCGAAAACCGCTACCGCAGAAAGCGTCAGAGCTGCCGCCCGGTACATACGCATGTGTCTCAGGACCCCACGTGGCTGATGCGGTTGACCATGCCGAGTTCGCGGCCGCGATCCCATGCGACCGGGTCGCCGTTCTTGTAGAAGACCGACTCGTTGTAGCCGTAAACGGTGATGTCGTGGATGACGTTGTCGGCCACGATGGTGTTGCCGGAGCCCATCACCGATACCGCCCAGCACGTCCCGAGGGCATTGACGGTATTTCTGGTGCCATCCACCAACAGCGTCGCGCCGTTGCAGTCCACGGTCTGTTCGACGCCTTCACCAGTGATATGAGTGTCACCGTTTTTCGCGTGCCCGGCCGGTGCGCCCGCGGCGGAGATGACTGCGAAGGCGATGGCGCACGCCGCCGATGCTCGGCAGGGGATCGACCAATTCACGCGCGGCCTCCTCTCGCCATGGCGGGCGATCTGCTCGAAAAGAGCCTACGTGGCGCAGACGTCGGCGGACTAGAGTTCTTCGTTCCTGGGCGGCCTCAACTAGAGTCCATTGGTCAATGCAACCGAAGGGCGACCGTCATGCCAGCTGAGCCCGAGTCATCGGCTGGTCGGTCAGGCGCCGGAACGAAACCGGCCCGTGCGACCAAACTGAGTCGCGACATCATCGTCAACGGCGCGCTCACCTTTCTGGACCGGGAAGGCTGGGACGCGCTGACGATCAACGCGCTGGCGACCCAACTCGGAACCAAGGGGCCGTCGCTGTACAACCACGTCGACAGCCTCGAGGACTTGCGTCGCACGGTGCGCATCCGGGTCATCGACGACATCATCACCATGCTCAGCAGGGTGGGCGAGGGCCGGACCCGTGACGACGCGGTGCTGGTCATGGCCAGTGCCTACCGCAGCTACGCACATCACCACCCCGGCCGTTATTCGGCCTTCACCAGAATGCCGTTCGGTGGCGACGACCCCGAATACACGGCGGCCACCCGGGGTGCCGCCACGCCGGTGATCGCCGTCCTGTCGTCCTATGGGCTCGACATCGACCAGGCCTTCTTTGCAGCGCTGGAATTCTGGTCGGCGTTGCACGGGTTCGTGCTGCTGGAGATGACCGGCGTGATGGATGACATCGACACCGATTCGCTGTTCTCCGACATGGTGCTGAGGCTGGCTGCCGGCATGGAACGCCGCAGCGAGTCTGCGGCACAATAGGTGCGGCAACGGGTGTCGCCGGGGAGGCTCACCGGGACCCCGAAGCCGTCGCTTTGACCTGCGAGACCAGCGACGGGTATCGTGGACGTTCGTGCCTGGCGGCTTAAGGCGCTTGACCTTGAGAACGCACGCCGGGCCAATTCGCATGTCCACTACGTAACGGATTTATCCGGCGGCGGGCGCGTGCGACACACCCGGATGCGGGGGACCGCTGAAGGGCATAACTGCAGTACAGAGACTTGAAATAGCCTAAAAGAACAGCACCACAACAAGCGAAGTAGGAAAACGGTAGATGCCAACCATTCAGCAGCTGGTCCGCAAGGGTCGTCGCGACAAGGTCACGAAGGTCAAAACCGCGGCCCTGAAGGGCAGCCCGCAGCGCC
>Ga0302324_100028920_pt1 | contig 10525 bp, 10 predicted proteins | sample Palsa_T0_1_FD_201949 | JGI IMG/M metagenome (GOLD analysis project Ga0302324, IMG submission 201949) | Peat permafrost microbial communities from Stordalen Mire near Abisko, Sweden - Palsa_T0_1 | ecosystem: Environmental > Terrestrial > Soil > Palsa > Peat permafrost | place: Sweden: Abisko... | reverse complement strand
AGGGAATCAAAAGGTCGATAGGCACTTCCTTGATTCCCATAAGGATTTCGCAATGACTGACATCGGCTGCCACTTCAATACCTTCGGCAGTGTATTCGCTATCCCGAAAACATCGCATCGAACTCTCCTGGCAAATCACTTTTACGTGAGGCAATCGTTGTTCGATCTCTACAGCCTGAAGCGGTGTAAAAGGCACCCGCATGTCGGGTGGAATTTTGCCCTCGCGGAGTAAACCGATTTTGATGGGAGTCATTGGTATTCGAAGGTAAAGGAAATTTCGCAAGGAAGTTGGATGGGATGAATGACGATGGCTTTTGGCCTTTAGCTTTTGGCCTTTAGCTTTTGGCCTTTAGCTTTTGGCCTTTAGCTTTTGGCCTTTAGCTTTTGGCCTTTAGTGAAGTTCAAAAACGGCTAACGGCCAAAGGCAAAGAGCTAACGGCCATTACAAGTCCTCCAAATTAATTGCAAACTCCACCACTTCCGGCGTTACTTCTTATCGAGCGGAATAAACCGGCCTTCTGAAATTTGTCCATCCTTCACAATGTACAACGTCACTCCGGATGGGGTTTTGATTCCTCCTTCATCCGATGGCCCAATGACCGCGCTCGCTTGTTCATACCTTGTTTTCTGACCCTCATTCTCGAACCAAAATACTTGCCGTGCATGAAGGTGACCCGATAAAGCAAGCGGATAATTGTATTTACTAAGAATGGAAATTAAATCATGTGCATTGGATACGATGTGCCGGAATTGCAAAACTCCTTTCTCCCGTTCGAGTGTGCGCGACAATCCCGTTTCCGTGAACGTCGTCAAACTTAGTCCGCCGGAGAAAAATGGAATGTGATTGAAGGTTATCACTGGCGAATTTCCAACCTCTGCAAGATCCTCTTTCATCCAGGCTATTTGAAGCGAATCAACATGTCCGTAGTACCACAGGTCTTCAAAATCCACGTCATCGAGACCAATGAAATGAATGCCGCCATAATTAAAGGAGTAATAGTTTGGGCCGAGATAATGGCGATACATTTTCTTTCCATACAACGGATGTGACGGACTCACCAGTGAAAGGTGCCGTTCAATGCCGAAGTTTTCATGATTGCCGGGAATGCTCCACACGGGAACCGAAAATTTTTGAATTTCCTTCAGGTAGAGTTCGTAGTAGCCGGAAGCTTCTTTTTCGGAAACGCGCAAAGCATCCCGAACGAGATCACCGCTAATGATCACAAAATCCGGTTTGACTTCATCAACAATCGCCCGAAGTTTAGTCATACGGTTAACACTTGCCTCACTGATGTGTGTGTCCGAAGCATGGATGAACTTGAATTCTTGAGCGATGGAAGTTTTGGTTAGCGGGAAATCAATTCTGGCGTTGTCTCCGATTTTTTGCCAATTACTTCTTAACGGGTTGTACCCATTAGGCAAACTGATAAAAATGAACCCATAACCTTTTGCCTGAAGTTGATACGCCCCGGTCGCGTCTGTTTCACTGGTATTGACCTGATCTGAAACAACAACGTCTTTTATTCCGTATTCATTTTTGTCTTTTATGCCGTTGTTGTTAGTATCAACAAAGACATAACCCGAAATCATCTGTGCATGTATAGCGATGGACAGTAATAAAGAAAAGGTCAAAGAGAGAATCGTTTTCATTGTTTTACGTTTTTTTGATGGAAGGATTGCATCGTTAAGCCGTTGGCTTTTGGCCTTTGGCCGTTAGCGAAGTTCAAACTGCTAACAGCCAAAGGCGGTTTCAGCTTCTAATGAAGTTCAAACTGCCAACGGCCATTTCAGCTTTCAAACAAACCCCCTAACAACGAACTCGCCTCCTTTTTGGAGTTGCTGCCATAAGGCGATAAAGCCTGGATAAGTTTTCGAATGGGCATCGATTGCAACCAGACCTTCCCTGTACCTCGAAGCGTCGCAAGGAAAATTCCTTCTCCGCCAAAAACCATCGATTTTAAACTGCCAATGGATTCAACATCAAAATCAATCTGTGATTCGAAGGCGACTACACAGCCGGTGTCTACGCGAAGTGTTCCATTGTCAAGCGTCCGTTCAATGACCGTTCCTCCGGCATGGATAAAAGCCTTTCCGTCGCCCTGCAGTTTTTCGAGAATAAAACCTTCACCACCTACCAGGCCTGCACCGATTTTCCGGTTGAATGCGATGGAAAGTTTTGTTCCGTAAGCCGCACATAGAAAGCCATCTTTTTGAACAATTAACTCATTTCCCGGGCATCTGGCTAAGTCTACGGGGATGATGGTACCCGGGTACGGAGCGGAAAATCCGACCTTGGATTTTTTAGTGCCTCGATTGGTAAAGTGAGTCATGAATAGCGATTCGCCGATAATGACACGGCTTCCGGCAGAAAGTAATTTATCCAATAGACCTTGTTTGGGATTGGAGCCATCGCCCATTTTTGTTTCAAACAAAATGCCGTCTTCCATGAAAAGCATTGCACCGGCTTCTGCGATCACGGTTTCCATCGGATCTAACTCCACTTCAACAATTTGAATGCTTTCACCTTTGATTTGATAGTCAATTTCGTGTGATGTGTTCATGGCGGCAATTAATTTGAAAAATCAGGTCTGAAGATTTCTTTGGACAGTATATACTTTGCTTCGACGATGACGAATGGAGGCGGCTCTCTTACTTTTTCTTTTTTTTGTGTCCTTTCTTAAGATCATCATAGTCATTGCGCTCGGCAAGTTTTTTATCATCCACGTTCTCATTGAGAAATTCATTGAGTTTTTCAATTTTCATATTGGACTTAAGTTCGCCGAACTGATCAATAGAAACTTCAAAGCCATCCAGTTCTTTATGAACCCGCGGCTTAATAAGCTTTTTGCTGGATTTATTTTCTTTTTTAGTCATGGCTGGATACTTTTATTTTCAATGTTGATAAAGCGAAATCGATACGATTTACTACCTCTTCCTTGCCGATGATTTCCATTGTCATCATTAGGTCCGGGCCCGAGGCACCCCCGGTGAGAGCAACCCGGAGTGCTTGCAAAATCTTACCGGTTGCTATTCCGAGTCGTCCGGTTACTCCTTCTAATGTCGCTTTAGCGGCCTCAGCAGTTATCGAAGGCGATGTTGCAATTTGTTCGCTAAAAGCACGTAACACCTTTATGGAATCGTCATTCCACTTCTTCAGGACAACGGATTGATCAAAAACAGTTGGGGCATAAAAGAAGAATTTTCCCTGATTCCACAAATCGGCTGGAAATGTGACACGTTCCCTCATCGCGGCGCAAATTTTCAGAGCCTTGTCTTTTGGACAGAAAATATTTTCTGCTTTTAGCGATTCCAATAAGTAGGAAGAGAGTTCTTCATCGGATTGGGCCCTCAGGTATTGCTGGTTAAACCATTGTGCTTTATGAATATCAAACTTCGTCCCTGCTTTGCCGATCCGGTCAATGCTGAATGCCTCTGTCAATTCCGAAAGTGAAAAGATTTCCTGTGGCGTTCCGGGATTCCAACCTAGAAAAGCCAAGAAATTGATCAATGCCTCCGGGAGATAACCGCTTTCGCGGAATCCCTTGGCCACTTCAGCCGTACGCGGATCAGTCCAATTCAACGGGAAAATGGGGAACCCCATTTGGTCGGCATCGCGCTTGCTGAGTTTGCCTTCTCCATTCGGCTTCAACAATAACGGCAGGTGAGCGAACTGAGGCATTTCATGTTCCCAGCCCAGATATTTATATAAAAGCACATGGAACGGGGCAGAGGGCAGCCATTCTTCGCCGCGAATAACATGCGAGATTTTCATGAGGTAATCGTCGACCACATTGGCCATGTGATAGGTAGGCATGCCATCCGATTTGATCAGTACTTTATCGTCCACTTGTGAGGAATTTACTTTTATCGAACCGCGTATAAGGTCGTTTACGATCAACTCTTCATCGGGCGGTACCTTTAACCGAATGACATGCGGAGTATTCGCTCTCAGCATTTCCTTGACTTCTTTTTCGCCTAAGGTCAGTGAATTGCGCATTTGCAAACGGGAAGTGCTGTTGTATTGCTGATGATCATCCCCGGCCGATTTCAGCCGTTCGCGCATTTTTTCCAAGTCCGGTTCGGTGTCAAATCCATAATAAGCATAACCTTTATCGATTAATAAGTGTGCATACTTTGCATAGATCGGTTTACGTTCCGACTGCCGGTATGGAGAAAAGGGGCCACCTGTGCCAATGCCTTCATCGATGTTTATGCCCGCCCATTTCAGCGATTCCAAAATGTATTCTTCAGCTCCCGGCACATATCGCGTCTGATCCGTGTCTTCTATGCGCAAGATCATCGTTCCATTACTTTGGCGGGCAAGAAGGTAATTGTAAAGGGCGGTGCGAAGCCCACCAATGTGTAGTGGCCCTGTAGGGCTGGGTGCAAAACGGACGCGAACTCCCATCTTTCCTTGTCGACGATTGATTGCAAAGGTAAAGGATGATTTAGAATTACACCGTCCATAAGGCAAGAAAATGCGTTTTGTCGCACCCTGTTTGGTTAACTTTTGGCTTATTGGAATGTAGTTCATGGAAAGAATTTTTCACTGAAACCAAAAGGCTTCATACCTTTAAGGTTGTATTAAACGAATATTAATGACGGAAGAAAAGAGCACGAACTTTCTTGAGGAAATTATTGAAAACGATCTGAAGGCCGGAACGTATAAAAGTATTGTCACGCGGTTCCCTCCGGAGCCCAATGGGTATTTACATTTGGGTCATGCAAAAAGCATATGCCTGAATTTCGGGCTTGCGCTGAAATACGGTGGAAAGACCAACCTTCGTTTTGATGACACCAATCCGGTCACCGAGGAAACGGAATATGTCGAGGGTATCAAGAATGACATACGATGGCTTGGTTTTGAATGGGCACAGGAACTTTACGCCTCGGATTATTTTGAAACGCTTTATGAATTTGCAAACCAACTCATTAAGAAGGGACTGGCCTACGTGGATGATATTTCGAGTGAAGAAATCGCCAGACTGAAAGGCACACCCACTCAACCGGGAACTGATAGTCCTTTTCGCACCCGAAGCGTTGAAGAAAACCTGACCTTGTTTGCCGAAATGAAATCGGGTGGCTACAAAGACGGGGAAAAGGTACTTCGTGCGAAAATCGATATGGGACACCCCAACATGCAGTTGCGTGACCCCATAATGTATCGCATTAAACATGCTCACCATCATCGAACTGGCGATGCATGGTGCATTTATCCGATGTATGATTTTGCTCACGGACAATCGGACGCCATTGAAAATATTACCCACAGCATCTGTACCCTGGAATTTGTTCCTCATCGCCCTCTTTATGATTGGTTTATTCAAAACTTGTTAATTTATCCCTCACGACAGTATGAATTTGCAAGACTGAACATGACCTACACCATCATGAGCAAACGTAAACTCATTCAATTGGTGAATGAAGGACATGTTACAGGATGGGATGATCCCCGGATGCCAACACTAGGAGCGGCACGAAGAAGGGGTTATACCCCAAATGCCATTCGGGAATTTTGCGACCGGATTGGAGTAGCCAAGCGGGAAAACAGGATTGATGTCGGACTGCTTGAATTCTGCGTTCGTGAAGATCTTAATAAAATTTCCCTTCGGAAAATGGTTGTTTTCGATCCGCTGAAAGTTGTTCTCACAAACTATCCTGAGGATAAGTCCGAGATGCTGGAGGGAGAAAATAATCCGGAAGACCCTTCGGCAGGAGTTCGGGAGATCCCGTTTAGCCGGGAGGTTTTTATCGAACGCGATGATTTTTCGGAAAACCCTCCTAAGAAGTACTTTCGGCTGGCTCCCGGTCAAATGGTGCGTTTGAAAAACGCTTACATCATCCGTTGCGATAACGTGAGTAAAGATGAAATAGGCCAGGTGAAAGAACTCCACTGTTCGTATATACCGGAAAGCAAGAGCGGATCAGATTCTTCGGGAATAAAAGTTAAAGGCACATTGCATTGGGTTAGCATTCCGCATGCGGTTTCCATAGAAGCGAGATTGTACGACAGGCTTTTTAATGTCGAAAACGTGAGCGACGCGGAGGGTGATTTTAAAGACTTTCTCAACGACCATTCTCTCGAGGTGCTTTCTGAAGTTTATGCCGAGCCGTCGATACGTCAGGCTAAATTCGAGGATCGTTATCAGTTTATACGCAAAGGATATTTTACCCTGGATCCTGATTCAACGGATTCGAAATTAGTATTTAATCGAACCGTCACCCTCAACGACATGTGGGCAAAAGAGGTAAAGAAGGTTTAGGTTTCGACATTATTCCTATTTCAGTGAATCACCTTATGGCGATGCAGGAAATCTCCACGTTGGCCTCTTTCGGTAAGCGGCTTACTTCGACCGTCTCGCGTGCAGGAGGATGACTGGGAAAATTTTTTCCATAGGCCTCGTTCACGTGCGGGAAATTATTCATGTCTTTCAAAAAAATAGTGCTTTTTACTACGTGAGAGAAATCCATGTTTGCTGCCTTTAATATTTCACCAAGATTTATCATCACTTGGTTTGTTTCTTCCGTGATATTGCCGGAAATAATCTTACCTGAAGATTTCTGAATTGCGATTTGGCCTGAAATAAAAAGCATAGAGCCCGCCAGAATAGCCTGGCTGTAAGGGCCAATGGGTTCTGGTGCCGTAGCAGAATAAATGACGGTTTTTGACATAGCTGTGCGTTTGTTACTTTTGATCAAATATCCGAAAAACACAGCAGTAATTCATGAATATTATCGTCATTGGCGAACCGTCAAATCTTGACGAGTGTAAACGGAAATTTGGGGATCGCCATGAATATCTGCTCGCCGATTCCGAAAACGCGCAGAAATTAATCCTAAAAAGCAATGTCGTTTTTGATTTCCTGACCGACGCAAACCCTTCGGGGCTGAAAATCTATGATTCGGATCTCCATCCGGCGGGTATAGTTTTTCTAAATACCGCTAAAACAAATTTACTTCAGATCAACCGCACTTCCGATCATTTGTCGAAATGGCACCAGTTTGGGTTCCCGGGATTGCCGACTTTCCTGGACCGCGAAATTTTAGAAATAAGTTTGTATAAGAAAAAAGACGCGGAGAAATTAAAAGAGGTGTGTGGTCAATTGGGTACTGCCTACCGCATCGTCGAAGATCGTGTTGGGCTGGTGACACCCCGGGTGATCTGTATGATCATTAACGAGGCTTACTACACTGTGCAGGAAGGTATTGCAACGAGAGAGGATATTGACCTGGCCATGAGGCTTGGCACCCATTATCCATTTGGTCCTTTTGAGTGGTGCCACCGGATTGGCATTCGACATGTCTATGAATTACTGGGAGCAATCCATCAGGAAAAGAAGGATGATCGGTATGAGATTTGTTCATTGTTAAGAAGCGAATACGAGAAGACATATCGGAACTAAATGGATAGCGAAAATGGAATGGCCATTTTAGTCATTGTGCGACATGGGCAGTCAGCCTGGAACCTCGAAAACCGCTTTACCGGCGAAGTCGACGTTGATTTGACCGTACAGGGAGAGGAGGAGGCGAGAAAAGCGGGCGAACTTCTGAAACCCTACCGCATAGATGAAGCCTACACATCGGTTCTTAAAAGAGCAATTCATTCTCTTGACATCATCCTCAGGGAAACAGGAAATGAAAAAGTGCCTGTTATTTGCAATGCAGCATTGAACGAAAGGAATTATGGAGACCTGCAAGGACTCAACAAAACGGAAACCGAAGAGAAGTACGGGGCTCAACAAGTATTGCTTTGGAGAAGAAGTTATGAGGTGGCGCCACCCCACGGCGAGAGTTTGAAGAATACGTATGATCGGGTGATTCCGTACTACACCCGGGAAGTAGAGCCCGAATTAAAAAAAGGAAAAAATATATTGATTGTTGCACATGGGAATAGCTTGCGGGCTTTGGCGAAGTATCTTGAAAATATCGGTGACGAGGAAATTAGCAACCTGAACCTCGCAACGGGGGTACCTAAACTCTATGAATTTGATGCCGGTCTTGGTATTGTGAAGAAGTTTTATCTTTAGTGACTCAGAAATAATGTTTCAATTTTTAAATCGTTTTGAGAACTTGAATGCAGGTCACGATGCCCACGAAGAAGTAAACACAAAGATCACAAATAAGAATACCCCCATGTTGTGCACTTTGTTAATCTTGGCGCTTCGTGACCCCGCAATTTACTTTTCATCGGGTAGTAATTTTTTTCTAGACGTAAAAATATCGGAAGCAATCTTTGATCCTTGGGTCGAAAAATAAATGCCTTTTTGGAATGAGGAGGTTAGTACCCACGAACCATCTCCCTTCAACCAGCCTTCAACCGTAGCAAGATTTCCAGTCTTTCCATTTATTTGAAGAGTGGCATGAGGTTGGGATGAGGGTGTAAATCCATCGGCAAACGCCATAATGTATTTCGATGAAATCTGGTTAATGAAATTAGCCGCCTTTGTGGGATCTGCCTTTTCGTTGTCCACAAACCAAACCGAATCGCGTCGGCTGAGTACAAATCCGGAGTCGGCCGGATAGAGAAAGGATATTTTCGCTATCTCCTCCTTCTTCAACTTTAACAGTGTTTTATCACGCCAATCGTCAAAAGAATTATTAAACTTCGATTCTAAAAATCCTTCGACCGTGTACACTTCTTTCTCATCACTTAATCGAAAGTAGGTATAGGCGCTGCTGAACATCCCGGCACCGCCCTGGCTGAATCCCAGCTTGCCAACATGGAAGTCGGCGACGTTTTTTCCCCCTGAATAAACGGTAACCTGGGTGCTGTTTTTTCCGACCTGATAGTCCTCCCACCGCTCCTTCTTACGACTTACCAACCGTTGTGTAGGCAAATCAACCAGAGCGCCAAGCAGGTTTTTAACGGCGGTCATATTTGGTGATTTGCTTTCGGTACCTTTGACCACTTTCCATTTCTTTCCATCCCTGATTAATTTTATCTCTTCCAGGGGGGCTTTGGCAGGATGTATTCGCACTTCATTGATCGAGGCTGTGTCTAATTTCAAAAGATTTTTTCTCAGGTTGCTTTCCAATCTGGGAGACCAAAAAAAACGCGAGGCCACAAAAAATATAACTAAAACTACCAATCCGATAAAAAGAATTTTAGTACTAAGCTTCTTCATAATTTTCGCTCATTCGTTTTAGCCTCGTCATGCGGTTGCGCTGGTTTCGTACTAATCCATAGCCGATTACCAACAAAATGGGCAATAGGAAATTGGTGTATTTAAGAATTGTTTTGGTAGAGTCTTCGAGTTGATCAATCGGTCTCGACGTCACACCTTTGGTGCGCAAGCTGATAAGGCCGGTATCATCGGACAGCCAATCCACCGAATTAGTTAACAGGTTGATATTATCAGCAGGTCTTTTCTGTTGGCGTTGGGGAGGTCCTGTTACCGCAAAATCGCCATCCCCGATCACAACCATTTTGGATGGGGATGTACCGGAAAGTTTTCCCTCCAACACAGCCGCCAGAACCAGGTATTGCTGAGAGAAATCGGCTTCGGTCCATTGTTTTTGAACATCAAAATAAAGCGGAGCCTTGAGTGAATTTGATTTTTCCGAACTAAAAACGAGCGGCGTAAATCTTTTGGACGTATCGCCGATGTAACTCATTGAGCTGACAAATTCAAATAAAACGCCCTCCAGTCCTTTCGTGATCGGATGTTCGGCAAATTTTTGAGCCAACGGCAAATACGGAAACTGAATCTGAGTTTGGAAAGAGAATGATCCCTGTTGTTGCACTACGTTGACAGACCCGCATCGGGTATCAATGACAAAATTGTCCTGAACCAAAACCCCCTTGTTCTGGAGCCATCCTTCCAGCCCGGTAGTTACTGCGGAGCCGGAGGAGTTTTGCAGATTTCCACTCACCCTGTTAATCGCCACCACAAGGCGGCCTCCTTTTGAAAGAAATTCATCGACGTGCTGCAAATGGGAAGGGGGAATACTATCTGTGGGAGCCATCCACACCAATGTTTTGATTTTTTGAGGAATTGCGGTCGTATCTGTTAATCGAACTTCTTCCGTATTGTACAAGACATTTAATTGCTCATTCACCTGGGAGAGGTCAGCGAGAGCAGGTTCGCCGTGGCCTTCTATGAATCCAATGGATTGTTTTTCAGTTACCGAAATTTTTTTAATCGCCGTGGTAAGCGCATATTCCATGGCGGCACCGGGCTGGATAAACGGAATGACCTCATGTTTGTCTCCCAAAGAAATAGTGGCTCCTAAAAATGCTTTTTGTTGCTTTACTTGATCTTTTTCACGGATATTAATCATCACAGGCCGAATTCCATTTTGAGCGGCTTCATTCTCTACGGATTCTTTTTCATTCGGATTGATGAATTCGTATTGAAGTAATCCATCTGCCCTGTTGGAGTACTCAATCAGCATTTCCTGAAAATCCTGTCGTGTTTTAGCAATATTCGGTGGAAGGTTAACGGAAAAATACGCCTTGACCGTAACCGGATCTTCCAGCTTTTTCAAAATGTCGATGGTTGCATCGCTCAGCGTATATTGCTTG
>Ga0302324_100028919_pt1 | contig 10525 bp, 8 predicted proteins | sample Palsa_T0_1_FD_201949 | JGI IMG/M metagenome (GOLD analysis project Ga0302324, IMG submission 201949) | Peat permafrost microbial communities from Stordalen Mire near Abisko, Sweden - Palsa_T0_1 | ecosystem: Environmental > Terrestrial > Soil > Palsa > Peat permafrost | place: Sweden: Abisko... | reverse complement strand
CCCGCGGCGGCGCTGGCATTCTAGCAGACTGGCAGCCGGGTCCGGTGGCTTTGCGCTTATACGGTGACGCAAATCTGGGAGCCGGGTGAACGGGGCGAAGAATTTCCCGGAACCGATGGCGCCTAGAGGATTCTAATGTTGCGCTTGCCTTGGGCTCATCCGTTTTATCCCGGAGGATGACGACTCCGCGCTCCTACAGCAATCACTGTATTGGTAATGGCGGTCGGCCATGCGAGTATCAGCCGTATTTATATCGGACATGAAATAGGGCTGCGTAACGTTTACTGGCATTCGAATTGTTTTGCGAAACAGATGGGAACTGATCGGCACGTGCCGGACGTTTGTACCCGTCGGTTCTATCGCTCGCCTTAGAGGCCCTTGCTGAGGAGTGAGATTTGAGAAATGTCCGAGAGCCCGGAGAATCCCCCGACGATATTGTCCCACCTACCGCCCGCTGGTTGAAACGCGATGATAGTTCCCACGCCGTGCAGTTTTACACCGAAGATGGTTTCCTTCTAAGCGGTTCGGCTAGCTTTCTGGAAACCGCCCTTCGTGCGGGAAACATTGCGCTGGTGCTGGCTACTCCGGAGCATATCGCAGCCGTCGAGCAACGGATCACCGCAGACGGAGTGGACGTGGCATCCGCGGCCGCAAATGGCCGTTATCACGCCTACGACGGAAACAAAGCTCTCAACGCTTTCATGGTGGACGGCTGGCCAGACGCCGCGCTCTTCGCTAAGACGATTGGAGGTTACATCGATCACGCGCGCGCAAGAGGCGGCGGCGAGAATACCCGGGTGGCCGCCTTTGGCGAGATGGTGGCAATTTTGTGCGCCGATGGAAAGATGGCGGCCGCTACTCGGCTGGAAGAATTGTGGAATGATCTGTCGCAAACGTGCCACTTTTCCCTGCTCTGCGCATATCCCATGGCGGTGTTTGACCGCATCCAGCAACCTGAATCGTTTCGTCAGATTTGCGCGGCGCACACCGCAGTAGTGCCGACGGACCACCACTCGGCTCTTACCACCAATGAAGAACGATCGCGCAACATTGCGCACCTGCCGCAAAGGGTCCAGGCACTAGAACCGGAAGCCGCCAGACGCCTGACCCAGGAGAAATTCCGCCAGAACATCGAAAGCGTCCAGGACTATGCCATCTACCTGGTGGACATCGGTGGCTTCGTGATGAGCTGGAATACTGGCGCGCAGCGCATCAAGGGGTATACCGCTGACGAGATTATCGGCCAACACTTCTCGTGTTTTTACCCGGAGGAAGCGCGCGCAAACGGCCAGCCCCAGCGCTCCCTGGCCACCGCCGCCGCGGAAGGCCGCTTTGAGGATGAAGGCTGGCGAATTCGTAAGGATGGCACTCGATTTTGGGCCAGTGTAGTGATCACGCCTTCGCGCGACGCGGATGGGCAGTTGACCGGGTTCACCAAGATTACCCGCGACACCACTCAACGGACGCTGCGCGACCAGGCACTGACGCGCGCGAACGAAGAACTGCGCCGCGAGGTGACGGCGCGCATCTCCGCGGAGCGCCGGCTGCACGCCTCGGAAGAATCGCTTCGGAGGCTCTCGGCCCACTTGCTGCGCACCCAGGAGGACGAACGGCGACGGCTGGGACGCGACCTGCACGACAACGTCGGGCAATACTTGGCGGTACTCAAAATGACTTTGGAATCCCTGCCGGTAGGGTCCCCATCGAGTAATGAGTACGAGGCGCAACTGCGCGAATGCGTGGGGCTGGTCGAGGAGTCGATCAAGGAAGTGCGGACGATGTCGTACTTGCTGTACCCTCCGATGCTGGACGAAATGGGGCTCAAATCCGCGGTACCGCGGTTTCTGGACGGTTTCACCAAGCGCAGCGGCATTCAGATTACCTTCGAGATGCCCAGGGACACGGCTCGCCTGGCGCACGACACCGAGATCGCCATCTTTCGCGTGCTTCAGGAAAGTTTGACCAACGTTCACCGCCATTCCGGGAGCAACACCGCGGAGATCCGCATCACCGTCGACGGTTCCGCCGTCCGCCTCGAGGTCAGGGATCACGGCAAGGGAATGCAGCCGGAAGTGGTGGAATCGATCCGCGACTCATGGGGCACGTTCGGCGTCGGTTTGCGGGGGATGAACGAACGCATGCACCAATTGGGAGGCACGCTGGAAATCTCGTCCTCCGCCGAAGGAACGGTGGTAGTTGCCGCCGCTCCGCACCCGGCCTTGACGCCCGCGCAGCCGGCGTCTGGCGCGTCATAGAGGACCGGCACTGAAGGTGAAGCGGGTCTGAGTCAGGCAACAGCAACGAGCAGGGTGGGGCCAAGGAGAATCCAATGGCAACTACCATTTTCATCGTCGACGACCACGAAGTGATTCGTCAAGGCGTGCGCGCGATCGTGCAAAAAGCGCGGCCGGAGTGGAGGATCGTGGGGGAAGCGGCGAATGGCAAAGACGCCATCGCGGCGGTCGCCCGGCTGATGCCTAACGTGGTGGTGATGGACGTGAGCATGCCGGAGATGAATGGACTGGAAGCCGCGGCGGAGATATTGAAGAATGGCAGCGGCAGCGCCATCCTGATTTTCTCGATGCACGAATCCGAGCACTTCGTCGATGAAGTGCGGCGCACCGGAGTGCATGGCTGCGTTCAGAAATCACAAGCCGGCCGCGACCTGATTCGAGCCATCGAAACGGTGATCACTGGCGGCAGATTTTTCGGGCCGCAGGCTGAGGGAGAAACAAAACCGAAACGAGAACCAGAAGGAGGCCCGATATTCCGGGTGGCGTTGGCATGGCTGCGATCCAGCGCGCCGGCGAAGAACCTAGGATTCCTCGGGAGTTTCGCGGCGCCAATCCATCTGCTGCAGGATGGACGTTCGCTGCCGCCAGTTTTCCAGCACCTTCACGCGTAATCCCAAAAAAACCTTGGTTCCCACGAGCTTCTCGATGTCTTTGCGCGCGGCCGTGCCGATTTTTTTCAGCATCGCGCCGCCCTGGCCGATGACGATTCCCTTCTGGCCTTCGCGCTCGACGTAGATGGTGGCTTCAATGCGCGTGAGTGTTTCCCCCTCTTCAAAGTTGTCCACCATCACCATCACCGCGTGCGGCACCTCAGCCTTGGTTTCCTGGATCACTTTCTCGCGCACGAATTCCGCGGCCATGAACCGTTCGGGCTGGTCGGTAAATTGGTCTTCGGGGAAATATCGTGGACCTTCCTTCAGCCGGGACTTCCAAGTATTGAGCAACGTTACCAGACCATCTCCCTTCAGAGCGGAGATGGGAATAATCTCGGCAAACTTGTAGCCAGCCCCATACCGTTCCATCAGAGGCAGCAGCTCGTGTTTGGGCATGCGATCGATTTTGTTGAGCAGCAAATCCACCGGCCCATGAAACTTCTCGATCCACTTCATGGAGAACTGGTCTCCGCGGCCAAATGGCACGGTGGCATCGACAATCAGCGCCAGCGAGTCGATTCCCTCCAGGGCTTGCTGCGTTTCGTGCATCATCTGCCGGCCCAGGCCGGACTCCGCCTTTTGCAGCCCCGGCGTATCGATCATCACGATTTGCGCGTCGTCGCTGTTGATGATCCCGTGCACCCGTAGCCGGGTGGTTTGCGGCTTGGCGGAAACGATCGTTACCTTGCGGCCCAGCATGGCGTTGACCAACGTCGACTTGCCCGCATTGGCGCGGCCAACGATGGCCACAAACCCGGACTTGAATCCTGGACGCTCCTCGCTCATAGACCGATCAGTGTACCCTAACGCACCCACGCCGCGCGAAGCACGCGGTTCGCGCGGTCTAGCTCCGTCGGAAATTCCGTGAGTTAGTGAAAGTTGCTGATCAGTACAACGTCGCTGACGTTATTGCCCCGCGTGAGCAACAACTGCTTGCCATCGCGGGTCCACGCGAAATGGTAGATGAGTTCCGAGGTAAAATCGGTGATTGGGTACGGATCGCCTCCACTTAAAGGTTGTTGCCAAACGTTGGACGCGCCTTTTCTGGTTAGATGGTACTGAAGGCCTTTCTGGTCCGGTGACCACCGCAAATCTGCCGCACCTGCGGGCCGTCCAAAAATGTGGACTGGTGGCCCGCCCGTCGCAGGAATTACCGCTATCTTCGGTGCCGGCACCGGCCCGGGCTCCTGGTAAGCGCAGGCTATAAATTTTCCATCCGGCGAAATCGTTCCGGAGACTCCCATAGCGTAACTGGCTATCTGTGTGGGGGTACCTCCCTCGATTGGGAGCCGGTACATACTTTGTCCGGAACTGGAGACATACATCGCCCACGTGCCATCCGGAGAGCATTCCGAGTTTGAGGCGTCGTCGATCAGTTTCACTGGGTTGGTCCCGTCCGCATCGCTGCGCACCAGCCAAGTTTTACCCTCCTCAAACGAATGAAATAGAAGATAGCGGTCGCCGCAACTGGAGATGTCGGTGTAATCGCGTAGGCCGGGCTGGAGTATGCTGCGTTGGCTGCCGTCCGCGTTCATCAGCACCACATCGCTTTCCCGGCTGCGCACCAGCAGCTTGCCAGCTGGGCCGGGCGCCACGTCATTGTCCGTCACTTCTCCGGAAGTAATTTGCTTCGCCTGAGCCGCTTGTCCGCCCGGCAGGATAAAGATGTGCGAATTCTGCTGGCTTTGGATGGCGACCAGCATCTTTCCATCCGCAGTGAGATCGAGGACCTGGGAATAGTCGGAAAGGTCGTTGGTGAAGCGCCGCCGCTCGCCGCTCGGAAACGAGACGAGCCAAAGCTGCGAGCGGTTCTCGGCAAGCGAGGCGATCGGTACCAGCACAGCACTGCCGTCCGGCAACCACGCAGGCCTTCCCAGCCACTCGGGACCTGAGAAAAGTTCCTTTACCTTTCCGTCCACCACCTGGATCGTTTCCAACGCCCAGCGATTGCTATTGCCGGGTTGCAAGACGGATGCGGCCACGGTCTTGCCATCAGGCGACCACGCCACTCCCCACAGAAAGCTTACGGCGGACGGCAGTGCGCCGAGCAGATGATCGCCGCTTCCGTCGGCATTGGCGACGCGAATCTCGATCACGTTGCGGTCCGGGACACCTCGCATGAAAGCGAACTGCTTCCCGTCGGGAGAAAAACTAACCGCGGAGTCAATGTCACGAAGTATCTGGTGCGGGGCGCCCCCTAGCACCGGGATAACGTAAAGGAAGTTGTATAGAGTGGTGGTCTTATCGGAGTGGGTAAGATAAATGTAATTGCCGTCCGGCGAAAAAGCGACGCCGGCGTAAGCCACCACGTCCGGCGCGAGCACTTGCACATCGCTCTTGGTGGCCACGTTGCGGACCCACAGGCTGCGCTGCTCGCCATCTGTCAGGACGTAAACAATATAACGGCCATCGGGCGAGATCGCGACCTGGTGGGCCTTACCGCTATCGGTGAGTTTGGCGATCTGCATATTTTGCAGATTCAAGGACGGCGACCGGTTGAGAAGTTTGTATCCCGCCAACGCCGCGGCCAGCAGCACAATCGCGGCCAGCGCGATGATTTTCCACGGTCCGCGCTTGGCGGTGGCCACCGGCGCGATGATCGCGGAGGATTGCGATTGCGCCGAGGATTGTGCCGCGCCGATCCCGCTGGCGATCGCGCTCGGGTTCGATCCGGATTCCGGGACCGTGGTGCCCGTGGTAAATGACCCGCTGCCTACATTCACGCGCCCCGAACCGGTATCGCGTTTCACGCGCTTCAAGTCCGCGCGCATTTCCGCGGCTATCTGGTAGCGCAGGTCGCGGTCTTTCTCCATCGCCTTGTGAACCACTTGCTCGAATTCAGGGGGAAGCGCGCTGTTCAGGCGGACCGGCGCGGCCGGAGACTTGTGGAGAATCGCATCGAAAATAGCGCCGGAGCTCTCCCCCTGAAACGGAAGGCTGCGCGTGGCCATTTCGTAGAGAACGATACCAAAGGAAAAGAGGTCGGTTCGCGCGTCCAGTTCTTTGCCCAGAACTTGCTCCGGCGACATGTAGGAAACCGTGCCCATGGCTGTGCCGGGACTGGTGAGTTGCGCGGAGTCCACGCCCTGGGTGGCCATGGTTTCGGATTTGCTGATGCCGGCGCCGGCCCGTGTGGCAGCTACTTTCGCGAGGCCGAAGTCCAATATTTTGGCGTGACCGCGCTTGGTGATGAAAATATTGGCGGGCTTGATGTCACGATGGACGATGCCGTCGCTATGCGCCGCGTCCAAACCGTCGGCGATTTGAATGGCCAGATCGAGCAAGGCGTCGAGCTCGATCTGGTTGCCGCCGATCAGGTGCTTCAGCGTCTGGCCGTCGAGAAATTCCATGGCGATGAACGCTTTGCCGTCCGTTTCGCCAATGTCGTAAATCGTGCAGATGTTGGGATGGTTCAGGGCGGAGGCCGCCTGCGCCTCTCGCTGAAAACGTGCGAGCGCCTGGGTGTCTTTCGCAACGGCGTCCGGCAGGAACTTCAACGCAACAAAGCGACGGAGGCGCGTATCCTCGGCTTTGTAAACCACTCCCATGCCGCCTCTGCCAAGTCTGTCGACGATGCGGTAGTGGGAGATGACCTGATCGATACGCCAGTCGTTGGCAGACACGTGCGGCATCTTAGGTTGGGGATAGCACGCAAGTCAACATGGCGCAGCAGATTGAGTGGGTCCCTATTAACGAGGGTCATCGCACCGGTGCGATGACTTCAAACTGGCTCTTGCCGGTTCGCGCCATTTGACCTCTTTGCCATCAGGCCGCCGATGCGCGCTTGCTGAAGACTGCCTATCAATGTTAGAAACGGAGGACCACAGTTTGCTGGGCAATCGCTTCTCAGCTTTTCGACCAGATCCGTTTCAAGGAGGTACCCGGCCGAGTCTCTACCCGGCTCTCCGGTGTAAGAGGGTCGTTCCCCACGATGCTTTCGCAGGAGGACGGATGGGTTTTGCCAAGGAAGGCCTCGGCAAGGGTTCTGAGTCGATTGCTGAGATCCACGTCGTTTGGCTAAGCGCCGGGCTCAGTTGCGATGGGGACACTATCGCGATGACCGCGGCCACCCAGCCGAGTATCGAAGACCTGGTCCTCGGCAACCTTCCGTGGATACCGAAAGTACATTTCCACAATCAATTTCTCGCATACGAAAACGGCGATGAATTCGTGCAGGTATTTCGGGATGCCGCTGAGGGGAAACTTGGCCCATTCATCCTGGTGGTCGAAGGCTCAATTCCGAACGAAAAGAATAAGGAAGAGGGCTACTGGGCGACCTTCGGAACTGACCAAGCCACGGGACAGCCGATTACGACATGTGAGTGGATCGACCGCCTGGCGCCGAAGGCCTGGGCGGTGCTAGCTGCGGGTACGTGTTCTGCCTACGGTGGCATTCACGCCATGGAAGGCAATCCCACAGGGTGCATGGGCCTGCCGGACTATCTAGGCTGGAGTTGGAAGTCGGAGACCGGCATCCCGATCGTTTGCGTTCCAGGATGTCCGGTGCAGCCGGACAATTTCATGGAGGTGCTGTTGTATTTGCTGCACATGACCGCGGGACGCGCGCCCATGATTCCATTGGACGATGCGTTGCGGCCAACATGGCTGTTTGGAGCAACGGTGCATGAAGGTTGCGACCGCGGCGGGTACTACGAGCAGGCGGAGTTCGGCGAAGAATATGGTTCCCCGAAGTGCATCGTGAAGCTAGGATGCTGGGGCCCGGTGGTGCAGTGCAACGTCGGCAAGCGCGGATGGATAGGCGGTATCGGCGGCTGCCCGAATGTTGGAGGTATCTGCATCGGTTGCACCATGCCCGGGTTTCCCGACAAATTCATGCCATTCATGAACCAGCCGCCCGGCTCATTGCTTTCCGCTCATGCGGTGGCCACGTACGGAAGGGCTATTCACGCCCTGCGTCGATTTACGCAGGGGTCCCTCAACAAGGAACCTAGCTGGCGGCGCCGGCCCGCCGACTAGTTGAGATGCGGGGACGAATTGTGCATAGTGGTCCACGCTCTCCAAGCCTTAGTTGGCCGCGTATCGCGAGGTCCCCGCGGAGATGCCCAAAGATCATGCCATTCCGACGCGTCTCGGTATGCATCCCAGCCGCCCCGATCAACCGGGGGTGACCCCTGCGAATGCCGAGGAGATCCTCAGTGATTTAGCAGCGGTATTTCTAAGCGATACGGTCTCTGCCGCGGCCTGGGTCGGGGCGGCCGGGCACGGGCACCCGGGAAACGATGGCGAGGCAGCGCTCCCAAAGCCCGAAAACATGTATCGGGTGCTGGTCGAGCAGATTCCCGCCCTGGTTTTCATCGCCTACCTGGAGCGCGGGACTAGCGAAGCGTACGTCAGCCCGCAAATCGAATCGACGCTCGGGTACTCACAAGAAGAGTGGCTCGAAGACCCGATTCGCTGGTATGAGCGAGTCCATCCGGACGACAAGCAGCGCTGGAGCGTGGACGCCGCGGAGATGTTTCTTACCGGCGAACCGCTGAAATCCGCGTATCGGGTGATCGCACGCGACGGACGAGTGGTGTGGTTTCAATGTGAAGTAAAGATGGTGCGAAGACCAGACGGACGGCCGTGGTTTTTACACGGCGTGGGCTTCGACATCAGCGAGCTGAAGAAAACAGAAGCGGCGCTCCATGAACGCACTCTGGCGCTTCAGAATCTGTCGTCACGTCTGTTGCGTATGCAGGACGACGAGCACCGGCGAATCGCGCGGGAACTGCACGACAGCCTCGGCCAGTATTTGGCGGCGCTGAAGATGAATCTCGAGCTGTACCGGCATTCGAAAGCAAAAGCGGCCGACGCGATTTACTCAGAAATCGAACAGATAACGGATCGCTGCATCTCGGAAACTCGGACTCTGTCCCATCTGCTGCATCCGCCGCTGCTGGACGAACTGGGATTTGCGGCGGCGGCAAAATGGTATGTCGAGGGCTTCGCCAAACGCAGCGGGATCGCCGTCTCGCTGGACCTGCCGCCAAATCTGGAGCGCCTGCCGGATGCCGCCGAAGTGGTTCTGTTCCGCGTCTTGCAGGAAGCCCTGACCAACATCCATCGTCATTCCAAGAGCCCGAAGGCAGAGATCCACCTGGAGATCAATGACGCGGAAATCTCGCTGCAAGTAAGAGACCACGGCCACGGCATGCCTGCGGAACTGCTCCAACGCATTCAAAAAACAGGCGGCGAAACCGGTGTAGGTCTTTCGGGAATGCGCGAGCGCATGTCTGAAATGGGCGGCCGCCTCGAAATACGCTCTGACGGCCAGGGCACGCTGGTGCGCGTCATCGTTCCGATTTCCCCCTCCAAGCTGGCGTAACGCGGGCGCGAGCAGCAATCTTGCCACTGAACCAAGCGTGACCCGCGCGAGTGCGTTCGTGCAAAGGATGTATACTTCCGCGACGGAACGGGCCCAATGTCTGCGAAATCAGGGACCTTTAGAATGGCTAGCCAACCCGGGAAGCTGCTACGTTTTTTATCCAGATTCGATGAGCCCGTGGGCCGCCGCACGTACTGCCTGGCTGGTTTCAGCCTGGCCGCAATCAAATACGCCGGCGACGCGACGCTGTTCGGGCTCTCGACGGGACATTTTTGGAAGCCGACCGACTACCTGCGCTCAACCCATTCCCTGCTCGGGGCTGATTTTTCCGGCGGCTCACATTGGCTGATACCCGCCTTTGCTCTGTGGATGTTTCCTTTCCTATGGATTGGCGTGGCGCTCACGTTGCGGCGTGCGATCGACGCGGGGCTGTCGCCCTGGTGGACGCTGGGATTTTTTGTTCCATTCTTCAAGTCTGGTGATGGCAGCGCTCTGCCTGGCGCCGAGCTCTCCGAATGCCGCTATCCTCCGCAGCACCCGCCACCCGGGCGCCTCAAGGACAGAGAGCGCTGTCATTAGCATTACCGCGGGTGTATTCCTCGGGGTTGCGGCCGTAATACTAGGTGTGGTCGGGAAGGGGCAATATGGGTACACGCTGATCCTTGGTACACCGTTTGCAATGGGCGCCCTCACCGGATTCCTCTTCAATCGGGGATACGCCGCAACGCTTCGGGAAACCATTGTGGTAGCCACGGGTATGTTCTTGGTCGTCGCTGGCGCGTTCTTGCTGCTCGCGTTCGAAGGATTGCTGTGTATTGTCATGATGCTGCCCATCGGCATGGTGGTGGGCCTACTCGGAGCGCTGATGGGCCGCTCCATCGCTTTATGGGGACGCCAAGCTCTTCCGCCGGCAATATCAGCGATGCTGCGACTGCCGATATTTGTGGCCATCGAACCGGCGCATATGACTGGCCTGTCCTCCACGAAGTTCAGTCGTCGGTGGTAATCGAAGCTTCACCCGAGCATGTATGGCCGCATGTGATTGCCTTCGATCCCACCACCGAAACGCCCGACCTCCTCTCTCGCCTGGGCATAGCCTACCCGCGGTACGCACACATCGAAGGCAGCGGGGTCGGCGCTGTCCGCTACTGCGTGTTCTCCACCGGCCCGTTTGTGGAGCCGATCACGGACTGGGAACCAGGACAGCGCCTGGGATTCGACGTCGTGAGCTCGCCGGATCCTCTTCGCGA
>Ga0302324_100028916_pt1 | contig 10526 bp, 11 predicted proteins | sample Palsa_T0_1_FD_201949 | JGI IMG/M metagenome (GOLD analysis project Ga0302324, IMG submission 201949) | Peat permafrost microbial communities from Stordalen Mire near Abisko, Sweden - Palsa_T0_1 | ecosystem: Environmental > Terrestrial > Soil > Palsa > Peat permafrost | place: Sweden: Abisko... | reverse complement strand
CATCCTCGCAATCCTCCACCGGCAGCTCCATAATAACGGTGTCCGGAGACAGTGCGGACAGGCTTACGCCTTCTTGGAACCTTCGTCTCTCGATCAATATTTCAATGGCTTGATCTGTGTTTCGGTGACCGTCTTCTAGGTATACGCTCAGTGTGGTGTCCGGCATTTTCTGTCCAAGTTTATCCTTGATAGCGCTAAGACAACCCATCACTCCAACGGTGTACGCCGTACCATACCAACTTCTCTCGTCCCTAGTGGTGATCGATAAATATTCCCCCATATTAACCGAACAAGACACCCCAAAATCTGCGTGTTCGCGAATCAGGGAAACGGCAGCAGCAAACATGGCGGCTTTTTCAGACGTGGTAAGGTCCTTATACAAACCATGGCTGACAGACTTGTACAGCGTCTTCATGTGAATGTACGGTACGTGAAAGGCCTCGACAATATCACGTTGCCACGCAGTAGCAAAATGCGCCCATCGATCAATTTCAGACACAAATCCAGATACAAACAATCTTGGACCTGCCGACTCTGTAACTTTCATCCAAATAGACGCTAAGAAAGGCCACCGTATCGCCCACGCCATATGCCAGCGGAATTATACCCAGATCCGCATAGCGGACAACCCCTACGCTATCACGGGGCGATGTATTAGGCAAGTATATTTTTACCGATATTTTTGCAAGAAACGTCATTTTAACTGCCAAAGGTACGCTGCGAATCATCGAGCAGGGCCGCACCGATAGTCCCGATTCGACGTCTCTACACGTTCCGTCGATCGACCTGGTCGTCGCTGGCGACGTGGTGTACAACCAGTGCCACATGTACGTCGGCGACACCACCCCCGAGAGCCGGAAGAACTGGGTCGCGGGGCTGGACCGGTTGGCCGCGCTGAAGCCAGCGATGGTTGTTGCCGGTCACAAGAAGCCTGGGACGCCCGACTCACCGTCGGCGATCCAGGACACTAAGCGCTATCTGCTGGACTTTGATCGGCTGCAGCAGACCACGGCGTCCGACGAAGAGTTGTTCAACCAGATGACCGAGCTTTACCCCCACTGGGTAGCCAACCAGTCGTGGTTGATGTTCGGATTCCCGAGCGGCTGATGTGGACGCTCGCTCGCGTATGATCGGAATCGGAGTCGTCACTGAACAGCGTACAAATCGGACAGAAGAGCTATGAGATGCCGCCGCGGGACGGGTTCACCGTCGCATATTTTCTCACGGTCGCCGACATCGACCGATCGGCTCGCTTCTACGAAACGGTCTTCGGCGGTCGCATTCTGAGCGGAGGTGACGGCAAGGGCGCGCCTGGGTACATTCAGCTCGCGAATATGTGGCTCATTGTCAACGTCGGGGGCGGGCCGACCCCCGAAAAGCCGTCGGTAACGCTCAGCGTCCCCGACCCGGCGATCCCTACGGTTATATTATCGAGGTCGGAACAGAGCAAGCCGGACTTCACGTACGGTTAACGCTCGGCCCGGATGGGATGCGGATTAAAACGCTTCCGGATGACCGCTTAGTGCTAGCCCATTGGCGCGAACGATACAACACCGCTCCGCCGCACAAAGCCCTGAATTGGCAAGCGCCCTCGGCCAAGGTGAAGTTGCCGTCCTGCGACGCATCCGCGCGGTGCGCGACCATTGCCAGGCACTTCTCGGGGTGCGAGAATTCGCTGACGACAGCGCCGTTTTCGATTTGCGGCATAATAGTCGAAAATAGAGATTAACACCAGAGACCTGCGAAGTCCTGATTAACGTGGTTACCGAATAAGTCGGTGTGACATAGGGTATCGTTACGGCACTTCCTTTCGATGGAGGGACAAGAAATGGATTTGAAACGGCTGGTTCAGTTTGCGCTGCTGGGTAGCAGTGATTTGGAACAATATGCCATCTTGCTGGTACGTGTTTCGATCGGGCTGTTCTTCGCCATCTCCGGGGCAAACAAATTGTTTGTCACCGGCGGCACGAAACCTGTTTACGAAACGCTTGTTAACGCCAAAGTCCCGTTTCCCCGCCAGACGGCTTACTTCGTGGCGGGTGTCGAGTTCGTTTGCGGATCCTTGCTGACCGTGGGGTTTCTTTCGAGCCCGGCCTGCGTGGCTTTATTGATCGATATGATTGTCGCCGTGCTGACCAACGCGCTTTCCACCGTGCCTAAAGGCCTTTCGCCTCTTAGCTGGCTCGACGATTTCCTCTACCTTCCGGAAGTCTTGTACGTGCTCTTCTTTATCTGGCTGATCTGCTCCGGTCCGGGAAAGTTCAGTGTCGATTACTGGCTCGCCGGCAAGTTATTAAGATGATCGATCAGGATTCTCGTCCGACAAAGTCCTGGCATTGGAATTGGGATCCCGGCCCGAACGTGATTCGCGAATACTCGATAGCCTAGAACGGATGAAGAAGGATTTAGGGTCGGAGATCATGTGGGATGGAATTCGGAAGCGGGGCGTGTTCGGGGAATGATCAAGAAAAAGATCACCTCTGCCATTACGTTCAAGGGGTACACGGATGCTTCGAAGGAGGAGCCGCAGTACTTGATCAAAAGCGATACCACCGACCATCTGGCCATGCACAAAGGATCGGCGCTTAAGCAAAGCATGCAGAAGGAAGAACTTTTGCGGCTCGTAATGACGATCGGTCGTTCCAAGCGCACGATCGAGGAATTCATCCATCTGCTGCGGGTACACGGGGCAACTTGCGTTGTCGATGTGCGCACGGTGCCGCGTTCCGCGCACAATCCGCAGTTCAATCAGGCTTCGTTGGCGCGATACTTAAAGAAGTTCGGCTTGAAATATGTCCACATGCCAGGACTCGGCGGGCTTCGCCATGCCAAGCGCGATTCGCCCAACGGAGGCTGGCGAAATGCCTCCTTTCGCGGCTATGCGGATTACATGCAAACACATGAGTTTGTGGAGAGCCTCGAGGAAGCGATCGGAACGGCGAAGCAAGATCGAATCGCCTTGATGTGCGCTGAAGCGCTGCCCTGGCGCTTTCATCGGTCGCTCATCGCGGACGCCTTGCTCGTTCGCGGAATTCGCACGGAGGACATCATGAGCGCTACTCGCCGCCAAGTTCACACTCTCACCCCGTTTGCCCAAGTTCGGGGCACGACGATCGCCTATCCGGACGAGACTTCTCATCCTATTCCGATGCTGCCATAGTCATGTTCGGTGCGCCAGCGCTTCCAACACGGCTGCGGGCCGGATCGGCAGGTGGCGGAGGCGCGCCCCGCAAGCGGCGAAGATCGCATTTCCTATCGCCGGTGCAACGGCGGTCGTCGCCGGTTCGCCGAGCCCAACCGGGGCTTCCGTGCTTGGGAGAAACTCAACCTCGACTTCCGGCACGTCGGCCATCCGCAGCAACCGATAGGTGTCCATGTTTGTATCCTTCGGCTGCCCGTTGACAAACTCCGATCCTTCATGTAGGGCCATCCCCAATCCCCACAACAACGCGCCCTCCACCTGCGCTTCGGCGCTGTCGGGATGAATGATGGTTCCGGCGTCAACGACCATTGTCAACTTCTCCACCGCGACATGGCCGTTGGAACGGTCTACCCGCACCCGAGCGGCGCAGGCTAGCCAAGTAGGCATCGCGCGTTCTTGGCCGAATGTGGTTGCGATGCCGAGCCCCACATCTTTCGGTGTCGGCTTACCCCAGCCCGCCTTCCGGGCCACGCGGGCGAGCACAGCCGCCTGGCGGTGCGCGCCACCCACGGAGTTCGGCGACGATCCGGCATTTCTGCCGGCGCCATCGAGCATCCGCAGCCGAAACTCGACTGGATCGACGCCAGCTGCGAGCGCAGCCTCATCCATGAAACTTTCCAACGCCCAGTTGATCCAGCCTGCCCCGACGGAGCGCAGGTATCCGGGCCGAAACGTCCGTTCCGCCAGATCGTTGCGCAGCGCGCGAACGCGCTGGGCCCCTACCGTGTACCAGTGGTCAGCGCCCGAGATCGAGAAAATATCGTAGGGAACCCCGTTGACGCCCTTCAGCATGAAGAACGGAGCCATGACGGCGGTGGGCCACCCGGCTGCGGCGTGGTGATCCATCGCCGTCACACGGCCCCCATCTCCCCAGGCCATGCGCAGCACCTGCGTCGAAGGGGATCGCGGACAGTCGAAGCGCACATCGTCCGGTCGCGTGCAGACCATTTTGACCGGCTTGCCGAGGGCCTTCGCGGCCAGCGCCGCGGGCACGGCATAGTCACCGTCCAGACGGCGCCCGAATCCTCCTCCGATCAGATAGCTGCGCATCACGATCTTGTCCTGGCTGCGCCCCAGCGCCTTTGCCAGCACCGGAAGGATCAGCGTCTGCCACTGATTGCCAGTGTGAATTTCGAAAACGCCGTCCTTCTCGAAAGCCAGCGCGTTCACCGGTTCCAGTGCGAAATGCATCACGGTGCTCGTGGTGTAGGTTCGCTCAATCTTTTGCTTCGCCGACGCGAGCGCCGCGTCGACGCCCGGGTCGTCGACCAGCAGGGACCCTCCGTTCCGATCCGCGATAAGCTCGGTCGCGCGATTCTGAATATCCCGCTCCGATACCGTCGCTGCCTTGCCCGAACTCCACACCACCTTCACCAGATCGGCCGCACGGTTTGCGGCTATGAAGCTGTCCGCGAACACCATCACCCAGCCGGGCACGGTGCCCGACGGGTCCTCCAGAGCCAGGCTCTTCAGATAGCCAGGTATTCGCTTCGCCGCCGAGTCGTCAATCGAGATTACCTTGGACTCGTAACGCGTCGGCGGAATCCTCGGACGGGCGTAGACCATTCCTTCCGCCACTGCATCCAGTCCGTAGCGGCCTTGGCCGTTGACCTTCGACGGAACATCCAGCGCCATCGTATCGCGTCCGATCAGACGGCGATTGTCCGGCGCCTTGATCGGAATATTTTTGAGTTGTTCCGACGTGAAGGTTCTCCTCAGATCGCCGCGCGCGGCGATATCGCCGTACAGGATCGACCTTCCTCCAGCGTGCACCGCGCCTTCGCGCGCCGTACACATTTGCGAAGAAACGCCCAGCAGCTTGGCGCCTTCCTCCACCAGAGCAATCCGGCCCGCGGCACCGGCGCGGCTGAGCAACGGGAAACTCTGCCACACCGACCAGCTGCCGCCGGTGATCATTGTGCCCCATTTCGAATCGGAGTCGACGGTGACGATCTTCACTTTGTTCCAATCGGCCTCCAACTCTTCGGCTACAATCCGGCCCAGCGAGGTACCCACATGCTGACCCATCTCAGCACGAATGATATTGATCGTCACGGTGCCGCTGGGGTCGATGCCATACCAGATGGTTGGCTCGAAGAGTTCGCCGGCGCTGTGAGCCGGCTCGGCGGCGAGGCTCGATCGAGCGTATCCCAGCATGACCCCGACGCCCATCATCGTAATCAGGAAGCCGCGGCGCGACGGCTCGTTGCTCGATCGAAGTCCGTGAGCAGACAGACTAACCATGAGTCACTCCCTCTCGCATTCTGGCGGCCGCGAGCTTGATGGCTTTGCGAATCCGCACGTAGGTCATGCAGCGGCAGATACTCCCAGCCATGACCGCGTTGATGTCTCTGTCGGTGGGATTGGGGTAATCCTTCAGCAGCGTGGCGGCCTGCATGATCTGACCTGGCTGACAATAACCGCACTGTGGAACCTGCAGCTCAAGCCACGCGGTCTGCAGCGGATGCTTGCCCGCCGGATCGAGCCCCTCGATCGTGGTCACTCTGGCGCTCGCGACTGCACTCAGCGGAGTGATACAGGATCGCGTGGCGCGTCCCTCCACGTGGACGGTACAGGCGCCACAGAAGCCAATCCCGCAACCGAATTTAGTTCCCGTGAGGCCTAGCTCGTCGCGGATCACCCAGAGCAACGGCGCGTCATCCGGACTGTGGACGAAAACAGCACGCTCATTTAGATGGAATGTGGTCATGATCGTATCGCTCCTGTTCTCGAATACTGTTTAATGGGATGCCGCCGACTCACTGCGGACAGCAGCGACTTTTTTTTCCAGGTCGCTCCAAGGCGGACGTGTCGTGCGGGTGCGGCGCAGGTAGGCCGCGAGCCTGGCGATTTCGCCGTCGGTAAGCGACGCGTAGACGGGCATCACCAATCCCGGCGCACCGTCTGAACTACCGACACCCTTCAACACAACCTGAATGAAATTCGTCGGTTCGGACAGTGTCAGTGCGCTATTGAGAGCGAGTTCCGGCCGCGCGGGAAGGGGGACCGATCCCGTATTGTAATGGCAACTTATGCAGGCGGAGGCATAGAGATCTGCGTCGGCATCGTACGACTGGCCGACGGCAAGATCGGACGTCGCAAGCGCTTCACGCACCGTCACGTCGACGCCTGAGGCACGCGCGGCCGCGTGATCCATATCGCTGAAGTAGACTGCAATGGCGCGAACGTCGGAGTCCGGCACGACAGCAAGCGCCAGAGCATCGCGAATGACTGGAGTCATCGTCGCGCCCGCCGCCCCGTGCAGAGCGCTTGTGCCGGTTCGGAGGAAAGAGAACAATTCCTCTTGGGTCCACGGCACGGGCGAGGGATTCGCCTCGTCGAGCGCCGGCGCGATCCAGCCATCGGCCATCGCGCCAGCATAGGCATTCCCAGCCTTTTCGCCGCCGAGCGAATTACGGGGAGTATGACAGCCGCTACAATCACTCAGCGCTTCAGCGAGATAAGCTCCGCGATTCCATTCGTCGCTCTTTGCGGGGTTGGTCTGGAAGCGTCCGCTCCTGAACAAAAGAATCTTCCACCCTTCCTGGAGAGCGCGGACACTTAACGGGAACGGAACCGTATTCGACGGCACGGTTGCGCTGACCGGCTGGCGGGTCATTAAGTACGCGTACAGCGCCTTCAAATCATCGTCCGTCAGTTTGGTGTAAGCATTGTAGGGGAACGCAGGGAAAAGATGCGACCCATCGCGGGCGACGCCGTCGCGCATGGCTCGCAGAAAGGCTTCGAACGGCCATGTTCCGATACCGGTTTTCGGGTCCGGAGTAATGTTCGTTCCATAAATGATCCCGAAGGGTGTGTTTACTCCATATCCGCCAGCGAAGAGTTCTCCGCCGGGACGCGTGTGGCACGACGCACAATGTCCGGCCGCGGCGAGAGCTTCTCCGTGGGCAACGGACCCGGCAGAGAAACTTTCTGGGGCGGGCCGCTCTACGGGAGCAATCGCCGGCCGCCGGGACAAGAGCAGAAAGCCAGCCAGCCCCAAGAAACCTACTGCGAGAATCGCAACCGCAATGCGTCGCATCATTGCTTCCCCGGTCTGGGCGACGTCTTTGACTGATTCGTTTCTAGTTCCGTTGGCGAAGGAATCAGTGATGCGTCTCAGCCGCCGCCCAGTGCTTTAATCAAATGACTCGTCAGAAGAAATCGTGGGTAGACTCGGGCTCGGGCAGCTTGCCAAGTGAGTGATAGAGGGCGAGTTCGAGGACCCGGAAGGTGCGGAAGCCGTAGGATTTTCTCATGGTGACTTTGGCTTTGTTGTTCAGACCCTCAACGACGCCACTGGAAAGGAGCTTTTGAGCGCGGAAATAGTTGAGGATGAGTTCGCGGTGCTGACGCAGCGAACGGGCGATCTTTTTCATGGGTTCGATGCGGGAACGCATGGTCTGGCGGCACCACTCATCGAGGAACTTCGCCGCCCAGGCGGGCGAGTTATAATCCCACAGCTGCTGAAAGGCTTCCTTGAGAAGGTAAGCGCGGACGGTCCTCAGGTTATACCGGAGCAGGTCGCGTAGGCGGAAGCGCTGCTCGGTCTTCAGATTCTCTTCGCGTTTGAGCAGGAGCCAGCGCGACTTCTTCAGTAGTGGTGTCCGGCCTTCGCTCGCCATGCGGCGCGATTCTCCGGCACGCACTTCGTCGAGAGCCTTGTTCATTTTGGCCACGATATGGAAACGGTCGAGGATATGCAAGGCTTGGGAGCATTTCTCGCGGATGACTTTCAGATAGGGTTCCCACATGTCCGAGCAGACGAACACGATCTTGGAGGTGATTTCTTCACCTATAGTGGTGAAGAATCCCTGAAAGGACTCGATGGTTCTCTCCCTCCCTACCCAAAGCAAACGGGTGACGCCGATATCGATCTGATAAACCAGGGTCAGGTACTTGTGCCCTTTGGCGTACTGGATTTCATCCACCCCGATGGCATCGATTTGACCGAGCGCGCGGTGCTCCAGCCCGAACGTGACGACATGTTCGACGGCGTCGCAGACCTTGTCCCAGGAGGTGCGGAACGCCTCGGCCGCTTCCTTCCACGAAAGCCGGCGCGCCCACCGGGCCAGAAACAGCATGTAGGCGTTGGTCAACTGATGCTTGCCATTGCCCCAGGGAACTTCTTCGACGACCACAGCTTGGCAGCGGTGGCAATCGACGCGCCGCATGGCGTATAGCAGGAAAACCAGAAATCCCCAGAAAGGAATGAAGTCGTAACGCCTTTCGGCGAGTTGATCATAACCGGGCGCCGGCTGATGGCAGCGGGAACAAACCGCCGCCGAACCTTTGCGCGGGCGCACGGCGATTTCAATGCTTTTGTGATCGGAACTGAAGCCGGCATGCTGGTAAACGAAACCCCGGAAATGATGGCAGCGGTTTAAAATCGTGATGAGCTGTAGCATGGCGAAAAAGGCAGCGGCGAGAACTCCCAGCATAAACCGCGCCACGCCTGCGCCATCCGCGGAGCTGGAGCGTTACTGTCGTGGCCTGAACGATTGGCCGCGCTCGTGGATGGGATGGGAAAAAGACTTGCCGCCAGGCGAGAAGCTCGTGGCCTGCTTCCGGCCATTCCTCGAATACCTGGTGACGTGTGCGGATCTTTCGCCGAAGACCATGCAGAAGCACGTCGATAATCTCTGGGCGCTGGGTGGAGAGATCATCCGGGATCTGAACGAAAACCCTCCTCTGAGAAGGAAAAACATCAAACAGATCCTCTTCGATGTGATCGATGACGATGGCGGCCCGCTAATCTACGGCGTCAGCTCAGAGCAACAACAGCGGTCCTTTGACTCCACCTGCCGGAAGCTTCATCGATTTCTCGGTCAACCTCCCCGCTGAACCCGCCAATCACCCACAAATTCCCCGGACGAGGCAATCAAATGAGCGTCGCTCACCCCGTTCATCTTTTGCCGTACGCCGTGAAGATATAATCCTTGGCCGCCACTCTCGTATGGCACGCAAAGCCGCAATTCACGACGCCGGTCGCATCGGGCTTGAACGTGTCCGACACGGGATCATAGTCAAACGCGGCGTATGCCCATCCCTTCGTGCTCGGGAATTTCTTGGTGTTCTTCTCTATCAAAAAAACGTCTTGTAAGGCGTCCGGTATTCTCACTGAAAAAGGGGCTTCCGTACTCTTTTTCGGTTTCCACTCGATTTTCGCAATCTTGGAGCCGTCGGGGAAAGGCTTGCCGTTGCCGGGAACGCCAGCTCGGTAGGCGTCGATCATCGTGGGATTGGCGACCATCGCCTTCAGCAGATCTTCAGTCTGACTGACGGCGACAACCTGCCAGTTCTCGTACCCCCTGAAGTCAGAGAATGCGAGCCCATTTGGCACGCTCAGTGTGTACTTGTCCTGCGCCGCGATGACCAGCGCCACCAGGACAGAGAGAAATACTCCTACGAAAACAATTACCTCGATAACTTTGCGTTTCATGCCTAATCTCCTTTGCTGAACCAATCGCTCACTTATGTTACCTATGGCGTGAATCATCACGTCATACTCGTTTCACTGCGGCAGCTCCTTGCCGGCTTGCTCCGCCACCATATACTCAGCGTACCAGTCGGGCGCTGAGGCGAATGTCGTCCCGGCGCGGTCGATGCGCCCGGGCAACCGGGCAGTGACTTCCTGCAATAGCCATCCGTTGCCGTCCGGGTCGCGGAACGTGGCGTAGGAGCTATAGCTGCCGTGATCCGGCGCAGGCCCGCCGACGCGACCGCTGGTGCCTTCTGGCTGGAACTGAGCGCCCGGTGTCGCGGCGTGGAACACCTCGCTGACCTTGACACCACGCGCGACGAGCTCTTCGCGCGCAGCCTCGATGCCGGAGACAATCAGGTAGGGGCCCTGAGCCGAGCCGGGCGCTGCAGACGTGATGTTCGTGCCAAATTGGGTCGAGCACCCCGAGCCGGGCGGCGTGAACTGAACGACGCGAAAGCCGTTATCGAAGGTGAAGTCGGCGTCGAGCCTCCACCCAAGTTTCACGTAGAACTCCTTTGTGCGGTCGATATCCGTGACGGGGATGACGACCGCCTCAAGCTTCATGTCGACTCTCGCTACGCTCGCGTCTCTGGTCGCGTCCTTGCTAAGTACTTCATTGGTTACCACGTCTGCCTCGTGCCTCCCTTTTTTGAACTGACCACTCCATAGTTCAAAGATCTCCCAGGGGTGTCCTAACCAAACGTGAACGAAAAGGCCCCGACGCCGGGATCAAGATTCAATCTCAAAGGTCACGTCTTTTGACCGGCCCCTTCTGCCGGACGAGTTGATACATCCGCGGCTGTCGAACCTCGCCGGTGCCATGCGCCGGAATCGGATCCG
>Ga0302324_100028915_pt1 | contig 10527 bp, 7 predicted proteins | sample Palsa_T0_1_FD_201949 | JGI IMG/M metagenome (GOLD analysis project Ga0302324, IMG submission 201949) | Peat permafrost microbial communities from Stordalen Mire near Abisko, Sweden - Palsa_T0_1 | ecosystem: Environmental > Terrestrial > Soil > Palsa > Peat permafrost | place: Sweden: Abisko... | reverse complement strand
CGAGAATCTCGAGTATTTCGCGCGTGCCGTGGCGCAGGTGCTGCAGGGCGCAGGCTGAGGGTTACGGGCGCCGCGAGCATGCGTGGAATTGATCTGTTTTCGTACCATGAGCGCAATTCATTAGCAGGCAGGCGAGCGAACTCATGAGCGCCGGCGGTAGTGCTGAGAATCTCGACGCGCTGCGTGCGCAGCTGCGCGCGGCTACGCTGCGCACGGAGGCCGATGCTTCCGGCGAGGCGCTCACCGATCTGTCGGCCGTGCAGGCGGCGCTGCAGCGCGCGCAGCTGCGCGCGGCGCGCTGGGTGACGCAGGCACGTGCCGATACGCGCTCGCGCCCGCTGGTGGACCGCATGCTCGAGCAGTTTCCGCTCGACAGCGCGCAGGGCAAGGCGCTCATGAGCCTGGCGGAGGCGCTGTTGCGCACTCCCGACCCGAAACGCGCTGATCAGCTGATCGCCGAGCGCCTGGCGACGATCCGCGCGGCCGGCGTACCGGGCGACACCGATCTGCTGCTGCGCACCGGTTTCACGCTCTTGGGGGCGGCGGGCTGGCTGCTGCCGGATGTGAACACGGAGCTGTCCGGGGAATTCTCGGCGGCGAGTCTCAGTAAACCACTGGTCGCGCCGGTGGTGCGGGCGGCGCTGCGCCAGTCGATGCAGCTGCTCGGCCACGCCTTCATCGTCGGCGAGACGATCGATGCAGCGCTGGCGCGCGGCCGGGCCGATCCGCAACTCGCGCTGTGCTCGTTCGACGTGCTGGGGGAGGGCGCGCGCACCGAGGCCGATGCGCAGCGCTACTACGACGCCTACGCCCATGCCATCGAGGTGCTGGGACAGCAGCCGCCCGGGGCGACCCACGCGCGCTCCGGCATCTCCGTGAAGCTGTCGGCGCTCGAGCCGCGCTACACGCTGCTGCAGAGCGCGCGCGTCAATCAGGCGCTCGGGCCGCGCATGCTGGAGCTGGCGCGCGCCGCGGCGCGCGCCGGCATCGGCCTCACCATCGATGCCGAGGAGGCCGACCGGCTCGACCTGTCGCTGGACATCGTCGAGACGCTGGCGCGCGATGCGCACACGCGCGACTGGGATGGCCTCGGACTTGCGGTGCAGGCCTACGGGCGCCGCGCGCCCCTGGTACTGCAGTGGGTGGCGCAGCTGGCGCGCAGCAGCGGCCGCCGCATGAGCGTGCGGCTGGTCAAGGGCGCCTACTGGGACAGCGAGATCAAGCGGGCCCAGGAGCGGGGACTTGCAAGTTTTCCGGTGTACACCTCCAAGGCGGCCACCGACGCCAGCTACCTCGAGTGTGCGCAGCACCTGTTCGCCGCGCGCGCGCAAATCTATCCGCAGTTCGCCACGCACAACGCCTACACCGTCGCGGCGGTGCTGGAGCTGGCGCCGCCCGGCAGCTGTTACGAGTTCCAGCGCCTGCACGGCATGGGCGAGGCGCTGTACGCGGCGGCGCTTGCCGAGGTGCCGCAGTTGCCGCCGGTGCGGGTGTACGCGCCGGTGGGCACGCACGAGGAGCTGCTGCCCTACCTCGTCCGCCGCCTGCTCGAGAACGGCGCCAACAGTTCATTCGTGCATCAGTTCATGAATCCGCAGATTCCCGTGGAGCAAGTCGTGCGCGATCCCATCGCCTCGCTGAAGTCGCCCGCCACCAGGCGCGTGCGCGAACCCCTGGCGCTGTACGGCAGCGAGCGCACCAACTCCGCGGGCGAGGACTTCGGCGATCCGGCCACGCTCGCAGCGCTCGCCGCGGAGCTCGCGGTCCACGCCGGCGAAACCTACCGTGGCGGCCCGCTCTTGAGCGGCCGCGAGGTGCGCGATGCCAGCATCGAGGTAACCTCGCCTGCGGCGACGCGCGAGGTGGTCGGCTTCAGCCGCGATGCGAGCGCCGCCGAGATCAACGAAGCGATGGCCGCTGCCGCTGCGGCGCAGCCGGCCTGGGACGCGACGCCGGCGCAGCAGCGTGCGGCCTGCCTCGAGCGCGCGGCGGACCTGCTCGAGGAGCGGCGCGGCGCCTTCCTCAGCCTGCTGGTGCGCGAGGCCGGCAAGACCCTGCCCGATGCGGTGGCGGAGTTGCGCGAGGCGGTGGATTTCTGCCGCTACTACGCGGCCCGCGGGCGTGAGCTGTTCGGTGCGCCGCTGGAGCTGCCAGGTCCCACCGGCGAGCGCAACACGCTGTCGCTGCATGGGCGCGGTGTGTTCGTGTGCATCAGCCCGTGGAATTTCCCCCTGGCCATCTTCACCGGACAGATCACTGCAGCACTGGTCGCCGGCAATGCGGTCGTCGCGAAGCCCGCGCCGGCCACACCCCTGATTGCCCACGCCATGACGCGCCTCCTGCACGAGGCCGGCGTGCCGCCGGCGGTGCTGCAGCTGACGCCGAGCGACGGGCCGGCTTTCGGCGAGGTCGCGCTCACCCACCCGGCGCTGGCGGGGGTCGCCTTCACCGGCTCGACCGCGACCGCCGCCACCATCAACCGCACGCTCGCCAACCGCGCCGGCGCCATCGTGCCGCTCATCGCCGAGACGGGCGGGGTGAACGCCATGGTGGTCGATGCCACGGCGCTGCCGGAGCAGGTGGTCGACGATGCCGTGACCTCGGCCTTCACCAGCGCCGGCCAGCGCTGCTCGGCGCTGCGCGTGCTGTACGTGCAGGAGGAGATCGCCGAGCGCGTCATCGCCATGCTGATCGGCGCCATGCGCTGCCTCACCATCGGCTCGCCGGGCGAGCTCGCCACCGATGTCGGCCCGGTCATCTCGGCGGCGGCGCGCGAGCGCTTGGCGCGCCATGCCGAGCGCATGCGCAAAGAGGCGAAGCTGCTGTACGCCTGCGAGCTTGCTCCGGAGCTTGCCGCCAGCGGTTACTTCTTTGCGCCGCAGCTGTTCGAACTAAAAAGCCTCGAGCAGCTTAAGACCGAAGAGTTCGGACCGATCCTGCACGTGGCCCGTTATCGCAGCGGCGATCTGCCCAAGGTGCTGGCGGCCATCCGCGCCACCGGCTACGGGCTCACGCTCGGGGTGCACAGCCGGGTCGAGAGCGTCGCGCAGCACCTGTTCCGCTCCCTGCCGGTTGGCAACACATACGTGAACCGCAACATGATCGGCGCGGTGGTCGGCGTACAACCGTTCGGCGGCCAGGGGCTGTCGGGCACCGGGCCGAAGGCCGGCGGACCGCACTATCTGCTGCGCTTTGCCAATGAGCGCACGCTGACCGTCAACACCGCCGCCATCGGCGGCAACGTCGAACTGCTGTCCTGATGCGCAGCTGCGCGCTGCTGCGCCGCCGGCGGCGGCGTTAATATCGCCCGCATGAGCTACCGGCTGCGCCGCGCTACTCTGGCCGATGAAGCGAGCCTGCGCGAGCTCATCGCTCGCTCGATACGCGCGCTGGGTGCGGCCGATTACGCGCCGGCGCAGATCGAGGCGGCACTGCGCGGCGCCTTCGGCGTCTACACCGCGCTGATCCGCGACGGTACCTACTTCGTGGCCGAGACCGGCAGCGGCACGATCGTCGCCTGCGGTGGCTGGAGCCGGCGCCGCACGCTGTTCGGGAGCGATGAGCGTGCCGAGCGCGACGAGTCGTGGCTGGATCCGCGCACCGAGGCTGCCAAGATCCGCGCCTGCTTCGTCGATCCGGCGCACGCGCGCCGCGGCCTCGGCCGCGCCATACTCGAGCGCAGCGAGGCAGAAGCGCTGGCGGCAGGGTTCCAGGCACTGGAACTCATGGCGACGCTTCCTGGCGTGCGCCTGTACGAGCAATGCGGTTACCAGGCGGGCGCGCCGGTCAGCCATCCGCTGCCCGACGGGCTGAGCATCCGCTTCGTTCCCATGAGCAAGCGGCTCACGGCGCAGGCGACGGCACCACTACAATAAAAATTATCCGGCTGCAGATCGGGCGCGTCTTCGAGCGCGCGCGAGCCGCGCGCTGGCCGCAAGCGCGGTCTAGCCGGACGGCGAGGCGCCGGATTCAGGCGCGCGCAACGCCTCCAGCAGTTCCTCGAGCGAGGCCAGCGGTGCCGAACAGATGCTGCCGCGGCACAGGTAGGCGACCGGGCCGGCGCGCGCGGTCTTGTCCGCCAGCGCCGGCGGCAGATCCGCGGCATCCGCAGGTATGGCGAGCACCAGCCGTTCCGGCGCAAACAGGCGCGCGAGTTGCAGCCGCCAGCCCTCGATGGTGCGCGACTCGCCGCGCAGGATGACGATCTCGGTCGGGGCCAGCAGCTCCTGCAGCGCCGTGAGAAGACTCACGTGGCCGTGCGGATACTGCGACATTCCCGGCCACGCCGCGCGCAACGTGCCTTCGGCGGCGCGCAGGTAGCGCGGCTCAGCCAGGAGATAGCCCAGCCGCAGCAGCACTCGCGCGGCGATGCCGTTGCCGGACGGCGTGGCGTCGTCGCCGAACGCCTTGCTGCGGTGAATGAGCGCCTCGTGATCATCCGAGGTGAAATAGAAACCGCCGGCTTCCGGGTCTGCGAAGTGCGCCAGCACCGCATCCATCAGCTGCTGCGCGAACACCAGCTCGTCGGCACGGAAGCGCACCTGCTGCAGCTCGAGGATGGCATCGGCCAGATAGACGTAGTCGTCCAGATAGGCGTTGAGATGCGCGCGCCCCTCCATGGCGGTGGCGAGCAGCCGGCCGTCGCGCCACAGGGTCGCGCGCAGGAAGTCGAGCGCGCCGCCGGCCGAGGCCGCCAGATCCTCGCGCCCGAGCGCGCGCGCCGCGATCGCCATGCCGCGGATCGCCAGCGCGTTCCACGAGGTGAGTACTTTTTCATCCCGCGCCGGGCGCACGCGCTGCGCGCGCAGCGCCAGCAACTTAGCGCGCGCCGAGGCGATGAGCGCCTCGACCTCGCTCACCGGGCGCTTGAGCTGGCTCGCCACGGCGTCGAGCTCGGCCACCACGTGCAGGTGCCAGTGTCCCTCGAAGTTAGGCGGCTGGTCGAGACCGAAGCGTGCCGCGCACGCGGCGAATTCCGCCTCGCTGAGCGCGGCGCGCAGCTCCTCCAGCTGCCACACATAGAACTTGCCTTCCTCGCCCTGCGAGTCGGCGTCGAGACTGGAGTAGTAGCCACCCTGCGGCGCCTGCATCTCGCGCAGCAGCCAGTCGGCGGTGTCCGCGGCCACGCGCGCATAGCGTGGCTCACCGGTGGCGACGGCGGCGTAGGCGTACACCGCCAAGAGCGCGCCGTTGTCGTACAGCATCTTCTCGAAGTGCGGGATCAGCCACTCGCCATCGACCGCGTAGCGGCAGAAACCGCCGCCGAGCTGATCGTTGATGCCGCCGTCGGACATGCGCCGCATTGTGAGCGTCGCCATGTACAGCGCCTGCAGGTCCGGCTGCGGCGCGTTGACGCTGCGCGCCCAGTGCTGCAGCAGCCACTCCAGCATCTGCGCATGCGGAAATTTCGGCGCGCCACCGAAGCCGCCGTTGCGCGCGTCGAAACTGCGCGCCAGCTGCTCGCGGCAGGCGCTGAGCGGCGCTGCGGTGAGTTCCAGGTCGGCGCCGGAGGGGGCGGGGGTGAGACCGGCGAACGCCGTCATGAGCGCCGCGTTCTGCTGCCGCAGCTCCGGGTTACGTTCGCGGTAGAACTGGGCGACGCGCTGCAGGATGTCCTTGAAGGCCGGCAGACCGTAGCGCGCCTCCTTGGGAAAGTAGGTGCCGCCGAAGAACGGCTGCTGATCGTCGTGCGTGAGAAACATGGTCAGCGGCCAGCCGCCGCTGCGCTGCGTGAGCATCTGCTGCGCGATCTGGTAAATCCGGTCGATGTCGGGACGCTCCTCGCGGTCGACCTTGATGTTGACGAAGTTGTCGTTGAGGATGCGCGCGGTCGCCTCGTCCTCGAAACTTTCCTTCTCCAGCACGTGGCACCAGCGGCAGGCGGAGTAGCCGACGCTCAGGTGTATGGGCTTGTTCGCGCTGCGCGCCAGCGCAAGTGCGCTGCTCCCCCACGGGTACCAGTCGACCGGGTTGTGGGCGTGTTGCTGCAGGTACGGGCTGGTCTCGCCGGCGAGATGGTTGGTATAGCGCGGCGTGCCGTCCTCGTTGCGATGAGTGATCTGCATCCTTAGTCTCCGCCGGCGATTGTATACTGTGCGCCGCCGTTCTCCGGCTTCCGTTACCGCTACCCCATGTCGCAACCGCAAGAGCTTCGCTCGGATTCCGCCGCCGCTGTGCGGCTGCTGCGGCTGAAGCGTGGCGAGGACCGGCGCCTGGCCGCCGGGCACCTGTGGGTGTTCAGTAACGAGGTCGACACCGCGAGCACGCCGCTCAGCGACTTCGCCGCGGGCGAGCTGGCGCAGGTGCGCTCGCAGCGCGATGCCTTTCTCGGCTACGCCTACGTCAATCCGCATGCCCTGATCTGTGCGCGCATCCTGTCGCACGATGCCGCCCAGCCGGTCGACGCCGCGCTCATCGAGCAGCGGCTGCGCGCGGCGCTGGCGCTGCGCGCGCAGCTGGGCGAGGCGCGGTTCTGCCGCTGGGTGTTCGGCGAATCCGACCTGCTGCCTGGACTGGTGCTCGACCGTTACGGCGAGCTGGTGGTGGGCCAGATCGCCACCGCCGGCATGGAGGTGCGGCGCGCGGAGATCGAGGCGGCCATAGCTCGCGTGGCGAAGCCGGCGTGCCTGTTCTGGAAAAACGACTCCGGCGCGCGCGAGCTGGAGCATCTGCCGCAGCTCACGCACACGGCCTTCGGCGAGCTGCCGCAGGAGGTCACGGTGCTGGAGGGAGGACTGGAGTTTCGCGCCCCGCTCGCTGACGGGCAGAAGACCGGCTGGTTCTATGATCAGAGCGCCAACCGCGCGCGCCTCAAGCGTTACCTGGCCGCCGGCGCACGCGTGCTGGATGTGTGCAGTTATGTCGGAGCGTGGGCGGTGACGGCCCTGAAATACGGCGCGGCGCAGGCGCAGTGCGTGGACTCCTCGCAGCGCGCGCTGGAGTTCGCGCAGGCCAACGCGCAGCGCAACGGCGCAGCTCTCCAGGTGCTGCGCGCCGATGCCTTCGACGCCCTGCGCTCGCTCGCCGCGCAGGGCCAACAGTTCGACGTCGTGATCCTCGATCCGCCGGCCTTCATCAAGCGCAAGAAGGACATCCCGCAGGGGCAGGCTGCCTACCGCAAGCTCAACCAGCTGGCGCTCGCGCTGCTCGCGGACGAGGGCCTGCTGGTGTCCTGCTCGTGCTCCTATCACCTGGCCGCCGATGAGCTGCTGCACGCCATCCAGGGCGGCGCACGTCAGTCTGCACGCTTCGTGCAGGTGCTGGAGGCCGGCGGTCAGTCGCCGGACCATCCGCTGCATCCGGCCATCCCCGAGACCCGCTACCTGAAGGCGTTCTTCTGCCGCGCCACGCGCGCGGTCGGCTAAACTTCACCGTTCATGCTTATCTATCCCGGCTTCGACCCGATTGCCTTCCGTATCGGCTGGGTCAAGGTGCACTGGTACGGCATCATGTATCTGCTCGGCTTCGCCGGCGCCTGGTGGCTGGCGCGCACGCGCGCCGCCAAGCCGGGTTCGACCTGGAAAGCGAGCGACGTCGACGATCTCATCTTCTTCACCATGCTGGGCGTGATCCTCGGCGGGCGCATCGGCTACATCCTCTTTTACGGCCTGAAGTTCTGGGCCGCCGATGCCTGGTACCCGCTGAAGATCTGGGAAGGCGGCATGTCCTTCCACGGCGGCCTCATCGGGGTCGTCGCGGCCATGACGCTGTTCGCCTGGCGGCGCGGCCGCAATCCTGCCGACGTCTACGATTTCACCTCGCCGCTGCCGGCACTCGGGCTGTTCTTCGGCCGCATCGGCAACTTCATCAACAGCGAGCTGTGGGGCAAGGTGACCACCGTGCCGTGGGGCTTCCGCGTCGACGGCCAGGTACGCCACCCTTCCCAGCTCTACGAGGCAGCTCTCGAGGGCCTGCTGCTGTTTTCGGTGATGTGGTGGTTCACCTCGCGCCCGCGGCCGCGGCTCGCCCCTTCCGGCGTGTTTTTGCTGGGCTACGGCCTGTCGCGCTCGCTGGTGGAGTTCGTACGCGTGCCGGATGAGCACATCGGCTATCTCGCCGGCGGCTGGGTGACCGAAGGACAGGTGCTGTCGCTGCCCATGATCGTCGCAGGACTTGCGATGCTCGCCTGGGCGTACCGCGTGCGCACAGCGTCGGGCAACTACGCGCGCGCGCCATGAAGCAGTACCTCGAGCTGCTGCGCCGGGTGCGCAGCCAGGGCGTGCGCAAGGACGACCGCACCGGCACCGGCACGCTGTCGCTGTTCGCCCAGCAGCTGCGCTTCGACCTGGCGGCCGGCTTCCCGCTGGTCACCACCAAGAAGATCCACCTGCCTGCCGTGATCTACGAACTGCTGTGGTTCCTGCGCGGCGACACCAACGTCGCCTGGCTGCACGAGCACGGCGTCAGCATCTGGGACGAATGGGCGGACGAGAACGGCGAACTGGGCCCGGTGTACGGCAAGCAATGGCGCGCCTGGGGCACAGCCGACGGGCGCTGCATCGACCAGATCGCGCAGGCGGTGGCGCTGCTGCGCGCCAACCCGCAGTCGCGCCGCATCGTGGTGAGCGCCTGGAATGTCGGCGAGCTCGAGCAGATGCGGCTGATGCCCTGCCACGCGCTGTTCCAGTTCCATGTCGCCGCCGGCCGGCTGTCGTGCCAGCTGTACCAGCGCAGCGCCGACCTGTTTCTCGGCGTGCCTTTCAACATCGCCAGTTACGCGCTGCTGACGCACCTGTTCGCGCAGCAGTGCGACCTGGCGCCGGGCGAGTTCATCTGGACCGGCGGTGACTGCCACCTGTACCTCAATCATCTCGAGCAGGCGGACCTGCAGCTGTCGCGCACACCGCTCCCCCTGCCGCGCTTGCACATCCGCCGCCGCCCGGCCAGCATTTTCGACTACCACTACGAGGACTTCGAGTTCGTGGAATATCAGCATCACGCCGCCATCCGCGCTGCGGTGGCCGTATGAAGAACGATCTCATCGAAGTGCGCGATTCGGCGCTGCACGGGCTGGGCGTGTTCGCCACGCAGCGCATACCCAAGGGCACGCGCATCCTCGAGTACCTCGGCGAGCGCGTCTCGCACGCCGAGGCCGATCGCCGCTACGCGGACAAGGACACGAGCGACAACCACACCTTCCTGTTCATCGTGGATGCGCGCACGGTCATCGATGCGGGTGTCGACGGCAACGAGGCGCGCTTCGTCAACCACGCCTGCCAGCCCAACTGCGAGTCGGTGATCGAGAACCGGCGCGTGTACATCGAGGCGATCCGCAGCATCGCTCCCGGCGAGGAGCTCACCTACGACTATCAGATCCAGCGCGAGGCGGACGACCCGCCGGACGTCGATACGGTGTTCGCCTGTCGCTGCGGCTCGAAGCGCTGCCGCGGCAGCATGCTGTGGCCCGCGCAGCGCGCCTCGCGGCGGCGCAGCCCGCATGTGTGAGCCCGGCCTCGCAGCGCTGGCAACTTAAGGCATGCACAACCAGCGTCCCCTGACTGTGTCCTCGATCGTCGGCGCGATCGGCATCGTCTACGGCGATATCGGCACGAGCCCGCTGTACACCATGCAGAACGCGGTGGACGCGGCCGGCACGTTCAACAAGGCCGCGGTGCTCGGCGTGCTGTCGCTGATCTTCTGGAGTCTCGCGATCTCGGTGACGCTCAAGTACCTGACCGTCATCATGCGCGCCGACAACGACGGCGAAGGCGGCATCCTCGCGCTGTTCGCCCTGGCGCAGCGCCGCCTGATAACGGGCAGCACCTGGGCCAAGGTGGCCGTGGGCCTGGCGCTCGCCGGCACCGCGTTCTTCTTCTGCGATGCGCTGATCACGCCGGCCATCTCGGTGTTGAGCGCGGTCGAGGGTCTGGAGCTGCTCAACCCCGACTTCAAGAAATACGTCATCCCGATGACGCTCGCGGTGATCACGGTGCTGTTCGCCTATCAGCGGCGCGGCACGGCGCGGGTCGGGAGCCTGTTCGGCCCCATCATGGTGGTGTGGTTCCTGGTGATTGCCGTCATCGGCGTGCTGCCCATCCTGCGCCACCCGCAGGTGCTGGTCGCGCTCAACCCGGTCGCGGGTTTAAGCCTGTTGGTGCACCGTCCGGAGGTCGCCCTCGCCATCATCGGCGCGGTGTTCCTCGCGCTCACCGGTGCCGAGGCGCTGTACGCCGACATGGGCCACTTCGGGCGCCTGCCGGTGCGCATCTCCTGGTACGTGTTCGTGGGCCCGGCGCTGGTGCTCAACTACTTCGGCCAGGGCGCGATGCTGCTCGAGCTCGGCAAGTCGGTCGATCATCCCCTCTACCATCTGGTGCCGCCGGTGCTGCTGCCGTGGATGGTGGCGCTCGCCACCGCCGCGACGGTGATCGCGTCCCAGGCGACCATCTCCGGGGCGTTCTCCATGGCGCGCCAGGCGGTGCATCTCGACCTGCTGCCGCGCCTGCGCGTGCTGCAGACGTCCGCGCTCGTGCAGGGACAGGTGTACGTGCCGGTCGTCAACTGGCTGGTGTTCATCGCCGTGTGCGC
>Ga0302324_100028913_pt1 | contig 10527 bp, 10 predicted proteins | sample Palsa_T0_1_FD_201949 | JGI IMG/M metagenome (GOLD analysis project Ga0302324, IMG submission 201949) | Peat permafrost microbial communities from Stordalen Mire near Abisko, Sweden - Palsa_T0_1 | ecosystem: Environmental > Terrestrial > Soil > Palsa > Peat permafrost | place: Sweden: Abisko... | reverse complement strand
CGGCGCGCATCTCCCAAAGTTCGGCCAGGCCGAAAGCCTTCGAGCAGACGGCCAGGATTAGATTTGCCTGCCGGGGTGTGTTGGCGCGCGCGGCGTGAAATCGGTGCATATCCTGACATGTGACCGACGCTACCTTAAGGTGCCCGAGTTCGGGCCGAATATCGCGCTCGACGATGCTTTTGAAGGCGCGGGTGCTCGGACGGTTCCTCCGCTCGACATGTTCGGCAAGGTAGCGATCGAGCATGTCGCTGACCGTTGGTGCGGCACGGAACGCCTCGCGTTCGCTCGATGGATCGCTGCCGTCGACCGCTACCGTCTGCGGGATACGCTGTGCCATCGTGCGCGCGGCGTCCGCCGTGACCTTGCCGTGCTCGCCGATCGTGAACCAGCGTGAGCGCCCGTGCTTGTTTCGGTAGCGCGCGAAGTAGAAGCGCCGCCCGCTCGGCATGACGCGCACGCCGAAGCCGGCAAGCTTGTCGTCGTACCAAACGACGGAAGTGGCCGCGCTCGGTAGGCTCTCGACCGAACGCTTGGTTAGTTTGATCCGATTTTTGCGGCTGGCCGCTTCATTAATCGGTTTCGGCATAGCTCACCTCGATGCCTCGACGGCTTGCGGACGACTTAGGACAGCACGCCTCAACGCAACAAACCCGCATCGCTGTTGGACTTCCGACGGCATTCGTCGGCTCGACGGCCTTTCGCATCTATATTCTACGTAGGTTCTCGAAGCGGACCGATGGTGAACGGAATCGCCCTGCACACATTGTGCACGCACCGTGCACCCAAGCCACATGCAATTACAGCGTAGGCCGTGCAAGCTGGTCGTACGAGATATCCCCGTTTCTTGGGCTCAACTCGCAACCCATCGTAAGCTGACGTAACCCATAGAATTCCAATACCAGAGATAGAAAATCGAGAGCCAGGCGCCGAGTACGACGAGACCGGCGGTGAAAGGGATGAAATGCGCCGGATCGAACAGGTACAGCACGCCGCCGCCGATCGCGAGCATGGGAAAAGTGCGAATGCCACCCGGATGCTTGGTATCGCTGCGTGCGAAAAATCCTCGAATGCCAGGCCGAGAAACCGGCTCAAGCCGAGGAGGAGGCCGGCGCCCGTCAGTGAAGGTGCTGAAATCATCGAAAGGCCGAGGTTGGCTGAAAGTCGGACCTTGGCAGCCTGATTGGACCTATCATACATAGCCTGATAGGGCGAACGAAGGAGCGCGAAGCGGCGGGCGGCACCTGACGCGCTCCTCGGGCCGGAATCTGCGGATTTTGGGAGAAGGGCGATGAGCTGGTTACCCGACAAAGACCCGGTCCTCGGCGACAAGCTTTCGTGCGACGCGCTCGAATTGATTATTGTCCCGCGCGTGCGCGATCTCGGCGACGGCTTTTCGGTGCGCCGCGCACTGCCGCACGGTAAACGCCAGATGGTGGGTCCCTTCATCTTCTTCGACCAGATGGGACCGGTGCAGCTCATGGCCGGGCGGGGCATGGACGTTCGCCCGCATCCGCACATCGGGCTTGCGACCGTCACCTACCTGTTCGACGGCCGCGTGACCCACCGCGACAGCGAAGGCAACGACCTCGAGATCACGCCGGGTGCCATGAACCTGATGACCGCAGGTCGGGGCATCTCCCATTCCGAGCGCACACCCGCAGGCATGCGCACAAGCGGCGGCGGCATGTTCGGTATCCAGAGCTGGATCGCGCTGCCGCAAGACCACGAAGAAATGGCGCCGCTGTTCGAGCATTTCGACGCCGCGGTCCTGCCGACCTTCGAGGACCGCGGTGCGCGCGCCCGCGTGATCGCCGGCTCCGCCTTCGGGCAAAAATCACCGGTCGGCATGGTGTCGGAATGGTTTTACGCCGAAGTCTTGCTCGACGCCGGCGCGAGCGCTCCGCTCGATGCCGACCATGAGGAGCGTGCGATCTATGTGACCGAGGGCGAGGTCGAAATCGCCGGCGACAAATTTGCAGCGCCGCAGCTTTTGGTGTTCAGGCCCGGCGACCGTATCAAGGTGACGGCGACACAGCCGTCGCGGCTGATGTTTCTCGGCGGCGCAGCGCTCGAAGGCCCGCGCTATCTGTGGTGGAATTTCGTCTCCTCGCGCAAAGAGCGCATCGAGCAGGCGAAAGAGGAGTGGAAAACCGGGCGCTTCGGGCTGATCCCGGGCGACGAGACCGAGTTCATTCCGCTGCCGGAGAACTAGGTCCAAGTTTCCGGGGCGGGCGCACACGCTTGGTCTCATCGCCTTGGTCTCATCTCCATTGCGAACAAAACGGGAATCGTGATCCAGTCCCGGCTCGGTCCGTGGATGATTCGGGCCCAAGCTCGGTCTCAAATCGGTCATATGTCCGCGGCGCGCATGGAGAAGCCCAATCCGCAACAACGCCGCGCCGTTGAGCATGGCGGGTTGCCGCTTACCGATGCGGGACCGCTGCTCATCATCGCCGGCGCGGGCTCGGGCAAAACATCGACGCTGGCGCATCGTGTCGCTTATCTGATCGAACATGGTGCCGATCCGCGCCGGATCATGCTGTTGACCTTTTCGCGGCGCGCGGCGGCGGAGATGACGCGGCGGGTCGAATTACTCGTCGCCGAATTCATGCGGGGGAGGGGCGGTGCGATGGTCGAGGCCATCGCCTGGGCCGGCACATTCCACGGCATCGGCGCGCGGCTTCTTCGCGAATATGCGGAGACGATTGGGCTTGCACCCGGTTTCACCATCCATGATCGTGAGGATTCCGCCGATCTGATGAATCTCGTCCGCCACGATCTCGGATTTTCAAAAACCGAGAAGCGTTTTCCGGCCAAGGGTACGTGCCTCGCGGTCTATTCGCGCGCGGTGAACGGCGAGCTGCCGCTTGATGAGGTTCTCGGCTCGTCCTTTCCGTGGTGCGCGATGTGGCAGGACGAGTTGCGGGTGCTGTTCGCGCAATATGTCGACATCAAGCAGCGGCAGCACGTGCTCGATTACGACGATCTCCTGCTATATTGGGCGCACATGATGCTGGAGCCCTCGATCGCGGAAGAAGTCGCGGAACGCTTCGATCACGTCATGGTCGACGAATATCAGGACACCAACAGGCTCCAGGCTTCAGTCCTCTTGGCGCTGCGGCCGAATGGCAAGGGCCTTACCGTCGTCGGCGACGACGCGCAGTCGATCTATTCGTTTCGTGCTGCGACCGTGCGCAACATTCTCGACTTTCCCGGTCATTTCAGTCCGCGGGCCGACATCGTGACGCTCGAGCAGAATTACCGCTCGACACAGCCGATCCTGGCCGCGGCCAATTCCGTCATTGAACTGGCGGACGAGCGCTTCACCAAGAATTTGTGGTCGGAGCGAAAGTCGGCCGAGCGCCCGCAGATCGTCAGCGTGCGCGACGAGGCGGATCAGGCGCGCTACGTCGTGGAGAAGGTTTTGGAGCGCCGCGAGGAAGGGCTCGCGCTCAAGACCCAGTCGGTTCTGTTTCGCGCCTCGCACCACAGCGGGCCGCTGGAAGTGGAATTGACCCGCCGCAATATCCCGTTCGTGAAATTCGGCGGTCTGAAGTTCCTCGAGGCCGCGCACATCAAGGACATGCTGTCTTTCCTGCGCTGGGCGGAAAATCCGCGCGACCGCGTCGCCGGCTTCCGTGTCATTCAATTGCTGCCGGGCGCCGGTCCGGCGACGGCGGCGCGTGTGCTCGACGGGATCGGCGAACGCGCCGATCCGGTCGAAGGTATAGGCGACATCAAACCGCCGGCGGCGGCGGCCGAGCATTGGCCGGACTTCGTCGAGGCCGTTCGTCTCGTTCGCAGCCGGGCGGCGGGCTGGCCGGCGGAACTCGATCTTGTTCGCCGCTGGTACGAGCCGCACCTCGATCGCATCCATGACGACGCGATGCTGCGGCAGCCCGATCTGCTGCAACTGGTGCAGATCGCCTCCACCTATCCGAACCGCGAGCGCTTCCTGACCGAACTGACACTCGATCCGCCCGACTCCACCAGCGATCGGGCCGGCGATCCGCTGCTCGACGAGGACTACCTCATCCTCTCGACCATTCACTCGGCGAAGGGGCAGGAGTGGAAGTCGGTCTATATCTTGAACGCCGTCGATGGTTGCCTGCCTTCCGACCTGGCGACCGGAACGGGCGCCGAAATCGAGGAAGAGCGGCGGCTTTTCTACGTCGCCATGACGCGCGCCAGGGACCATCTGCACGTGATCGTGCCGCAGCGGTTTTTTGCGCACGGGCAGAGGAACAACGGCGACCGCCACATGTACGCCTCGCGCACGCGATTTATTCCGTCGGCGCTGCTTGACCGATTCGAATGCTGCGCCTGGCCGCGCGTGGCGACGGCCCAGACATCAACCAGGCCCCCACATGCACCCGTCAACATCGGCGAGCGCGTGCGGCGGACCTGGCGCCAGCAGTGATGCCGTCGATTGAGCGGTGAGGCAATTCAAGCACTCTAGGACGCCATTTTGTCTTTGATGACGCCTACGATAAGATCCAATCGCGCCAACCAATGCAATCCTTGTTTGGTTGAAAGCCCATAGAGCGGCGCTCGCGCCAAAGACCGACGACGCCATTGCGCAGGCAGAACGCGCGCTTTGGCCGAACGGATGCCGTTGACGCGGGGGACAGTTCTGACGGTGATCGGCGCAAACTAAAGTGCTACGGCGCGCAGCCGCAGCGCATTGCCGATCACGCTCACCGAAGACAGCGCCATCGCCGCCGCCCCGATCATCGGCGACAACAGGATTCCGAAGGCGGGATAGAGAATTCCGGCCGCGATCGGGATCGCGGCGCCGTTATAGATGAAGGCGAAGAACAGGTTCTGCCGGATGTTGCGCATGGCGGCGCGCGACAGCCGCCGCGCGCGCACGATACCAAGGAGGTCGCCCTTGATGAGGGTGATGCCGGCGCTCTCGATGGCGACATCGGTGCCGGCTCCCATGGCGATGCCGACGTCGGCGGCGGCCAGCGCCGGGGCGTCGTTGACGCCATCGCCGGCCATGGCGACGACGCGGCCTTCGCGGCGCAGCTGGTCGACAATCTCGTTTTTTCGATCAGGCAGAACGTCGGCTTCGATCTCGCCGATATCGAGACGTCGCGCCACCGTCTCGGCGGTCGCGCGGCTGTCGCCGGTCAGCATGACGATGCGCAGTCCATCGGCGCGCAGCATTTTCAGTGCTTCGGCCGTCGTCGCTTTGATGGGGTCGGCGATGCCGAGAATGCCGGCGAGACGACGGTCCAAAGCAAGGAAAATAGCGGTCGCGCCATCGCGGCGCAGCCGGTCGGCGTTGACCGCAAGCGAAGTCGCCTCGACGCCGAGTTCGGCGAGGAAGCTTGGATTGCCAAGGACGACGCTGCGCCCGTCGACCGTGCCAGCTACGCCTTTCCCGGCGCACGAGCTGAAATCGCCGGCTTCGGCCAGCGCAATGCCGCGCTCAGTTGCGGCGGCGACGATCGCGTTTGCAAGCGGATGCTCGCTTCCGCGCTCGACACTGGCCGCGAGCCGCAATACCTCAGCTTCGTTGAACCCGTCGGCCGGAATCACGGCGACGACCTTCGGCTTGCCTTCGGTCAACGTTCCGGTCTTGTCGACGACCAGCGTGTCGATTTTCTCCATCCGCTCCAGCGCTTCGGCGTTCTTGACCAGCACGCCGGCCTGCGCGCCGCGTCCGACGCCCACCATGATCGACATCGGCGTGGCCAAGCCGAGCGCACAGGGGCAGGCGATGATCAGCACGCTGACCGCGGCGACGAGGCCGAAGGTGAAGCGCGGTTCGGGTCCGTAAATCGACCAGGCTACGAAAGCGGCGAGCGCCGCGGCGATGACCAGCGGCACGAACCAGGACGCCACCTGATCGGCAAGGCGCGCAATCGGCGCACACGAACGCTGCGCCGCGGCAACCATCTGCACGATCCGCGCGAGCAGCGTGTCGCGTCCGACTCTGTCGGCGCGCATGATGAAGCTGCCGCTCTGATTGAGCGTGCCGGCGATGACGCGCGCGCCGGCGCCTTTGCCCACCGGCATCGACTCACCCGTCACCATCGATTCATCGATCGAGGAGTGTCCGTCGACGATGCTGCCGTCCACCGGGATTTTCTCGCCGGGACGCACGCGCAGCCGGTCGCCGACCGCAACCGCCTCGATCGGCACATCCTCATCGCTGCCGTCGTCGCGCAGGCGCCGCGCGCGATTGGGCGCAAGCTTCATCAGCGCGCGGATCGCAGCCGAGGTCGAGGCCCGTGCGCGCAGTTCCAGCACCTGGCCGAGCAACACCAGAACCGTAATGACGGCGGCCGCCTCGAAATAAAGCGCCGGGCCGCCATGCGCGGTGCGGAATGCCGCAGGAAAAAGTCCCGGGGCCAGCGTCGCGACGACGCTGTAGCCGTACGCGACCCCGGTCCCCAGGGCGATGAGCGTGAACATGTTGAGATGGCGCGTGCGCAACGATTGCGCTCCGCGCACGAAGAACGGCCAGCCGCCCCAGAGCACCACCGGCGTTGCCGACACGAGCTGCACGAGGCTCGATACGGGATGCGACAACGGCGTGAATCCGAAATGTCCGCCCATCTCCAGCACGACGACCGGCAGAGCGAGGCCGGTGGAAATCCAAAGGCGGCGGCTCATGTCGGCGAGTTCGCCGCCGTCGTGTTCGCCGCCCTCCTCGGGCTCGAGCGCCATGCCGCATATCGGGCAGGCGCCCGGGCCGGCCTGGCGGACTTCCGGATGCATCGGGCAAGTATAAATCGCGCCTTCGGGCGCTGGCGGAGGTTGAACGGCCGTGTTGTTGAGGTATTTGCCCGGTTCGGCGATGAACCTGCCGCGGCAACCAGCGCTGCAGAAAAAGTACGGCCGGCCTTCATGCGTGTAACGATGCGCGCTCTTCGCCGGATCGACGGTCATCCCGCACACCGGATCGACGGCGGCCGATCGGTCGCTGTGCGAATGAATCGAACGTTCCACGGCAAGCTCGCTTGAAACAGATACCCGGTAGGGGTATATAAAGGCCATGCGGGCGAATGCCAAGACTTCGGTACTCAAGCGCCTCCGGCGCATCGAAGGCCAGGTGCGCGGGCTCGGGCGCATGGTCGAGGACGACCGTTATTGCATTGACATCGTCACCCAGCTTTCGGCGGCGCGCGCTGCGTTGCGCCGTGCCGAGGAAGAGATCCTCGCCGACCATGTCGCCCATTGCGTCGAGCATGCCATCGCATCCGGCAACAAGGGCGAACAGCGCCGCAAGGTCGGCGAATTGATCGACGTTCTTTCGCGCAGCGACAGGTAAGCGCTCAGGCGTACTGTCTTCGCGCAAGTGCCGCGCCCTGCACCAGCGCCTGCAGTTTCCTCACCGCGACGTCGCGGTGCATCGGCGCCATGCCGCAATTGGTGCAGGCGATGATTTTTTCCTTCGGTACGTAATCCGTCGCCCGTGCGATCACTGCGGCGACCTCCTCGGGCGTCTCGACCGTATCGGTGGCGACGTCGATGACTCCGATAAGCACGTCCTTGCCATCCAGTAATTTCAGCACGCTCATCGGGACGTGCGAGTTGATGCATTCGAGCGAAACCTGGTCGATGCGGCTCTTCGCCAAAGCCGGAAAGAATTTTTCGTATTGTCGCCACTCGGTCCCGAGCGTCGCCTTCCACTCGATGTTGGCGGGAATGCCGTAACCGTAGCAGATGTGTACGGCGCTCGTCGCGGCGACGCCCTCGATGGAGCGGTGGAGGGCTTCGATGCCCCAGCCGGTGGCCTCATCCATGTAGACGTTGAAGGCCGGCTCGTCGAACTGGATGACGTCGACGCCGTCGGTTGCAAGACCGCGCGCCTCCTCGTTGAGCAGCGCGGCAAAAGCCATCGCCATCGCGACGCGGTCGCCGTAATGGGCGTCGGCGATGGTGTCGACGATGGTCATCGGGCCGGGCAGGGTGAATTTGAGCTGCTGCGTCGTGTGGGCGCGCGCGAGCCGCGCTTCACGCGCATGCACGCGGGACTTCAGCCGCAATGGGCCGACGACGGTCGGACACATCGCCTTGTAGCGGTTGTTGCGGATGCCCAACTCGACGCGCCGGTCGAAGTCGATGCCCTCGACCGCTTCGAGAAAGCCGTGCACGAAATGTTGGCGCGCCTGCTCGCCGTCGGCGACGATGTCGATGCCGGCATTCTCCTGCAGCTTGAGCGCAAGCAGTGTTGCATCGTCCTTGGCTTCGTCGAGCTCGCCGCCTTCGAGCCGCCATGGCGCCCACAGTCGGTTCGGTGCCGCGAGCCACGCCGGTTTCGGCAGACTGCCGGCGATCGTGGTCGGAAACAAAACGGTGGCGGTGCTTGCTGACATGACGACCTCCGGCGGGCATATGTCTTGACGCTGACCTGCGCGGCCGATTATCGGAAATCCAACGGGCAATGTGCAACCGGCTCGGGAGGGCAGCGATGGCGGCCACGGCAGTTCTTCCGGCGCTCGAATTCATCTTCGAGGCTCGCGTGACTGTCGACGCGCCACTCGATCTCGGCGATGTCGCCAAGGGCGGCCGGCGCATTGTCCCGATCACGGGCGGCGATTTCTCGGGGCCGCGGATTCGCGGCAATGTAGTGCCGGGCGGCGCCGACTGGCAGGTGTTGCGTCATGACGGCGTGGCCGAGCTCGAGGCGCGCTACACGCTGCGCAGCGACGATGGCGCGCTGATCTATGTCCGCAATCACGCGCTGCGCCACGGCCCGCCGGAGGTGATCGCTGCGCTCGCCGCCGGTCGACCGGTCGATCCCGCGAGCTACTATTTCCGTGGCACGGTGTTTTTCGAAACCAGCGCCAGCCAATATACCTGGCTGACCAAACACATTGTCGTCTGCTCCGGCGAGCGCGAGCCCGCCAACGTCAAAGTCAAATTCTATCAGATGCTGTGAAACGGCGGCCCGAAGCACGTTCACGCTCCACGCGTCAACTTGATCCATCGAGCCAATCTTTCAGGGCGACGGCGTTGTTGTGGGTCTCATCGCGCGCCGCGTAGAGGAGGGTGATGGTTTGGCTGCGGCCGCGTTCGCGCAGATCGGCCGCCGCCGAGCTCGCCGGTTCGTGCTTAAGCTCGCGGTCATACGCCGCCACGAAGTCTTGCCATTTGGCCGGATCGCGGTGATAGCGGCGGCGTAGTGCGTCGCTCGGCGCGACGTCCTTGAGCCACAGATCGATGCGCGCTTTGTTTTTCGCGATCCCTCGGGGCCAAAGCCTGTCGACAAGCACGCGCAATCCATCATCCGGCGCGGCCGGCTCGTAAACGCGCTTGAGGCTAAATCCGGCGGACTCTCTTTTGCGCGGTGTGCTCGCGTTCATTTGACAGCGGCGGGCGTCCGGCCGTCGCTCTTGCCAAGCACCATGATGGTGGAGGTGCCGTGCGCGAGGATTCGGCCCGCGGAATCGAGGATGCGTGCTTCGGCCGACATGATTTGGCGGCCGCGGCTGACAACGCGCCCTTCGGCGCGGACCCGGCCGGTATCGTGTTTGATGGCGCGGGTGAAATTCGCTTTGGTCTCGACCGATGCATAGCTCACTCCCGACGGCAGGAGCGTATGGCAGGCGCAGCCTGCGGCGCTGTCGATCAGGGTCAGCGCCCAGCCGCCATGCACCCCGCCCAACGGATTGAGCAGATGCTTGCCGGTATCGGCTTCGAATACTGCAAAGCCGTCGCCGACCCCGGCGAGCCAGAAACTGAGCGTTTCCGCGATCGGCGGGGCGGGGAGCTTGCCGTCGATCAAAGCCTGAAGCGCCTCGCGGCCGGTCATTCCGGCGACGTCGGCCGGTGTCGCGATGCCGTAAGTGAAAGACGGAGCCGGGCGCATGATTTCGTTTCCATGTAGATACAAATGATGTATCTACATACAACCATGATGAAGCGCCCGCAAGCCCCCAGGAAGACACTCGTCAGCGATGCGCAGGCCGCGATGGCGGCGTGCGCCGGCTGGGCCAGCCGGCTCGCGGCGCGCCGGATCACGAACTTCCTTGAGGAGCGCATGCTGGGCAGCGGCCTGACCATTTCCCAGTTCGGCTTGATGGCCCAGATCGCGGCCGCGCCGGACGACACCCTCGGCGCGATGGCGGAACGTACCGGCCTCGATCAATCCACGCTGTCGCGAAACTTGCGCGGCCTCGAGACGGCGGGGCTGGTCGAAATCGCGATTACCGGCGAGGACCAGCGGCGGCGCGTGGTGTGGCTGACGGAGGAGGGCGCCCGGCGCCTGGAAGCGGCCATTCCGGTCTGGCGTGAAGCGCACGCCGCGCTCGCCGAGCGGTTCGATCCGCGCCTGGCGCTTGCGCTCGGCGCGGCGTCGGAGGAACTGGTCGGCAAATAGCTTCGGCGCTAGGACGCGTACTCATGGACGCGCCGCATCCACTCACTGTCCGCTATTGGTGCGATTTTGTTGCGGAAGTCCGTTGAAGTTGTCTGCGAAGCGTGATTCACCGGCGCTGAGGTGATCAAGGGCGGGGGCAGACGATGATGGGGCGGCTCAACCGAGACCAAGAGCAGCTTTTCTATTCA